>Ga0247824_10002024_pt1 | contig 11324 bp, 24 predicted proteins | sample 13C_PalmiticAcid_FD_194412 | JGI IMG/M metagenome (GOLD analysis project Ga0247824, IMG submission 194412) | Soil microbial communities from agricultural site in Penn Yan, New York, United States - 13C_PalmiticAcid_Day48 | ecosystem: Environmental > Terrestrial > Soil > Agricultural land...
GCTTGGCCCAGTAGAACCCGATCGGCAGGACCGGAAACTCGGTGGGCTCGACTTCCTGGACTTCCTTCGCTTGCTTCTTGTCTAGCTGGGGCATCTGTTCTCTTCCTCCTGTCGCTAGCCGCGACTGGCCTTTGCGGCGGGCTTCGCCGCGCGGATCGGGGTGGGTGACGGCGTGTCGTCGTCCGCTCCGTTGAGAGCGTCCTGACGCGGATCGTTGTCCTCGACCAGCTCACCGGAGATGTAGCCGATGATCCGCTCGAAGGTGGGATCCACCATCACGTTCGGCAGGGCGCTGTAGCGGTCCTTGCCTTGGTACACCCCGTGGGGCTTGAACCGACCCATGTAGAGGCCCGACTCGTCGTCGTAGGTCGTGTGGCAGACGATATCGTGCCAGCCGATGAGGTCGGCTTGGAGTCCCGGCGAGATGGACGGACCAACGTGGACCTTCCCGTTGTCGTCCTGGTCGCGCCGGGGCAAGAACGCCGTACCGAAGTGGCAGGGTAGGTCACGGAACCGCCGGATGAGCTGGCGGAATTCGCCGTTGGCCCGGCCCCAGTCGTCCCGGTCGATGAAGAACGGGTCCGACTTGGCGTTGGACTCACCCCGCGCCGCGAATCGCTTCACCCTCGTGGTGACGGATTCTTGGAGCAGGGCTTGGTAGATCTCGGTCCCGGAGTCCCACACCACGCCCGTCCAGGCGTCGGCGTCGTCGTCCAGGTCCGCCTTGACCATCTCGAAGACCTCCTCAAGCGTGGGGAAGTCCAGGCCCTGGATGCGGAGCATCTCGACGTTATCGACATCGACGCCGAGTCCTTCCAGGGGCTTGCGCTTGATACCGGCCTCGGCGTCCACGTACAGGACTCGTCCGAGATTGGCCATCGAAGCGAGGGAGCTGGTCTTGCCAGATCCTCCGTCGCCGTAGTACAAAACTGTGGTGGTGTCGCGGGCGTCCGCGACCTTCACCAACTGTACTGGCATTCTTCCTCCTCCTGCCGGTTTGCGCCGGCTCGCCGGAACCAGCAGCGGCGAGGTGGGACGGACGCGGATTGAACGCCCACCCCGCCACTACCAGGGCTAGGACCATAGCATGGCCCTTGGGGCCGTGTCAATCCCAGGGGCTCAGGGACCGCCCCATGATTCGCACGTGCACGATCACGTTGGATCGACCGTTGAAACAAGAGGGCCCGGCGTTGCCGTTGGGGACCTCGCGGTTGAACTTCCGCACCCGTTCGAGGAAGGTCCGTTGCGGATCGGGTCCGTACGCTTGATACACCCCGCACGCGCCGGACGAGCTGTTTACGGCTCGAGCGTTGAAACCAGACTCGCGCTCGGCGATGGCGAGGGCGGTAGCAACCGGTACGTCCCAGCGCTCGGCCGCCCAGCGGATCGTCAGGCGCACTTCATGTTGGTTGAGGCCAGGCTTTCCGTCGAGCGAGCCGTAACGGCCCCAGCGCTCGCGGTCCTGGATCGTGCGGGCCGAGTCGGCGCTGGCGGGTGCCAGCATGAACCCGACTGCGGCGGTCATCAAGGTGCCTGCAAGTAGCAGACCGGTGAGCTTTCTGATCATCTTGCACCTCCGTTCGGTGTAGGCCCCGCTTGGTAGGGGCGCATCGAGCGGTTTGGTCTGTTAGGCATCACCCCCCGGGGCCGTGACCCTGCCGGTGTCGTGCTGCACGCCGAACCACGCATCGAACGCGGGGAGCCAGCACTCGCGATCCACGAGCCCGGTCTTGCGATCGGGGAAGGTCGGCGTGGAGATGGGGTTGCGGGCGATGAGGTTGTCAACCGTATCGTATTCTACGCCACACACCGCGCAGACTGAGCCCACGTACGGGGTCATCATCAGCCGGAGCACGCGCTCGCCCTCGGGGCTGAGGTTGACGTTGAGCTTGCCCATGTCCATCTAGTCGGCCTCCTCGGGGACGTCTTCCCAGCGTACTACGTCCTCGGGCGAGTACCCCACGTCGTCGCACTCGACCCAGCCGGAGTCGAACATTTGCGCGTCGTCGCACACGATCCGGTTCCCGCCCTCGAAGTACAGGATCGTATCTTCGTTGGGCTCGATCCAGGAGAATAGGGCAACCAAACCGATCAGGGCCCCAAGCAGGATGGTCATCCATACGAGCATGAACAGGGCGAACCGGTCCATGACGTAATTCCAGAAGTTGTGCCAGCGTTGGTGCGCCTTGACTGAGAAGACTCGCATCACGTGGCCCTTAGGTGAGATCCGCGAGTGACCAGGGATGACCCCCCGGCGGGATGGCGGTCCATGGTGGCGTCCAGGCCCGCTCGGTCCGCGTCGTACATCGTGAGCGCCACGAGCCGCACGCCCACGCTGCCGTAGGCCGGGTCGTTGGCGACCTGGATCCGCTCCCACGGGCCGTCGGCTTGCTGCAGCGCGTGGATCACCTTGGCCACTTCCTTCCAATCCAGGATGTGGCGCTCGATTTCGCGCTCCGCCAGCGCGGGGGTGCGGCGGTCTCGCGTTTCACCACAGATGCACGAGGATCGGTACAGGTGGGCGGGTCCGTCCCAAACCCGGTACGTCGCCTTGCGGCCGTGCTCCTCCATCACCGTCATCATGCGCTCGCTTTCTTCGCCTTTTGGAACAGGCGCTTCATCATGGGGCCGATCTGCGGATCGTCCTTGAAGATGCCGGGGGCGATCTGCAACGACGCCTCTCCGCCCCCCGGGATCTTGATGGTGACGATCGGCCACCGCTCCCAGTCCGCCACCTCCTGCATGGTCGGATCGTTCATGCGAACCACTTCTTCTGGCGAATCTGGATGCGGAGCAGAATCACGGCGTCGGGGTCGCCCAAGGCTCCCCGACGGTTGATGTAGTCCCACAGGAGATCGTCTTCCAGACTGTGGCCTTTTTCGGGGTCGTTCTCGGCGATGTACGCGTCGAGGACGCTCTGCACGCGCTGTTCCAGGTTCTCCATCACAGCCTCATCAGCTCCTTCAAGCTCTCGGGCCCGTCGTTGCTGATCTTGGGCTTGGGGTCGGCCCCGATGCGGCGGGCGACCTCGGACCGCAGGAATCCGTCCCCCTGGCCGACCAGCTCCTTCACGCGCTTCACGTCCGACGCGTGGGGCTGGATGAACCAGGCGGAGCTGGCGGGGTCCTCGGGCTTGTGCTGCGCGGCGCGGATGTTGGACTCGGCCGCCATCCGGTGGCGAATGTCCGCTTCCACCGAGAGGTCGAGCGCGTTGCGCTTCAACTCGGCCTTGAGCTTGGCGTCGTGACCGGCCAGGAATCGGCCGCCGCCGGTCTTTTCGCCACAATGCTCGCAAACCCCGCCACCCACTCGGCGGGTGCCGTTGCTGCGGGCGCGGCTGGCGGCCTTGCGCTCGCGCTTTTCTTCCTCCACGGCCTCGCGGTCCACGAGCTGGCTGAGCGGGAGGCTGCGCAGGCTGACGTACTCGGAATCGAGGCACCGCTCGCTCAGGTACTCGATCCCCCGCGCGGCGGGCCCGTGTTCCTTGCTCTGCTCGATGCCCTGCACCTTGAGCCACACGTCCGAGTCGTCCCAGTCGCGGAACAGCACGACCGATCCCTCGCTCAGGTCCACGCCCGCCGGGAGGTCGATCCCCAGGTCGGGTGGGGGCGCGGTGACGGTGATCGTCGCGGTGAAGTCGGGCTCCTCCGCCTCGATGAGGGCGGCCAGCTTGCGCCGGACCGCGTACAGCGACTTGCGCGGGTGCTCGTTCGTGGGCAGGTCGCGCATCTTCCCTTCCAGGGCCAGCAGGACCGCGCCGGGGGACTCGCCCCACTCGGCGGTCGTGGCCGTGTAGGCTCCGTCCATGCCGACCTCTTTCAGCGCCGCCACGTTTTGCGCTGTGAGCTTGTTGATGCGGGTTCGCATCTGTGGCCTCCCTTCCATCCGGTGCCGGGGTCCCTCCCCGACGACACCATCATAACACAGCCGCCGCGTCCTGTCAATATCCTGTGTCAGGCCAGATACTCGGCCAGGAGCGGGGCGAGGCGGCCGGTCGTGTCCCGCGCCGGGGTTTCCAGGTAAAGCTCCACCTGCCGGGCTCCGATCCGATCGAGCTGGTCGAACAGGGATTGACATTGCGCCGTCGTGAGCATCGCGTAGGGGCTCACGCCCCAAGGCTGGATCGCCTGTGCGCCGGGGACGAGCGTCGGGTTCGTGGTGAGGTAGCGGTCCAGCTGCGCCTCGGTGCTGGACGAGGACTGGCCCCAAATCTGCGTCGGGCTCCATCCGTTCCCCTGGACCTCGGCCTGGTCGGGCTTGGGCATCCGCAGCGCGACGTGCTTTGACAGCTCCATGCCCATGTCCACCCGAACGCCGTCGATGAGCGCGTTGTAAAACGGGCCATGGCCGCTGAATCCGAATCCGGCTGTGACGCCGGGGACCTGCTCCTCGCACACGATGTCGATCATCGCCTTGTGGAACGCGAGCCATCCCGCTTGGTCGTTTTGGACCTCGGGTCCGTCGTACAGCTCGGAGTAGTCGCGGCCGAGCATCGGGACGTTGAACAGATCCACTCCGCGCGCCGAGCACCAGGCGAACACGACGCGCATCTTTTCGCGGTAGTAGTCCAGCATCCAGGTGTTCAGGTTCGTACGCAGCCCGTCGGTCGGACGCGGGATCTTGCCCTTTTGCTGGCCCGTCCCCTGGTACAAGAATCGGTCGGGCATCGCGGCCTTCACTTCCTCTGAGACGTGGCCACCCATCATGAGCCGGGGCCGGTAGCGTAGTCCGTTCCGCTCTGCGATCTCGAAAGATTCGTCGAGCAGGTGCAGGTCGTCGTCCAGGTAGTGCGCCGGGATCCGCGTGCCGAATCCGGTAAGGTACTGGTCGGTGTTAGCCAGGGCAGCTCGGACCTTGGAATCGAGCCCCTGCGTGGTTGGCGAGTACAGTTGTTGGATGACGTCCACCGACGCGGGGGGCAGTTTGTAGATGGCGGGCTCGGGGTCAGGATCGGGGTCCGGCTCGACGACCGGAGCGTGCAGGGTGATCTGCTCGCGCAGCTGCGCCGACGTGCCGCCGCTGAACGAGGGGGTGTACACTTCGAGGTACTCGGAGTAGGCGTTCTCGTGCTGATCCTCGCCCTCGATGATCGTGTAAACTCGCGGCCAGTCGTACTCGTTGAACTCACGGACCATCTGCGCCCCGTAGCGCCGGTCTTGGTTCCTCAACGGCAACCCGATCAGCGTGTCGCTAACGTTGTTGGTGGAAAGCAGCCCGTAGTCCCCGTTCGGGTGGTTGGCGAGCGTGGCCTGGATGTCGGTCCGGATCTGCTTGATATCGACGTGGCCGGAGGTGGCGAACTCGATCGACAGCTTGTCGTCGGCTGCGTTCAGAGCCTGGGACATCAGATCTTGGTGGAAGTCGCGCACGACCTCGTAGTTGTAGCCGCGCTGGCGGGTCATTTGCGTGATCAGCGCCAGCTCGGCCCACAGGAGCCCCGGCCAGGGAAGGTGCACCAGCTCAAGGCTGCGATCCTTGGACCAGTTGATGACGTGCTCGTACAATCCTAGCATCCCAAGGAACAAAGCGATGTTGCGACGGCCTCTCGTGCCGAAGCACAAGGGGATGATCTCTCCCCGGCCCAGCCCGTTTGACGCGGATCCGTCGTAAACCATGGTGCGGCCCTGGTACTTAATCGGAGTGAATCGGCCCCCCATCACCCTGAGGGCGAAGTCCTTGTCGGCCGCCTGCGCGATGGCCAGGCCCTGCTCGGGGAGCGCGTCGAGGAATCCACCGTCGCGCTCGTACTGGTCCCATTGCAACCGGAGCGAGAGGCCGGTAACATCGGTCGTATCGAGGATCTGGAAGAGCGTGGGGGTCAGCTCTTCGAGCTTGGCCTCGTTCGGAACCTCCTGCAACAGCCAAGTACCTGCAATCGTCACGTGATCGCCTCCTAGCGATGTTCCCAATCGTCAATGGCTACCAGCCAACAGCAGATGGTGAACGCAGCGGCGAGGATGCCTGCCACGATCATGCCCTGCGCGAACACCCAAATCGTCAGCAATGAAAGAACGATAGCCAGCAAGCCCATCCTCATTGCAACAGCTCCTCCACCGTCTTGCACGTGGCGTCGATTGCGTCCATCGACCAATGCTTGGCCGCCCGCCCGGCAAGGATGTTTTCGACCGTGCCTTTGGCGCTGTAGATGCTGGACCAGTTCTCGCGCCGATCCTCGACAGTCACGAGCTGCGCCATTTCCACGAAGAACGGGAGCGGCCGATCGACGCCTGCGGCTGCGAGCTTACCCAGAATGCCGATGATCCGCTGGCGCACCATCTCGGCCCGCGCGACCTCGGTCCCGTCCGGGTGGCCCCGATGCCCCGGGGGCTCGTTGCGGTCCGGCGGGTGGCAGAATCCGCAGCTGGACTGGGTTAGGCCGTGCTCGCACTTGTTAAACGCGTCGGCTATTTGTTCCATAGCGGCAAGGGCTCCTGGGGGTCGGGTACACACGCCTCGTGTGGATGATGCTTTTCGTGGCAGTCGGGGCAGCGGACCAGCTTTTCGCTCAGCATGACGCCCACAACTCCACGATGGTCTGACCGAATAGGAGCCCGGCCAACGCCAGAACGGCCAGGGACACGGACCATCGCAACAGCCGGTCCGGGCCCCGGTGCTTTCCCCTCATCTGCGCCTCCTCATACCATTCGGTCACGGGTCCTCCCTCGGTTCAGCGGCCCACCACAGGTATCCGACCCAGGCAGGTTCCCCGGTGCCGTACATGCCTCGGTCGCGGTAGCGGTACTCGCCCCGGTCGGTGGTCGTGTGAAGGACGTGGACGCCGTACCTCACGGACAGGTCGTGCCGTCCGGCCCACGGTCCTCCCAGGAAGATCGCTGGGACGTTCATGGCTCCCTCGGTTCAGCGGCCGTGCAAACGTATGTCCAGTGACTTACGTCGTAGTAGGCCGGGGGTAGGGCGTGTCGCCACGGCAACACAACCCGCCTTCCGCAGTTCTCACAGACGGGCCAACTCATCGGTGATGCACCCCCGGTTGCTCGCACACGGGTCCGCACACAGGGCACGGGTCGGGCTCCCTCGGTTCAGCGGCCAGGGCGCGGAGTACGTCCTGGGCTTCCGCGTGCGCCTGCATCCGTGCGTCGTAGCCCTTCGCGTAGACGCATCGGGCCAGCGCATCGGCCAGCCGGTCCCGCTCGGCCTCCAGGTCGGCCATCTTGATCAGTAGCTCCTGCCGCTCGGCGATGGCCTGTTCAGCCACGACCTGGGCCGCACCGACGCGGACCTGCAGGGCTTCGATCTGACAGGCTAAGCAAGCGTCCTGGTAAAAGTCGCAATGCCTCTCGTTCAGCTCGCAGTAAATGTCGGTGTGGCTCATTTTAGCACGGGTTCCCGCAATGATGGCATCGACGGACCTCTCGTTGTTTGAGATTGCGCCAGTACCAGCTCACGAGCTGGGTCAGGCTTCCGACCCCCGCCACACTCCGGGCAGATTCGAGGTGCGTGCGGACGGTCAGATAGCTGATGCCCAAGCTCTCGGCGATTTCCTGGGAGGTTTGGCCCATGGCGAGCATGACTGTCACTTCGAGCTGGCGGGGGGTGAGTCGGCGCTGCATGGGCCCATCCTAGCAGCCCCGCAGCGCCCTGTCAATGACCCCGGCCTGGGATACGACGAAGGCCCGCTCCGAGGGACCCAGCCGACCGAGGAGGCCTAAGGGTGGAGCGAGCCTTCGTCTGGATGGAAGGTGATGCGGCCCTAGCCTAGCACGCACATCACAAGCCTGTCAATACCTGGTGTACAGGGCGTCCCACACGGGGAAGCTTAGACGATCCCGATCCGACGCCCACATAAGACGAGTCTCGATTCGCCACAGAAAGAGCATCATCACGTCTTCGAATAGCTTGATCATTTCGGCATCAGCGGATCGATGTATCCGCGCTGCGCCAAACGGGTCTCCTCGTCCAGCTCCTCAAACCCGCCACTCCTCAGGAAGGTCAGCTCTTGGAATCGGCCGGACTTGCGGCCCACGAGGCAGGGCTCGGTGAATGGGCACTTGGCCTTGCACCGGCTGGGCCCGATCGGGTGCGAGTCGGGCGAGCGCGGGGCCTGCCACACCGGCCGCGCGTACGCGGTCCGGCTCGTCTCCCAGGCCTCCCGCGCGATCGTCTCCAACTCCTGGTCGGTGCGCCACACCTTGTAGCGGCGGAACCTATCGTCGATGTCCATCTCGCCTACGTTGCGCTGCGTGCGGGCCGCCGAGTAGATGGCCCCGAAGACGGGGACTTGTTTCTTGCGCAGCCCCCACGTGTACAGGCCGAACTGGTCATCGAGGTCTAGCTCTTTTTCGTGGGGTAGGTTCTGTCCGGTCTTGTGGTCAACCACGTAAATCTTAGGCCGCCCACCGACTGATTCAGACACCAGGAGATCGATTCGCATCCGCAGATAAAATCTGCTGGCCCGACCGTTACGGTCAGGCAGCCGCATGAGGCTTTGGTCCTCGACAGCCAGGATCTCCCACTGATCATCGGTTCCCCACTTTTCTAAGTGCCCGTCATACATCCAAGCTACGAGCTGGGCCTCCTCCGCGTTGCGTTCCTCCGCGTCGAGCAGCGTCTCCGCGATGGCTCGCAGGCGCTCGGATTCGGGGGCCCCGACCATAATGGCTTTGTAGTGGATCTCCATCACGTCGTGGTAGAGCTTGCCCTTGCTGAGAGCGGGGGCGGTCGTGCGGGAGGTCCAGCCCAGCCGGAACGCCAGGTCATGCTTGTGGCCACACTGGCGCATGGCGTCGATTTCGGAGTACGAAACGACGATGGGCGTTGACTTCACAGGACTTGGATCGTGGTGTCCGGCTTGTGGCAACCGTGGGTGCAGGAGGGGGCGATTTCAGAGGCTGGTAGCTTGACCCCCGATCCGCGCGGGTGCTTGTCCACCATCTTGCCCGGGTACGTCGAGCACCGGCCGCACTCTTGGTGCAAGCATGAGTACGAGATGTGACCGATAACGAGGTCCCGGGTGCTGGGGGCCACGGCCGCCCGTCCCGGTCGCGTGGGATCAGGCACGGCGGCCTCCGGTACTAGGTGCGGGCCGGTCCACCCCATGCTCATTCGTCGTGGAACACTTCCTTGCGGAGGTACTCACCGAACGCCACTTTGCCCTGGGCATAGACCGCCATGATTTCGTCTTGGGAGACGCCCATCATGGTCTGAATCGCCACCAGGTGCTCCACCTGAGGAAGGCGACGGCCGTTGCGATACGAGCTGGCGGTCGTGATGTGACACCCGACTGCTTTGGCGAATTCTTTGTTGGTCATCGTAGGGGCAGTATACACGCCCGGTCATAGCGCTGTCAATTATGGCACATTCGAGGCATGCCGAAGGCCCGCCCCTTGGTCGATCGGCGCGGCCACGTAGCGCCTGGGGCGGACCTTGGCATCTCCTCCGGGAGGGGAGGAGGAGCTTATGGGTTGTCGGACTTCGTGCTCGTGTTGGCAGAAGCCAAAACCGAGTTGAAAACGGCTGCTGCCAGGCCGATCCACACGGCCGCGTCCTCGGATTCCAGGACTCCGTATGCGACCAGAATCGGCACCACCGCAATGCTGATGCGGTAGAGCCACGCGCGGGTTGCCTCGCTCATGTTCACCTCCCTGGGTCGTTGAATGGGAATGGGTCGGCGGGGTCGGTATCGATCTCCCCGTCACGCGGTGGTAGGTCGATGGGCTCGAATCCGAACGGGATCAAGCAGTAAGCGTTCGTCTCGCCCTCGTCCCGTAGGGTTTCGCCCGGGTCAGGGTCGGGATTGGACACCAGCGCCAGCGAGCACGCGTTGGCCCGCTGCTGGTTAGCCGACGCAATCCGGATTTGATCCAGGATTTCGGCCTGGTCCCGCTGCGCTTCGAGCCGTGCCCGCTCCTGGCTGACGCCCGGAATGCGGCTAAAACCGTAGGCGAATAGGATCAGGCTCAGCGCCATTGCCGCGCCGATCTTGATGGCGTCCCGGGTGCGCAGCCCTGAGTAGATCTTTTCGTGAGCCACGTCTTCCGGCTGATGCTCCTCGGTGTCGCTCATCCTTTCACCTCCCTACGAAGGTTGTAAAGCTCTTGCATCATCTCGTAACGCGCGTCCTTGCACGCCTGCAGCTCGCGGGCCGACTGGATGGCGTCGCCCTCAAGCTCTTCGATCCGCCTCGTCTTTTTCTCGTCCAGCTCGGTCAGCTCCTCGATGCGTCGTTCGAGCCTGTTGGTTCGGTCGTCGTCCGTCTTCTTGCTGAATGTTTTCAGCGCAATGACGGCCACAGCCCCCGAGACGACGAGGGACCCGAGAGAGATGAGGGAATCGGGGTCCACTTACGGGGCCCCGTTTACAGAGATGATGCGTCCGATGCCTCCCACTCGCGACCACGCGTTGTAGTAGTTGCCGGTCATCGGCCGGATTCGGATCCCGGTCCCGAGCATCCCGCCCCAGGGGGCGAGCGTGTCTGACGGCTCGGTATCGATGCAGCACTCGACGCCCCGGTACTCGCCGTAATAAAGGATCACGTGCTCGTCCCGGTTGGTAAAGATCATGTCGCCGCGCTTGACCTGCGCCCGGTCGATCAGGGTGAATCCGGGCACGCCGCCCCGGAACAGGTTGTGTTGCAGAAGTGCCCGGTGCGGAAGCTCTAGCCCGGCCTGTACGGCGTGGACTCGCAGCGTCAGGCCGGAACAGTCGTAGAAGTTGGGACCGGCGAAGCCCAGCCGGTACGGGACGCCGATCCGCTCCTCGACCCACTCGACGATCTTCTCGCCCGTGGATGCGACTTCCTTGCGCCGCAGGATGCGCGACCAATTGGGATCGGCCTCGCTTTTCAACTCGAACACAATCCCGTCGGGCGTGTTGATGATCTTGCGGGCTAGCCGCTCTCCAGCCTCACCCAGGGTGATTGACGGACCCCAATCCTGGCCGGGCCGCCGTTCCTTGATCCGGAATCCGGACCCCCGGTGGAAGCGGGCGAGGTCGAAGACCTCCTCCCACATGCGGGCGAAGTTGGGAGCCCCGTCGTCCCAATCGGGATCGCCGTCCGGCTTTGCGTGCTGGAAAACGTCACTCATCTTGCCCTCCCTCTCTACGGGCAGAGTCCGATCCGTTCGGACGCCCAACTTTCTGCGCAGGACTCCTCGTCCACGCACCGCCACCTATCCCCTAGCGAGGTCATTTGCCGCTGGTGAGCAATCAGACCGCAATAGGCGCAACGCACCATGCCGCGAGCCTGCTGCTGGGGGGTTGGCCCACTCCGGCTCAGGAGTTTACGGGCCACCTAGCTCGCCTCCGCAGGAGTGCAGAGCATCCCCCAGTAGGGGACGTCCTCCTCGACATCCACGATGTACGAG
>Ga0247824_10002026_pt1 | contig 11320 bp, 7 predicted proteins | sample 13C_PalmiticAcid_FD_194412 | JGI IMG/M metagenome (GOLD analysis project Ga0247824, IMG submission 194412) | Soil microbial communities from agricultural site in Penn Yan, New York, United States - 13C_PalmiticAcid_Day48 | ecosystem: Environmental > Terrestrial > Soil > Agricultural land...
GCTCAAAGTTGAGCACCCTGCTCTTCTTGCCCGTCTCCAGATTCCACAGCCGCATGCACCGCTCCCCTTTGCTAACGCTAATCATGATCCTGTTGCTGGGGTGCACCGCAAAGTCGTTCACCCCGCTGGGCGCGCCCCCCAGCGCCGCCGTGTCCCCGCTCGGCCGGCCCTGCGCCTTCGGGATCGGGCACTTGAACGTGTGCAGCAGGTTCCAATCGCGCACCCGCGTGACCGCCACCGTCGAGTCCTCCGCCGCCGACAGCAGCTTGCTGCGGTTCGGGAACACCAGCCGCGTCACGTTGGACGAGTGGTGCAGCAGCGTGCCCAGCTCGCGGTTCTTGGGGTTCTCCAGGATCGGCCGGGGCGCCAGCGTCGCGAGGAGCTTCTCGTCCTGCGCCGCCGCCTCCCCGCCCCTGGATGTCGACGGCGGGTGCGCCGAGAGATTGTAGATGTTGATGCGCTCGTCCGTGCTGCCTGTCGCGAGCAGCACCTTCTGCGATTGACCCGGCGCGGGCTCCGAGGGCGGCGACAGCGCTAGGCACCGGATCGCCGAGTTGTGCGCGTTGAAGAGGAACGTGTCGGCGAACTCGGCTGTCGGTTGCGGCGTGGCCGCGGTGTCCTTGGACTTCTTGGTCTTTGTAGTAGTAGTAGAAGCCGTCGCGGCGGGAGCCAGCTTGACGGTGGCGGTGACGCCGTGGAGGACCCGGTCGTAGGACCCCGCGACGATCTGGATTGTCAACGGGCCGTCGTCGGTGAGCTTGAAGGCTGTAGACTTGGGCGTCTTGGGCGTCTTCGTGGGTGCTTTGGCCTTCTTTGCCGAGGCCTTGGACTCGGCGCGGTCGCCCTCGGCCGCGGCTTCTCTTTTCCTTTTCGCCATGGTGTGTGTGTGTGTAAGGTAGGTGGTCAGTGGTCGCTGGTACTCCTGGGTGTTTGGTGAAGGTCAATAGAACAGCCATGGAGCACAGCTGTTGTTGGGTGGATGGCCGATTTTTTGAAAAATTAAGTGGGGAATTGTTATCTTATCGCCCACCAGAAGTTCCCCCTTGATGGCTGGGGTCTGGCCTCCTGCCGCACAATCACAAGAGGCAGAGTATCAATTACAATCCGGCAGCAGTGGTAGGTGGTATGTACTCTGATTAAACCGTCGCACACCAATCATCAAGATATTTACATGAATACATCATCATCACACTTCCTCTCCAGCGACCTGGCAGATAAGCTCTGGCTCGAACCGACCAAAGCACGCCCTCGTTTCCTCCGCCGAGTGGCAGCTCTTTGCTGTTGATCGCAGCCGCGACATCTCAGCGCTGGCCCAAATAATCCGACAATAACACGGCGTTGCCTGCCGTTCTCAGCCCAGGACTGCGGCGGCTCTTACTTGCCCGGCGCCGGTGTGGCGCTGCCGCTCGCCGGCCTCTGAATCTGGCTTGCTTGTTGCGCAGCCGCCTGTTGCGCAGCAGCCTGCTGGGCCGCCGCCTGTTGGGCTTGTGCCTGTTGCTGCGCTCGTAGAAGGGACGCATATTGATGAGGGCTGTTCATCGACTGTTGAGCGACTGCCCCGGCCGCGGCATTCATTGCTGCCTGCTGCTGGCTCTGCACGATCATCCGGCCGAGATGCTCAGTGGCCAGCTGCCGCACCGCATCGGGCGGGTAGTTCGGGTTCTTAGCCCGGTAGTGCGCTTCGAGTTCGGCAAGCCGCTGTGTGATATGTTGGCTCAGCCCAATTCCGCCAGGAGATCGGCCCGGCATCGAGGGCATGCTCAAGCCTGTGCCCGGTGACCCCGCCAGACCAGCGCCGTTGGCCGCATTGAAGGACGCCATCATCGCCTGCGCATTCGTCAGGAACGCCCCTTGATTGATCCCGTTGATCACGTTGCGCATCGGTGTTGGCGACCCCTGGGCTCCGTTTGCCTGCGGGAGCTGCTGGACCGGCTGAGGAGTCTGCACCTGCTGCTGTTGCTGCGCCAGCTGCTGTTGCACGTGTTGCTGGGCAACATGCTGCTGCTGCTGTTGTTGCTGTTGTTGCTGCTGTTGCTGCTGTTGCTGCTGTTGTTGCTGCTGTTGCTGCTGTTGGTGCTGCTGCTGCTGCTGCTGCTGTTGTTGTTGTTGCTGCTGTTGCTGGTGCAGCTGCTGTTGTTGTTGCTGCGGTGTCTGCACTTGCTGCTGTCCCTGCGCCTGTTGCTGCGCTTGTTGCTGCTGCTGCAGTTGCTGAATGGCCGCCCGTTGCTGGTTTTGGATCGACCGTGCCTGAAGCATCAGGGTGATATCCGGTTGCGGGTTCACCATGGGCATCCTCTGCTGCGCGGCTTGCATTGCCTGAAGCTGGGCCTGGGGTATGCCCGCCATCTGGACTTGGGGAACGAGGCCACCGGCAGCAATCCGCACTTGTTGGGCAGTAGGGACTCCCCCCGGGGTTGCCGGGATCGAAACGCGCCCTGGGGTACGGCCTTGTCCCGCCACCCCGAGCTGCCCGGGTACGTTGAGGCGAGCGGCATTGTGCAGTGAATTGGCCGCAGCCATCTGTGCCGCGGTTTGGGGTACAGGCATGACGCCAGGAGTGCCCGGGACTTGGCCTGGGTGGGCTTGCTTCTGCTGCTGCTGTCCAAAAATTAGCGCTCTGCTTCGTGGTTCGTGGCAGTAGCCTAAGAACTCACCAGTCTCCTCGCGTTCGCGTCGGCCTGTCGAAGGGCATACGCGGCCATCCTCTCTGCCAGGGCCTGATCGCGTTCCCACCTCATGATGCTGTAGTCCCGCGGGGTCTTGTTCTGGATCTGCTGCCTCGGCGCCTCATTGGCCTTGCGCATGGCTGCCAGGTTGGCCGCCTGCTGGGCCTTCTGGGCCGTCGCTTCTCGCTTCTTGGCCAGCTTCCGCATGGCGTCGATCAGCGCCAGGTGCTTCTGGTTGCGGCGTCGTTCGACGCGTATGCTGGTAGTCGGCCTGCGCCTCGGGACGGGCGTAACCGCGCCGTTAGGCCCAACTTGCTGCTGCGCATTTTGGTTCTGCTGCGCGATGGTTCGCTGAGCCGCGTCGATTCTGGCTTGATATGCTTTGAAGTAGGGCGTCCGAGCCATGTCGTTGGGCAGACCGTCCAAGCTCCCGAGACTCACCCACCGCTCAAAACACTCCCACGGAGTGCGACGCTCAGCCCCAGAGGCGAATGCGGACGAGGTCGATGCCATCGCCGATATCAACGACCAATTGTACGAGCACTCGCGCACGAGGGACTTCAACTGCTCGTCCTCCGCCCCGGTCCACTGGGATGCGGTACGGCTCTCAAAGAAGCTCTGGGGAGGCATGGGATGCTCCGTAGGCGGCCGGAATTGGTGGCCGGCGTGCAGCCGATCTCGGATCCCTTTCATCTCCGGGCTAAACAACGCCACCGCCGTGTTTTCGGGACGGAGCTCGGCACCACTGTCGGGAACATCACCAAAAATTGTTTCGTCGTCGTCGTCATCATCCTCTTCCTCGGCTAGGTAGTCGTATCGGCGCCGCCTGCGGGGCGGTCCTTTACTCGCCAAGGCCATGTCACCCTCGACATATTTGCTCAGAGGCACCGCCGGCCGTTTCCACCTGGCGTCGGGGTCTTGATCCGGGCTTGCGAGGTCGAATTTCGGAATTTTCAGAGGCGAGCCATGCATTGGAAGATTTTCCAAGAGCAGGTCGGCTGTTTTCGAGGGTTGGAGACTGAACACCACCTCGTCATCGGGCAGGGCGAAGATAGCGGATGGTGCCACGCAGTCAACCAAAATTTCGGGGAGCTCATCGTCATCCATCGGGGAGTCCGTGTGGATCAAATCGGGCAATTCGTCGACGAGGTCGAAGCGGCCAGCATTTGCATCCTCGGTGCTCCCGACCGCCTGCCGTGGGGGGATCACGGCGTTGACCTGAAGCGCCAGGCGTTCAGCCGGGTCCGAGTGAACCCAGTTCGCACAGGCGCGGGCGAGATTCAGTGCAATCGTTCGCTTCCACTTGCGTTCCTCGCGGAAATCGGTCCGCATCCACTTCATCTCTTGAAGGAGAACGTCCCAGTGGGCAGGCGGCCTGGTCGGTTCTGGGCATCGGACCGGTTGCCTCAGCGACCACTTGTCGTGCTGCTGCAAGTGATAGACCCTACGCAAGATCTTGCATGCTTGGTGATCAAGTATCGATATGTACTGGTCCGACGTCGAGATAGTCTTGTGCGCCTGGTTGAGCAGCTTTTCGATCGGCTTCATCCATGTCGATTGCCTCGTGAATCCTTCGATGAAGAGAGGCGTGAAGTAGTCGTCGGATGGAATTTGCCCGGCACGCTGCCGACTGACGACGAGAGTGTCGTCATCGATCGACTTGGCCTTCTTGTGTTGCTTGCCAAAAATCACGGTAGGGACACTTCGTCGCCGTTTGTCGCGGGCCTTGTTGGAGAGCAGCTTGAGCTGGACAGAAGAGCGTCGAGAGATTGCGGCCTCATCCTCGCCGGTGCGAGAGACCCCTGCATCCCCCAAACCTCCCTCCGAGGGTCCGGTTCTCACGGCAGGGGAGCTGGCAACGGCGGGCGGCTGCGGTTTAGATGGCAGCCCGCTGGGGAGAGTTTTATCAGTGGCTGGCAGGCCAGGAGCTGAGTGGACCTTGTCTGCAATCCGCGTTCCTGTAGTTCCAGGCTCTTCGCGTGCTGAGGGGGCGCTAGGGAGTGCTTGTTTTTTTGCGGGCATGATGGTATCCGGTTCGTCGATGTCCATTGGGCCTGAGGTGCCCTCGTCAGGTTTGCTCGGCATGTTCAACCCAGTTGTTCCCGGCACCGATATTGCGAGTCCTGGCCGGCCACGCTGTTCATTGCCAACTTGAGCGACTGTTGATCCGGCTTGTTGTCCCTGCACAGCGCTGGCCCCTGACACAGACTTCGGGGCTTGTGCAGCTTTCTCCAAGACGGATGGTACGGCGCGCGGTGCCGCGTCGGCGAGCTGGGAGGACTGTGCTGCGGCGGATTCCTGGAGCAGCTGCGCTTCAACGCCGCTGATTGGGGTCGGCAAGGAGGCATCTGAGGCAGAGGGCGGCTCCGGCAGAGCAGGTTGAACCGCCCCGTCGAGCGCCCCGTCCCTTGGCCTTTCAGCATCGTCATGTTTGCCCTTCTGGGCCTCCTCGCCCTTTTCCAAGTACTGCGGCCCCTCATTGTCGGGGCTGGTGATTGCCGACGCGTCATGCACAGCCGGAGTCAACGTCGACTGGGCAGTAGAGCCTGGAGATGATAGGGCGTCGGGGCAGCGGAAAGAATCCGTAGCTGGCGGTCGTTGGCTGGGAACAGCTGGTTCGGCACCCTTCGGATGGTGCGTCTCGATTCGTTCGATTGGCGGAGGCTGGCCGGTTCGTGACACTTGGGCGTTGATGCGAGGGACCTGCGGGATGGTAGACGAGCCCTCCAAAGGTGGCACTGCCGGCCTGCCCTCCGGAACCGCCTGAACGCGAGATATGCCATTGACCTGGTTGCGGTCCGCTGTATGCGCCACCCCATCCTTCCCTTGGGGTCGACCACGAGCGCCATCCTGTGTCGTAGCAGTCGCAGTCGGCAACGGAGCAGCCTGAAGGTCATCCCGACTGGTCGGCAAGGGCTTCGACGAAGCCTGTGGTGATATGTGCGCGCCTGTCGGCCCGGGGCCTCTCGTAGCATCTGCCGCCGTCGAAGGCAATCCACCCTCTAGCGGTTGTTTGGACGGAGAGGGGTGTCGGTTCTCGGTTGATGCCCGCTTGTATTCCACGATCCGTCGTTGTGCATCGAACAAGGGTTTCCGGCGCGCCGGGATGTTGAGCTCGTCGAGTCGGCGACCACTACACACGGGCAATGAATTAGACCAGTCCGGCGTGACGCGACGCGACCAAGCCACTAAGAAATATGCACGAAAGGGTTCAAGACGAGGGAACATACCGGAGAATGTCGGATTCAATTAAAAATGTTTTCTCGGCGGGTGTGGTTGTCGGCGCGTCCGGATCGCTAAAGTCATAGTTGGGAATGCCATCTTCGTCGGTCGCAACCGCGAAGAGCTCGCGCAGCTTTCGTTTCCGCGACGACGTAATTGACCTGCAACGAGTTAATACCGATTATCGCACATCAAAATGATCGGAAAATTGAGCTCTATCGATCAGAGCAATTCGCACCTCAACTCTGCCTGCTTTGATCGCAAGAGCTTCAAGCGGTCGGCGAGCGCGAGCTCAGTCATGACATCGGCGACAGCGACATCCGTTTTCAATCAAACGGATGGCGATGCCGACTTGATCAGAGCGAAAGGAACCCAGAACGACGTTGGTAGGTGATGGAAAATGTTGGCGTTGCGACTTTTCGACGCTGGTTTGATTGAATGAGCGGGCTCGGACAGGCATAAATCTCTGTCGTGCCGTGTTGAGGGGGTTGTGATGATGGGGCGTATCAGCAAACCGGCGACCGCGCTGGGCGCTGGGGTCCGGAATATTAAGCGGGGGCGCATCAGCGCCTGAAGAACCTGGGCGTGCGGGCAGGGACAGGTTGGTGGTGACGCTGACGACAGCCTGGGGGCTGGTTTTCAGCAGGCAGCGACGCCTAAAACCCCGCTGGGCTCAAAGGGCTTCAGCGCCCCAGGGCATTGGCAGGCGCAAGAAACACCGTGCCAAAAATCCAAGAAAAACCAGGCCCGTACTGTGTGCACGGATCGGGTGGGAGCTGTGCCCCACGTGCCCACCGCCCGCACGCCGAGCACGACCGCATGGGGTGCCATCCCAGCGCAACGGAGCCAGCACCAGACTGGAAGCCAAGGGGAGGGAGTCGCGAGGACAGGAGGGAGTCCATCTGCGCCGTTCCCAGCTCGTCGCCCCGGCGAGGGCTGCGGCGTGCCTGTCGCCCATCGATCCTGTCCCGTCAGGGGCTGAGAGCCCAGACCCTGGGGGGGTCAGGCCTCCCCCGAATCCCTGAGCCGTTGTTCGCCTCCCAGGTCATCAAGGTCCGAGAAGGGCAAGGAGTGGTTGGGGGGCCGTCCGCGGCGGCTGGTCGAGGGGCGGCGTTTGCTGTCGACCGCATCCGGGGCGCGGAAGAGCGAGGGAGGCGCCGGGGTGGGCATTGGGCCGGTTCGGCTGGGTGTTTTTGGGAGGACGGGCAGCTGCTTGCGTGATGTCGGGGAGGAGGATGGGCAACAAGCGTCTGTCTTATGCTGCGGATAATATTCCGTGCCTTTAATGTTAGCTGTGGACGATGTTTCCAGACGCCCCACCCTGGGCTGCATGTCACAAGCAGGGCCCCGCTTTTGCCAGGTATTCATGCTGCCTGCAGGCCCTCGACCAGTCATCATCGGCTGTTGCTTGGCCACCAAAAGTCAACGCAGCTGGTTGTTAGTGGCATCTTTTAATCATCCATGCTTCAGTCGCATTTCTCGCCATCGACAAAAACAAGACCCAAACCTGCCGCCAAGATGACAGACGACGACAGCAAATCCTCCCGGGTAGCAATCCAGCTGGGTAAAACCTCTGGCTCCTCGTCGCACGGAATCAAGCAACGCGCCCGCCCTTCGCACACCAAACGCCACCGAGCGAAGGCGATGCATGACGAGTCCGACTCAGACAACGACAGCGACAACGACCAGCCGACGAGCTACGGCCACCTCGAGACCATCACCTCCTACGATTTCCATGGCGCGGTTTTAGAAGAAGAATCATCGCGGGTGCCGGGCGGTGTATCAACACAAAACGGCTCTGGAAAAGCAGGCCAGAAGGAGGATTCGCCACCTCGACAGAAGGACGACGACAAGGCAGAGCGGCGCAAGGACGAGGCTTCGGGGTCCCATCAGAATGGCGGCGCAGACAACTCCGAGTCTCAGGGGGACAAGCCAGTAAAATGGGGCTTGACCATCAACATGAAGGGGAAGGGAAGCAACGCGGACCGAAACAACAAGCGGTCCAAGTCGCGCAACGACCACTCTGACTCGGAGGATGACCAAAAGACAAAGAAGCAACCTACAAAGACCATAGACGATGAAGCACTAGATGCTCTCATGGGGACGAGCACACCAAAACGCAAACGCGTCGATTCCGATGATCCGGACCGGGAGCCCGGGCTCGACGACTACCGAGCTGTCCCCATCGATGATTTCGGCGCCCACCTCCTTCGAAGCTTTGGATGGGACGGCAAGATGAGGGGGAAGGTCAGGGAGGTGACAAGGCACGCAAACCTCACCGGGCTTGGTGCCAAGGACGCGAAGGGCGCTGAGGACCTCGGCGCATGGAATCAGAAAACCGCCACAGACTCCCGGCCTATGCGGCTTGACGACTACCGGAGAGAGGAGAGCAAGAAGCGCCAGCGGACCGACGACCGACACCGCGACAGCTACAAGCGGGAACGGGAGCGGGAACGAGAGCGGGAACGGGAACGGGGCCATGGCCGAGACAGATAGCTGGGAAGCGTACGACGACGGCCCCCGCGGTTGTACCCGAGTATGGCGGTCTCGGTTGTTATTCCTCGGAATGGAAGTCAGCCGTCTCAAATGAACGTACAGTCGCGTATGTATCCGTGGTTCTATTTGCAGGGCCGGCATGGATGTGACATCCGTGGCACGGTGCTTTGCTTTGCTCAACTGTGCTAACACGCGCCGAAGAGAGACAGACCGAACATTGCGTTCAGTGTCTGGCTAGCGGTCCGCACCGTCTTGGATTCTTGAACCCCGAAACACACCGCGACGGTAAACTACTGGGCCCGAGAGCCTCTTCCCGACACACCCCGCCAGAACAATAAAGAGCCGACAGCAAGAAGCTGGCCGAACTCACTTGTTGACTGGTCTGCCAACCCACCGCCGGACCTCCTGACCTCCTGTCTAGACTAACTCTAACAGGCTGCTTGCGGGGAGCACGGCTCCCAGGCCGATGGCATACCGTGGATTAACTGAACAGAATGACTGCGCCCAGATGCTCTGGTAAGTAAACGGCCATGGTCACAATGTCCTTGCCATTTTGAGTATGCGGGTTGCCAACAACCAGCAGCGGATCCAACCTTGCTCTTGTGCTCCCATGGATATGCCGTACTATTGGCATCCGACAGGTGATCCCTGGCCGCCCTGTCTGTATGATATGTGAGAACTACCTCAAGTCATCATTTTGACTCTGTAAAGTCTAATAAAATGTCCACACCGCTCTCCAGAACGGCCGCGCTGCCACCACCGCAAAGTGCCTCACCTCCTCACCCCGTGGATTCCGGCCCCGAGTCCATTGGCTGTCTCCGCCCCATCGGATGTGATCCGAGTGGGCTGCTCCTGCAGACTCCAGCACAGCTAAACCGGTCCTACCGCCCGCTTTTTCTGCAGGCTTCGCTGAGATGGCGCTGCGTGTCAAGGAAACCTCCACGCAAGCAGAGGATGGCTGCTGCTACCCTGCTTACCAAGCTGCATTGGGCTGGTGCCTGAGGATTCAGTAATATGGTGATGACTCTTGAAGTTCTCATCTGATCTCCTGCTTTCCCAACCTCTCACTCCGTGCCAAGTCTATTGATACCAGTGCGTTATTCGCAACGAAACCTTCAAATATGGCAAGCTCGACGGAGAAACCCTGGTGGAAAGACGCGGTCTGCTATCAGATCTACCCCGCGTCCTTCAAGGACTCTAACGGGGATGGGCTCGGCGATATCCCCGGTATCCTAAGCAAGATTGACTATTTGAAGGACTTGGGGATCGATGTTGTCTGGGTCTCGCCTATGTGAGCTTTCCTGTGTTGGTCCAACATAGGCGCTGTCATTAATTGTCTGTGGTCATGAATAGGTTCGACAGTCCACAGGTGAGGAGACGTCCAGCCTCGAGAAGCCTGGGAACTGTCCAAAGGTCCCCCTGACGGTCATGATGAGGACACTCGAAAATGTAACAAGGCTAAAATGTGTCAAGGTTGATATGGGCTATGACATCTCCGACTATGAAAAGGTCTATCCTCCGTACGGCACCGTCAAGGACATGGAAGACTTGATCGAGGCATGCCACAAGCGGTAAGCGTCCGCCCATGTCGTGTACTTGCCCAGCCAGTGCTCTGTGGGAGGCAACTAACACCCAAGAAGGGGCATGAAACTCATCCTGGACCTCGTAATCAACCACACGTCCGACCAGCACGCCTGGTTCAAGGAGTCGAGGTCCTCCAAGGACAACCCGAAGCGTGACTGGTAAACTGCAACCCACCCACTCCCCTCCCAACACCGCAAGACTGACTACTCGGCCAGGTACATCTGGAAGCCGCCCCGCTACGCCGAGGACGGCACGCGGCTGCCGCCCACCAACTGGAGGAGCTACTTTTCCGGGCAGACCTGGGAGTATGACGAGCACACTGGGGAGTATTACCTGCATTTGTTTGCCAAAGAGCAGCCCGACCTGAACTGGGAAAACGAGGAGACGAAGGAAGGCAATTTATGACAGCGCGATGCGCTTCTGGCTTGAAAAGGGGGTTGATGGATTCCGGGTGGATGTTGTGAACATGTCCGTAACCCCCCGCCCATCCGTCTCACAGCCGAGGAATGACACTAATATCAATGCCAGGTACTCGAAAGGGGTCGAGTTCAAAGACGCCCCCATCATCGACGCCAGGTTCTACGAACAGCCCGCCTGGCTCTACTACGCCAACGGCCCGCGAATGCACGAGTTCCTGCGAGAGATGAACCAGGCGGTGCTCGACAAGTACAACGCCGTGACGGTGGGCGAGCTGCCGCACACACCCGATACCAAAAAGGTGCTCGACTACGTCAGCGCGCACAACAAGCAGCTGAGCATGGTGTTCCAGTTCGACATTGTCGACCTGGGCCAGGGCCGCGAGCACAAGTATCACTTTGAGGAGTGGAAGCTGTCGCAGCTCAAGGCGATCGTGGCCAAGTGGCAGCAGTTTATCGAGGGCACCGACGGGTGGACGACGGTTTTTTGCGAGAACCACGGTAGGTTTACACCACCCCCCCTTTTACCTCATCCCACGCCGAATACTCACCCCAACCAGACCAAGGCCGCTCCGTCTCGCGCTACGCCTCCGACTCCCCCTCGGAGCGCGCCCCCTCGTCCAAGCTCCTCGCGCTCATGCTCTGCGCGCTGACGGGCACGCTCTTCCTGTACCAGGGCCAAGAGATCGGCATGATTAACCTGCCTGCCTCGTGGCCCATCACGTCCTACCGCGACATCGAGTCGGTCAACTTCTACCACGCCATGGCGGCGCAGTCCGGCAACGACCCGGCCGAGCTCGCCTACACCATGCGCAGCCTGCAGATCCTGGGCCGCGACAACGCCCGCCTGCCGATGCAGTGGAGCGGGGCCGCGCACGCCGGGTTCACGGAGAGTTCTGCGGGGCCGTGGATGCGGGTGCACGACCTGTATGGGGA
>Ga0247824_10002028_pt1 | contig 11308 bp, 8 predicted proteins | sample 13C_PalmiticAcid_FD_194412 | JGI IMG/M metagenome (GOLD analysis project Ga0247824, IMG submission 194412) | Soil microbial communities from agricultural site in Penn Yan, New York, United States - 13C_PalmiticAcid_Day48 | ecosystem: Environmental > Terrestrial > Soil > Agricultural land...
GTGGATCGCTGGGCTTCAGCCCGGTGGCAGCGAGGTAGGTGGCCTCGGACTCATCCAGCTGGTTCTTCTTGTCGAGGGCAAACGCAAGGAAGATGTGTCTGGCCGGTCAGCATCCCGGGACAATTCCAACTGCTTTCAAAACTCACGCATGGTAGTTCTTGGGGTCTTTCTGGAAGACATCCTCGGCGGCCTCGATGGCCTCGTCCCACTTCTGTTGCTTGATTGCCTCGTTGATGCCCTTGAGCAGGGCCTTTGTGCCCGACATGGCGCCGACCTGGCGGGTGGGAGCAGCTCCCTTCAATTCGAGCTGGAGTTCAGAGAAATATGGTGTGTTTTACCAGGAGGGCGCCAACTTGGTTTCGGGGGTGATGGAAGCTCTGGCTGTGATGATGCTGAGCTTCCAGGTTGAGTTTACTGTGTACTCCGTACACAGTAAGGAAAGTAGAGGTGGGGCGCGTGGTGAAGGCGATTCTAGTTTCTGTGGTCCTTTCAAAGTGAAAGAAAACAAGAGAGTTCTGGGACAAAAATCAAACTACACAAACAAGAGCAAGTTTGCCTTTGCCTTTAATAAACTGCTTATATCAGATGAGTCTCTGGCTGGAGGTTGCATGGGCATGTTTGAGTCCACGGGCTCCAAAGTTTAGAATACAGTGTGCACGTTCACACGTTGTCACTGTGCTCGCTGAACCCGACCCCAGCACCCCGCCGGACAAGGATAGTCCGACCACCGCCCGCTCCTGGCTCCCTTAACGTTATCTTATCGGACCTATGCGTCGTCAAAAAAATCCCCAGAAAAAAGTCGCGGCAGCATGGGATCTTGGTCGACGAGGACGGACCCTCAACATTGAATCACCAATCCGGCACCCGCCCGCCTCAGCAACCATGGATTCGGCGCCGGCAAAGCGGAGAAAACTCGACCACAGCCAGGATGGCGCCGAGGCTGCCTTGGAATCAGCTGCGTCGACCGGCATTTCCAGGTCGAGGGCCTTCGTCCTCGAGGCCGAGGAGCTGCTCGACTCGGTGCGCCTCGACTATAACACCGCTCTGCAGGGCGCCGACGATCTTCTGCATCGGATCAAAGGCGCAGTCGAGGGGATAAAGGCCCACGACCCTCTTCCCGTACGAGAACCAGGCCCGTTCTTGCCGATTGCTGCGCACCGCTAACCCGCGCCAGATCGCCGACGCCGCATCCAAGCTCGAAAAGAAACACAAGATGAAAGTCCCCTTTCCCAGCCCGAGGCCGCAGGAGAACTCCAATTACAAGGTTGCTTTTTCCAAGCCTGCCCAGTTCAATGTCGTCGGCAGCTATGTTTCGAAGACCCTGGTCAAGACCCAGAAGAGCCACGCTGTCGACATGGTCATCGTCCTGCCCGAGGAGATTCTGCAAGAGAAGGACTACCTCGATTTGCGCTACTTCTACAAGAGGGCATATTACCTGGCCGTCGTCGCTTCGGCTCTGCGAAAGGAGCTCGGCGACGACGCCCAGCTGTCCTACGAGTACCTTGGTGGCAATCACCTGTGCCCCGTTCTCGCCATCCAGCCGAACGGTCCCAAAGATAAAGGCTCGGAAAAATCGGAGAACAAGGACGTCCTGGACTACAGGGTACGGATCATCCCGTGTGCCCCAGACGGCTTCTTTCCAAAGGCAAAGCTTCACTTGGGCGCAACCCTTGTCCGCAAGAGCCGTGAAGGAGATTCTGCCTCTTCTTCGGAGCCCACGCCTTTCTACAACTCAACTGTTGTTGCCGAGAGCTGCTTCCTGCCATACCTCAAGGTTCTACGCCAAGCTGAAAAGAGATGCGCCGCGTTCAAGAATGCCTGCATCTTGGGCCGTATCTGGTTGCAACAGAGAGGCTTCGGAGGAGATATCGCACAGGGCGGATTTGGACATTTTGAGTGGGCCGTGCTCCTGGCGCTCCTTCTCCAAGGAGGCGAGAGCAAGGCCTTGTCACCCTCTCTTAGCGCCACCCAGCTCTTCAAAGCGCTCATCCAGTTCCTATCCGTTACCAATTTCGCCGAGAAGCCCTGTGTATTCGGCCCAGGGAAACCAGACCTGGAAGCCTATCTTGAGTCTGGCCCCATCCTCTACGATGCCACCCGGCAACTGAACGTTGCCTTCAAGATGGGCCCCTGGTCGGCCGCCCTGCTTCACCAACATGCCAAATGGACGCGCCGCGTCCTCGCCGACAGCGCTGCTGACCAGTTCAACCCAACTTTCATTCTCAAGACAGACGTTCCAGCACACAGTTTTGACTTGGTTGCGCGTCTGAATCACGACGGGGCAGGGAAGGAAGCAGGCTCGGACTTTCGGGGGCAGACCTGGCAGCTTGGCAGCCAGGTCTACCGGATTCTCAAACGGGCGCTCGGAGATGAGGAGATGGGGGAGAGGGCTCGATTGATTCACATCCAGACCCCTGCCTGCACCTCTTGGGCTCTTACGGACGCGCCCAAGACTCGTGTGAAATCACCCTTGGAGATCGGCATTCTTTTCGACCCTGTCAACATGTCTCGCACGGTCGACCGCGGTCCGTCTGCTGGGCCAAGTGCGGAAGAGAAAGAAGAGTGCGAAACTTTCCGCAGATTCTGGGGCGACAAGGCCGAACTTCGACGCTTCGAGCGTGACACGATCCGAGAGACACTGATCTGGACGTCGACGAACCCTTTTGACATCTGCGAAGAGATCATGCGATACGTTCTGGGTCTGCACCTGGGAATAGGGCAACTCCATGATGAAATCACCGTCTACGGGAACGGGCTCCCTGCCCTGCTGTCTCTTAAACCCGCCGACACGACTTTGTTCAACGTGGCAAAGAAAGCCTTTGGCACTTTTGAGCGCGATATCCGGGACCTGGAGGACTTGCCTCTCCGTGTTAGGCAAATAGCTCCCATCTGCCCAGAGCTCCGGCATGCGTCGGTCAAACCCCCAGTCTTCGGATCGTCAAAGTCAGTTCCGAGGCCGCTGGAGTGTATCATTTCATTCGAGGCCTCGGGCAAATGGCCTGAAAGTTTGGTTGCTATCCAACGGACAAAGATCGCTTTCCTCCTGATGATCGGCGGTCTGCTCGAAGGAAGCAAGCCTGGCGAAATCAAGACGCATGTCGGCCTGGAGGATGCCAAGTTCGAAACCGAAAACCTCGCTTTCCTCGACGTCGTCTACGAGTCTGGCCCTTCGTTCCGCCTCCGGATCCACAGCGATCTCGAGGAAGCTCTCCTTGAACGCCAAGTGAAGGATAAGACTGCTGAGCAGTACCTCCGGCAACGGGCCACGACTCTGCTCGCGTCTTTCAAGCGGCTGTACAGCAACCTGCCTCTCCACAACCAGTACATCTCTACCTGCGCGACCCGCTTCCCAGCGTTGTCCCCGACAATCCGCCTGGTAAAGCACTGGTTCAACGCCCACAAGCTGTCGTACCACTTCACCGACGAGTTCATCGAGCTGGCCGTCCTCCACGTCTTCCTCTCGCCCTACCCCTGGGATGCCCCGTCGAGCGCCAGCACTGGTTTCACCCGGACCCTGCTGTTCCTCGCCCACTGGGACTGGCGCTCCGACCCCATGATCGTCGACACAGGCGGCGACATGCCCGCCGCGGACCGGACAGCCATCGCCACGCGCCTGGAAGCGTGGCGCAAGATCGACCCCAACATGAACCACACCGTCCTCTTCGTCGCCACCGCCCAGGAACCCAGCGGCATCGCCTGGACGACGGACGCCGGCCAGGCCAAGCCCTCCAAGGTAGTCGCGGCGCGGATGACGTCCCTCGCCAAGAGCGCGTCGCGCCTGATCCGGGAGGCGGGCGTGGAGCTCGACTGCAGGCGGCTGTTTGTGCCCGCCCTGAAAGACTACGACGTCGTCATCCACCTGAACAGCAAGGCAGTCAAGAGCACGCTCAAGACCTACGCCAACATCGACCCCGAGGACGAGCTCGAGACCGCGGACCGGCCCAAGTTCAAGAACCTCGACGAGCGGACCGGGCTGGAGCCGCTGCCCCTGGTGCGGTATCCCACCGATCTCTTCCTGGAGCATCTCTGTGCCGCGTATGCGGGGCCGTTGGTCTTTTTCCGGGGTGGTGTCGAGGACAACACCATTGGGGCGATCTGGAACCCGCAGATGCAGAGGCGGGCGTTCAGGATCAATTTGCCGACTTCGTACAGGCCGGCTGCTGCTGGTCAGAAACGCGCCAAGGGGGATGAGGACGACGAGGAGCAGGATCTGGTGGAGGTTAATCGGGAGGCAATCTTGTCGGAGATTGCCAGGATAGGCGCAGACCTCGTGGAGAAGATCGAGGTGAAGGGTGCATAGTTGCCTTTAGCGAGCATAGAGAAGTGTCACAAGAACAAGTTTTGAATATGTCCGAAAATAAGTTGGTGAAGAACCATGGGTGAATTCCTCTCGAGGCGAGATAAACCAGAACGTCTAGGGTATGAACACGTCCTCCAGCAAACCTCCTATCCCATGCAAAACGATAGCCCTGTCAGTACTCCTAAGCATCATGCCAGCGTCGCTCGCTCCGTCGCCACTGTTTCGATCCAGCACAAAGGCTGCCTAGTGAACCATAGCGTCTCCCTGCTGCTGTACTGTGCCAGCAGCAGCATCCGGTTTGTCAACCTCCATCTCATCACCCTCGGCACCCTCCTCGCCTTCGAGCGCCTCATACTCAAGCTCGTCCTCGCTCTCTCCCTCGATATCGACACTCCCGTCGTCGGAGAGCTCGTCCTCATCCACGCCGTTCTCGCCCTCGCCCTCGGCGCCCTCGACCCCCTCCATCTGGGCGTCCTTATCGCCGGACTCTTCGCCGTTAGCCTCGACGGCCTCGACCTCCTCCTCTTCGGCAAGCTCCTCGGCGCCGTACTCTTCCTCGTCGGCGACGAGATCGGCCTCGGGCTGCTCGGGGGGGAACTCGGCGGGAGCGGAAGCCTCATTATCCCTGCGCAACACACACAAAGATTAGCGCCTGCAATGGATACGTCTCAAAAAAAAACCATTGGGGAGACATACCACTTGATCGCAAACCTCGTCACGCGCGGCTTGTTGGCGAGCACATTGCGGCGGATCTTCTCAATGACGGGCTTGGCGGGCGGATCATTGACCAGCTCGTCGCTCTCGTACTCATTGTTGACATAGTAGCCGACGCGCACAAACTCGCGGCCGTCGTACGCGCACGTCAGCAGGATGACCGTCACGCCGAGCAGCTCGTCGATGGGGATGCGCTTCGTGTCGGGCGGGTCGGCCTCAAAGACAAACTTGTTGATGCCCACGGGGATGGGGCCCACCAGCAGCGAGTCGAGCTCTTGGTCGTAGTTGTCCGACTGCGCCGAGCCGACGTAGGTGAGCTTCCACTCGAGGTCTGGGATGCGAAAAACATCGAGGTCAGATCTTTTCTTGGGGTGCTCCATTCGAGGTAGGTGGGGAGAAGAATGGCGGGGGACATACCCTTCTGCAGCGGCTCCAGACACTCAAAGGTGATCTCAAAGACGTACGTGTCGGTGAACTTGGCGGGGTTGTTGATCACGTTGACCCCGAGCAGGGAGACGACAGACATCTTTGCGACGGTGTGTGGCGGTACCTGGTATTTGTGTTGTTGTATGGCAGTCGATAAACCAAAACTGGGGTACGATGTACGATGGATGTAGTGGTTATGGTTGTTTTGGAGGAAAGCGTTGCAGGAAGAAAGGGTTTTCAGGTTGGGGATGCTGAGAGAGAGGAAAGAAGAAGTGGTGGCTGGGCGTGCAATGGCAGAGGTGGGTGCGTGTCTGAGGAAAGCGCTAAGTCAGGGCAACGGTTGTGTTTGTTTTGGCCGCCTTCCCGCTTAAAATGAGACCTGGGCTCGGCTGGGGTCTTTGAGGGGTCAGTGGGCGACAAAGTGGGCGCACTTTTTGGAACGTTCGCTCTTGCAAGTTCCGTCGCGGTCTGGCAGCGTGCAGGGGTCGAGTCGCGTAAATTGACCGCAGCCCAGAACGCGTCGCTGGCGCCTGACTTTCCTGGGACCCACAGGCGTCTGGCCTCATGCAGCTGTGGCTGGGGGCAGCCTCAGGTTCTTTCCCATCCGTGCACCGCCACGTGTAAGCCACATCTCATGCTCGTCAGGTCAGGGAAAGGAGCTCGGAGCCTGCAAGTTTGGAGCCGAGTTTGGTTCTGGCTGTGTTTTTTCCTTCGCAACCTGGAACCAAATCCGATTGCGATTTAATCTGGCACCCCAGCCACACAATAGCAACGCCTGCCTCTGAATGCCTAGCACCGACGGCATGCAATAGAGAATAGCATATCCCACATTCAACGTGCGGTTGCCATTACCTACCTGAGCATTTCTTTGTTGTGTGCCCGCCGCCGTCATTCTCAGCAGCATGTGGCAGTCGCCTCTTCTCCCCATCCTTGACTAAAACAGCTTTCGCGAATTTCAACGAGACACCATCATCTTCGAGCATTCCTTGCACCCGTCTCTCCCACGAATTCTCGCTCTCCGCTCATCGCCCCGGTTACCGACCTCTGCATCAGATCGCGATCCTCCGACCACCTCCGCCCAAGTGCCGATTGACCGGGTCGACCCGAAACCGAGTCCTCCCCAGTCTCTGACAGTCGCTGCCATCCGGTGCGGCTCAGCCTCGGCACTTCGCCCTGAGACACTCCCGCGCTTCAAAAGCCCCGTCTCGAGCGACCGATCCGACCGACCTTGAACCGAACAAAACAGTCTCCGCACCATGGCTGAAGAATACGACCCCGCTCAGAGCGGTGCATGGGATGAGAATGGGGACTCTGAGGCGACAGATGGCAACGAACAAGATGATATTGAGCATAGCAGCGATGAAGTTCAAGCAGAGTATTCCGTTGTTCCAGCTCAACATGCTTCGGGTGACCTCCCATCTCCTGATGGTGCCACCGACGATGTGGGTGACTACGACCCAGCATCCGTCACATCTGCGCCGCTCGCAGTTGAGGCCCTTCAGCCAGCTGCAGACCAAGTCCCCCTCAGGCCCTCTCCCCAGCGCGCCGCTAAGCAAAAGCCGCGGACGGCAGGAGGCTTCCTAGTGGGAGACTCCGACTCAGAAGATGATGAGGCGACCGTTCCTACGTCGAGCACTCTCACTGCGGGCACTGGCCCACAGCCCGCTGTCCCTCACTCCCCAATCCAGCATCCCATCACTGTCAAGAAGTCCTCAGTGGCTGTATCTGATGCAGACCCTGCTCCTCAGGTGAATGCCGCCGCAGAACTCCCTGCTGGTCGACAGGAGAATGGCAGCGCTGTTGCACCCCAACCTTCCACAGCCACCGCTGCGTCGGTACCTCAAGCCCCACTTGACAGGATCTCTCAGCTTGAGGACCGCGTGCGCGATGATCCCCGCGGCGCCATGGACGCCTGGCTGGCGCTGATTGCTGAGTACCGGGCCAAGGGCGACCCTGCGCAGTCAAGACAAATCTACGACCGCTTCCTCGCCGTATTCCCGCAGGCTGTAAGTGGTTCGATGCTTTAATGAGCCTGGCGCAAGAGCTAACAAGCCTTATGTAGGCCGATGTCTGGGTTGAGTATCTTGCAATGGAGCTGGATATGAACAACTTCCCCGAGGCAGAGCTCATTTTCAACAAGTCTCTAATGTCCACGTTGAACGTAAACCTCTGGACCAAGTACCTCGACTACATCCGTCGGAGAAACGACCTAAACGACAGCAGCGGCAACGCTCGCCAGACCGTCTCGCGCGCCTACGATTTCGTCATCGACAACATCGGCCTGGACAAGGACGCTGGCAGAATCTGGGCCGAGTACATCCAGTTCATTAAGTTTGGACCTGGCACAGTCGGAGGAAGCCAGTGGCAAGATCAGCAAAAGATGGACCAGATGCGCAAGGCCTACCAGCGAGCCATTTGTGTGCCCATTGCCAACGTCAACACCCTCTGGAAGGAGTACGACCAGTTTGAGATGGGCCTCAACAAGCTGACCGGCCGCAAGTATCTTGCTGAAAAGTCCCCGTCGTACATGTCGGCCAAGAGCGCCAACACCGCCCTCGAAAATATCACCCGGGGCTTGCAGCGGACAACTCTCCCACGGCTCCCCCCTGCCCCTGGCTTTGATGGCGATCAAGAGTACATGGAGCAGGTTGAAATTTGGAGGAGATGGATCGCCTGGGAGAAGTCAGATCCCCTGGACCTCAGGGATGACAAAGACCAGCCCGGTCTTTACCAGAAGCGCATCCTCTACGTTTACAACCAGGCTCTCATGGCGTTGAGATTCTGGCCCGACATGTGGGTGGATGCTGCTCAGTGGTGCTTTGACAACGACATCACATCAAAGGACGGCGGGTCGACTGGTCTGGACTTTCTCACCAGGGGTATCGAGGCCAACCCGGAGAGCGTCTTGCTCGCTCTGAAGCACGGCGACTACATCGAGTCCACCTATCCGATCGAAGAGAACGATGAGGCCAAGATTGCCCGCGGCAAGGCTGTGCGGGCCCCTTATAGCAAAGTCTTGGACACCCTTTACGGTATTGTCAAAAGCCTCAAGGATCGCGAGACCGCAGAGATCGCCCGGATCGAAGAGGCGGTCAAGGCGGCTGTTGAGAGCTCTGCCAACAGGTCGGATGAGGAGGATGAGGACGAGGACGAGGCGGGCCCCTCGGACAAGGGCGCAAAGGACAGCCGGACAAACGACCAGCTCAGGGCTATCAAGCAGGGCTATGCCGCACAGACTCAATTACTTTCAAGGACCATCTCGTTTGTCTGGATTGCCTTGATCCGCGCGATGCGCCGCATCCAAGGGAAGGGCAAGCCCAACACCGAGCTTGGCGGCATGCGGCAGGCATTCCAGGATGCGCGTCACCGCGGCCGTCTGACTAGCGACGTTTATGCTGCCGTGGCCCAGCTCGAGTGGACCATCTACAAGGACCCGGCGGGAGGCAAGATCTTTGACCGCGGTGCCAAACTGTTCCCGGAGGACGAGAACTTTACGTTGGAGAACATCAAGTATCTCCACTCACGCGATGACTTCACGAGTAAGTTGTTTGTCTGCGTTGTCCTCTGCTAAACCGCGACTGACTTTGCCAGATGCCCGTGTTCTCTTCGAGACGGTGGTCAACCGCCTTACGCAGAAGCCGGAGCTGGCCCACAAGGCTAAGCCACTGTATGCCTACTTCCACAAGTATGAGTCGCAGTTCGGCGAGCTGGCCCAAATTACCAAGCTCGAGAAGCGCATGGCAGAGCTGTTCCCCGAGGACCCGAAGCTTGCCCATTTCACTGCGCGATACTCGACGGACAAGTTCGACCCGATCGCTGCTCGAATCATCGTCTCGCCCGCCACACAGCTCAGGCCCAAGCTGTTGATCCCATCGATTGAGCAGGGCCCTTCGCTCCAAAACTCTCCCCGGCCACCTCCCTTTGCGCGCGCTAGTCCCGCGCCTCAGTTCCTGCCGGCAACCAACTCTCCCAAGCGACCTTTGCCCGCGGATGATTTCGATGAGCCGCCGCGTAAGATCCAACGTAATGACTTTGGCGAGTTCCAGCGCGGCGCGTCACCACTTAAGGGTGCCGCTGGCCGACGCCTGGACCAGCAGCGCCGGATGCAGGGCCAGGGAGCAGCATCGTACACCGCTGCGCCAGCCCCGATCGCTCGGGACATCACCTTCCTCCTGAGCCAGATCCCGCGGGCGGACCTCTACGACTTCCATCGTTTCAACCCGGTCAGCGTGACCAACCTACTGCGCGACACTCCAGTCCCCGAGTACTCCGCCTGGAAGAACAGCCGCCAATCCGAGCACCCCGGCCAGTTCGGCGGCTACCAGAGCCGTGACTCGCCCGCTCCCATCGGCCGGCCTCTCAGCCCCTACGTCGGAGGAGACGGCGCCCGCGGTCGCCTGCCCCCCGCATCAGCCGCCCCATACCGACAGGGTTCTATCCGGCCCAGTTCGAGCGGCTCCTACGAGCCTCCTCCGGCGGTCTACACCCAGGGCCCGCCTCCTCCGCAGGCAAGCTACGGGCCCCCCCAGCCTGGGCAGTACGATGGTGGTTCTGGTGCCGCCTGGCCGCCGTATCCGCCTCCGCCTGTCTCGCAGCAGGGGTATGGCGGCCCGCCGCCTCCTCACATGTACGGCCAGGCCCCGCCGCCAGGCCCGCCCCAGGGAGGCTACCCTAGGTATCCGCCGCATCCCTACTAGTGGACGGGGATGACATACACATGGCCACATGTGCCCGAGTCTCAATACCAAGGGACTTGGTGTTCTCCGACTTATTCTCCAGCTTGGAGATGATATGGTTTGGGCATGGACTCATCACAGCGGAGCAAGGTTGCGAACATTCACCCCTGACTGGCTTGGCTTATTTCGTTCTGTATCTATTACTGCCATTGCCCCCTCCATGGCTTTGATGGGGGGACAGTGGCATTGTATCTGTATAAAGGGCCTGGAAGAGGTTGTTTGCTAGGCGGGTTTTTGTTGCATTTGGCGTTGGCGCGGGAATGTGTCTTCGGGTGCACTGATTCACTCTGCTCCCACCTGCGTCTCTCGATAGCAGCAGCAGCAGCGAAGGAGGAAGATTGGTCTGGCATGGCAGGTTCTCCATTCGATTTGTTTCAGCCCGGTTGCTGGAGAAGAGCGGGAAAATATGGCAGGGCGAAGACAGAGTTTTCTCTTGTGTCCCCTGAAGAGCGGCTGTTGAGGGGGTTTGGTTCTGCCGGGCTGTCCTTCTTGCCATTTGGTGAGGGGATGACACATATGGGCAAGGGAAACAGATGGATCATGGGCAAAGCAGAAAATAATTAATCTGGGTGATACACAACGCACGCTGGTGAAGAACATGTTGGTGTTTATAAAGAAACATGAACTCTGATGGGCTGCCGAGAATGGAGTTCGAGTTGCTATCGTCTGATGTCCTTGTCCTGCCAAGATTAACTGGCTTCGTCTTGCCGAAGCTATGTAGGCTCTCATGAAGGTGAGATTGGGTTTGTTGTTTAGCCCCCTGACAAGTCGGTCCTGTCCTCTCCCGTTTGGTTCTCCTCTGGTTCACAACCACGTGTGAACAGTCTCCTGAATGATATTGGCCATGCATCCAAAGCTAGCGAAGATAAAGAGGATTGGTGAACAGGTGATCATGAAAATGATACTGGTAGACACGATGCAGATCACCTCAGAACAAGCCCTGCGTTCATGAATTCAAGCGTGGATAGGAGGTCAGATTCAGTGTGTTCTCGCTCTTCCAACCTTGCAGACACTGAAATCCATTTCCGAGGCAAGGAGAATAACTGTCCACGTTGATTCTCAGAGTGGTTTTAATTTTGAGTTTCTGGTAAATGGAAGTGCCGTTTCCCTCACGGCTCGCATTCCGCAACAC
>Ga0247824_10002030_pt1 | contig 11299 bp, 5 predicted proteins | sample 13C_PalmiticAcid_FD_194412 | JGI IMG/M metagenome (GOLD analysis project Ga0247824, IMG submission 194412) | Soil microbial communities from agricultural site in Penn Yan, New York, United States - 13C_PalmiticAcid_Day48 | ecosystem: Environmental > Terrestrial > Soil > Agricultural land...
ACAATAGGAGGCAGGACGCTCCCACTCAAACAAGCCGAGATACAGAAGCACGGCCCAACCCAGTAATTCAAGCAACCTCTGTCTGTTGTATTGATTTGACCTTGGCAACAAGACGAGCTACTTTCATGCCTAACCCCCCTTCCCCCTGGCAACTCAACATGAACACTAGCCCACCCAACAACACACTCCGCATCACAATCCCACGAACCAACACCAATGAGAATCTACCTAGACCAGAGGAAATCTAATCACAGCTCGCCTGCAGCCCATTCTGGAAGCATCGTCCCTCGGCGCAGCAAAACGCCCCGCGGCCCTGTGGCAGGCCGTCCTCGTTCGTGTGGTAGGCACAGTTGCGCGGATCGTTGCCGCTGGGGGTGATGAAGACGAGGGAGCCCTCTGGGGCGCCTAATCATACAATAATACGACATGAAATTAGTTGTTCGGTTTGAAAATGATGGATATGGGGGAAGTTGGGGTTTGGGTCGAGGTTGCACGATGAGAGTGAAAGGGAGTGAGGATGAGGTTGAGAAGGGAAGGGAGAGGAGGGGTGGGGGGAAGAGGAAGAGAGGGACGTACACTGCAGAGTGTCGATGATGGTGGTGCCGCAGAGGACGGCGTTGGTTGGGCACTGGGCCTGGGCGAGGCCGATGGCGGCGGCGGTGGTAAGGACGAGGGTGAGGAACTTGGCCATTTTTGTGAGCAAGGGAAGTGAACTGGTTGGTGCTGTAAGTGGATGGTGGGTTGATGATCGTTGTTTGATGGTTTGATGGGTTGATGAGCCTGTTGAGAATGTGACTGAACAGACGGGTGGAGACCAGCTTTTATACACATTTCGATGGGGTCTGAGCTGTGTCTGATGTCTGATGGGCACAACTCAGTCCAGGATTGACACATCATCGTTCATCCTCGATGCTGAAGGATGGGCCAACCCCCATCGTTGTCGACACAAGGCCCATCCCCATCAATGCCCCGGGTCCGAGATCCGAGGAGAACCTGGGGCTGAGATGGCAAAGACACGTCCCCGGAACGTTCGGCAACCCAGAACTCGTGATGCTCTCACTGAGGAAACACAGCCACAGCTCTGGGGCCTTGCTCGTTGCGTCTGAACCAGGTTTGCGCATTGATGGGATTCAAAGAATCATTTTCCTGTTTGTCATGCGACCTGGGAGTTTCCGAGTTCCTTGTCCCATCCGAGCCTGATGACACTGACCGGTCCCACGAGAGTTTCTTGCTCACTTGAGATTTGTGACGAAGTGGCGGTGGCTGTCCGATCCTCACCTAGTCTGGGTCTTATGCTTGCGTAGTCCCTGGGGTTGGTGTTGGTTAGAGAGACATGAAGGATGTGTGATGAGAAACTTTAGCCCAACAATCCGGTGACATGGTACCCAATCACGTCTTGTTGGCGTTGTGAGAAGGGGTCAGGGGTATTCCTTCTGCCTACGTCTGCTGGGTTGTCTGTGGCACAGGCTGACAGTTATCCCAAACTACAAGGATGACAACATCAACTTCTGGTCATTCGCGTTGCAAGTCCTGTTTTCTCGGCTCCGAAGCTTCCCCTTGCCAGCGCAGCTTTGCTTTGTATGCCCCAGGCCAGTCTGGAGGAATCGGGCCGAGATGACAAACAGGATGAAAACTCAAGACCGTAGCAAGGGCCTGCTCTCTATTCAGGTCTGTCAGGCCAACCCATGAAGCCCTGCAAGGACAACAACAAACGCCTATCACTGTCTAATCCTTCTTCCCGAGTGCCATCACGATGCCATGCATATTATGTACAAAAATAGGACACGCGTCAACTAGCCAGTCAGTCATGTCTTACACATTTCTCGCGGATTAAGTCTTCTTGTCACTTCCCCCGCTGCCGTTTCCATTGCCGACCTCAGTCTCGGTACCCTTGGCTTTTTCAGCGTCACGCCCCTGACGGTACTTGTCCATCTTCTCCCTCAAGTACCGCCACGTCCTCGCGAAACCACTAGTCAGGGGTCCCTTGAGGGACTGCGTGGTAGCGGGCCAGCTGATGGTCTGCTTGATGACGGTGCGGATGTAGTTGCGCAGCTCGGAGGGGTCGTCCTGGGCGATGCGCCGCTCGAACCCGCCGCCTTCCTGCCTCTTGAAGGCGATGGAGTCCTCCTTCTCGCCCTCTTCAATCAACTTGCGGAACTCGATCGAGGGAATGGCAAACTTCTTCTGGTATTGGAAGTAGAGGCGCGAGCGGAAGGCCTTGGGCAGGCGCCGCACCATGTTGCCGCGCTTGATTGGGTCCATGTCCTGGGCAAGCTTCAGGTTCTTGGTGTCGTCCCAGACCCAGTCCTTCGCGCTGGCGCCGGCATCGTTAAAGTCGACGTTGGGGAGCGTCTCAATAAGGGGAAGATAGAGACGCCGGAAGTTGGCCATGTTGTTGCCAACAATATTCTTGACTTTGCGTGGGTTCTCGGTCGGCAGCGCCATGCGCGGGTCGCCGAGGTAGCTGATGCCGGCAATCGTCGCGTACAGCTCCTCCTCTGTGAAAGTGGGCGGCAGCAACAAGAGCGCCGTCCGCAGGGCAGAGAGGAGGTTCATCTGATTGGCGAGCCGGATCTTCGGATCGTCCCGGAGAATCTTGACGGGCTTCTGCAGCCTCCCTGCCAAGTAGAGCGTGTCCCACTGGGTCAAATCCTTCTCCAAAGTGTTTAACTGCACGACGCCATACTTGATCAGGATGCCGTTCACAACAACGTAAGGGTTGAAGTAGACTCCGGCGCCCATCTTGTCCTGGACGTACGAGACGGCGCCAGATCCGAGGGTCGCGAGGGCCGAGTAGTGGTCACGGTGCTGCTTCATATTGAGGGAATGCCAGTGTTGTGTGTGCGAGACGCCAAAGATGAAGTCAATCATCTTTGGCGTGCCGTCCTGGGCCCTCTGCACGGCCAGCGGCGCCTTCGGATGAATGGCGCGGAGCTCTTCGGCAGTCGCCGTCCTCCCACTGGACTTTGACTGTGGGAATACACCCGAGCCGTAGGCGAAGGCATAGCGGATTGGGGCGCGGAACTGCCAGGGTATCGCCTTCAGGACTTCCTTAAACTCCGTGTCGAAGGGGATGTGCTGGTTCACTCCAAAGTTGGCGTGCGGCAGGTCTTTGAACGACTCGATCTTCAAGTCCGGGTTGTACTCCCAGTCCTGCACATCGCTGACCACCGAGGACCCGGAGCTGGATGATCCTGTCGCCTCGCTTGCTAGTGCCTCGGCCGATTTCGTGTCGCTCTTGGCCGTGTCCGTGGCCGAATCTGCCGCCGCGTCGTGTTGTGCGCTTTCCCGGGCTTCCTTTTCGTCTACCCCGGCATTCTTGTCGCTGTCCCGCGTTGTCCCGTACGTTCGCCGGACGGGAGCAAACGGTCGGCCGGACGACGAGGTCAAAGTCGAGATAGAAATCGCAAAAGACGGTCGCAAAGGCGCCGAGCGCGGGGCGAGGTGACCCTGTTGAAGTCTGGTAAGTCATGGCGTCCCTGCCAAACCCAGCACCAGCACCGATGCCCTGGAGCTTACCCGCACCGCGGCAGCGGGAATGCGGCCGCGAACCATCACAGTCCCTCTCTGCTGTTGGGGAAAATATGGAATCGTTTTCTGTATCTGTAGGGACGAAGTAGAATGTTGGGACAGCAAAAGCTGCAAAGGGGTCACCTCCAATTGAATGCCATTGGGAGCAAATTCATGGACGGAACCGGAAGCCGGAAGCTCAGTGTTTGCCGGCAGCTCTCCCGCTAAATCGACGGATAATGCAGTGGGGATCACAAGCCGCACGGCGCCCGCGTCATTGTCAGGGGCTCTTTGTTGGCGGGCCCCACCGAATTGGCTCCCTTGGCGGCTTGGCTCAACAGGCCTTAGAGAGTGGGTCTGCTGTCGGCCTGTGATGGCAGTGACGACCAACAACAAAGAACACAGAATCCAAACTCGATGCCTAGTTCCCAAGTTGCCATTCTCTACAACGCAACAACCACCCGGGAATCTTTCGTTCTTATTGTTCCTCTCATGTAGATGGACACAACCTGCATGTTCCGGTGCGTTGCGACACAAGATACTATCGATGGTCTTCCGCTCCAAGTCGTGGGAACGGTAAACCTCTGAAAGACAAAGCTAGCATTCAGGTGAGCTAAAAAGGTTTATTCAACTTTCGTGCCATTGGTATTGTTGCTTTTGAGGCTGACGAAGAAAACCGCCTCTTCCTTCTGAACAGTCCATAAAACGAAGGTTGATCCTCCAACAGCGGGCTGTTTGGTTCCAGGCCGTCAGCCAATCAGAAGCACCGAGAGAAGATCATCTTTCCAAACAGTCGGTTCGCAATGCCGCGAACGCCAAGTCAACCCAAACCGCGTCCTCTGGAGCGCCGTCTATCCGCCATGAGGTCCTTCACACCACAAGGCGACCCCCCAGGGTCGGCAAGACGTCCTTCGGCCGGCGCCGGGTCTCAGTTCCGAGCAACCGTCGGCGGTGGGATCCCGCGCCCCAATGCATCAGTACGAGACTCGAGAGTACGGAACCCGTCCACGCGCCACCGCCACGCGCAGGCTGCTGACAGGCCGCAGATACCTAGCTTCCGCAACAGCACCATGACCCAGCCTTCATACAACATCCTGACAGGAGATTCCAACCCCGGCGCCATGGCCCGCCCCGGCTCGCGACAAGGCGCACCCTCCGGCCCTTCGCCGCCGCGAGGCCGCGCGACAACCCTTGAAAGCAACTTTAGTCGAGAAAGCAGCAAGGAGAACCGCCCGCCGGCCGATGCCGAAGAGTACGAGACACAGCGCAAGCGCATAGAGGAGCTCAAGGCCGAGATCGGCACACTTCAATACCAGATCAGCAGCTACGAGCAGGAGAAGGAGCTGGCCCGGCTGCAGATGGAGAACGAGATGCGCGACACTAAGAGGCGCGCCGAAGACGACTTCAAGGCAAAGCAGGCGGCCGAGGCGGACAAGGGGAGGGCCACGCGCCAGGTCGAGGCCCTGCAGAATGAGCTGGACGATTTGCGCGCTGAGAAGGAACAGCAAAAGCGGGAACTTGAGGGGAAAGCCAGGGACGCGCTGGAGGAGGCAAGGGTGCTTCAGGAACAATTGGAAGAACTGAGTGCAGCCAAGGACGAGGCGGCACGCATGGCTGAGCGCGAGTCGATCGACCTGAAGGCCAAGTTGGCATCGTCGCAACGGATCACGCACGAGTTGGAGGAGGAAAGCAGGACAAGGGAAGAGGTGCTCGAAAAGACGCAGTCCGAGTTGGCCGCGAGAGACGAGACCATTGGCAGGCTAGAAGCCGACGTGCTCCGACTCAAGGCCCAGACCGGCGATGCCGAGACAATCGCCGTCATCCGGAGAGAGCTCTCTGACCAGGTCACACATATTCGCAACCTGGAGGCGAGAAACAGGGATCAGGGAGCAGAGTTGAAACACCTGCGCCAAGTTCACAAGGCCGTTGAGGTGGTTGAGGAGGAGAAGCGTTCCCTCCAGCGGAAGCTGGAGTCAGCCGAGTCCCTCCAAAATGAGCTTGACGAGGAGCGGAGACAGCGACGGAGGCTGGAGGACGAGAGGCGGTCCTGGGCAGCCTACCTGCAGAGTGAGGGAGGCGCAGACGACCAGGTAGAGTTCGACTCCCCAGAAGCCGTGGCGAGGGCGCTGGTCGCCGAACGCCTGCACTCGGCATCTCTTGTCGAGAAATTAGGGGAGCTGCAGCCCGAGATTGCCGATCGCGACAACATCATCAGGTCGTTGGAGACTGAGAAGACCGGCCTTGCGGACCAGATCGAAAAGCTCAGGACAGCAGAAGGATCTGGTGCAGGCAACGACAAAGCTCGCGCCCGCCTCGACCGCCAACGCGCCCTCGCCGTCAAGGAAGTGGAGTATCTCCGAGCACAACTTAAGACGTTCGACATGGAGGATATGACGCTGCAGCCCGAGAACGTTGACCACCAAAAGATTAAGCGGATCCAGGAACTGGAAGACCTGGTTGACAAGTACAAGACCGAGGTCACCACTCTCCACGCAGACCTCACCTCCCTTGAGTCCGCGTCCACCAGCCCAGCCCAGCCCGTGGTCGGCAGCAAACGCCCGCGCGAGGCGGATGAGGCCGACCATGAACAACTCGGCCAGCTCGCCCGCAAGAACCGCAAGCTTCAATCCGAGTTTTCCGACCTCCAAACCGCCCACCGCCTCCTACAAAAAGAGCACGAAGTCATCACCGAACAACTAGCCTCGGCCAAAGCTCAAGTCAAAACCCGCATCCTCTCCCTCCGCTCCAACCCCACCGCCGACCACGAAGCGACCAAAGCCTCCACCCTCGCCGCCCTTCAGCTCGAAAACGCCGAGCTCCGCGCCACCATCGAGCGCCAGCCATCCCGCTTCCCTACCGTCCCCACTTCGCAGCTCGCCGCCGCGGCCCGCGAGGTAGCCGACGCCAAAGCTGAGACCGCCTCGGCGCACAAGTCGGCGCGCCGCCTCAAGGAGGTCTGGGCGTCCAAGTCGGCCGAGTTCAAGGAGGCCGTCTTCAGCACGCTGGGCTGGACCGTCACCTTCATCCCGGGAGGCAAGATGCGCGTCGAGAGCGTCTACTACCCGTCGCGCACCGACGAGCACGAGAACAGCATCGTGTTTGACGGCGAAAAGGGCACGATGAAGGTCGGCGGCGGGCCGCGCAGCGCCTTCGCGCGGCGCATCGGCGACGCCATCAAGTTTTGGGTGCGCGAGCGGGGGTGCGTGCCGTGCTTTTTGGCGGCGCTGACGCTCGAGTTTTATGAGGAGCATACGAGGGCTGGGGGGAGGGTTGAGGGGTGAGAATATACCAAGGAAACGGGGAAGGGCTTTTTTCTTTGTTTGTTTTTGAGGGTTTGATGGGGTGTCGAAAGGGGAAGGAGTTGAAGAAGGGGGGGGCGTTGCGGATGTGTTTCAATCCCATTTACGGGAGGACCGTGGCATGGCTGTTTGGATTTTGCAATTGAGACAACCTTTTGCTCTCGATATCTGCGTACGTGAAGGCGAAATGAGGTTGATAGATATGTGAATATGTACAGCTATGTGCATTCTCGTCCTCCATTCATTCTCTCAACAGGCCTAACAACAGCAACAAACTTCAATCGCTTCTCAAAACATACCCCCACAGGGGCGCAAATCGATCTATCCATCGCTTCCCACAAAAAAGCCAAACCAACCCCCAAGCAAACAAACCCCGACCATTAACACACTCCCCCGCTTATTTCGACTCATACTTCCCACTCACCAGCCTCCTCACAACAGGCACATCCACCCACGACCGTCCCGCCGCCGTCGGGTCCGGCGACGCAGGCGCGGAGCCCACATCCGCAAACGGATCCTCCTCCTCCACGTCCACCGCTTTGCCCTTGCCCTTGCCCTCGGGCAGCAGCCTCGCGACCGAGATGCCGCTGCCCGCCTCCAAGCCCTGGTGCGCGGGGGCGGCCCACTCCCACCGCACCTCGACCCGTCCCGGCGCCGGCTCGGCGTTCTGCTCGCCGATGACCCGGCAGATGATCTTGCCCCACTCTTCGGTCAGCGTGACGTCCCCGAGGCGCCAGTAGACGAGGTGCTTCTCCTTGAGGTGGGTGCCCGAGGGCTTCGTCTGCACGCCGCTGGCGCGGGCGCCCTCGTAGGTGGCGATGAAGACGAGGTTGGAGAGGGTGACGGGGCGCGGGAGGGCGCAGGCCGGGTTGAGGCGGTACTGCAGGAGGAGGCCGAGCTTGTCGGCCTGGGGCTTCCAGACCGGGTGGATGGCGATGGGGCAGTGGGCGGCGAGGGCGGTGTCCGTGTCGGCGTGCACGCGGTAGGTGAAGGCCGGGGTGGTGGTGGTGAGGTGGGCGAGGTCGATGGAGAACTCGTCCGGGGCGGGAGTGTTGGTGACGAGGACGCGGTTGGGGCCGATGGACTCAAGGAGGGAGAATTTGTTCAGGCGGATGGTTTCGTGGTCTGGTGGTGTTAGAAGAGACGTGGATGGCATGAGAGACCGGAACTTACCCGAAGCCGGATAGTTGGGATCGGCGACGTAGGACAGCGCGACCTCGCCCGTGACCTTGACGGAGCTGGCCTCGCCATCTTGGAACACGGCGGACACGGTCTCGATGATGGAAGAATGCAACCCAGGCCCGTACGCTGGCCCATGCATATCAGGGTGCTTCAGACGAGTCATGCCACCATACGACGAGGCGCCGCCAAACGAGGTGCCGGATCGGATCGACTGGGTGTCGGAGGCATGGCTTGTCTCGGAAACAAACGTCAGAGACGGGGTGGGCCTCGGCCCTGTCGCGCTTGTTGGCAAGGAAGGGGACGGCGGGAAGGGATTCTCGGCAGACACGTCGTGAGTCGGCAAGGACGGCATGTAGACAGTGTTTCGGACCTCTCTCCTGCCTCGCACAGTGCCTGCCTTGCGTGAGGGCATCCCCATGTTGAGTGCATTGGCAACACTCGACAAGGCCGCCTGCTTTGCATCCTGGTCCTCCTCGGGAATCGGCTCGTTCTGGATATTCAGCTTGAAGAGATGGTCCCCATCCTCGGCCGCCGCGTCCCTCTGAGCCTGGGAGATGGGATCATTCATCGTGGGCGGTATTGTGAAACCCTCGGCGTCTTTAGCTGGCTCTTCGTTGTTCTGCTGTTGCTGCGATGGCGGGGGCCCAGTTGGCGCATCGAAGATATCCTCGGCCGTCCCGTTGAGGAGGGATGGCTGTGATGGCTGGGCATCCTTGGATGCCTCACCAGCAGCAACTCCGTTCGTGCCTTCATGGGACGCCTTGCCGTGCTCAGTTTCGGCGGTCGAGTCTCGGCGGCCATGCTCCGCTGTTGGACTCTCAACCACCGATGGCAACCTGTGCTGCGAGTCGGTCAGGTTGTGGGACGAGGTTCTGGGTGATAGCGTCTGGCTATGGCTGCTGCTGAGGCCGCGAGAGAAGCCGCCAAGGCTCTTCTGTGGAGAGCCCAGTTGGCCAAAGCCACCATGAATGCTCTGGCGCCGGCGGCCGAGCATGGTGCCGATGCGGCTCCGCAGCTTTGATTCTGTACATCGGTCAGCAAAGTAAAAAGATATTCCAGTGACACGGTCGTGGCCGTACCGGGAGGGTTGTCTCTGTGGCCCGAATGCTCGCTGATGTCGTCACCTGTGATGCTGGGGGGCGCTGGGCTTGGAGCGGCCACAGGGGTGGGTTGCCGGGTGGTCGACCTCCTTTCAACCTTTGGTTTCCCAGCAACTACCCGCTGCACAAAGTTCTGGATCTCCTGGGAAGTGTCGACCTCGAGCATCACGTTGAGCACCTCCTCCGCGGCTGACTGGGTCCGGGTGGCCTGGTCAACTGCGTGGGTCTCGAACTGCGTCAAGACATCTCGCAGATGGTTTATCCGCTGCTCGTCGAGGGCTTGGAGCGTCTCGAAGATGAAGGGCGACTGTGACTCCCACTGCTGGCTGGCCGACTCGAGCCTCGCGGCAGCTTGATCGACCTTGTGGGCGTTGGCCCTCCCTCCCTTCTTGCTCAGCTTTTCCGACTTCTCGGCCGCATCATCCAGCTCCCTGGCCATCGTCTGCAGGTTCGCACTGATTGTCTGGATGTTCTGCATTTCCTTCTTGTTCTGGAAGTTCCGGAGGGGTTGCTCGACGTCCTTGTCGATGCGCTGGGCAAACAGCTGGTGCGAGGCGGCAATGCCATCGGTCGACTGGAGGATCTTGTCCCATGGCGCTTGGAAGATGCTGCGAGCAATGGCAATTAGCTAAGGGGTCGTCAAGACAAGGGTCAAAGTGGCGCAACAAACCCAAGCTCGGATGCGGCATTGGGCACCTTGAAGACTAATAGCTTGCGGAGGGCAGCGACATATTGCTCCTCGACCCTCCTGCGCTCCTGCGATTGATTGTCTCAGCCCCGTCGTTCCTCTGGCTCGCGTGGGTGTCGGTGTGCAGCGCATCGTACCTGAAGCCAGTCTGCAATCTCCTGGTTGGCCCTCGCGATGCGCCTGACTCGATCGGACAGCACTTGCACGGCCTGGCTCGGTTGGAGGTTCGCCTAGAAAATGGGCAAGACACGCATCAGCGATCGGACAAGTCTTGCAATGCGCACATGCGCGGGGAGGATCGGAGGGGCCATACGAGCATTGCCGGGTACTCGGACCGCGAGAGGTCGTCTACGGACGCCATGGTGGACGTGTCTTCGATGGTCGAAACTCGGAAGCGGCGCAGAGGGGGAACAGCTGGGTCAACGCATAACACCAAGCAAAAGTACGCCGGACCCAAGAAATGTCGCCAGGGCTGTGGTTGAGGGCGGCTAGGAACACAGGCAAGGAGTGAATTGCGAGGCTGGTCGGTGCTGGAGCTTCCGAAGCTGGAGCGGCGTGCAGGGCATGCAGGAGGAACGGCCGGGTCGGCGCGCGCATTGATGTCACGGGGAACAGGATGGAGCTCGCACTTTTGTGGAGTTCAGCCTCCCAAGGCCGAGCTGTCCCCAATTCGCGAGCCAATCATAGGCTGGTTTGGCACAGTCCGGCCCCACTTGTCCGCAGCAGTCCCGCTCGAAATCCATCAGAGGCGGAGTGCATGCTGTGGTGGATCGGACGGGAAAAGTTACACCAACAGCAGCCTGGAAGCCCCCAGAACCTGCATAATCCCCTGAATGGCCCTGCAACAATCCGTGCCTTTAGCAAACAGTCACCCGCTGTCCCGACAGTCTGGTTCAGTCTCAAGGCGCCGAGAAGTCTGGCAGCCGGCATTTCAACACACAGACAACATTGCGGAAGGGGAATGAAATAATGCCAAGATCTGACAACAATTCCCTTGTTCAGGCTCGACTTGGTCTCCCCAGCAACAGTCACAACTCACACCCAGTGCCCACCTGTGGACACCTCAGTCATCAACTCAGTCTCGCAGTAATACCGATCACATTCCAAAATCAAGACACCATGGCCAGTGCAGTGGACTGGAGGAATTCTCTCACTGCTTCAGAGCGATATGACAATATTCAGAAGCTGTGAGGTCATGGTCCTTAGCATGTGAAAGACGGTTGCCTTGTGATTTTATTGACACAGCTGTAGGACTCAGGGGTTAGCAGCCGCTGGCCTCAGCCAAGATGCCTTTTCTCTTGAATCGGAGGCGTACCAGGCAGCCAGTAGCCGGGTAATATCGTCTCTTCTACGAAATGTGATCTTTGCCTGACATCCATCAGGAAGAGTACGATGCAGCCTGCAACCCCCCAACTGCAGCACCCAACGACAACGACCCCTTGCCCTTACCACAGACTTCACCCCCTGACATCGACGACCGGGAGTCCTCACCCGGAATCACCATCGGCCCCTACCACACC
>Ga0247824_10002031_pt1 | contig 11299 bp, 5 predicted proteins | sample 13C_PalmiticAcid_FD_194412 | JGI IMG/M metagenome (GOLD analysis project Ga0247824, IMG submission 194412) | Soil microbial communities from agricultural site in Penn Yan, New York, United States - 13C_PalmiticAcid_Day48 | ecosystem: Environmental > Terrestrial > Soil > Agricultural land...
GGTTGGGGATAGGGGGATGATGGGTTGGGGAGCTGCAAAGAGGCGAACTTGACTTTTATCGTTAGGGGTTAGCTATGTTTGTCTAGGAGACATTGGTGTGGGTTCTGCGTTGGGAGAATTGCAAGCGACGTGATGGACGGAAGAGGGAGGAGTCAAACAACAGCGATGATTTCGCCCACGATACTCAGCATTAACCAAACTGATTTGTACAATCCAAAAGCATACATACATACATACATTACCCATCCCTCCGGCCATCCACACCCCCTCACATGAGACTACCCCTTCTAACCTTTACATGAGACTGCTCCTCCCCCCAACCTCCATACTCCCCTGCCCATCCTTCATCTCCCCGCTCCTCCCCACCACAAATTCCCGATAGATCCTCTCCAGCCTCCGCCTCTCATCGGCACTGATACTCGCCCGCGTCTCCCCCAGCGCCTTGGCAAGGTGCTCCCACCGGATCACCACCTCGGCATTCCCAGCTCCAGCACCCGCCCCAGCACCATCCACAGCCTCCCCATTCACACCATTCACGCCATTGGCATGGCCGACAGACTTAGCCATCTGCCGCGCCCGTTTCCGCGCGAGCTTGATCCCCTCCAGCTTGCTCGCAATGGCCGCCTGTTCCGCCAGCTGCGTCGCGCGCGTGCGCGGGGCCGTGTTGGCCTCGGAGACGCTCCCGTCCTCGCCGTAGCGGAACTGGACAAAGTTCCTCGCGGCCGCGGCCGACGACGAGGCGGTGGCGGCGGTCTTCTTCCCCGACGCAGCGGCGCCCCGGCGCGTGTTCGCGGTTGCAGAGGGCGTTTGTTCCCTGTCGTTGAGCACGTCGTGGATGGCCTCGAGCTGGGCGTTGGACACCAGAGCCTGGAGGTCCGCGCCCGAGAACCCCTCGGTGCGGCGGCCCAGCTCGCGCAGGTCGTCTTCGGAGCTCCAGACCTCGTCCGCGACCTTGACCTTTTGGGCGAGCGCGCGGATGATGTCGAGGCGGTCGTCGAGCGTGGGGAAGTCGCAGAGGAGGGACTTGTCGAGGCGGCCCGGGCGGAGCAGGGCCGGGTCGATCAGGTCCGGGCGGGAGGTGGCGGCGAGGACGTAGACGCCCGACAGGCCCTCAGCGCCGTCCATCTGGGTGAGCAGCTGGTTGACGACGCGGTCGGTGACGCCCGTCGAGTCGTGGCCACGCTTGGGGGCGATGGAGTCGAACTCGTCAAAGAAGAGGACGCAAGGGCGGGCGGCCTGGGCACGGGCGAAGAGGTCGCGGATGCTCTTCTCCGAGGCGCCGATGTACTTGTTGAGGATCTCGGGGCCCTTGACGCTGATGAAGTTGAGGCCGCACTCGCCGGCGACGGCGCTGGCAAGGAGAGTCTTGCCGCAGCCGGGGTAGCCATAGAGGAGGAGACCGGAACGCAGGCGGAGAGGGCACTGGGCAAAGATCGGGGCGTACTTGGTGGGGTACTCGAGGGTCTCGAGGAGGACCTGCCGGGTTTCGGTCAGGCCGCCGATCGAGGCAAAGGTGGTTGTTGAGGACTGGAGAGTGACGTTTCGCAAGGAGGCGGGCGTGAAGCCTTTGAGAGCGCTGTCAAAGTCGGCACGGCTCAGATGGATGGTCGTTGCGTCGAGGTTTGGCGACTCTCCAACATTCCGGCTCAGGGCTTCGTTGCGCGCTCTCGAGATGAGCAGAATCAGGTCGCCCGGCATGTATCCGTCCGTCTGGCCGGCAATGTCGAGGAAGTCGAGGTCGGCATCCAGAATGAACCCGCTGGGCTTGCTTCCGAGCGGTCTCCGGCTCGGACGGCTTGGGCCGTCCATCCAGCCTCCTCCCTCGCCATCGGTGGTGCTACCATCTGCGGTAGTCGGCCGGCTGCCGTGATCGTCTTCGAGCTCCACTTCCTCGGGGGCGACCGAGCCCTGCTTGGTAAGAGCCTCCATGACGCGCCGCCTTGTTTCTTTGTCAGGAGCGCTCAGGTCGACAATCTCGCGGACAATGTGGCCGCCCACGAGAACGTTGTGCAACGAGTCCTTGCCCTGGCAGGTAGCCAGAAGAACCACATTGCTGTCCCTGCCGCAATACTGCCTGACCATGGAGCAGATAGCCTCGCTGATCTGCCGGCTCCGGCCGTTCTCGTTGCCCACCTGCAGCTCGGTCTCGGCAGGGCACAGGCGATCGAGATCATCGAGGATGACGATAGCCTTGCCGCCGAGTCTCGCACCCCAGCTGGCAGCCATGAACAGGCGGGTCAGCGTCTCCTTGACGTTCGAAACCCTGCTCTCATCGTTCACGAGCTTCGTGCATGGAAAGTAGGTCGTATGGTAAAGCTGAGACGCGCGCAGGGCACGCACGACCGTCTGCGCAACCGATGTCTTGCCCGAGCCCTGTCCGCCGGTCAAGAGAACGGATGACATGTGGGAAAGATGAGACTTGAGCTTCTCCAGCAGCGAGTCGATGCCGACCAAGAGGGAATCAGGTGCGTCATCCTGGTCGGCTTCAAACTCGGATAACCACGAGGGCTTCGGAATGGGGGCTTGGACCGCGATGGGCAGTTTCCACTCCGTGCCGAGGATCCAGTTTACGGGCTTCTTCCCCGGAGCTTGCGGTGCAGGCTGAGAAGGCTCAAACCGCACAACAGCCCCTTCCCAGCCGCGGGGGCACTCCATCCCGTCGTGCACGCCCAGAATCTGGCCGTCTGTCAGAGGCCCCAGCAACAGCCCATTGCCGCCGGGCCCATAGATGTGTTTCACCTGGTTCGCCGCTTCTTCCCGCTCAGCCTTGGACTGACCACCGAACTTGAGACCCGATGACTGGGTTGGCGTTGTGGATTGGAACGGATAAATCTTGAGTTTCTGCACCGAGTCGCGCGAGATGCCCTCCTGGTCAGGCGTCTTCCGGGGCAGCTGAAGTGGCGCGGGCTCGATCTTGACCACGCCGCCAACCATGCCCTGGCAGCCAAGTGCGGCGCACAAAGACGGCGAAAGCGCGGTGGTTTGTCCATCCGGCGGCTCGTCCCATGGGCGAAGGCAAGCAACGATCTTGGTCGACGCCTTCGCGGCAGGATCTCCTTCGGGGGGTTGGTTGGCCGAGTCGAGTGGTTGCTGAAGACCAGCGGGCCGCACAACACTGACCGACACCCATTTCACCCCTTTCAAGTCCTTTTGAAAGAGCAGGTCCCGGTCAACCCAGATGCTGAGATCTTGGGCTGGGGCTTCGTCGTCGAACCACTCTTGGCAGTTGTCCCGGTCGATGCCCCTGAAGAACAGAACCGGCTTCTTCTCTTCCTTGGCGCTCTTCCTCCTGGCCGTGCTCGTCGAACTCTTGCCACTCTTTCTTGATGCGCCGCCCACACTCCTATTGTCTTTGTTGCTCCGCTGTTTTTGTCGCGTCTTGGGGGCCACGATAACCTCGGCATCCGGGGCAATCTTGGCGAAGGGGGCATCGGCGGGCAGGGGAGGATCTAGCGACAGGACCTTGATGCTTGCGGTCGAGGTTTGCGACAGGTGCAACGTGAGAGGGTGGGCGCCCGCAACGATGCCGCCGGGGGCAAAGGCGGGATTCGGCACAGCGCGGATCTGGAACAGGAGGTTGTCCTCCAAGAAGGTGCCGTGCAGTTCAATCATCTCCCAGTCCTCCGGGGTCAAGGGCTCAATGTTGACGGTGTGGGCCATGGGCGGATCGAAGTGGATGGTGGCCGTCACCTTCTGGCCGTCTTTGAGCCCCACGGATGCGGCGAGCGTGGCATCCAGCTCGACGAGGGGCACCTCCTGGTCGCGGGCACCTCGGGCGCCGCTAATGCCGTCTCTCCCAACGATCGGGGCGATCCTTCGTTTGCTGGGCATGCCGGTCCAGCCGACGTAGATGGACTTGGTCGAGGCGGCAGCCCCTGAGCCGTTGGCACCGGGCGGGGCAGGGACGCGGTAGGCGAGTTCGACAACGACATTTTGGGCGGGCTAGGAAGGGGATAACCTGTCAATTGGATTCCAAAAGCACATGGCTACACGAGAGACAAAAGACATCTTACCGTGTTGACGTTGGCGAGCAGCGAGGCCAGCGAAGGGGGCAGGTTGACGAAGCAGTTCTGCAGGTGCACCAGAGAGATCTCGGCCGCCGTCGACTGCGCGTTCTTGCGCGGCGCCATTTCAGCTCGCGCGGGCCCGGGATACGGGTTGTGTCTGGCTGCGTGTTGACCGAGAGTTGAATCGGGAGTGTTTTGTGGTGTTTGAATCAAAGCATCAAATCACAGCATCAAAGAAAGACGAAGCAGAAGCATCCCACTTGCACCTGCAGGTTGCACTTGGGCCTTCCTCGTTCGGCAGCTCGCATGGCAGCGGCAGCTTCCCGGCAATTTGCATGTGCCGAGGCAAGGGATCGAGTCCAGAAAGGCCAGGGGCAGCCGGCAAACCAGGCCCGCCCACGCCAAGAGCGGAGGGATGAAGCCCCCAACTGGTCCCAGCTGTCGCTGCCAGCACCGGCCCGGCGCAGCATGTTTAATTACCCCTGGCCCAAGACGCGCGAAAAAGCGCGTTTGCATGCCTCTGGACGCGTCCCCCTGTCGGGCGCCCAGCCCAGCCTCCCAGACCCCAGCCAAGCCAGCGCCTGTGTTTTCTTATCGCATTTGCATCCCGCCGCGAACCTCAATCCGCCGCACAACCCACCTCCACACCACACCCAACGCCAGTCCCGCGCAGAGGACATCACCACACCGCAGCCATGGCGCTCCTGCAGATGAAGGCGCCTGTCGACTACCAGGTGCAGCTGAGTGAGTTTTGAGTTTTGAGTTTTGCGTCGACTGTTGCACTCCCAAGATGGAAGACGGCTGACGGTGGAGCAGCCGCCTTCGAGAGCTTCCTGTCCGACTTCAAGGCCTCCCCGCAGGAGACCATCACCACTGCCCTGGGCAACATCAACATTGCCGAGGACGACCTGAGCGACGACGATGACTTCATGGACGAGGACGACAATGCCCAGCAGCAGCAGCAGCGCCGCCAGAAGAAGGCCCCGAAGCAGCCGCCCCGACACAAGTACAAGGACATGCTCCAGCAGCTCGCCGACAGGAAAATCACCGAGCTCGTCATCGACCTGGACGACCTGCAGTCATACGAGCAGGACCTGAGCGAGGGGCTCAAGCTGGTCGAGTGGGTCGAGCAGAACACGAAGCACTATGTCGAGATCTTGTCGCGCGCCGTCGACAAGCTGATGCCCACCCCGAGCGAAAACGTCAGCTTCAAGGACGACGTGCTCGACGTGCTCATGGCGAACCGTTCCCAGCGCAACCAGATGCTCGAGGGCATTGCCGAGAGGGAATCCGACCCGGCCATCCTGAACGACCAGTATCCGTCACAGCTCACACGGCGATACACGCTCGTCTTCAAGCCCAGAACGTCGACTGCCGACCACCCGGTGAAGGCGCTGTCCGTCCGCCAGGTGCGCGGTGACCATCTGGGCCACCTCATCACCATCCGCGGCATCGCGACAAGGGTATCCGACGTCAAGCCCATCGTCCAGGTCAGCGCCTACACCTGCGACCGCTGCGGCTGCGAGATCTTCCAGCCCGTCACCGACAAGCAGTTCGGGCCCCTCACCGTGTGCCCATCCAAGGACTGCGAGGAGAACCAGACCAAGGGGCAGCTCTACCCGTCATCAAGAGCATCCAAGTTCTTGCCCTTCCAAGAAGTCAAGATCCAGGAGCTCGCCGAGCAGGTGCCCATCGGCCAGATTCCCAGGACCCTGACCGTCCTCTGCTACGGCAGCCTGGTCCGGCAGATCAACCCCGGCGATGTCGTCGACATCGGCGGCGTCTTCCTCCCTACCCCCTACACCGGCTTCCAGGCCATGCGCGCCGGCCTCCTGACCGACACGTACCTCGAGGCGCACCACGTTGTGCAGCACAAGAAGGCGTACGAGGACATGAAGATCGACCCCGCCATGGCCCGGCGGATCATCAAGTTTGTCAACTCCGGCAGCCAGTACGAGTACCTCGCAAAGTCGATCGCGCCCGAGATCTACGGCCACCTCGACGTCAAGAAGGCCCTCCTGCTGCTGCTGGTCGGCGGCGTGACCAAGCAAGTCGGCGACGGCATGCGCATCCGCGGCGACATCAACATCTGCCTCATGGGCGACCCCGGTGTGGCCAAGTCGCAGCTGCTCAAGTACATCTCCAAGGTCGCCCCGCGCGGCGTCTACACCTCGGGCCGCGGCAGCAGCGGCGTCGGTCTCACGGCCGCCGTCATGCGCGACCCCGTCACCGACGAGATGGTGCTCGAAGGCGGCGCCCTCGTGCTCGCCGACAACGGCATTTGCTGCATCGACGAGTTCGACAAGATGGACGACAACGACCGCACGGCCATCCACGAGGTCATGGAACAACAAACCATCTCCATCTCCAAGGCCGGCATCAGCACCAGCCTCAACGCGCGCACCTCGATCCTCGCCGCCGCCAACCCGCTCTACGGCCGCTACAACACGCGCCTCTCGGCCGTCGAGAACATCAACCTCCCCGCCGCCCTCCTCTCCCGCTTCGACATCATGTTCCTCCTCCTCGACACCCCGACGCGCGAGTCCGACGCCCAGCTCGCCAAGCACGTCGCCCACGTCCACATGCACAGCCGCCACCCGGACCTCGGCCCCGCCGACGCCATCATCTTCTCCCCGCAAGAAGTCCGCGCCTACGTCGCCCACGCCCGCACCTTCCGCCCCGTCGTCCCGCAGTCCGTGTCCGAGTACATGGTGAAAACCTACGTGCGCATGCGCGGGCAGCAGCGCCGCGCCGAGAAGCGCGCGCAGGCCAACAACTTTGGGCACACCACGCCCCGCACCCTGCTCGGCGTCGTGCGCCTGGCGCAGGCGCTCGCGCGGCTGCGCTTCGCCGAGGAGGTCACGCAGGACGACGTCGACGAGGCGCTGCGCCTGGTCGAGGCCAGCAAGGAGAGCCTGGTCGCCGACGACGCGCGCGGGCAGAGCGGGCGGCGCGCGCTGAATGCCAGCAGCAGGATTTATAACCTCGTCAAGGCGCTGGCGGACTCCGGGGCCTGCCGGGCGGATGGGGCGGGCGATGATGACGAGGAGGATGAGGAGATGGAGGGTGGCGTGGAGATGAGTCTGAGGAAGGTCAAGGAGAGGGTGATTGCCAAGGGGTTCACGGAGAACCAGTGGCTGGCGGCGCTGGAGGAGTATACCGAGTTGGATGTGAGTTTTCTTTTTTTTTCTTTTGCCTTCCCCCCCACTACGTGATATTGGATGGTCGACTGACTGGTTTTGTTTCATCACAGGTCTGGCAAACCGCTGGCAACGGCACACGGCTCGTGTTCATCACGTCGGGCAACGGCGAGAGGGAGGGGAGCGAGGAGATGTAAGGGGGTGGTTACTGCGTGGTTTGGTCGGTTGGTTTTCCAGTCATTGGCTGCTGCATTCATGTGTTTCTGGGTGTGTGTGATTTTTTCCGTCAAACTCGGCGTTGCCAGGAGGTTAGTTATGGGAATCGAATGAACGCGGGTGAAGGCTGGGTGGGAGGGGAGTAGGGTTAGTTCTCCCTCTGATATACTCTGTATCGGGTGCGGCTAGGAAATTGAATGGAGTCAAAAGTGATCATCAACCGAGAAGAGTATTGAGACCGAGCGCGGGGGTTGTGTTGTGCGTTTTCTAGCCGTCTGCTCGGTGGAAATTGTGAACCATGTTCTTTCTTAGAAAAACGGCGGTAGGACGACATCTACTCTATAAATACAATGCTTACATTTCTACACACCCATTTCCTAGATTACATACACACACATAACCCCACCTCCCTTAAACCCGCGCGGTCAGCAGCGCAGCCCGCTCCATCTCCCCGAGCACGCCGCTGCCGGCCAGCGTCCACTTCTCCGCCACGGTCTTCTCGTCGACGGTGGCGCGCAGCATGCCGCTGGCGGCCCAGTACTCCATCAGGGCGCGGGCCTCGAGCTTGTCGATGCCGCCGAGGCGGAGCACCTGGACGGAGCGCAGCACGGCCTCGACGCGGTCGTCGTAGCCGCGGAAGAAGGGGTCCCTCTGCGGGACGGCGCCCTTGCTGCCGCTGCCGGCCCCGGCCCCTGCAAGTCGGGCCGCCTGCTCGGCCTCGCGCTGCGCCAGGGCGAGTTCCATGCTCGGCGCGCGGGGCGCGTTGCTGCGGCTCGTGGCGGCCAGGACGGCGCCGCCAGCGGGGAACTGCACGCCGCCGCCCATGGCGTCGGCGAACAGGCGGAGGAGGGACAGGTCGTGAGCGTGGATCAGGTCAAAGGCGGGCGAGCGGTAGTCGGACACCTTCATGGCGTGGGCGAGGCCGTCGATCGAGAAGAGGATGGGCGGGCGGTTGGCGCCCTGGGCGGTGAGCTCGGACCAGAGGGCCTGGAAGACGGGCCAGGCGGCGTCGGCCTCCTTGGCGACGTTGGCGAGGGCCAGGAGGGGCGTGTTGGCGGGGATGTTTTGCGGCAGCTCCGGGTGGGCGCTGATGGTGTATGTCTTGGCCAGGACCTTCTCGTTGGCGCGCTTGATGGCCTGGATCAGCTTGAGCACGTAGACGGGCTGCATGTACTGGGCGGGTTCGGAGCCGGGGACGGGGGCGTATTCGGTGCAGGCGGTAGTGAGTTCTTGGACTGCAAAGGGGGGTTCGGTCAACATCGATACACTCGTATGGTAGCAAGGAAACAGCGCTGGGGGGCCCATACCTTCTGGGACGTGGATCACGATCCAGTTGTTGAGGAAAGCGTGGGTCATGGCCTGGAGCAACATCATGCTCTTGCCGGCCACCTTGTCGCCGGTGATGGCCAGGCGCAGGGTCTGCTTCTTGTCGACCGAGGCCTCCATCCGGCTCGTCAGGTCGACCGTCTCCTTGCGCACCAGCACGGCGGGTTTCCTGAACATGCCCCAGCACTGTGACGGCTTGAAGGCTTCGCTGGCGCGCAGCTGGTCCTGGACGTCCTCGGGCAGGGCCAGGACCTTGGCGGTGTTGGCAGGGTCGGCCAGGCCGGTAGGGCTTAGGTCAGACAGCCAGGGCACGGGGATGGCATTGTCGTTGCTGAGGGTGATGCGCTTGCGGTAGGCCTTGCGCTCGCCCGGGGCCGGGGCCCTGCCCTTCTCGGCGACACGGTCCTTCTTGAACTTGCCGAGCTGCAGCCTCTTGCCAGCACGGGTGTGGACGATCTTGGAAGCGTCCGGACGGTGAGGCTGGTTCTTGGGCCGTGCATTGGCGGCAGTCGTCGAGAAAGGCGCTGACCGGGGAAGGAAGGGGGTCTGGACGGCGGCAGTCCGGGGCGCTGCTGTTGAGCTCGGAATTCCCGCCGACGGCCGCACGAGGCACCGCAGGCAATTCGGGGCCGACATGGTGGGCCGAGTGTGAGTTGCGATTGTCGTGTCGTCTCGGTCGGCAGCAGGCAGCGGTGGGTTCTATTGCATCGTGGGGTGCCAACTGAGTCGCCAATGGCAGCCGGGCCGGAGCTGGTCAAAATCTCTGGACCATCGCCGAAACAAAATCGGACGGCGACGCGAAGGTTGGGGCACGGACCATGCCAAGAGTCCTGACCCCCGTTCCTCTCCAAGGTCCCTCTTCCTGGTTCCTCCAGCGATTTGTGCTCTGCGACAACCAAAAGTCAACATCACCCCTGACTTCCATGGAATTACCAATCAGAGCTCTCGTTACAAGATTCAATCCACGACTCCGATTTTTACTCAGAGGGTATTAGACTGGCCGAGATATTTTGGGCACTGCAACATTCATTTTCCAAACGTATAACAGCCTGCAGCACTCTCAAAAGCTGGTCAACAAATCCATTCCGTCTTTTCTTGACAGCCTCACCCTGCTCCCCTCTCTCCTCCTTCCCTCACCCCCCTCCCTCATCCACCTCAGCTCTGCCGTCGGGACAGACAGAGATATCAAGGCCATGATGGAGCATCAGCTGGGCTGACAAAAGAACCTTCTTGATCATCTCCCGGTCTTTCGTGTTGTCTACCTCTTCGAGGCTGTCTAGACCAAGCACAAGATGGTGGTTTAGGAGCTGGGCCACCGTCGGTGACTCGGAAAGGACTATCACACCCTGCAGCCGGACACGCGGCGGGAGACCCTTTTTGACGGTCGTCCGGGAAAACTCCAGTGCCTGCTGCACAGCAAGCATTCGTTTTCTCAGGTCCGTTTCGGCATTCTCAATCGCAAATTTGTCGGGGGTTATGGGATATGTGTGTATCCGAGGTGGAACCAAATGGTCCTGCCTGGTGTTGGTCGTGGCGCAATCCGCCTGCTGAATGATAGCTATGCCGACGCATTGCCCGCGTAGCCATTGGACGGTAGTGTGCGAGACAAAACGGATCCAGGTCGTTGGGCAGGTCTCGGCCATGTCGCCTTCTGGGGGCTCTGTTTCCTTTTCCTTGCCTCTCATTGTTTTCGCTTGGTTGGATTTCTTGACGAAGAAGGGCGGCGGATGGGACAAAGTTGAGGTCGAGAGCGGGAGACGCTCCTGTTGCGCAGTTGCGAAGCTGGACGCTCGAGGTTTCGGAGCAAAGAACTCTGTGAACAAAAAGACGTTCAATTCTTAGATTGTGGCTGATACTCTTCCTACGTCACAAACTGCATCTCACTCCCAGTTGGCTGTCATAGAAGGCAAATGATACAAGCCCCAAAGGTCACGCAGGAAACTCCGAAATACCATGCCTCTCCTGTCTGCGGCATGACTGCAATTCCTCCCCCCAGTCTCTTCAGTTGGCATCCTAAACAGGAGGTCAATGACGGGGCCGCGCATGGCGCTGTTGGTTGAGTCGAAGGAAACGCGGGCCCGGATGAAGCTTGACATGTCTTCGGGTTGGCGATGCGCGTTCTCAGTAGGGGAAGGTTAGGGTTCGTAGTGATGATGACATTTGGAACTCAAGTCACCAACAAGCATCTGTTTCATTTTGAAGTTTAAAAGTTGGTTAGAAGGCTTTCAATTGGCTTAGGTGATGTGTGGGATTTGGAAAAGAAACCCGAAATTGTCAACAAGGAACTTACAAGACTCGATGGTGATTCTACACCCCCTGCCGGTGAGGTTGTGGGGTCGTTTTATGACCGCCCCTCACCGCCTAAATTTTGGGCAGTTCTTCCCATCACCGCAGCAGCCAACTTCTTGCGCCAGCCCCAGCGAACAACGACAACAACACCCGTTCAACCCGCAACCAATCCCTCCCAAAACCAATATCTCCCCAGTCGCAACAATGGCTGCCACAACCCAGAAAACCCCCAAGCTCCCCGTCACCGTCGACAAGCCCACCCCCTACACCTTCGACCTGGGCCTCCTCCTCGCCAACGACCCTAACCCGGTCTCCCTCCCG
>Ga0247824_10002033_pt1 | contig 11284 bp, 8 predicted proteins | sample 13C_PalmiticAcid_FD_194412 | JGI IMG/M metagenome (GOLD analysis project Ga0247824, IMG submission 194412) | Soil microbial communities from agricultural site in Penn Yan, New York, United States - 13C_PalmiticAcid_Day48 | ecosystem: Environmental > Terrestrial > Soil > Agricultural land...
CCTCTCTCTCTCTCTCTCCTTCTTCCCCATCCCTCCATTCGTACCACCAATCCCCCTGCACGATCAGTCCCATCCCTCCTTCTCTCTTGACGACAACGGAAATAACTGAAGACGACCCCTACCTCACCTCCACCACCACCATCACCCTCTCTCCACGATCCATATCATATACTGCCTAATCCATCATCAACATGAACAACCATACTCCCTCTCAAGAGGTTGAGCATAATCAAAACCTCCCTTATGACGAGAATGAAGAAGACTACCACGAGTTTGATGAATACGATGAAGTGACAAAGCCCCAGGCTCGTCCTTTCTACAAGAGACGCAAGTACTGGATCTTCTGCGCTATCATGACTGTGATCGTCGTTGCAGTCGCAGTGCCACTTGCTCTCTTCGTCATTCTTCCCAAGGTGGCACAGTCCATCATCAACGGGAGTGGTATGTCCTTCAAGAGTATCCAGATCACCAACCCCACAGAGACCAGCATGGACATGGCAATGTTGGGTTCGCTCACAAACACCGGCCCATTCTCGGCTACCATCAAGTTCCCTGAACCAATTGAGGTTTATTACAATGATGTCCTTCTTGGATCTATGAGATTGCCTGACACCAAGGCCACCGGTGGCAAGGGAGAACTCGATGTTGGTAGCGCTCCCTTCTCCATCAATGACGCTGCTGCCTTTGGAACATTCTCGGCCGACATGGTAAGATTCTTCCTCCTCCACAACAGCGCGCCCTCATACATCACATCACCCACCAGTCCATTGGAGCCTGTGGTTGCCAGCCCTGAACAGACCCTGCCTTACACAGCATGGGCTAAAGTGTGACAAACAATTCATTGTTGTCCAAGACCCCTCGTTGCCTTGCATGTTTCTTAACTCTCCATCGTTCTACCTCGTCATTAGATGAACAATGAAAAGTTCACCTGGGTCTTGAAGTCGAAGGTCACTATTGTTGCTCTTGGTCGCACAGTCAGCAATCTCGATTTGAACAAGAAGCTTGATGTTCTTGGTAAGCAACATGTTTTGAAGATCTTGGTTGGGCCGACTCTATCCGTCAGTTTACTGATCACGACAAAATCTTTTAATCCGACTTTTCGGGTAGGCATGGGTGGTTTCCCCAATGTGAAGATTCTGCGCTTCGATTTGCCTTCAGATGCCGCTCCTGGCCAAGGTATCAACCTGTCCATTGACACTGAGCTGTACAACCCCTCGCCCATTGGAGTTGTACTGGGAACTCTTGTTCTCGACATTGGCTGCAACGGCACCCATTTGGGTCAGGTCAGGGCCACTGGTGCTTCTCTCCTCGGCGGCGCGGCTTCCGTCTTGAACTTGACTGGTACTATGACTCCTCAGACTACTCCTGAAGGCCTTAACACTGTCAGGTTCGTTTAATCTTGTGATCGCTTGCGTGTCTGATAAAGCAGCTGTTCTTGGTGGATGAATATCTCACTTACCCCAATCCATTGTCATTGTTTCTTTACAGCGCTCTCTTCTCGGCTTACATTGCAGGTCTGTCCTCGGAGACCACTGCCAAGGGAGTCTCGGTCTTGCCTGATGGTGTCAACGAAGTCAGCTGGCTTTCAGTGGGCCTGAAGTCCATGACCCTCAAGGTCCCTCTTCAGACACCTACTCCTTTGAACATCATCAAGTCCATCACTCTCGGACCCATGGGTATGAACTGGACCAATGCTGATTCGTATGCTCCCTTGGCGAGCTCACCCGAAGTCCTTGCTGGCTTTGAGATGCCCTTCGGTTTCTCGTTGAATGTCACCCAGGTTCAGAACAACATGAACGTGATCTATAACAACAAGAACATTGCCAACGTCAATGCCGTCGAGTGGGGTCCTGCAGTGACCACCAAGGATGCCAACGGCACCGCAATCAAGTTCGCATTGCCCCCTACTCCTTTTGCAATCAGCGCTGACTCTCATGCCGATTTTGATGACTTTGTCAACAAGTTGACTGTTGGTTCCAACCAGCCTTTCACTGTTGAGGGCTTTGCCGGCACTGTTGCCCAGACCCCCATCGGTGAAGTTCGTATCTCCGGCATCCCTTTCAAGTCTGACGTGTCTCTGAGCGGTCTCCAGGGCCTTAAGACCAACCCCACTGTGATCAACAGCTTGACCGTCATTGGTGGTCTCCCCACTGGTCTCCAGATCGCCCTCAGCTTGTCCATGGTCAACCCCAGCTTGCTCTCCATCGATACCGGTGTGGGTGACAGCGCTGTTGTCACGTTTGACATGAAGTACAATGGCGACAATGTTGGTACTGTCATCTTCCCTACCTTGAACCTTCTTCCTGGAGAGAACATCCGCACTGCCGGCGCCTTGTTCACCCCTACCGGTACTCAGGGTGGTCAGGAGCTCTTGCAAAAGTACATGTCCAACCAAGTTGCAACTGTTGATATTTTCGGTTCTGCTTCTTCATCTGCCATTGCTCCATTGGCCGCTGGCTTGAAGGATGTTCAGCTCAAGTCCGACATGCCTGGCAACCCTGCTCAGCTTCTGCTTAGCACTGCATTGACTATCCTCGATGACACTGGCAAGACTGGTATTGCTATGGCAACCGTTACCATCAACAATCCCTTCGTCCCAGCCCTGTCGATCAAGTCGATCAAGTCCACCGTTCAGTACGGCGGCCGTACCCTTGGCTCTATTGACATTCCTTCGACCTCAATTGACGTTGCTGGCAACAGCCAGCAAGCTTCGCAGCCTCTGCCCTTGTCTATGGATCTCTCGATCGACTCTTTGCTCAGCCTCATGATTGATCAGGCCAAGATCAACAACTTGAATGCCGAGCCTATCATTGCTTTGGGTAAGATGGCCAAGGATCCCACTGTCAAGATTCCATCCTCAGTCTTCGTTGGCTTCAACTTGCCTACGTTCGTGAAGGCTGCTATGGCTGGTCTTAAGGTCGATGTCTCCATGACAGTCGATGTCTTCGTCGGTGAATATGCTACCTCGCTCACCCTTGTCCAGAACGGCGTTCCTACCACAACGGACGATACCATCTTGAAGCTCCTTCCCATCGTTGGTACCCCCATTGCTCAGGCTATCGTCGACCAAGCTACTCTTAGCTTCACCAGCGTCATGATCAACAGCCCTGCCGAGACTGATTTCACCACCAACATCAACGGTCTCATTGGTAACACTGGTCCTTTCGATGCCGATATTTCCTTCCCCAGCGGCTCCTCCGTCTCATGGATCAACAGCGGTTCCAACTTGACTATTGGTCAGATTGCCATGCCTCTCGTCCAGGCCAAGGCTGATGTCGGTGCTCAGCTTGCTTTGATCAACGTTCCTTTCCACGTCGCTGATGCTGGTAACATGGGTCAGTTCGTTGGTTACTCTTTGAAAGCTGAGACCTTTGAATGGTTGGTTGTTGCCGAGAACATGGTCATCAATGCTATGGGTGCTCCCATCCCTGGTATCCGCATGTCCAAGACTGTCACCCTCAAGGGTTTCAACGGTCTCCAGGGCCTGACAATCCAGAAGTACGACCTTCCTTCGAATGATCCCGATGGTATTCACCTTGTTCTTGCCGCTACACTCCCCAACCCATCGAACGTCGGCATTGAAATGGGTACTGTTGAATTCTCCAACTTCTTCCAAGGTCAGGAGATCGGCCATGTTCAGACTGTTGGTCTCAAGCTCTTGCCCGAGGCCCTCACTCCAGTCAATATGGAAGGTACCCTTACCAAGCAGACAAGCGAAGCTGGTCTCGCTGCTCTCGGCGATATGTTCCGCATGGCTTTGAATGGTGGCACTCCCAACCTGATTGTCAAGGGCAAGTCTGTTACGCCTGCTAGCGGACCAGTCTCCTGGTTGAGCTCTGCCTTCGGTTCTTTGACCTTGAATGTCACTCTGCCTAGCATCGGCAAGCAGGATATCATTACTGGTATCACTCTCAAGACTATGACCTTGGATTTCACTGGTGGTAACCCCTACAGCATCATGACCTCCTCTGACAACATCGAGGCCACCTTCAAGATTCCTTTCGCGTTCCCTCTATCGATCACTCAGGTGGGTGAGGACATTAACATCCAGATGCCCCAGGGTAACAATGTTGCCAACTTGAAGCTCCCCATTGGACCTGCCACTACTGTCAGCCCTGGCCTCCTCAAGACCGCCTATGAGAACCAACCTTTGAACGTCAATGACGGTGCCCACGATGTCTTCAATGCCTTCTCCAGGGTCTTGACCACTGGTCCTGGCGTCCACTTCTTCTTGTCAGGTACTGCCGACACAGTTGCTGAGACTGCTGCTGGTTTGGTCAAGATCCCTGGTATCAATGTCAACGTTGGCTCGGATATGGTTGGCATGAATTTGAACGCTGGTGGTGCCCAGATCACCAACATCACAGTTGTGGGCGGTACATCCAAGTACTTGATCATTAAGCAGAACGTCGTCCTTCAGAATCCCTCTGGATTGACTGTGAAGGTCGGCAAGGTCGGCTTTAACATCGGGTACGGTGGCATGCTCATGGGTGTAGCCGTCGTCGACAACATGGTTCTGACCCCTGGTACCAACGCCCTTCCTGCTGAATTCCACTTGGCTCCCCCCAACGAACACGTCCGTGACGCATTCTTGAGCGGCTTCGTTGTTGGCCAAGAGTTCCTTCTGGATATTTCTGGCAGCGAAGATTCAACCACAGTTGATTCACTGAAGTTGGCTATGGCTTCCGTCAAGATGCAATCACCCATCAAGGGTATCACGGTCCCACTGATTGCTAAAGGCAGCCAAGCTTATGCCTCGTTGGGCGAAATGATACAGGTAAGGATTGCAGTGTTTTATGTTCGTCAGCCTTTTTTTCTTTCTTTAAGAGTAATGAAACTAATGTGGTATACCTCTTTGGCAACTAGTTGGATCACGCTCGAGTCACTCCTGTCACCGTCATGATCCACAATCCATTCGATACCCCTCTGTATATCAAGAGCATGAAGGCCACAGTCAAGTACGATGGCGGAGTCTTTGGTGCAGTCAATACGGATGTTGGCATGACCATTGGAGCCAAGGACACTGTTCTCTCGCCTCAAGTTGAGATGATTTCGGAGGCAGGCCTCCCATTCCTCTTGAAAACCATTCTTCCATTCGTTTTGAAGAACCCTGGACTCATCAAGGGATCGTCAGATATCTCCTTCGTTATCGAGTCGACGATCGTTGCCGTGGTGGGTGGTGCCGATGGCTACCTCGGAAACGTCCAGTACAATCAGCAGGCCGATATCACTGTCAATCTGAAATTCTCGTTGACAGACCTCCTAAAGTTGCAGACGCTCCAGGGCACCGGTCATGCGGACGCGACAACTACCGAAGCTCCAGCTGCTCCCACCGCCACCATCACCAGCGAGACACCCGCAACAACTGAGGCTCCTCAGAACCCCACGACCAGCGCTCAGGAGACTACGACAACTGTTGCACCCACGGTTGCCAAGCGTCAGGATATCGCAGCTCCCTTTGGCGATCTCGATAATATGCTGGCTCAACTCAAGACTCTTTTCAACCAACACTACGCCGAGATTGGGGAGCCAGCTCCTTTTGCGTAAGGGAGGAGCTCTAACAAGATTCATGTACTTTTCCTAATACATCCGCCTCCATTCTCGCATTCTTCTCTTTCCTTGCTCGCTCTCTTCATTTTCATGTTCTTTACCATATTACAATTCATTCTTCTTCATCTTGTGAAGACTTGTTATGTCCAACGTTTTATGTTCTTCTCCTTCTTCACTTTGATCTCTGTTCCTTCTGTTACATTGGGCAAGAAAAAGGTGGGCCTTGCGGAATAACGTTTTTCGACCCTTTCTACGCCATGTCCCTTTCATTTTATCTTGTATACCACATCTTCTTCATCCCATTCCCTGTACAGTATCTTAATGATATATTCTGTCAAAACCCTTCTTCTGCAAAAGCTTTTCCTCCACCTCCCTTCGTACTTGGATGGACAGACAAAAAAAAAAAACACAACAACAACCATCAATGAAAGAGCAATAAACAGAGCATTGAAAGACTTCCTATAACCCGTTTGTAAAGTCAGCCATATATCTCGAGTGCAACGAACAAAAGGAACACTTTTGGCTGGCCATTCCAGGCCCTTCCATCCATCAGTGCTAAAGGACATGTCATGCGATTGGTGGGTGACGTTGAGAGAACTCTGGACCATCTCGAGGGCGACATGGACTTGTCATGACGCGTCAACAACCACCAGAGGCAATCCGAGAGGTTTGAGTTGAAAGTCCATTCTAAGCGCAGACTTTTACAAACGAGTATATTCTATTCATTTTTTTGTGAAGGATTGCGATAGAAGACAAACTTTGGGCAAAGGAATTGTTACCGTATTCATGTATGACACGAGCACATGGTGTGAACACCCGAAGGGTCGTGGATTCTTAGGCAAGATGGTTCAAACAACCCTTTCCGATCATTGCATTCTACAAGTACAGCTGTGGATAGGCTACAGGAGGAGAGTAGGCGTCTCCTGTTTGCTTTGCACTTAATGGCTGAATAGACTGAAGAACAAATAGATGGTACTTCCGAGGAACCTGAACAAGGACAACCCAAATACGCTCCACATGATCCCTGCCAGATACGCGTTTGACCCATCCTGTAAGAGGAAAAGCAGGAATAATTGTTAGTCAAGATCAAGTTGTGCAAAAACATGCAAAGGCAACAAACAAATCGAGCAAAAGGCGGCGTCAGCGCGGATGTTGGACGTGAATATTACAGGCATAGTGAGCTTCTTCTCAATGGCAGAAGAGCATATCAAGGCGACTAAGAGACCATTGGATCCTATCCAGGCCATCACGAGCCGTGTTCGAAAACCGCGATAGTAATCGTCCTGCTTGGTGGCGGCACTCCGGGACTGGTGTACTTCTGGGACCTTGTGCGAGAGTTCGGAGATGGCTTCATCGTAGGCTTCATTGCTAATGAGTGTGGCCACCACAAATTTGGAGCCGTTCGTGAGTACGACTGTCAAGCCTTTGAGTGTGTGAACGAAACGAGTCGTGTAGGAATCTTACATGTCAGCCGAGGAGACAGGCATCTCGACTTCTACGACTTGTCCTTCACCTTTCTTGGCCACTCCGAGGTCCGCGTGCATTGTGTTATCACCTTTGGTGCCCCAGCTAGTCGTATGTGGCCGACATGATGAAGGAGGTTAATAAAGACCCGTGGAAGATCAATGAGGCAAGATACGATGGTTCTTCTGAGCGTCAGGGTTACTCTCCATCTTACCTGACATCGTGCGTGTTGCAGAACGCGTACACATTCAAAATGTTGATATAGCTGGGCATCATGAACAGATACTGTACAAAACTCGTGATCATGTGCCATGGATCCATGTAGAGCAAAGACATGATAATGTACAGTCCATAGGTTGAGAGTAACGACATGATAATGTCACGAAATGCCGCATTACGAATGATCGTCTGGAAGACCTGAATAGCCCCCTCCGAGACATCAATGGTCGAAAGTGCTGCCTGAAGTGATCTGGCCGTTATTAACGCTGCAGCGAAGAGCATGTAGCCCATAATCAACCCAAATGCAATCATGGACATGGTATAGGTTGCTTTGGATCCTTGTGGACGGTTACTGTCATTCGGGAAGAAAGCGCGAAGAGACTTTTAGTACGTCTGCCATCCCAATTGGTAGCATGAAGCAAATACGCGGAACCTGGTTGATGGTATGAAGATCATTAACGTACCCCATGGAGCAAATAAACTGAGTGCAGATGAGAAATATGTACAGATAACGCATGACTTCGTAGATCCGGTCGCCCCATCCATCACCAAAAGGGTCAATCTTTGGATCGGCCAGCGATCTCGTCAAGAAAAAGAAGGTCAAGTACATATTACCCTATAATAGAAACGAGAGGCGAGACACATTATGGGAGGATTTCAGGTTAACTACGCTGCAATGTAGAAATATTGATCCGACACCTCGCTTTCGCGTAATAGATGTCTGAGAGAAAGCGAGCACTTACAAGGGCGAACCAGGAAAAGACGATGCTGATGAAGTTGTAAAAGAACTCTAGATGGAACCACAACTTCCTGATCATGTTGTGGTCCGACCTCCAGATGTTGATCGAGTGGGTCAAGGCGTAAATGGCCGCAAAAAATGATCCGTTGAGCCATCGTCGTCTTTGAGAAATAAATTCTGGGACAGAGTCCGGCACATCCGTCTCGCCGATGGCGGATCGGACGTACTTGAGGGTCCATTGGCCTCCACGCTTCGCGACAAGCTCGAAGCATAAGATACGATCCTCCGCCAGGTACATGTTTGCTGAAAAGATGTTGTCCATATCGCCGGATTGATTTTCTCCTTTGAAGTATGAAGCTAACGGTCCATTCCCCTTGGAATCATTCAACAACGCCTTATACCGATATGCAGAGAAGGCTCCTGGAAGGACTGAGATGTATCCAAACACCGATTCCATGGGCTTGTCCAGGATGTTGGACATCTTATACTCAAAGTTCTGTGCTGCCACAAGCGGGTTGAGCAAGTTGACGCATCCACGGCCTGTCATGGCACAGATCTCTCCACAGGCCCCTCCGACATGTTTGTTGACATCAAACGCCTTCCAAAGGTGATAAATGGAGGTGTTTCCAGGTCGAGTTCCAACATCAAGCAAGACGCAGACATTGGGGTTCAAGATGGGTCCAAAGGCGTTGAAAAACCAACGATGCGAATTCAGCTTCTTTTTGTTCTTTTCCTTGAGACAGAACAGGATCTGAACCGGCGGGATTTTGCGATCTGCGGATTTGACCTTGAGATCTGGATCAATCGAGATTTGAGCTGTGTACTCGTAGACATGGGCGACGACTTCTTTCCCACCAACAGCGTTTTTAGCGATTCCTTCTTGATATACGCCCATCATGGCCAGCACGCTGAGAACACGACGGCTACATTTGTAACGACCATCAGCCACGATACAGACCACGACCTTTTTCCAACCCTCAGGGCCCCATGTTTTGGAACGATCGCGCGCACAAAGATGAGAAATATTCTTCATGACTCCATGCATCGTCCTGCAGAATAGAATCTCGTCCTCCTGCAGAAAAATAGAGTGTTCAGGGCGAATGTGTAACTTTGTTAATGACATGCTGACTGATTTATATATGTGTGGGGCGCAAGCCCACATTCATTCCACATGCTATTCATGATACTGTGGCCCACAGAGAGAAAGATGCAACTTACGTTGTACATGGTCATGACAATAAACAGCTCTGTCTCACGATTCAACAACTTTGGTCGAAGAGTATAGTTTTGACGCTTGAATTCGTTGGGATCACAAGTTACGGCCGTGTATCGCATCGTCGTAAACTCATCGCCGTTCTTTCGAGGCAGGACATCCAGCAGTTTGGTTGGTACAGGACAATCCAGAACCAGGTTACCCTGAGTCAGCGTTACTGTCTTGGTGGTCTTGTATCGCCTTGTCTGTTTTAGAGGCGCCGGTCCAAAATGTAACGTGCCACTGTTCTGTGGGAGATAATATGGGTAAGCTGTCGGGGGTGCCATTGCGGATTGGGATCCATAGCCCGCTGCAAAAGGGTAGTGTGCTTCAGGCATTGGAGGGGCGGGGTGTGATGTTACTGTTGGCACTGGCATGGGGATGGTGAAGGACACAGTAGGAACGCCTGTGGAAGTGGCCATTGACTGCTGAGGATAGATCTGTGCTTGAGATCGTTGTCGGATCAATTGAGCCTCTTCATCAGGGTTGGGTAAAGGACGGAGGTTGAGGTTGGAAGGGCCGGTTCTTGTGGGACCTCCAATTGCACTCGCAGCCGCGCCTCCAGAGCCACCCACTGAAGAACTACCTTGTCGAGGCGCTGTGGGGCTGGGCTGAATAGGCAGCATGGGTAACAATCCATCACTCCCACTCCTTTGACCGTTCGGAGGCTTCCGTTGATTAGGTAGTCTTTTGTTGTTATTGTTTAGTTGAGAAGGTGTTGTCCCCTTCGGCTTTGTCGCCTTTTTCATGCTTGGAAGAGTGGGAGAGAAAGAAGAGTGTGCTGTTTCGACAATGATTTCCTGGTGATAATTGGGTGATAAGCTCAACGGCTGTTGGCAAGCAATTTAACCTCGTGGAAGGAGAGAATATTAGGCTTTGATAGCGTCCAAAGCCCTGCTCTTGTGGACAACGAAAGGAACGTTGGCTGTAAAGTCCAAGCAGACGAGAAGGAACAATTGTTCAAGTCGTGCAAGGAGCGTGTGATGCTCAGGACAGGGGAAGTCGGATGAAGAAAGGGGTGGTGTTCTACCACAACGCAGGCACAAACGTGGGGTAATAGGGAGTTAAAGAGCAACCCTGCGGTCTTGTGGTTGCTGTGTGGGAAGAAGGAAGTGTATACGAGTGAAGCAGCTTGTGGGCAAGGACGACATGAGCACAATGAGAAGGAATGGAGACGAAGCAAAGAGAGGAGACAAGCAACAAGAAGTGTGTGTTCTCACCAAGCAAGGGCAACCTTGGGAATGACTGGGATTGGCTGCAAATCAAATCAATTATGCAACAGGAAATGGCCAGGGGTACCTCGCCGAGTTCATTTAACTTGCGGGGCAATATGTCATTGAGGCCATTGTCCTCCAACCCGTGTTCACAGACTGAACCGGTCATCCACAGCGCATCAAGTAAGGATGGTGAGGTGAGCAATCCTTGGCATAGAGATCGAACGCCTGAGGTGTGCACAACGATACAACACAGCCAACACAGCCAAGGAGCCACAGATGCTAGGATGGAGCAGGGTTCCTTCGTGTGCTGACAGAGTGTTCGCAGGGCTTGTTCCCATCAGACCTGCTCGCCCTTAATGGGTGAAGATTGCCTAGGATTCATGCAAAGTGCATGCAGGGGAAGGAGAAGCGTTAAGGCAAAGTCGTCCAAAATTCCGATGCTCGGGGTTGCTTGCTTGCTTGCTTGTCGCCGCTTCGTACCCAGTGTCTGGTGCCTGGTTGTCCGACGTCCCGTAACGGTTATGACGACATCCATCCAATGATGGCACCAATAAACGCGTGGACACGTCGCGTGAGGCCAATGGCTGTGCATTGTGTGCGCCATACACCATTTGCGACCACTCGGATCCGTCGAGCGGCAACAAGAGCGCAGCATGATCATCCTGCTCAGGTGCAGGTGGGCCACGAAAGACGAGCAAGGGCCAGGCATGGTTCTCCTTTTTTTTTTTTTTTTTTTCTCCAGGCCTGTTGATGGTGACATATTCTTGTGCGAGGAAAAAGGGGTGTGTGTCCTCTCTTTGCTCGCCACTCTTTCCTTCATTCCTCTGTTTCGTTCCTCTCTCT
>Ga0247824_10002034_pt1 | contig 11281 bp, 13 predicted proteins | sample 13C_PalmiticAcid_FD_194412 | JGI IMG/M metagenome (GOLD analysis project Ga0247824, IMG submission 194412) | Soil microbial communities from agricultural site in Penn Yan, New York, United States - 13C_PalmiticAcid_Day48 | ecosystem: Environmental > Terrestrial > Soil > Agricultural land...
CTCCACCCCTGGACAACAAGCCCTGGTCAGTCGACCAGTGACCAGTGGAAGGGTCGAGGTTGGTTGTTCGACAGCTGAACACGGGCTTAGGTGACACGAACGGTGGAGCGCACTTGTGGTGAAATGAAGGTTCATTGCCTCATGACCAGAGGCTGTGGGGGAAAAGGTTATCAATCAAAGTCTGGTAGCCAGGCCATCGACAATGCGTAATCGGGACCATCGATAAAAATCCTGTTTTATTAGAAGAGCAACGCGGCCACTCTGCAGTGATGACTGCGACACTGCCCCCTCCCCTTGGCAACAATTTGACCGATCCACCACAATGTGTGGATGTGTGCGTGGATGTGTTGTGCATGTGCCTGTGTGCCCTGTGCCCTGCGGTGCGTGCATCGCCATGCAAACGGATATGGTTCATGGGATCCTTGACTTGAACAGCGTGTACCTGTCGATGGTGTCCAGTCCGAGTACGATTCTCCTTCTCTCGCCACCTACTACATACACGTCGCCACTTCCACCGCTGCCCCTGCCCTCCAGCAACCCTGACACCGTCGCACTCGCGGCCTTCTCTTCCAGCGCCGCATTCGACTCGCGAATGATCCGGTCCGTCTGTCGCTCCGAATCCTCGCGAGACTCCATCGTCAGGTATCGGTGATGTGCATACCCAAGTAGATTGATCCCAATCAACAACTTCAGCGCCACGAGGCATGCGTACGTTGCCAGGCACGCCAACGCAATCACAGCATACTCCATCACCTGACGCCCCAGCTCCCTCGAAATCCCCATACGATGAGCCCAGGACACCACCATGTGACCCAGTGCCACCGAACTTTCGCCGAGCACTGTCCATGCGAATCGAAAGAATGACACGAGCATCTCTGCCATGCCTGCTGATGCCACTGCCAGACCCGATGAAAAGTCAACTACAGGCATGGTCCATTCGATCGAAATCTTTTCGAACGACACGGCAGGAGGTGCAACAGTCTCATTCACAATGGCTGTCGGCCTGCCGACCTCGCCTGGGTGGATTGAGAGTACCATCTGTAATGTCTGGATGGTGACACAGATAACAAGACATGCCAGCGGTAGCGCCGCCAATCCAATGCGCCGTGAAACCATGGGCGATTGATCCACAAACATTTGCTGCTGCTAAAAAAAAAAGTGTCAAACCAAAAGTCCAAGTTAATAATCATTATCAAAAAGGGGATGCAAGGCTTAATGTTCGAAAAGCTTACATTGTTGCGTCCCGCCAAACGTGCAGGACTGCCAATAATCAAATCCCTGCTCAAGATATCCACGAATCGCCCGTACACACTTGGACGGATCTGGTTAAACTTGGTGATAAAGGCATGCTTCAGCCAGTCGACAAGAGTCTCGCACCCCAGAACCAAGAGGCATGGCGTCAAGAGGCGAGCGACAGCCGTCATAGAAGAGAAGAGTGGCACAAATGATTGGGGGTAAACCGAGAAGGGAGAAGGGGGTGATGCTGAGAGTTCGACAAGGTTTCGGATAGTGATGATGGCCACGAACACTGACAACTGAAATCTCTCGACGATATCTAGTGGAGGGATGAAGAATGATTAGGTTGTGAGTCTCAATGCGGATGTAACTCGCTAAAGATATGACAGCGGCGAGAGCAACTTTACCACTGCAACTCAGCTGGAATAGGTTCTCCTTTTCAAACTTCTTGAAAACGCTGCCTTTGATTTCAACAAACTGATTGCTGATCAACAGCGTCAACAGCGCATTGGAATAAGAGTTGACAGCCACGTTCAATGTCACCATCTGGACAAAGAGGACCATCGTGTGTGCCACTGCCAAATTATGGAAGGTTAGTAGAGGTGAGCTTGGCCACAATGCATCATGTGAAATCAAAGTCCGAACAAGGCAAGCAAGGGATTTACATGTGTATAAAATTGCGAGGATGAAAAACGTGATAGGGCGAGCATGTCGGGATGCAATGAGACTGGACTTGGGCGGATGGCTGCCCAACATTGACTTGGAGAACAAAGAATCCAGGATGTCTTGGCCAAATGAGCAGCAAAGTCGATCGAAAATCTAGGATTGCCAGGTGAAGTATTGCAATGCATGAGCCATATGTACTACACACAGACAATAGAGACTAACCCGATCATTGTAACGAACTTACCTCCAGGCAATTGAAAATAGCATAGAGCTTCATGGCGTTCTGTCCACGGATAAAATGGTATGTTCGTGAGGCGTCAACGGATTGTAGTATCGTGCATGCCACAACAACCAAGGTGAACTTGATAAGGTCGCACTTTTGGGAGGACTTGAGACGCCTACGAAGATAGAAGTACCATGCAATCAGCGGGGGCCGTGCCATAATAGATCCCAGACATCGGCCAACACAGATCGTTATCAAGACATACGTCCTCTCAATACCGTTTGAGAACCACGTTCTGGAAAACACGTAGCGGAAGAGAGCTACGGTGGCCAGGAGAAATCTTGCAGGGAGAATGGTAAATGTGTACAGAAATGAATCGAGACACACAAAGTACCAAAGACAAGCATCTAGCACAGCAAAACAGGCGTAAGACATTAGATCAAAGTGTGCGTGTGAAACGGTCGTACGTCTGTCGAGAAGGCATGCTACCTTTTCAAAAGCGACAGGAACATTGAGAAAATTGGCAACTCGTTCCCGCTTCAACTCTTGGGTAGACTCAAAGTCGGCTGCGGTCAATTCTTCCTTCAAATAATCCCAGAGTGACACTGTTGGTTGGTTGGATGGTGATATAGATTCTAACAAGTCCCTCAGCTTGAGGTCATCCAGCAAGACTATCCAAAGGTTATTGTTGGTATCATGTTCAACATTCAAGGGCAACAATCGCACTGTACGTACCCTGAGAGCCTTCAGAACCGGTAATAGCCGGCGTTGGTGTTTTGAGAATTTGAGACAGCTCATGATCAAAGACTTTGTTGGCTCCGGTTGCCTTGGAAAGACTGGATGCATTGCTTGGATACTTGATCTCCTTGCCAACTCCGATAGAAGCACTTTGCTGAGAACGCTCTTCGTCACGCTGCAGTTTGATAAGTTGAATGTCCAGATTCTCAAGAAAATCGGTGCTCCGAGATGTCGGTGTCCCGCTATTTGAAATGTTGCTGTCTTTGATTGCCGGAACTACAGGGTTCCCTTGACTTGATGAAGACTGCCTTTCGTCCTTGCTCACACGCTCCATAAACGTCTCTGTAGTCCCACCGAGTCGGCTGAGCTTGCCTGCAGCGTGGGCTGAGGAGAGGGTATTGGACTGAGCGTTGTAAGCATCGTCCTGCTTAGCGCTATGAGGAGAATGATTGCTGGTGTGATTGAGGTTTGGTGTCAACTCACTCAAGGGGGACGGGCGAGTGTCGAGAGTGGATTGGGATGGTGATGAAGGAGTGCTTTTGGAGCCAGCTTTCCATGAGCTCCTGGACTTCTTCTTGCCGTGTTTTCTAGCAGCACCACTTGGCTGCTGTCGAGCTGGAGAAGGGGGAGCGAGGGCGGACATATCGCATCATTCATGAGTTCCTTGGTGGAGAACAAAAAAAGTGTTCGTGTGCAGCCACCAATTCTTTCTTCAAACAACGACTAGCGCCACCAAAGTTTGGCATCTCTTTCCACCTCGCAACCAGGGTCAGGAAGCCATGGCAAAGATAGAAGGTCACAACAAGAGACCAAGAGGTGAGGAGGTGGAGCTCACTTGGGATCAGGAACCAAGCGTCCCCCGCAACAGGATCAACTCGTCGCTCCATGGAGTGCAGGACAAATCAGAGTAAGGCAAGGTTCGATCAGTTATGCAGAGTTGCTTTTAATTACCACTAACACGCCCGTTGCTCAATACAACCAGATACCAGCATGGGTCTATTGTGAAGATCTCCATGAAAAGCTTCGTCACGTATGAATGGTGCTCTTTCACACCCGGACCCAATCTGAACATGATTATTGGGCCTAATGGCACAGGAAAGAGTACCATTGTGTGTGCCCTGGCTCTTGGACTCGGTGGAAACACTAATGTGAGTGCAGCGAACTTGGCGCGTTGAGAGAGTCTAGGAATCTGTTGAATCGAATGCATTACCTAGACTCATGTAGACGTGGTGTATATTTGTTTTAGCTCCTCGGTAGAGCCAAGGACGTTTCCGAGTTTGTGAAGCATGGTGCAGACAAGGGGTGGGTCGAGATCGTCCTTTGCAATAAGAGCGGAACGAACGTTGTCATCAAGAGACATATCAACAAGAACAACAATACAAGTGTCTGGAAGATCAACGGTACGGCACAACACTTTGATTTGCCGGATAGAAAGTCATCAACGGATTCTGACGAACGCTTTCATAACTACAGGGGAGAACAAGACACAGAAGGATGTCATGAAAAAGGTCCAATCTCTCAACATCCAGATCGATAACCTCTGGTAGGACGGATGCTCAATACTCGTATCACTTGGTTGCTGACATGGAGGATGTCGTCGGTTCTTACCAACTTTTAACATTGTCCACATAGCCAATTCCTACCTCAGGACAGAGTGGCGGAGTTTGCCCAGGTACGTGGTGGCATGCAATCTGACTCTAGCCTTCAAAAGCTATTGGAACTTGCGAATTAAGTCGTCTTGTTGGTGATTAACTAGATGACTCCCCAGGAACTCTTGAAGGAAACCCAACGTGCTGTCGGTGGTGAAGAAATGTTGCAAGATCATCAAAAGCTGATCGACTTGTGGAACGAACACAAAACTATAACTGCGGTACGCCAATCACATAACATTACAAAAGTGGAGTTGCTTCGGCGTGAGTTCTTATAACCTTCTTTAATTTTCGTTCCTCCCATACCAAAAAAAAAAATAGTCTGTAAAAGGTGATCTGGAATCCATCGAGACAAACGAGAAGCGCAATGCTGTTATCGAGAAAGATGTGGTTCGATTCCAGCAGCGCGAGGCTGTGCTTAGGAGGGTAATGCAATACCTAGCATTGCACATTGATGCGGACAATGACTTTCCTATATATTGACGTGGAGAATTCCATTGAAATAGGTGCGGTTTCTAGAAATCTGGATCATGTACGCCAAGTATGGCGTTGCGAAGGAAGAATACAACAACGTGAAAGAAACACGACGGGTATGCCTTGCAATGTTCAAGCAACTTCAGGCGGACGTCGTACCCTTGGAGAAAAAGCTCGGGTAGGCTATGACTGGATCCAGACAAACCTTTATCGAAACACTAGGCCAACTCTCTAACTTTGTTGTCGAATTCAAACCGTAGTGATTTGGAGCGAAAGGAGAAGCAATGTAGTGAAGAGAAGGCTGCTTTAGACCAACAACACCAGAAATCCGTTCAAGCCATGAAGGCCAAAGGATCTTCGATTGAAGCGGCAGTATGTTCCTCTGAATGCTTTGAATTTCGTGGTTTGTATTGGAAATAGATGGGGGCAGGAAGCTGACAACTTCGAATCATGGTAACGCTTTAGGAAGGAGAAGGAGAAGAACTCAAAAAGGATCTGGATAGACTTCAGATAAAGAACCAGCAGCGACAGGCAGCGATTAGTAACATCAAGCGAAATATTGCGGCCCAGCAAGAACTCATCGACAGGGCCCCATCGGATGAACAGCTCAACAAGGAAAAGGACGAGCTGCAGAATAAGGTGGTATGTTCAATTGTATCCATTGCATACGATGCATTGAATTCGCCAGTGATATCTAAGATACGTCAATGTTGTCGTAGGTGGCCATGCAAAGAGAGATAGAATCTGTCAAGGAGACGATCGATACTTTGCAATCAAGTCAGATGGAAATCATCCACGAAAGCAAGCGTATCAATTCACGAATGGCCGAAAGCAGGCGAAGGTACGCGTCCAGATGACCTGTTATGCTTTCTCTACATGACAAGAGCTTACTTGCTAAAACTTGGCTTTTCAGGCTAGAAGAACTAGAGGATATCAAGGTCAGGAGGCTGGAGTTTCTGAAAACTCACGATAATGATGTCGTTGAGGCTGTCATCTGGCTACGCGAGAACAGGCACCTATTCCAGAGACACATCTTTGAACCAGTTTGTCTGGAGCTCAACATCAAGAACATGAATTACGTCAATGCAATCGAGAATTCACTTCGGAACCACATCAAGGTATGGTAAAGAGGATATCAAGGAAAGACCGATTATAATGCTTCTTATGCAACATATTGACGATACAGAACCCCTACCCACTTTAGACGTTTGTATGCCAGACAAGAGACGATTATGACATTTTTACTCGTGAAGTTCTGGACAAGAAGAAACTACGAGTGAACATTATAGCACCCAGACCCCAGGAGCTTGATCTAGACAATTACGCTCCACCTGTTCCATCGGCCCAACTGAGAGAATTCGGCTTCAGTTGCTACATGCTCGACGCAATCGATGGACCACCAGAGCTACTAGCAGCAATGTGCAGCAAGGCAGGATTGCATGCTATCCCAATTGCTGACAGTTCTACTGTCGATTTCCAGGCTATCCGAGAGAGCAAACGATTCAAGCGGTACGCCACTTCGACAACGTCCTACATTGTCTCGTATTCTAGGCACACTGGCGAAGCCATGGATACAGCAGCCCAGCTACGACCTGCTCAGGTCTTTACGGCCTCTGTGGATCAAGAGGAACGTGCCCGGCTCATTCGGGAAGTGGACAGTATGCGATCTGAACTTGAGCAGAACGAAAGCCGAATCCGTGACCTGACCGCGAACGAAAACGCTCAGCGCAAGACTCATCAGGGGTATCTGGACAAGAGGGATAGCTTGAAAAGAGCCAGGCAAGATGTGCTAGCCACCCTCTCAGACAAGCAAAGGAAATTGGTTTCACTGGAGAGGTATAAGAGTGACCTTGAAAGAAAACTCAATGAGCCTTCATCCGAAGAAGAGGAGGAGAAAATCCGTCAAGCGCTGCGCAAAATGGCCTCCAAGCGCTGTAAACTGACGTGGGAATATCTTCAACTCGCGAGGGAGAGTCAGAAGTTCTTTTCAAACCTCACACTCGCAACTTTGAACCGCCTACAAGCTCAGGCGGAACTACAAGCTCAAGAGGCGCTATGCACAGAGAAGGCCAAGCTATTGAGGGAGATGGAGGATAATTACACTGCAGGTAACGGCTGTTGTCTTTCATTTGCATGGATTTGTGCGGCTACCGAAGAGTAGCGTTTGCTAACTCTTTTTATCCGTACGTTGCTCTTTAGCGAACGACCAATATGACAGGATAAAAGTGCATGCCAAGGAGCTTCTGGATAGAGCAAAAGAAGAGTACAACACGCTGCAACCAGAGGATATTACCGACTTTCAGGCGGTAAGACACTAGGGTAGATGACAACGAGGTCTTCATCCTTCACGTTGTCATGGTGACCTGACTCTTGTTTAATAATTTCACTTGTAGCTTGGCAAAGGTGTTCCGCTCGAGGAGCTCGAGGATATGCTTGCTGGTGAAACTGCCAAGGCTGCCCTTCATTACACCCCCAACCAGTCTGTGATTGACAAATATGAACAGAGGCAAGGTGAAATCAAGGTTGCTAGGGAAAAGGTGGAAGCAAAGGAGAGAAAGATGGCCAAGCTTGCGGCAGACATTGAAAATATTCGTGCGCCATGGTTCGTCAAAGTGACCGAACTTGTGAGCAAAATCAGTGATGGGTTCTCAAAATCGTTCGAGAAGATCGGGTGCGCAGGAGAAGTCAAGCTGGGAGAGCACGAGGACTACGACAAGTGGTGCATAGAAATCCTCGTCAAGTTCAGGTATGGACTCGCTCATATCACTGCCCAACGTGCACAATGCTGTTGATAACCACACTTTTTGACTGAAGGAATCCCGCTCCTCCTATTGCCGTCAATGCAACACAGAGACGCGGAAAAGTTGCAAAAGTTGACCGGACAGCGACAGTCTGGAGGGGTAAGGACCATGTTCACTGATCCTTTGGTATCTCATGAAAAGAGGTGGTGCCCTCTCTATTTCTTGATCTTGTGGTTTGGCTGTCCTGACATTCGGATGCCATGTGTTCACACATTAGGAGAGGTCTGTATCGACAATCATGTACCTTATGGCGCTCCAGGCACTTTCAAGTGCTTCATTTCGAGTTGTGGACGAGATTAACCAGGGCATGGATCCTGTAAGTTTTGGAGAAGGAACTGCGTGTGTCGTTTATTGGTTGAGCAAGTTGGTGTGTATGTGATCCGATCCGTGTCTGCTTGACTTACACATCGTCTTAATGGGGGGGGCCCTATAGCGTAATGAAAGACTGGTCCATACACAATTGGTTGAGAAGGCATGCGCTCTGGGCACGGCTCAGTACTTTTTGATTACACCCAAGCTGCTACCGAACCTAGACTACCATGAACGGATGAAGGTGCTTTGCATCTACAACGGCGAGTGGCTGGACGAGAGTGTGATGAAATGGAACCCGTACATCGAGAACCAGCTCCGGAGCAAAGCACGTCGCCTGTAGAGGCAGATCGATGGGAGTCTTACTGCAACAAGGAAGAGATTAGAGAGTCCATTGCTTAGGTTTTCAAACTGACATGGGTCGTTTCCCATCTTGCCCATCTCTCAAGATGCTTGAGAACCGATACCTTAGTGTTCCTAATTCGATGTTCAACGCATTTGTAGCTGTGTTAGTCGGACAGTGATGAGTACCACTCCTGACTTGAGCGAGGATGCCTATGAACGCCAATACATACTCAACACCACAAGTAACTTTGCCAAGGATCGATGGAGAACCGTTGAGCAAGTCGACTGCATTGGCTGTTCCAGACCACGGAAAACACCTAATCCAAATACACAGGTGAACGTGGTCAGGGACAGCTCGACCGGGCCACTAGCCTCACTCGCTTTGGTCCTCCCACAAAGGAAATTTGATGAAAAGTCGACGAACTTTAAACGCGACACGCGAAATGAACAGATTGAACCACCAGCCCGTATAAGAAGCCAAAGAAGATACTGACACTATGGAACCATCATCACCTCACTCACAAAAAACAATCCCATGCCACTTGACAACGTCTTTTGCAGCCCCAAGTTCTGGCGCACCTTTTTCAGCGGAACCCATTACTCCTATGATGACATTCCAGACCTGACAGGCCAAGTGGCGATCGTCACCGGAGCCACAGGCAATGTGGGCTACGCAACTGTTGTGGCCTTGGCAGCCCATGGTGCACATGTCTTTCTCGCCTGCAGGAATCGAGTCAAAACCGAGGAGGCGATTGAGCGCGCCCAAGCAGACATCCTGCAGCTTCAGTTTGATCATCCAAACGCCAAGCACGTAGCCAGATTCGATTCCGAAAAGAACCAGCCTAAACTCGAGTTCCTAGAATTGGAGCTTGGAGAAGTGCGCAAGGCTCAGGCCGCGGCACATGAGTTCCTGAGCAAGGGCCTCCCGTTACACATCTTGATCTGTAGTGCCGGGATCAAAATCCGAGACTTTGAATTGACCGAGGGCGGATACGAGAACCACTTTGGAATCAACCATCTAGGCCATTTCGCATTCACAACCACATTACTGGAGCGTATTCGAGAATCAGCCCCTGCCCGGATCGTGATCTTATCCTCCATGGCACATGAGCTGCCCCCCTCAAGCAAGGCCATCGATTTCAAGAGCTTGCGTGATGACAAGAGCCCAGGACACGCCTTGATGCGGTATGGTCAGTCCAAGCTCGCGAACATGTTGTTTGGCAAGGCGCTGGCGAGACGGTTGAGAAACGATCGTGTGTGGGTCAATATTGCACACCCAGGATGCGTTGAATCGCACATCATGCAGGACATGCTCGAGTCCGACAGCAAACCGTTCCGCGCGTTCTGTAGTTTATGGCTGCTTTTGGCGTACAAGGCCCAGGATGCTGCATTGACCCCATTGTACTTGGCCACCAGTCCCGAGGTTGTGGAGAAGAATATCCGTGGCACGTATTTCATCCCAATTGCCAACGAGATGGAGCCCAATCCGATCTCGGACAGTATCAATCACCAAGAGGAATTGTGGGCGTACTCAGAGAAAGCCGCTCGAGGAAACAACAAGGTGTAGGTTGGTCACCTTTCCCCAATTGCACAGCAAAAACCACATTGTTGATGTGATGAAGTCGAGAACAAAAAGAAATGTGTGGATATCAAGCTCAACATTCTGGAAAAAGCACAGACATGATATCGTGGCCTCGTGGCCTCGTGGCCGTTGGGGTGTTCAGGCACTTCCACACCCCTTGCTCATTGAAAGATGCACAATAACTCTTTTATTCCATTAGCGATTCCGTCAGCGATCATTGCAAAAAAAAAATAAAGCCTGAGGGATGAGTGAATGCAGCCCTCGTTGATGAGGCAAATAGTCGTCAGATATCATTGTGGTTGTCAACTATGTCTCGCTCATCAAGGAGAAATCGTCTTTGCGGGAGTTGGGATTGGGCATGGCGGCTCTTGCACCATAGACTCGAGTGTGATCCGCCTCTTCCGTGTCTCAAATGCTGGACGTTCTTCTACCACAGTGTGATGATCGTCAAGATCTGTGAACGAAGAACATGTAGAGGATGTGACAGATGATGGTGTGAGAGGAGGTGTTGAATCATGTTCTGTCCCTTCTTCAAGAAGGGCTGCCCATGCACAGCCGCAAGGAAGGGTGATCGAAGGCGTACGGACTACTCCTTCAGCCGCCCCATCGACAGGAACATAATCCCATCTCGACAAATTTGCATCCGATCGTGGAGAGATCGACTGTGAAGACTTGAGATATGGGGACCAGGAAGGGCCCTCGGATGCACCAACATGAGGCTCTGGTGTCCATAGAAGGTGTGAGCTCCGTGGTGCACTCGAATGGGATGGGCACGGGCTTGTGTAGATATAAGCACTGGGGTGGTTGAAGATCATTTTTGACGATGATGGTTGATGGGCAAGAATGGTGCAAGGTCGAAGACGAACTGTTGAAAAGTGAACTGTTGTGGATGGATGGTCTAGATAATGAAGAATCAGAAGAAAAGTTGAACATCAAGGGGGGCGAAAGGCCCATCTTATATTGGTGAGAATGGACAATAGATTCATTTCACTTGCATGTACCTCAACAGCTAGTACATTGGAACGCCCTCTGCTTCTTTTGCTCCTGCGCAGGTGCGTCAAGGCAGAAGGCGACGGCGTGAGCATGCACATCGCTTGATCCCCGATCCACCAAGCATGCTCATAGGGGGGGACACAAATGTGGTCGTGGGTAACGACTGCAGTGCCACTCACCATGCGACCGGCTTAGTCGTAGCGTGATCCCTTGGATGGCCAAGCAACAGGACTCCAGCGCGAGAAATGTGAGTGAGTGTACGCAG
>Ga0247824_10002037_pt1 | contig 11269 bp, 9 predicted proteins | sample 13C_PalmiticAcid_FD_194412 | JGI IMG/M metagenome (GOLD analysis project Ga0247824, IMG submission 194412) | Soil microbial communities from agricultural site in Penn Yan, New York, United States - 13C_PalmiticAcid_Day48 | ecosystem: Environmental > Terrestrial > Soil > Agricultural land...
GAGGCGCACTCGATATCCATGGCGGCCAAGTGGACGTTGCGGAGCTGCTGCGGTGGAATGGCGTTTAAAAGCATCAGGAAAACCCGGTAATATCCTCGCCGGTTCTTGATGTGCAGATCGGTCAATCGGGAAAGTGGGTCTCGTGTGGGAGACGCCTGGAGGGAGAATGTACCAGCGATGATAGCGTCGATCTGGAGGCTTTCGAGAGAACAACCGGCAAGGTAGGCCAGGATATCTGCAGCAGTCCCATCCCAGTAACTGCCGTGGATAGTGAGATGTTTGAGCCGTAGAGATGGAGCCGTGGCCGCCTGATTGACGAGGGGCTGGGAGATATGAGGATCGGAATAGTCTGAGTCGTTCCACATTCTCCGGACATCTGCACGCAAACCGAAACATTCGAGGGAGATTGGACAGGCCTCCAAGATGGGAAGCAGATCCTCCAAGGTAGACGACAGCCCTAGTTCCAAGGATTGCAGGCGTGACAGATCGGCGAGCAGACTCGGCAAGTGCAAAGAAGCCATGACAGGGATCGAATTGACCTCTCGCAATTGCAGTCGGCGTAGACTGATCTTGCTCTGTTCGATCAAAGGCCGGAGTGTTTCTTCCCAATAGCAAACAGGGGTTTGAAGTTTGACACCGGCAATAAACGCCTCGATGGTGATCAGGTCGTGGCATCGATCCAACAGGATATCACGGAGTTTAGGTACAATATCCTTTCTGGAGTTGCTGTGGTGGATATGTCGAAACAGGTAGGCCTTCTTGGAGACGATCTCCAACCATGCGGCACGTTGCTCTGGAGACTTTATGCAACGTTTTGGCATCTCGTAAGAGAAGCGCTCCCAAAGGAGCGAATGAAAGTCGAGATACCAGGCTTTGGAGACGAGCGAGCATGCTTTGAGGGTGGGCCGGTCCAAATGTCGAGCGATACGCTGTCTCAATTCAGCAAAGTCGGTTGCATGGGTCGCCATCCTGGAATGGGTGATGAGCGGAAAAGGAGAGAGATAGGAGACGAAGAGAGGAAAGAGTTTGAACTGGGCTGCGGATTGTTGTTTTTCTCACCCTCGTCGTACAAATAGAAATTTTGCCTGCTGCGGCGAGCACGTTGTATTACTACCGCAGACGAGCAGGCCCTTTGTCGAGTACGGACGCGCACTTTGTCCTTGTTATGAGAGTAGAGAATGCCACCTGGCCACTGCACTTGTACAGCTGATATTCAAGAAGTGAATAGGGTTGCACCTGGAGGTGCAGCGCCGTGTTTGGGGGCTACACATGAGCCGTCCTGAAAAGGGTTGCTACAAAGAGCCGAGTTGAAGCGAGAAAAGGTCTTGTCGCGGTTGTCGACTCCAGTCTGGATCCAAGTGGCGGCTGTGCCCACCGCAAGAGCGAGACGTGTTGTGAGGCGTGAGGGGGAGATCCATGGCATCACAAGCAGTGGGGACACAGCGATGAAGGTCGAAGAGGGTGTGCGATTCGCAAAGGCAGAAGGGTTGGACAAGTCAATTGGCCGGTAGCACGTGCACTTTGTGCCTGGTTTCCTTCACCCTTTCCCTCTCAAGTCTCCCCTCCATTGCACCATCGCACAAGACAGGAGTAGGCGTAATCCGGAAGCTGGATCCTGTCGGAGGGAAGCTCGGTCGGAATCAGGAGTGAGCAAAGAAGCAACTCGATGTATGTTCGGCTACGCACGTTGGAGACAAAAACCGGTCGAACACATCACCACTTGCCCCCTTTCTCCTCCTCATTCCTCTCACTTCCAAGCGCCAGAATACGTGAAAGCCTAGTAGGATGTGTTGATCCACCCTCCACTCTGTTTACTAGAAGTAACCCAGTGTCATATGTTGTTTTTTTCTATCAGAGTTCTCGAAACGGAACAAGGTGCGACCCCGAGGGAGGGGGAGAGGTGTGTCGCCATGGACAGCAAAAAGGACGTTGAAAGCCTTTGAAGACTCCCATCAAGCCATGCGTGGATGTTGGACACGTTCTGTGGCTTGCATTGATTTTTGAGAGCGCTCTTTGGGCTTTGCCCCACACAGCAACACGGATCTTACGGAGCACAGGATCTTGGGATCTCGATCGCCCGGACACCATGGACAACGACGTGCTCACACCAGGATCGGGTAGCGACCGATCACCCCACCTCCGGGTGTCGCAACAACCGACACGATCGTCATGAGGTAGGCAGAGTCCTTGGACAGCGTCTGGATCATCACTTGGCGTGTCTTAGACGTCCACCCGTCCTCATCCTTCTTTTTACCTGAAAACACGATCGCCATAGTCCACGTACTCTCTTGAAGGATTCCCTAAGAGGGAACTCAGGAACAACCACTGTTGTCAAACTTGGCACCTTCCACACCCCGCTATCAGGTCATCTCGAATGCTCTTCGATTTGTTGGCAAGGATGGTCATGAAACATGGTAGGCTACTGTCGCTGGCAATCGTTCGACTTTTTTACGGAGCAAGGAGTAAACAGCAGGGTATACTGACTCAACGTTGCATGCTTGTCCAACTCAGACATACGAGGCGAGTCTGAAGATCATGGGATTGAACAATGAAATGCAGGAGCAAGCCCAACTCGTGGAGAAGATATGGCAGGCTTCGATCCAAGTGGAAGATCGCGACCAAAGATCTAGACGATCAACGCCAAAGGCCGATCGAGAACCAGAAAGCGTATGGGCGCTAAGCTGATTACAGCGTGAAGCGAATCAACAAAGGTGTTCCAATGGGGGTTCACTAGATGCGAGTTGATGAAAACAGAGAAGCATGCTGAGAAAGAAAAGACAAGAGCGACAAGCACTCAATGAGAGCTTGATAAAGAGAATATGAAGCCTTAGCAAGAATCTTAGCAGCTGGTGTCCCATTTCAAGGCCAAGGGAATCTCGGACGGTGCTCGAGAGTGAGCCTGACGCACTGCATCAGATTGGAGCTGCAGCGGCTGATGATTTCCGAGCCATAGTCTGGAGGATATGAGGCTGGCATGAAGGTACGGTTCATTGCCACACATGAGAGCTTGGTCCGTCCACACTCCAATGGTGCCGCCTCCAAACACCAGTCCTTCTGGTGTGCCTACAGGCCAAGGGAGCTTAAACCGGGGCATTGGAATCAAACTTGGAGATAGCGCTGGAGGGTCTTGCGAGCAGACGAGAGAGTTCGACTCTGTGAATCAAGCATGGGAAGCCAAGGCCCAGAAGTTCAGCCAGACATTCGATCGGCGTAAACAGCGGTTGGAGCAGGATCTCAAGGCAGCGGAGGCGAAACATATTCGGGATCTTGCTGAGCGGGAGACTCACGACCGAGGAGTGTAACGTCAGTTGAGACGAGCGGCCTGAAGAGGCGAGCAGGTCCAACTGAAATAACCAGCTTCTTGCAAAACAAACCACACCTTCAAGCAGATAGGGCAACACGATCGCAAGGCATGTCATCGTCGTCAATAAACCTCAATTCCACGTCATCAACGGATGGAGCAGTTGATGTGCATGAGCATGAGCCAAAGCAGCCGCCGGTGTGGCATTTGGCAGCAAAAGCCGGGCGCAAATTCCGCACCACCAGCCAGTCGCTTTGCAAAGGTCTAGTTCCAGTCACTCGAGTCGCCCAGTCGCCCGCGACGGTTCTTCGTGCATCCATGATGGTTTTTCGTATTGTGGCTGCCGGAGCTCGAGAAGTTTCAACTTCATCATCAAAACCCACACTTCCCGCCATTGAAAGTACTGCTCAATGGAGTCTTACTCGAAAAGCGAGACTGGTAGCAGTAACGGCACCCGCTAGGAACACAAAGGACGTTAGGGACATGAAGGATGCTAATGATACCATGGATATCAAGGGAGCAAGTAGTCTTCAAAACGTCAGGATTGTTGGTGATGCCGAAGATGTCAGCGGTGTTAAGGATGTCGAGGCCCCTGACAATGACGAAGACACCAAGGGTACTACGGATCCAGCACTAACGAAAGACCTTGGGCCCACCGACAACTCAGGAGACCAGCCAATGTCAAACTAAAAAGGCGGCCGGATTCTCACCTAGAGATACTGAAGACCAAGCCGAGAACATGAGCCTGCGGAAGATGCTGCAAGAACTTGGGCGGGAGAGCGGAACACTACGGACCAAACTTGGTAGCGGGACTGCCCAAGTTCTACATGCTGGACACTGAGGACATCGATCTCCCAAAGACGAAAGGTATCGAAGATTTCTTGCAAGAGTCACCTCTCCAAAACTACGAGATACGGATAGACGTTTCTCAAATGACATGATATCCCTGCTCCAGAAGGTCCCAAGTCTCGGCAGGTTGAGTGCCGAAGGCTGTCGGGCAACCTAGGGAGATCACCAGTCAGACTGATCAAGCTAAGCTACAGTCGTCTCCTGGCACAACTCTCCAAATGACATCGAAATGTACAATTGGACATTACAGCGAGGTCATTGTGGAGGTGACATTGTTGGAACGGGGTGTGGATCGTCTCAAGGATTATAATCTGTGTTGGTTGACGAAAAAGGCTTATGTTGGAAGGGAGCTCGCAGATTCATAATTCCGGCTAATTACCATGGCCGTCAGGCCGAGTTCTAGAAACGGATCAAGTGCGACCTAGAAGGGAGGAAGTTGCCACGGACAGCAGGAATCTGAATCAGTTTCCAATCCAATGCCCAGACTGACCCGTTAGCGATGAGCGAATCGTTCAACATTAAAACTCACAGCCTGTTTCTCTTCCACAGACGGGCATAGTAGTTACCCGTTGGGTATCTATTGTAGTTAGCCCGAACATAGAGCAACGCCAATAAAGTTGTGAGAATAGGATATTCCTCGCATAAAAAGGGTTAAACACCTTGCTGCTCGCCTTCGCCCAATCGATTTTGGGATTGCAGACCCACAGGACTTGGGCCCGAAGGTCGCTGTGAACCACTCAATGATTGCTGCGTCGTGAGGACAACAAGCCCACTTTTTGCTTCGCCTCAAATTTTACTTTCCCCTCTTTCTTTCCTCCCACAACTCTTTTCCGCAACAAACACACAGATTCGCACTCGCACAACAGTCGCTCCCCTTTGCACACACACACACATCCTCGATCATAGTATTCGTGTCAAAGTATAAGGATAGAAGGTTGACCCATACAGCCTTCCAGAATACGTCTCGACAATCAAAGGTGAGGATCCTCACTCCATAAAATGGAGCAACTATTTGGCATGCCTGGTTCTATTCGGATGAAGTACATCATCTCTAATCCCTCTTACCTCATGGTACTGCCATTGTCAGGGACAAATCAAACAACCGCTCTTACTGCGCGAATACCGATCTTCGTACTATTTGAAAGTATGCGCACACCACCATATCGGTGTCTATTCGGGACATTGGTCGTTCAAACAGCAAGTCGTTCTAACCCTTGTTTTTCATCATCTCATCCTATTTGGTTTGAAAGAAAGGACAAAAAAAAAAAAAATGGTGTTCACTGGCATTGTTTCGTCTCCACGAGGGTCTCTCTCGTCGCAACAAACATTGGAGCTTGCCAATGCTTACTTGGAAACGGCTTTCAATGCCACGGATTCCGACATTGCCTTGGTGCTTTGTCATGATACCGAAGTGTCGTTGTCGCAAGCCAAGAAATCTGCCAAGCAGGACAAGAATCCAACACTGACCCAAGAAATCGCTATTGCCTACATTGGACTGGGGAAATTACTTGAACACTTTCGTCATACCGGTGCACAAGCGAGCTTCAAGAAAGCAGAGAAGCTAGGGTAAGTTGGAGGTGTGACAACCGACATGGCAAGACGAGTCGAAGCGTACATCACACTGTTCCTTCCCAAAATCTCCCTGTACTGATTTTCATCTACATATGACAACCATGGATTAGAGGAAACGTCCGCGATCTGGTTCGACCCACCGACACCTATCGTCCCAGTAGCATCAAGGGAACACTGCATTCTGCTGAAGGATCCCAGGATGTGGGCTTAGCGGGATCATCCTCGCTTAGACATGGCAGCAAGTTGACCATGGTTGCTTCGACATTTCCCGCGGACATCTTTCCTGAGAACATTACTCCACCCACCGTTGAGGTGAAGCTGCCTGAACCAGACGAGCGTCTCAACAACACCCCGCATTTGGTTTACTGCCTTGGTCTATTGAAGGTGGCTCATTCACCAGACCCCAAATTGGAACCAACAGTTCTCAAGTGGATGCAAGACATTGAGAAGGACACAGTAGAGCAAGAACGGCTTCAAAGCATAGCCACAGATGTGATCAGAGCATTCAAGAGGGAAGACGTCAAGGATGCCAAGGCTGTCGCCGAGGTGGTGTGCCTCGCACCTATCCTTGACAAGGAAGCGTTCCATGACCTTCTCAGAGAGTTCTACTCTGGAATCGGTAACTCTGGCCTACTGAACTTCCACCAACTCGAGGGACTCGCACAGTTGATCCAAGGAGCCGACCAAGGTTACCTCAGTTCTGACGATCTTGTCAAGATCCTTGAACTTCTCAGCACTCGTTTGAAGGATACCCACCAGCAGTCATCGCAACACATACATCAGTTGACATTGGCTGTCTCGAGCGTCCTGGATGCCATGGCTGATACCAAGGTCACGGATCTGGATCGCGAAAAGTTACACGAACCACTCTCATCGTATCTGAGTCGACTGAAGGAGAGTCCCGATCCATTCTTGGTGTACCAGGCAGCCTATGCTTACCAGGCCCTACTGTGTGTTCCTGATGACAAGAAGATGTGGCAAGAAGTTATGCGACGCACAGGGAAAATGATCCAAGGTGTATCAGGATTGGTGAGCGGCGTGAAAGGACTCGATCTGGTCAAGTTTATGGAAGGATTGGAGAATATTCAGAAAGGTGCGTCAGGAGCGTCGTCGAAGGTTGTTGGAGCTGTCAAGTCGGCATACGATAAAGTGACCTCTCTGGTGGCAGGAGGTCAACGCTTCCGAGATTCACTCAAGGAGGGACTCAGTTTCGAACGGAAGCGCGATTGGTACTCGGCACTACGAGGGGCTGAGATATTGATTCGAGACGGGGAACTAGCCACATTCAGGAAACTTGTCTGTCAAGCACCTTGCCGACTTGATCCGGCCTTCCAATGGGGAGTGTGCCAACGACTCGGAGAGATGGCAGCGAACCCAAAGTGGGATGCAGTGACTCGTCAAAGCGCAATTGCGTTCCTTGGAGAGATCTATAGGAATGATGAAATGTGGGGACGGCGAACCAGTGTGAAACAATGGGTTCTCAACATTCTTATGCAGTTGTCCTCATCTTCTGGGGGACCATCGCAAGGTATGTGAACACTCACTGGCGGTGTTGGTATGAGGCATCCATTCATAGCGAGGGCTTTGTAATGATCTAACCGAATGCCTTCTGCTCCTGGTTTTGTAGTACTTGCTGCAGCTGCAGAGACACTTCTCCGAGAAGTGGAAATGAGCAATGACATCAAGAAGCGGGACCTCTATCAAGCATGTCGCGAGAATGGTCCTGTCGCGTATCCATTGAAATTCGCTCTACCGGAGCTTGCTTCCTCATCTCTGCTCGATCGTGTGCAAAACATACCGGATGTCGAAGGACACCTTCGTGTCTTGAGGAGGCAACGCACCAAGAAACAAGGAAATGTCGTGTACATCCAACCCCAAGCCAAGGCTAGCCTACAAGCTGCCGATGACACACGTTTTCCACTGATGGATAAGGTCAAAAAATTCTTAGAGGGCAGTCAAAAGGTGTTCCTGATATTAGGTGACTCTGGAGCAGGCAAGTCAACATTCATCCATGAACTCGAGTTCGATCTGTGGCAGTTATACACGAGTAAGACAAACAGGATCCCACTCCATATCAACTTACCTGCTATCGACAAACCTGAACATGACATGATCGTGAAGCAGCTAAAAAGGAATGAGTTCACTGAGCCTCAGATCTGCGAAATGAAGCACCACCGCAGTTTCATCTTGATCTGCGATGGGTACGACGAGAGTCAACAGAGTCGCAACTTGTACATGAGCAATCGACTGAACCAAGATGGAGAATGGGACGTTCAGATGGTGATCAGTTGCCGCAGCGAGTACCTTGGATCAGATTATCGAGACCGGTTCCAGCCAGTAAATCGCAACCAGCAGCTGGATTCACCGTTATTCCAAGAAGCGGTGATTACGCCTTTCTCAATCAACCAGATTCACAACTACATCAAGCAGTATGTGTCTGTCAGCAAGCCCCCATGGCGTGAAGAGGACTACAAGCAAGCTCTCGATCTCATCCCGAGTCTCAAGGATTTGGTGAGAAATCCATTTTTGATGACTCTAGCATTGGACGTGCTGCCACGCATGGCACACCCAGGACAACACCTTTCAAGTGCGCGTGTCACTCGGGTCGCACTATATGACCACTTTGTCGAACAATGGCTGGAGCGAGGAAAGAAGCGACTTTCAGAAAAGGAGATGTCCCCATTGACGAAGGACGCGTTCGAGAAACTGAGTGCCGAAGGATTCACACTGAATGGCATTGCGTACCTGAAGAAATTTGCCACGGCGATTTACAAGGAACAAGATGGTCAACCAGTTGTCAAATACTCTCAATTGGTCGATGAAGGATCATGGAAGGATGCCTTCTTCGGTCCCAAGGAGAAGCAACTCCTTCATGAAGCCTGCCCATTGACACGGAATGGCAATCAGCATCGATTCATTCATCGATCACTATTGGAATACGCGCTGTCACTCGCAGTATTTGATCCACAAGATAAGGAGAACAGAACGGCGCTCAAGCCAGTATTGAGTGGACGAGGAAGTGGGAGTTCCACCCTGAGCGCTGAAATCCACTGTGACGAGGAGGAAGTAGCCACAATTCCCAAACACGAGCCGGATCCTAATTCGCCATTGGTCTGGAGAAGTTTCGTGAATGACCTTTCGTTGATGCAGTTCCTGGAAATGCGAGTTCAACAAGAACCGGTGTTCAAGGATCAATTGTTCGAGTATATCGAACTCTCGAAGAAAGACAAGAAATGGTGCATAGCAGCATCCAACGCCATCACAATTCTTGTTCGAGCGGGTGTACAGTTCATCGAGACAGACTTTCGAGGTGTTCAGATCCCGGGTGCCGATCTCAGCTACGGAATATTTGACTCCGTTCATTTTCAAGACGCAGACATGAAGGATGTCAATTTTCGAGGTGCGTGGTTACGGCAGACGGATTTAAGCGGGACAGATCTGACAGGTACGCAGTTTGGAGAGCTACCGCATCTCGCCGTGGGTTGTTGCGTTATGGCCTGCGCATTTTCACCAGATGGGAGGTCATTTGCAGTCGCTCTTGAAAGGGGTGATATTCAATTGTACTCGACATCCATCTGGGAGATGATACGAACTCTGAATGGCCACGACAAAGACGTTCGAAGTGTCATCTATTCGCCGGATGGGGAATTGATCTGCTCTGGTGGCTGTGATAAGACCGTTCGAATCTGGATCATGGAATCTGGAATATGCCAACATACCTTGACCGAGCATACATGCGAGGTCATATGCGTCGCTTATTCCCCTCACGGAAATCAAATTGCTTCCGGCAGTCGTGACAAAACAATACGGTTGTGGAATCCAGCGACTGGCAGTTGCTCCCAGATACTTTCAGGTCATGGGGACGCAGTCTTTGGTATTGTATATTCGCCCAAGAGTGACCAGCTTGCCTCTGGAAGTATTGATTCCACGGTACGGCTCTGGAATGTCGTAACGGGAGAATGCAGCCATATATTCATTGGCCACAGTGACGAGATTTGGGGGATTGCGTTTTCTCCTCAAGGTGATCAAGTTGCATCTTCCAGCAAAGACAAGACAATTCGACTATGGGATAGCGAGTCAGGAAATTGCCGTCATGTCTTAGAAGGACACAGTGCCGGAGTCATAAGTGTTGTGTACTCACCAAAAGGCGACCAAGTACTTTCTACGAGTCCAGATGGGATAATACGAGTATGGGATCGACAATCCGGGTCATGTTGCCATACAATAACCGGCCATGCTAATGTTGTCTTATGTGTCGCATATTCTCCGAAGGGCGATGTGGTCGCTTCTGGTAGTGGGGACTGTACGGTGCGTCTGTGGGATATTTCATCCGGGATATCTCGACACGTCTCGAATGGCCACGGCCAAGCGGTTTCTCAAGTCAAATGTTCACCAAACGGAAAGTTGGTTGCCTCCTGCAGCGCGGATCGCACGATACGGCTCTGGGATGCGGAAACAGGAGCATGTGTCAGGACTTTGAGTGGCCATAGTGATACAGTATTCGGTGTTGCATTTTCACCTCGAGGAGATCAGATTGGCTCTGGCAGCGCAGATGGTACAGTACGGTTGTGGAACATCAACACGGGAACTTCCCAGCGCATGTTAACTGGCCATACCGGCCATATTCACAACATTGCCTACTCTCCTCAATGTGGTGAAATTGCTTCTGCTAGTCTTGACGAGACGGTTCGACTATGGGATGCGACAACAGGAGAGTACTGCGGGTCCCTGATGGGCCATGACGGAGTCAAATGTGTCGAGTTCTCACCTGACGGCAGTCTAATCGCTACCGGCGGCTGGGATTTCACTGTAAGGCTATGGGATGTTGGGACTATGGCTTGTAACATCAGTCTCATAGGCCATAATGGCTGGGTTCATGATGTCGTATTCTCACCTGGGGGAGGTCAGCTTGCTTCAGCCAGTGGTGACGAGACAGTACGACTCTGGAATGTGGCAGAAGGAGAATGCTGTTTGACATTGATTGGTCATTACGACGCGGTTGGAAGAGTGGCCTACTCACACAAGGGAGATCTACTCGCTTCTGGCAGTTGGGACAAGACGGTGAGACTCTGGGACGTTGCATCTGGTCATTGTCGAGCAGTGGTACAAAACTTCCAAGGGCCTGTCCTCGGTGTCGCATGGATCCCATCTACCGATGCCGATTACCTGATCACTGGCTGTAAAGATGGATCTGTGCTCAAGTGGCAGGTTATTGAAGAAGAAGAAAAGTGCCATGTCAAGCTCTGCTGGGGTGCCACGAATGGCTCACTCACAGTGACAGGGGCATCGATACAAGATGTACTTGGACTGACCGCTACCAACAAGCGGCTATTGATGCAGCGTGGAGCTATGGATGAACCAGAAATTGTGTTTACCGAAAAAATGATTCATCGCCTTGGCATGTTTGGTATTTCAGTTGAGAAGAACAGTGATTATACTGGACTAGGGGGAACCCGCCCGCTTTGCGGGCTGTGTGGCACCACCTTTCTTTGGATCTGGTACGTTACTGAATATTGCGGACGCAGTGCACATAGCCATGCAGGCCCG
>Ga0247824_10002038_pt1 | contig 11267 bp, 10 predicted proteins | sample 13C_PalmiticAcid_FD_194412 | JGI IMG/M metagenome (GOLD analysis project Ga0247824, IMG submission 194412) | Soil microbial communities from agricultural site in Penn Yan, New York, United States - 13C_PalmiticAcid_Day48 | ecosystem: Environmental > Terrestrial > Soil > Agricultural land...
GGTAGGAGAAGGGATAAGCAATAGGGAGAGTCCCCTTACCAGGCTGCTTCAAGAGGCTCTTGGGTGGTGAGAGATCGGCGGGCTCTCGTTTTTATTCAACGAAATGGTGGCGTGACCAGACTTTCCCACACAAGTCAAAAGAGAGCTTGGATCAACGACCCATCATCCGTCCGCTGATTGACCTTGACGAACTACAAAATCGGATAGGATTACTCAAGGTAAAGACAGCAAACTTGTACTATTGTGTTTGTCGCGAAGAAGTTGCTTCGTTACATGTCGAATTTGATTCCACTCGCACTGGAAAAAGAAACGCCATTTCTCAAATTCAATTGGTCAAAGGAGGTCGACCATGGAGCACATGTCATGTTCCTCCTGCCGGATGTTTGGACCAACTTCATCCGACGCACAAAATTTAACGCCTCGGTTTACCATGGCCTATGGATGTCGCAACAGAGGTTGTCCGGTCATCCTTTCCAGCCAATGTCTGTGAATGATCGTTTGTGTACTTGAAGGAGTACCTTGAACCCTTTACTACCACTCGGTCAATCATTTATTTCGCTTTGCGCTTTTTACTTCAAGTTGGGTACTCAGCGTATCGATGTCGCTGATCACAATCTTGTACCCCAGGCTCTACCAATGTCAAGGGATACTATTGCAGCGCCAATTTGAGTATCTGACAGTTGGTTGCTGTTGAGTCGACCCAAGATACCAGTTTCCAGTTGTCCGCCATCCATGCGACTTTGTCCATCCCCATCTCAGGTATGTTGCCCTCATCAAGCTCGAGGAGCGACAAGTGGTATAGGCTTGCCGATTGTCCCAATCCGCATCCTAGTCGAAACTCCAGCACACCATCATTGCTGTCATTCACAAATGGTCTCCCCATCGTCGTCGTCCATCGTTCAAGCTGGACCAATGTAGACAAGCGCTCGAAGACCAACGGTTGTAGGTGTTGCTCCGACGCTCCGACACGAAGACATATCATCAGCCAGCGAAGCTGCCTACAAACCCATGGCCCACCGTCCGCGATATCCTTGCCAGAGACATCCCCCACATCTAGATCCATCAACCTTGGACAGTTGTATAAGATATCTCGAATAGTGGGACTGGGAACAAAGTTGGACCATCCCAATTCCAGGCTGACAAGACTGCTGAAGTGAGATGCAAGGCTCCTGGATGCCTGTAGTCCCAGCGTACAGCGTTCTAGATTCAGGTGATAAACAGTGTTGCCGACGCCGTTGAGTATGTATGCCAAGTCCGTGTCTTGAAAGTCGTGCTTCATAACCAGGCTGTCGAGACGGGGTCAATGCCCCTCCGGGATAGGTTGATTGAGCCATGTATGCACAGGGCTCATGGATATTTCGATGCACCAAGCAGCGTCGGACATCGACAGAGTAGATCCAATTGAGCTGCTATAACCAGGCGTGTGGTATCCCACAAAAGCAGCTTATGCAGCTGGTGGAACACGATGTCCTATGGGATCCTCCCGCCTTTGATAGTGACTCCAATCAATGACAGAACATCCAGCTTCTCACAGGTTTTCCAGAATGCCGGCGCTTCGGTAGCCTTGATGTGCATGTCACTCAGATGAAGCTTCCTGATGCGAGCGTGCTCTGATAACGTCATCCAAGTGGTGGGTACCGGGTCAATGCAAGATGAGGTTGAGTTCGACCAACGATGGGAACATCATGGTGAGATCGGGGACCACTGGGAGTAGAACTCCACGTTAACTCGCCATAGGAGGGGAAGGAACAAGTCTCTCCAACTCTTGGAAACGCGGAGGCAATTTGCAAGGTCTTTCCTTGAGAGATATGAAGTCACCGCACCGAAAACGTCTGGTATCTCCCATGGGTTCCGGGGGCATGGCTTGCTTGGAACCCGAGTCCTGGACTGTGTCGCGAGGGGGAGGTTGAGATGAGAATAGGCAAGAGAACGAAAAAGCAATGTAGATCGGTGAGGAGCAATGAGTTGAAGGATGAGAAAGAAGTGTGGGAATACTTTTCATTGGGGCGTCCCATCCACGTGGTACACTTTGTGCCGGACTGAAGGGTGCATCAAGATCAACTCGAGCCCCATCCCTCCATTTATTCAGCGCTTTTGCTGTTCAAGCTGGGTGTTGGCATCGTTGACCACTAACTACCAATGCCATGGAGTTGAAGTGTCTTTTTGAGTTGTCTATCGGACTGCTGGCTGCTGTTGATCGGGCCCGCGACTTTCCTCAGTTGTTTCCAATTGTCCACCATCCATACGACTTCGTCCATACCCATCTCGGGTGCGCAGGCCCCATGTCTGAAAGTTAAGAAAACGAGGGTCTTCAATCGCTCCAAGCTTGACAGTTGTCCCAACCCACATTCCAGTCGAAACTCCAACACACAATGGTCGCTATGACTCGAGGGTTGACTGATTGCCAAGTACTCAAGTTGGACCAATGTGGCCAGGCGCCCAAAAATCAACGGTTGTAGGTGCTGCTCCAACATTCCAACTCGAATACATATTGTTAGCCGCCGAAGCTGCTGACAAACCCATGGTCCACAGTCGTCGATATCCTTAGCAGAGACATCCCCTACTCGCAGATCCACCAATCTCGAACAGTTGCATAGAATATCCTGAATGGTGGAGTTGGTGACAACGTTGCACAATTGCAAAATCACTGTTGCAAGAGTGTTGAAGTGAGATGCAAGGATCCTGGATGCTTGTGGCCCCAGCATGCAGCCTTCCAGATCCAGGTAATGAATGGTGTGTCCGACGCCGTTGAGTATGTGTGCCAAGTCCGTGTCTTGAAAGTCGTGACTTAGAGTCAGGCTGTCGAGACGGGGCCAATGTTCATCCGGGATAGGTTGAATGAGCCATGTATGATGCACAGGGCTAATGGATATGTCAGTTCCCCAAGTAACGTCTTTCAGCGATGGACATCGATAGATCAGATCAAATTGAGCTGCTGTATTCAGGCCAACGGTATGCCGCAAAACCAGCTTGTGCAGTTGGTGGAACACGATGTCCGATGGGATCCTCCCGCCTTTGATAGTGACTTTTGTAAGCGACAGAACATCCAGCTTCTCACAGGTTTTCCAGAATGCCGGTGCTTCAGTCTCCTTGATGTGTATGTCATCTAGGTGAAGCTTCCTGATACGAGTGTGCTCTGATAATGTCATCCAAGGAGTGTGTACCAGTTCAACACGGGTAAGATTGAGTTCGCACAGTGATGGGAACATCATGGTAAGCTCCAAGAGTTTCCTTCGTATGTGGGGCATGCTTCTCTCCGGGTAGAAGCCCAGCTTGCATGTTTTCGAGTCAAATCCAAGGAAGTATCCGTTAAACGTGAGGTCGCGGATCAAATGTCGATGGCAGTTGATGTCTTCCAAGGAGGGACCAGTGGGAGGATAGAACTTCACTTTGATAGCGCGCCATAGGAAAGGAAGGAGCGAGTCTCTCCAACTCTTGGAAACACGGAGACATCTTGCCAGGTCGTTCTTTGAGAAATATGCAGCCACCGCACCGAAAACCTCTGGTATCTCCCACGGGTTCCGGGGCATGGCTTGCTTGGAACCCGAGTCTTGGACTGTGTCGCGAAGGAGAGGTTGAAATGAGAATAGGCAGGAGAACGAAAAAAAGCAATGTAGATCGGTGAGGAGCAATGAGTCGAAGGATGAGAAAGAAGCGTGGGAGGCAATTTTCAACGAAGCACGGTCCCTCTGCTGTGGCGTGAACTTTGATCAGGAAGCATCAACACGCAGTTGGAGCCAGACCCATGCAGTTTGAGATACGTGAGACATGCATTTATTAGCAGCTAACCGATGTCCGTCGGGAAGGGTTAAAGGAATGACTAAACTGTAGAAATGCCATAAGATTCGATTGCAGTCCTAAGTTGATCCCCTAGTGCTGAATCTTTGTTGAGATTTCCAGTAAGAACCTTCAGATTCTTCCAATGGTCAACCATCCAGGCGACCTCTTCCACGCCAATGTGTGGCATATACTCGCCGAGTCTGCCTCCGATAAAACAGACTCTTGTTAACTGCTTTAAAGCGGCCAGCTGATTCAATCCACATCCCAGTCGAAACTCGAGTACACCTTTGTTACGGCCTAGAGGGAGCCAGAGGTAGAGTTGTTCCAGTTGAACCAATGTCGACAAGCGCTCAAAAACAAATGGCTGAAGATCCTTTTCCGATTCCCCAATGTGAAAGCAAATGAACAGCCTCCAGAGTTGCTGGCACACCCAAGGCCCTCCTTGTGCTATATCTTTGGCGGAGATGCTCCGGGCGGATAGAGTCTTTAGACTTGGGCAGGAACATAACACATCCCGAATCATGGAGCTGGTGGCAGAGTCACACTTGTCAAGAACCAAGTCCACAAGAGTGCTGAAGTGGAGTCCAAGGGCCTTGAGTGCCAGCGGTCCTAACTGACACACCTTCAGCTTCAATTGAGTCAAGCCTTCGTGGCCATTTCCTATTCCTCCAAGTAAGGATGCCATTTCTGTATCCTGGAGGCCTTCACGGAGGATAAGTGTGCCGAGGCGAGGCCAATGTGACTTCTTGACAGGATATTGGAACAATGGTCGTCCCTTGGTAGTATTATCGAAGGAATTATTGCACCATTTCAGGTTCTTCAACAATGGAGACTGAAGGATCAGATCCATAGGATCTGACCGGACGTCTTGACCAAAGCTCCTCAAAACCAATTCGCGCAACCGATTCAGCACCATGTCCTTTGGGATTCCACCTTGGACAACGACACGGGTCATATCGAGGATGTCCAACTTGACACACGTTTCCCAAAACACTGGCGCTTCAACAGCCTCGATACGTATTTCCAGCAGTAACAAGGTCCTAAGATGAGGGTGTCTTGACAAAGCCTCCCAGAATTCTGGCGCCAACTCGACATTCTTCAATTCCAACTCGACGAGTAACGGAGTTGTCACAGTAAGATCCATGGCTATATGCTCTTCAGTACGTTGCCACATATTGCTGTATAAGTCGATCCGCAGAATTCGCACGTTGGGAAAACACTCAATATCATGTTCAGGGATGTGTCCGATGAAAGCGAGATGATAGACCAAATGGCGATACTTGCAGAGGTCAGTTGGACGGGGACCGATGTGCTTAAAGATGCTCTCCTCGCGTATTACGCTTATACTGATGGCTCGCCATCGAAGAGGGAGGAATATGTCGCACCAGCTCTTGGAGACACAGATGCACCTTGCAACGTCTTCCCCCTCGAGATACGTGACAACCGTGTTTGCAATCTCTGGTATCTCGAATGGGTTTCTCGATAACATGGCCTGTTTGAGAGCTCGTAGCGGGGTACTGGTGACTGAACTGCGCGATGAATGAGAGAATGTCGAGATCGAGGCAGTTTGGGAATTGAGTTGAAGAACGTGAGGAGCCCACACTTCGATTTCCAAAAATTAGAGTTGCAACAGTGCAACAGTGACAAGCGTGACGGGATGGGAGGACTCCCAAAGCCGAGAGCCCATTCGGTGCAGCACATTCTCGTGTTCGGCCATGTCAAGCTGAGGTATTGTAGCTCAGCAAACTTGAGAGATCTCCATTACCAGCTGTCCCAACTCACATTCCGGTCGAAATTCCAACAAACACACTACCGTTTTCGTTCCGCGCAGAGAGTACAGCGACGAGAGGAGGAATGCAGTTTATTTTTTCCCCCACACTGACTGGACAATGTAATTCCAATGCATGGTCGAACATGGGGGATGCATGATCCAATTGAAACCATCCTCTCACGCCGACTTTTCGAAGGCCAAAGTAGCCTTTAGCCAGCCCTTTGAAAGCAAGCCATCTAGCATTACTAGATGTATGACACTGCACAATTTGCATTCTGATCGCACAGTCATGGGGTTGTTCATTGAAAACCTGTTGCTTGCTGCTCAGACTTTGCTACCCTTTCCTTTTGATTTGTATGTGCGAGCGCGGCTAATGCCATCGCCTTGTTCTGTCTTTTTTGGACGGCCCCTTTTCGGTTTGCGCTGTTCAGGAGGTGAAGGTGGTGGAGCCATGTCTGCATCGCCACCATTGCTTCCAGGATCGACACTCTTTCCTTTGTCTATCTCCCCGGTAGCTTCCACGTTCCCTGCAGCGTCATGTAGGTATGATGAATCCCGAACTGTGCCATGAGTCTCAGCTGTAATATGTAGATCTTGTTCAGATGCGGATCTTTTGAACACTTTTACGTCCTCCTCAAGACCTTGTTCCGCTGTCTCTTCCATGTTCGAAGCACTTGCCTACAGCCATTCCGTAACCATTCATATCAGTTACCGATACAGAAACGAAAGAGGGCCTTCATATATTCACTTTGCACTTTCTCGTACCTTTCGTTTCAGATGGATTGACTGTGCCAACATATTGTTCTCGTTGTCAAGTGGTGCGCTAGAGGTACTCTATTGTGTGCAAAAAGCAAAGCGTGTGTGTGTGAAACAAATAAGTGACATTGTTCTGAGGTTGTCAACACACCAAAGGAAACCGGATGTACCTGCTGCAGTTCTTGGTTATTTCCCGCCAGAAGTGGCACACTTCCACTCTGAAAAAGTCGGGCATTGACCCGATGTTGTATGTAGCTCTCAATCTCCGACTCCATTACTCGTATGGTAGCCTTTAGCGATACCGACTGTAGCTCCTATAAAGTCCAATCGTTTTGTTTTAGCCATGGGTTAATGATCCTTGAAAAGGTTGACCGGGTCTGATGGTTGAGAACACCGATTACTTGTGCATTGATCCTTTCATCCTTTTCCTGAAGGGACGCTCGGAGATTTTTCTCGTTCTACCGACATGTTCATGAATGAAATCCCTTGCTTGTACCGAATATTTCGTATCCACATAGTGGTTAGGTGTAAAGGTGATGCCCATACCTCCTTGTGCTCGAGCACGGCTTCCTTGTATCGTTCTTCCGATGTTCGAAGAGCTGACTCCATTTGAGTATACTATACAACCAACATGTTCTTTTTTAGTTTGAGTGTACATCTACCGCCATGATCTGGAGGTATAGCATGGATATCACATACCTGATCGTGAAACTGCTTTACAGTGTTCTGAAGGAACTCGTGAGTGGCTGCGACTGTCCATTTCAGTTGCTCGCGTTCGGTTACAGCGGCTTCCAGTTGGCCAGAGAGTTCTTTGTTATACTCTTGCGCTGCTGTCATCTCCATAGAGTGTCGAGAAATTTCGTCTTTGATCATAGTCTGTATCTCGACACGGTGCTCATCTCTGATGGTCGTGAGTGCTTGACCTATGCTTTCAATTCTCTCCTCGATGGAGGCTGAATAATAGTTTGGATTCAGTTAGGCATTGGGATTGAATGGTGCGATACCACGGCGCAGTAAGGCGCTCTAGGAACTGACCTTTGACCTCTTGGATCACTTTTGCGTCGTCTTTCAAGGCGCGTATTCCAGCTTTCATTCCAATAGCCTCTACCGCCTGTCCTTCGAGGGTCTTTTGCGCCTCCATACACTGCTCTTTGAGCAAATGAACACGTTCTTCAAGTGTGATGCTTCGCCTTACTATACGGCCACGTTCTGTGATACAACACATGTTAGCTGGCATTACTCCAGTCTTAAAGAAAAGGTGAAAGCCCGGGAATTGCTACGAATAAAACTTGCCATTTTCAAGGTCTTGGACGTGATGATTGGTCTCCGTAATATGCTTTTCAAGTGCTTGCTTTTCATTCTCAAGTTGGTTGTTCTTGAAATGCAATCGAGTGATTTCCTCTTGGAGACGGGTCTGATCGTCTGAGGCTTGCTGTAACTGCTCGTGGACATTTACGTTCTCTTTGGAAGACCTTTCCAATTTCGATATCTGATCCTTTAGTGCTTGGTTTTGATGATTCTTTGAAAGAAAGTCGGTAAGATCAATCACGTTGAAGCCGGTGCATGACGTCCTCTATCAAAACTACAATGGCGAACATCAAGACTTACCAAGAAGGCAATTTGCCTAGACCTTGCCGTCAAATCGGCGGCCACAAGCTGGGCGATGATTTGGTCGGGCATCTGCGAATGCATTGTCATCATGGATGAGGTGGCGACAGGCGTGAAATCGAAAGTTGTTATAGCGCCTTCATCGTTTGCGAGTTGTCCCAGCATTTCCTTTGGGTTATCCCGATTATCGGTGCTGTCGCCTGCCCTCGACGGCCGGATCCCCTCGTTCTCGCTCTCGTCTGAAGCTCCTGGGGGTCCTACGATATTCTGAGAGGCCTCATTATGGTATCCTGTTTCTGTATGGTCCAGAGCAGAGTCATAGAGCGTCTGGTGCAATGCTCGGAGCATTTGCTCAGACTACAATAGCAGGAAGAGCGGAAAGAGTTAGTTAACAGAAAGGTTTTTCGTTGATCAATAGTCAGGCCCTGGGCAAGAGTTACATCAGTATCGTGGTCTCCGCATGACCACACTTGATTTAGTGAGTTGGAACTATTGGAGCTCTCAACGACCGTAGATATTGCAGCCTGGTGTGCCGACAAAGTGGCTGTAGTATTGGTGATGGGCGTGGTCAAGGATGAGTCTACCGCTACGTCTCTTGGCATTGGAATCGAGAGCGGGGGTAAAAACTGCAGTTGCGTGTGCGGGACATCCTGTGCGCAGTTCGTCTGCGTATTATAGGACTCGAGTGGCATGTTGGACGCAGTTTGTTGCTCAAAGGGCAGAGGTGGTTGTGAAAAGTACATGGGTTCTTGAATGTGTTCGGTATGCTCGGCATTTTCCCAAGACGGAGAGAAGGATAGCCTACTTGGCCCTCCTGAATCCATGGATGGCGAGCATTCTGCAGCTGACACGGCGATGCAGTGTGTTGTCCGTTTTAGAAAAAGATCCTCTTCGATATCCATTATATCCTGATTCACTGGGGCTCTGCTGGCACGTTTGAGGTTGCTATCTCCATCGTTGCCGTTACTCTTTGTGTTTGATGCTGACTGTAGACTCAACGATCCAATGGAGCCTTGTCGGAAAGTATGGCGGGAGGATGAACGCTGACAAAGTGAAAAGGGGCGAAGCGACTGTCTTGATGTTGGATCACGGTTATCTTGCGTGGGCGGGTCCATGGTGGCAAAGCGACCTTTGGCTGGTGAGAACCCTGCGAAAACAGGCGCCAGAAACTCGGAATACACCAAGAGACAGTGGAAAAGGGAAGGTTGTGGAGCGACGAGGTGATGGTGGTGAAAGTGAAGGGCAGGGGGGTGGAGAGGGTGTTGTGAAGAGGAGGCAGAGGAAGGAGAAAGAAGGAAACACGAACACAGCATGCATCCAAAACCTTTGAATCGGGAGGGTGTCACGTGAGCCAACTGTTGCCCCCCCCCCCTCCGCCAAATCATCGCTCAGTCGTTGACACAAAGGGCGGCATCGAGACATGACATTTTTGTTCACAGGATGGGGTAGACGTTTGCAGTGTTACGCAGGTCGCTAAAATATACTATTATACGGATATAGACACGCCCTCGAACGGCGAAAATGTTCCAGGGAGACCCTTTGACGGCAATGGTTGTTGGAGAATTGGGCTTGCGTCCGTCTTCATTCCTGAAACGATTGCGCCTGGGGCGGTTGGCAGTGGTTCCTTGGGAGAACCACATGAAGTTGCGGTTGGTGATGGAGGCATGGTGCCGGCCTTAATAGTGATGTTCGACACATGGGGACTCATTGGCAAAATGGACACATCTACGGATGGCGATGGTATGCTCAGTTCCGCGGGTTTGCTGATTTTGTTAGGGAAGCTGCTGGCAGTTGAAGTTGCTGTGATGTATCCCGGGATGATTGCTGTTGAAATCAGATGGGTGGGTGGATTCGGTGTACCCACGGGCGATGGAGGGGGTGATGAACTTGGGGCTGATTTCACCGCCATTTCCTCGCGCTGAAGCATTTCGTAGATGAGTCTTGATTCCTCGTCATCCTCTCTCTCGAGGCATTCGCTACTGATGCTGAGAGTCGACGATATTGGTTCATCATCCTCACGCTGAAGCATCGCATCCATGAGTCTCCTTTCTTCACTTTCAACTGTCTTTTCCAGGTTTTCGCTGCCAAGAGTCGATGCGGTGGCTGGATCGGAGCCCTCGCACTGGAGCAACGCGTTCATGAGTCTCACTTCCTCGCTCACCCCGGTTTCTCCTAGGCCGTCGCTACTGAGAGCCGAAGGCGAGAGTGGTCCAATGGGCAGCTGGTCATTCGTACAGTGATCGAGGTCCAGCGGGCCAATGCCTCTGTATGAAGGAGGGGCCAACGTCGTAACACTGTCATTATGCGTGCCTTGCCCGTTGATAGGAGAGGGGCCTAGGATCGAGTGCTGATGTTGGGAAAGGTCATACTCCTGATCCTGGTATGGGCTCACATTACATTCTCCAAAAGCTCTGGTTGCACGTGGGGTATCTGCCTCGACCTTGAGCCATCCGGGAGCCGAATCTCCAGGGATTTGAAGCTGTTCACTCCAGACAGCCTGAAGACCCATCTCACACTTTTCAGGCTTCTCGATCCCATCGCAGAAAGCGCTGAGCAGTGCCTGAAAGAGGATATGGCCAATTGCAAGCGTGGGGGCAAAGACCAGAGCTAGGTTGGTGACCGTCATCTTGGTCTTTTCAGAATGTGCAGCAATTTTGGAGAGGTGATGACAGATATACGAAAGCACATCGTAGTTGGAACGCGGGAGGCGTGCGAGAATTTCGCGCAGGGTTTGGCTAATTTGACGGTCGCTCGTGAGCGATGACTGGAATTGCTCTAGAAGAGCTGTAGGCATGAGAGGGCGTGGTACTATCAAGGAATGAGAAGACAAACAGCAGGATTCAGGAGGTTAGTCAAATGTCAATGATGGGTGTTATTGATGGAGATGAATGCGATAGGTATTATCGATGGAGATGAAGAATGCATCTCGTGCGATGTCTTTGGTCATAGGAGATTTTGTACTCACATTCTCGGAGGTACAGCTTCAATAGCGTGGCAATATCGTTCGGATCGAATGTGCCAATGGTGAGTAGGTCGTAATCCTTGCCTGTGTCGAACATTTGCTTGAGTTTTTGTACATTTGCATGACTGCCGGGTACACTAGTGGCCGTGGCCAACGTAAAAAGCTATGTTAGCAATGTGGACAAGATTCTATGACCTTTCCCAATAGTTCCAGGTGTGACCCAAACCCTCAATGAACTCAATGGAACTATGCAAAGCCTTGTCACACAAAATACAAATTGCATTTCCAGCCTGTAACAATGAGCAAACTTTAGCCGAGTGCATGCAAAAGGGTGCAGAAATGAGGCCAATTGTCGATGCTGTGATCGCATGGGGACACAATCAGTGAAGG
>Ga0247824_10002039_pt1 | contig 11267 bp, 9 predicted proteins | sample 13C_PalmiticAcid_FD_194412 | JGI IMG/M metagenome (GOLD analysis project Ga0247824, IMG submission 194412) | Soil microbial communities from agricultural site in Penn Yan, New York, United States - 13C_PalmiticAcid_Day48 | ecosystem: Environmental > Terrestrial > Soil > Agricultural land...
AAATTAAAAATCGAATTGAGGTGAGCGCTTCTCCTCCCTTCAACTTTTTTTTTTTTTTTTTTTTAGCAATTACGAATGGAAGACGCAACACATCAAAGAAACCCTTTTAACTGTGTGTTGCCCATAACATCTTTTTCCTCACTCTAGGAATTTCATAAAGAACTTGGAACGACGAGTAGTGGATACGAAGGCGAATTGAGTTCAGAACTGGAGGACAAGTACAGAGACTTTGTCCTCTTATACTTGCAGCACGCCATTTTTCAGACCATGGAAGAGCTGGTAGCTATTCAACGGGAGATTCCCATGCTGAAAGAAATGCAGGAGAGAAGAGCGGCGCAAGGATCAAGGGATAGCAGAACTTCAGAGCGATCCAGAGAGGACGACGGGGATGCGCGCGTGGATACTAGGCCGACAGGTTGGGACGCCTCTGGACCCTTGCTGGATCCCAAGGGCAAAGTGAGACGACCCTTCGTGATCACGAATCAGAGAGCAGAGATCATGCAAGGTGTGTTCAGACCAGGGCACAGCTTGCCAACCATGACAGTGGAAGAGTACTTGCAACAAGAGATGGAAAGAGGCAACTTCTTGTCGGGTGGGACGGAAGAACCAAAGAAAAAGGAGGTTGATGACAATGACGAGGAAGCACTCAATGCAGAGACGGTCAAGGCACGGAATTGGGATGACTTTAAGGATGACAACCCTAAAGGATGGGGTAATAGAGGTGGACGTGTCGGATAGTGGTCATTGTTCGCTGAGGTAGCCCCATCTTTCGACTTTGCAAACAAAGGAATCACCTCAACTCCAATTACCTACATGTACTCTGCTTTGTCAGGACCCGTTGGCCAATCCAAATGGACTCGCGTGATTGTGCGCAGTTTGGGTTTGAGGGCAGGGTCTGGAATCCATTGCAAACAGGGTCGCTTGGCGCATGCATCCATCTCATCTCTGACTTTTGACACCACCTTGGTGTCGCTGCAACAAGATCTGATAAGATTCAAGGGGGCATGCATCGATTCACAGTGGGGCTGAGGAATGTTCAAATATTTACATTGGCGAAAGTACAAGTCCAGACCTTCTTTCTATCTTCCTAAGGCGCCCAAGTCTCGCGATGGAAATCAACTGCCCACTTGACACTCTTGATCTGTCGCTCGACATGCTCCACAAACGCTTCAGGACCTCCTCCAAAGACCGTGACCAGTCCACGATCCTTACCCGAGTTACCGACCCCATTGCTCATGAACCGATCAATCACGACCTTCACGTTCATTCGACCCGTCGAGTAGACGACATCCCCTTCGTCCCAGTTCCCATCCTCGACGCTCAGTTTCTCGTCTTCAATATCAAGGTCCGGGTACGGCAAGTTCTGGCTATCGAGGTGTTTGCCAGACTCGATATCCCGCTTGCTGGCTGCTGCCAAGGATCGGAGTAGGTTCTTGCGTGCCAGCCACATGGAAAGGTAGCCGATGAAGGCGACCAGAACTGCATGACCAACTGCAGGTGCCATGGAATAAGAACCATAACAGATCTTGTCCCCCGTCGCACCCAGTTCTTCCATCACATCACAGTAATGTGGCGAACCCTCCCAATGGACAGCACGGAGACCATACCAGAAAGCAAGAGGGACCACTATCAAAATGACTGTGGTGTGCAAATCCAGCTTCGCGAAACGTGTTGCCACGGAGGATGATTGTGCATCATGGAATGTCGGCAAACGCTTCGAATGGTAGGTCATGGTACGAGTGGGTGTCGAAGGTGTGAGCTCTCTTTGAGTATGTGGCTCAATAGAATCGAGTGCAAGTTCCACAGAGCCAGTTGCTGACACTGGAGTTGAAGGAGTTGGACAAGACGTACAACTGCCTGAAGAACTTTCAGAACGATCTCGCCTCGAGTCGTCTTTCTCCTTGTCGCTTTCAACCACGGTGTCAAGCGACAGCGAGCGAACATGTTGGACAGTGGCCGAAGAGCTGACATCAATCGTCTCAGGCTCAGCCTTGGTCTTCTGCTTCTCATCAGCCGAGGGCTGTTCAACGACTGTGCGGCCCGACAGCGCGCGCTTCAGTCTAGTTCCTGTGCGTCTCAAAGACTGGAATCGCTTCTTCTTGGACTTGGCGACAGACTGCCCAGGAACCATGATATCGTTCTTTATCACATGTGCGTGTGGACCCATCAACGTGTTGGGCTTGTCCGGCCGAGAAACATAAATTTCAACATGCAGCCAAGACGTGAACCTGGGATCCCTTGTTATCTGATGCAAGAACGATCCGTAAGCATGGAGTTCACTTCGCGTGCGGAAAGTACAGATCAAATGGAATTGCATACGAAGAGGATCCGTGGACGCTGCGATCTGTGCTGCAATGGCCTTGATGAGTGCCATGAAGGTCGTGATCGCAGCACCGGCTACAAGCATCAATAAAACAAAAAAAAAAGCGTAACTTGTGAGTGAGACGAGCCAAGTAACGGGAAACGATAACCATCAGGCGGCCAGATCTTGAGACCTACCAACAAAGACAACCAAGACTTCCGATTTGAGGTAGTCGTGTCGGCGATCGCCAAAGACACCATCAACATTGGCCTTGACCCGAATACGCTGGTCGTCATTGCCACAGAGACGTGACATGGCTCCTGTCCAGCTTCTTGGATTCTCGCCGTAGGTTCGGATGAACAACACGATGGCCCTGGGGTCCTCCGGCCAGTAACTTGCAATCGTGAACGGATGGTAGAGTGTCCCAAGTTCTGGTACCTGAACCATGATGTAGTCGCCTGGATAGTAGGGCTTCATGGGCTCTGGAGACTTGAACGTCATTTTGATGATATCAGCATCTGCATTGAGTGTGCAAGTGGCCTCTGGATAGAGTGTCCGGGCCTGAATGGTTTTGGGGACGAACCGATCGACAAAGAAGAGGACGATGCTGGGGAGAAGGTAGTACCAGAGCAGGTAGTATGGATAATGGACAACAGTGGCTACAAAGAACACCACGGTCATGATGCGGTGGAGTGACATGAAGAGGGTATAGAAGCGACGGCGTACTTGTGGAATTGAGAACACGGCAAGGATCAGAAGGGCTCCCTAATAGCCAGAACAAGAGGTGGTGCGGTCGACACAATGTCAGCTAAAGCGAGCACAGCGTCTTTTGAATGCCTAAAAGCATACAATACAGTGGTTGTGGACCTACCAGAGCGATACATCCCATGAGATTCATCGTGGCTCTACCGATATCGTAAAAGTTGATGACCTCCCCCAGGGACTCGGCCCACACGTAGTACATAATGTACCCAATAGTGTGAAGAACAGACCAGACCACAATGAGGACCCCCAACCATCGATGAAGCGGCAGAATCTCGGCATAGGTAAACCCAAGAGCGTGCAGCATGGATCGACGGAGGACTAGGAACAAGATAATGCCACAGCATGCAATGGCGCCATAGCCTCCAGCTTGACCGATCAACACTACAGATGGACACGAGGAAATGGATTTATTAGTGCATTGAGTCCTAGAGGGAAATGGACAAGTGCTGAGACGAGAACACTTTGATACTTACATCCAAGGCCACCCAAGAGGCTGTACTCTTCCAGTTCTTCTTTAGCGTACGGCAAATCCGAAATAAGAACCCACCCACAGTTCAGTAGAACGATGACCGCAACCAATATCCAATACTTGACTGTGTAGCCCCAGAAGATATGGTGCTCCCACAGAGAGATCTTTTGCTTGACGGACACTGGTGTTGTCACCTTGGTGATGCTGTGTTGGAACTCGCGTTCGGCTCGAAAGTAGTGACCCCAGATCGTGGCGACATGACCCATGGCTGTGGGTAAGAGACCGAAAGCCGCCGTGTAGTAATCTCGAGAGTTGAGGTTGAAGATCCATTCGCGGGTCAAGATCCAGGTGATATAGCCTTCACCGGCGAAATAGCCCACTGGAATGAGGATACATGCAAGTACGAACGCTCGTAACGGATCAATGGCTGGGAGCGGCATCTTTGAAACGGTGCAAATGTCGCGTTGGGGTACAATGTCGTAAAGGAAGTAAAGGAAGGGAGGATCCGATGATGTGAGGCGCAAAGACTCTTCGTGACAGGGCGATAGGGAGATGACTGTAATATGCACGGAAGCACTGGATGATGGTGTGAACGAGTGAGTGAAGAACGGCTATCAGCGATCCGTAGCCGTTATAAGTGTTTTTCTTGTCCGTGTCATCGGAGTGGCATTCAGTATGTTCGCCTCTCGCGCTATCAGAAGTATCGCTACGATGGTATCGTGCGCGAGTGGAAGTGTCTCGCTAAATCGACTAACGGCATCAGGAAAGATCGTGCCGATGGTGTTGTGTCGACTGAATACAACTCAAGGTCCCACAAGATCTTGACAGCAGGACAGTCGAAGCGGGTGATTCGGGCAAGTGAGGACCCTGTACACATACAATAGGACACCATAACATGGGCTGTGAGAGAGATGGCCTCGTACTCTGTTGTAGTATCCAAAAAGTCGCGCGCCTAGTTCCATCTCCCTTTTCCAGCAAGTACATGGACAGGCTTGTTTCTACATTTGGCTTAAAGTGTTCCGTATGGTCAAAAGACGGACTCAAGACTGGCGTAGAGCAACAACATGATGGGAACACAATGACAAGAGACTTACTCAGGATACTCAGATCAATTCCTCATGAAGAACACTAGCGGACATGTTTTTTTTTCCCTCTCTTGACTCAGGGCACAGGCGCCGTTCATCGGGATTAGAAAAAGCGTTGAAGAGCGATTAAACCAAAGGCCAAGGCGAGGTCGAGACCTGTCTTCGCCCTTCGTGCTTCGGTTCCTTTGCTTGATGTTGTGTAGGCTAGAGCGTTTCTAGCAAGAGATGAGATTGGCGTTTCTCCGGAGCATCACAGGCCCTGCCGATCTCGTTTTGATCCAACATCTGGTGGGATGTTCTCCCATTGTCACCAGCGATTCTTTCTCTTCCGTAAGGTGTATACGAGTACATACTATGATATATGAAATGAAAGAACCGAACGGGATTAGAGCCATTGAAGACAAGTGAGTACTCAAACCGCAGTAGACTTTCGGTCTTCCATCTGATAAGGGTTTTTTTGGTGATGTGACCCGGGCATCCCGTTTTGGCCACGAGCAGCATCTTTTGGATCTGATAACGGCCAAATCAACTAACCAATTGGGCCATCTGCCTCTGTCAAAGTTCTCTCTGGGCATGATAGTAGTACCACCCAATTGAAACCCAGCAAGCCCGTGGCAAAACAATGGAGTCACCTCGCCGTTGAATGCTATCCATGTATATCTTGTCTCCCATGTTACTGTGGTCAGCTCGAGCCCCGGTACATCGCGTGTACTAAAGCCGAAGCGGACGGTTGGTGAATTGATCGAGCCAGGTAACATGGGTCGGACACCAACGAATGTCATGGCGGGGATGCCGTAAACACTCACCATACCCGATCGGGTCGCCAGGTTACCACAACGTACCTGTCCACTTCCACCAGTAGACGATCGATGGTCGATGGTCAGGTCATATCTAGCAGGCTTCCTACCACAAGTCAGATTGCAGCCGGTCTGGTCCAGTCAGGCTGCTATTGGAAAAGCTGCTGTCTCTAGGATTCGGCTCTCATACCTCCGACTGCGAATGAGAGCTGATGGTCCCCACCCATCGCATCGGTGTCGCTAGATAGTTGAAAGTACATAAGAGATTAGTCCTTTCTGACCAAACGCATGATGCATCAAGGACATCAAGGCGGATCTTTGCCATGCTTCCCGACGGCCAACCTACCACATCATGCTTGTATTCCACTCGATTGTTTGTGTTACCCAAGATTGTTCTCCACAGTCTTGTAAGGAGAGGCGATCTCCCAAGCTGTCGGGAACAAGTTGTGATTCGATTGCGTCGATGGCCACCACGGATCAGTCAGCTTGCAATGATCAGTTGAACAAGAAACACTCCCATGGTGATCCATGCAAGGGTCTGTGTGACGGTCATTTGAACCCTTTTTTGCACCAACAACTTTTTTTGTTTCTCTCTTCCACTCGTTTTTTTTTCCCAACTGCCGTACGACAATGTTCCGACGACCTCTGCCGCTTGAGTGTGTCTTGATCATCCTAGGTTTTCTCTCCAAGGAGTGGGACACGGATACGATGGCCCGTCTACTGTGCATTGACAGGACCATCTGTGCGTTGACACTCCCCTTCCTGTACGGAGATTGCTTCAATTTCAACATGCACAACCATCGGCCCCGCTCCAAGAAGAGCGCTTTCACCACTGTCTCCCAGCTGATACGCACACTGCTGAGGCAAGTTCATCCACAGGATCGGATCCCCGACGTACTCAAGATCGCCTATCTCTCACAGGACGATCAAGATGATCCTCAACCGACTGCAGATCAACCAACACCTCTATTCCGCTATGGACGTTTCATACGAAAGATGGCACCCAGTCGAGATCTAAGGAACCATTTGATCGATGCCCATCGCAACTCTCCTGCCATGGACTATGCAGCTACTCATCAACTGTACGACCGATATGTTGCTGAAGGACTGATAACCAATAGTTACGGTGACGATAAGGACAGGGTTTGCACTGATCCACTTGAGATGGATGTCTATCGGAAATTGGTGTGGACACTTTGTCAAGGTTGCATGGACAGCATTGAGGAACTATCTATTCCTATGGGCGACATTGAACGATACATCGACCATGTTAGTCAATTCAAATTCCTTTTCCAGGTCAACTTTGTAATCGAGAAGAAGTTGAAGAAAGTGGAGTTTCCGGACTTTATCCGCACGTATAATTCACCAGAGGACTGTGGTCAACGCCGCAACGGAATGGGATCTGAGCATGCCCATCATTTCGGAGACATGGTACACTTTGTCCGGCATCATACTTCCGTCCACCAACATGTTCTTCGACAAGCTTTCATGCCGAGCTCACTTATATTCCCTGTAACCAGTCGACATTTGATTGCAGATGCTTGGTTCAAGATCCTGTCCCTTTTACCACCGCTTCACAATCCACGACAGATCAGCTACAGTGATACGTGCAAGCTAGCGGCTCGACTTTCGGACACTAATCTCAGTCATGTCGAGTCAATGACGCTGGCCCATCAGTGGGAGGGCATCAGCGCAGAAATGGAGATGGCGCTCAATGTATTGAAATACAGCCAGGTTCCGTTCCTATCACGTTGTCGGTCCCTCAAGCATTTGGAGGTGGAGACTCTGGGACCCGACATGTTCCATTGGGCGGTCTTGGAAAAGAGACAACTGGATGCGAGACGCCAACAGGAGAGCCTTGTAGGTCAACAATCAAGTTCATGGCAGCATGCTCACCACAGCAACCTTGTGCAACTCCAATCTGTGGAGCTCATTCATGAGATGTCATTGAAGCCTGATCAGGAGTTGGATGATATTGCCTCTGCATTCAGCGACAGCCTGGAGAAACTGACCGTGCGTGGTAGGCAGGACGATGGAAGACCCGTCTCAGTCGATCTAGGAACCGTGCCTGTAGCTATGCATGGATATGGCTGGACTCTCCCACGTCTACGCATCCTTAATTTCCGAGTGCCACGCTCCCAACTCCAGTTCGACCTGGATGCACTGCAACGGTTTCATGCATTGGAATCGTTACGTCTGGAGGATTGTATCAATATCTACCGGGATCGAGATATTCGATCATGGCCGTCTATCAATCTCCCACACCTCAAAAAACTCTATTTAGAGGGATCGCCGGCTCTTTGTTTCAACTTGGATTCCTTGCACAATTCGCCACGTCTGGAATGCCTGATTTTGTCAATGCCCTTTACGAGGTTTGGTTATTATCTGCCATCCCCTGAGGAGATCGGTTCGGTAACACAGGGCTCACAGGATGCCGCAATCGATGACCATGGGTTGTCCGGAACGCCTAGCTTGAGTCAAGGGTGTCAGTCGATTGGGAGAAAACCTCGATTCACATGGGATTGGTATCTTCCAAACCTTAGGGAACTCGATATGAGAGCAGTGTTCGCATACAAGTTCGACTTTCAATGGTTGCAACATCTTCCAAACCTCCAATACATTCGTTTGGACATGATTGTATCACCAGACGACATCCATGAGCGTGATATAACGTTGGAGGACCTACCGAGAAAGCCGCAACAGCAACAGGATGAAGGACAAATTATATCGGACCGATATCTCAGCTTACCCAAACTGGAGGTGTTCCACGTACTTGGCTATTGGGGTATGGCTACGAAGGTCCTGGAGGTCTTCTGCTTGTTTGTGGCCCCCAACCTACGTTGGATACATTTTGGACATGGCTGTGTTGTTGGTGTTAAGCTTTGTGAATGGGTTACACTAGCTAGAAAGATGCCTCGTTTGGAGCAATCGCGTTTGAATCAAAAGTTTGCAGCTGATGAGATCCAGAAACTAGGACTACTGGATCAGCTTCAGGACGACCATCGTAACAAGAGACATCTTAAGCACAACTTTAATGGAAGAGTTTGTTGGGATGTCCTCGATCCGTAGCTGGCATGATGCAGAACAGATTAATGTAATATGAATGAAGAGAGCGAGAGACTGGTGAAGTGTTCATGATTCTGAAGGAATGTGGGTTAAATGGTTCAATGGCTGTTGGGCTCAGGGCATGCGCTTGTCCATCTTCAACGGCAGGGGTCTTGTTACACGGGGTCAAATGACCGCCACAAAAATTTCTTCGGAGCATCTCTCCTCTTTCTCTCTCCCTACCTTCCTCACAATGCCTCGACCACCGCTGCCGCTCGAGTGCCTCCTGATTATCCTCGACTTTTTGTCTGAGGAGTACGACACGGATACGATGGCTCGTCTATTGTGCGTTAACAGGACTATCTGTGCTGCGGTACTCCCCTTCCTGTACGGTGACTGTCTCAACATCACCATGCACTATCATCGACCCCGCTTCAAGAAGACAACAAGCGTTACTATATCCCAGCTGATACGAACACTATTGAACCAGACTCACCCTCAGGATCAGATCCCCGAGTTACTCCGGGTCGCCTATCTCTCACAGGACCAAGATGATCTTCAATCGACTGCGGAACAACCAACCCCCGTGTTCAAGTACGGACGTTTCATACGCAAGATGGTGCCTCATGGAGATCTCAGGCGCAACTTGCTCGATATCCGTCGCAACCCCCGTGTCATGGAATATGCGACTGCTCATCAACTATACGACAAGTATTTTACCGAGGGATTGATCATCGATAACCGAGATTGCAACAAGGACACCGTTCTTGTCCATGCACTCCAAATAGATGTCTATCGGCAATTAATGTGGACGCTTTGTCAGGGTAACAGGGACAGCATTGAAGAGCTATCTATTCCTTTAAGCGACATCGAGCGATACATCGATCATGCTGATCAATTCACATCCCTTTCCAAGGTCATCTTCACGGTCCAGAAGATAGTGGAACCTCTGTACGACTTGCCGTACTTCTCACAGGAGGAATATGATCAACGCAGCTACAAATTGGAAGATAGACGAGACCGCCTCTTCCTAGCCATGGTGCGTTTTGTCAAGCAACACAACTCCGTCCACCAACACCTTCTTCGACAAGTTTTCGTCCCGGATTCGTATGACCTCTCTGAAACCAGTCGATATTCAACTGACAGTGTTTGGTCCGAGATCCTATCTCTATTACCACCACTTCATAATCCGCGAGTGATCAACCGCGATAACTTGTGCAAGTTAGCGGCTCGACTGTCAGACACTAATCTCAGCCATGTGGAGTCAATTATACTAAATCACCTGGGGTGGGCTACAAACGAAGAGAAAACACTCACGGCATTGGGCAACATCCAACCTCCGTTCCTGTCACGTTGTCGGGCCCTCAAGCATCTGGAGATGAGAACCCTTGGACCAGACATGTTCCAATGGGCGGTTTTGGAAAAAAAGCAACAGGATGCGGAACAGCAACAGCAGGGTATTGTGGGTCGACAATCGAATTCTTGGCAACACGACCTTGTACGTCTTCAGTCCATCATAATCACCCATAAGACAGCGTTGAAGCCGGTTGAAGAATTGAATGATATTGCCTTTGCCTTTGGCGACAGTTTGGAAGAGTTGTCCGCGCGTGTTAAATGGGGCCAAATGGGAATTGCCTCGAATGATCTAGGATCCTCACCTCGAGTTGTCTATGGGCGAAACTGGAATCTTCCGCGACTACGTATCCTTGATCTTGAGGAGCGCTACCTCGAACTTCATTTCGACCTGGATGCACTGCAACGATGCTGTAGCTTGCAACAGCTACGTCTAACGGATAAGGTCACAACCTACAACCACCGGGATGTTCGTTCATGGTCGTCTGTCAACCTTCCACACCTCAAGAGCCTCCATCTGGTGGGATCACCAGCTCTATTTTTCAACTTGAATTCTTTGCACCACTCACCATGCCTGGAGGAGTTGAGTCTTGAGACGACAACTTCAGGAATTGCTTGGTATATACCGCCTCCTGAGGATTTGGAACGTGAAGATACGGACGACTTACTGGATACTACTACCCATCACTCTGAGTTGCACGGAACACCAAGTTTGAGCCAAGAGCCTTACCCAATCGGGAGAAGACCTCGATACACATGGGATTGGCACCTCCCGTGCCTGTTGAGACTCGACCTGAAAGCAGTGTTCGCATACAAGTTCGACTTTCAATGGCTGCAGCACCTTCCAAACCTCCATTCCCTTCAACTGAACACATCCTCGACATATCACGGACTTCATGAACGGAGTGTGGCCTTGGAGGATCTACAGAGAAGACCTCAACAGCAGGAAGATGAAGATGGGGGACAGAGCCCATCGGATCGCTACTTCAGCTTGCCAAAAATCGAATCGTTTAACATTAGTGGTCATTGGATGATTGACTCGAAGGTGCTTGAGGTTCTTTGCCTGATTGTGGCTCCCAACCTGCGTGAGATATGCTTTGGAGTAGACTGCGCCGGCTACACAGTTCAGGAATGGGTGACATTGGCCAGGAATATGCCTCGGTTAGAACACTCAACCTTGGAACGGCGGTTCACGGACAATGAGATCAAGAAAGCGGAGCTTTTCTCGTTTCATGGACTTAGGGCTAAGGATGATAGCAAGAAACTAATCAAGTACACAATCTCTGGAAGACAGTTCTGGGATCTCCAAAGTGCGTAGTTCATAAAGCGCTGAGCAGCTTAATGTTGTACTATGAACTAGTTGTTACCCGCGGTACCCGCGGGGGCCCTCATGGCATCCTACTTTACGGATGGTGAGAGCGTAGCTTGGTTCCAGTGTCGGTGACTGGTGT
>Ga0247824_10002040_pt1 | contig 11264 bp, 12 predicted proteins | sample 13C_PalmiticAcid_FD_194412 | JGI IMG/M metagenome (GOLD analysis project Ga0247824, IMG submission 194412) | Soil microbial communities from agricultural site in Penn Yan, New York, United States - 13C_PalmiticAcid_Day48 | ecosystem: Environmental > Terrestrial > Soil > Agricultural land...
ACAATCCATCGAGGTGGTTTTTTTTCATGCCTTCCATGCCTCTCATTGTCTTTGGGAATCGCCAAACCAAAGGGCTGGATGCATGACTCGTACCCTAACGGAATCATTTTTTTTTTTTTTTTTTTTCTTTTTTTTGCATGAGCCTGGAAAGAAAGGCCGTGGGCCGAGTGCTGACTGTACCAGGAACAGGACATAATTGAAGTGTCAGGGACGTGAGAAAGTGACCCGAGACGATTGCTACCGCCGCGCAGACCGAATGTGACACCTTGGAACGATACAAGGATATATATGTAGGTTGCGTTGGTGTTGAGCCCATCATGCACGCCTTGTCCCAAGTTCCATTGTGCGTGGGAGAGAAGGGAAGAGGGATATAGTAGTAGTAGTATATTCCCGTACCCTTCCTTTTCTTGCGTCTCAGATTCAAATCTTGGTCCTGTTGGCGTTACATGTTCATGGGGATTTGCAATATCAGGGAGGAGTCCCTCCTTCACCCTCCCAACGGTACTCAAGGTACTCTTCTAGGCTATAAGCAATATACTTCCTGCGCATTGTCCATGTACCGCCCGTGCGGTAGTTCATAGATTCTCGAGGAGGACTCGTTGATTATTGGAATAAGATGGATCTCCTCCGAGAGCATGATCTTGAGTCCAGTAACAGAGCAGTCTTTGTCGTGTAGATCATGGTACCGCTGAAGGGCCCTACTATATAGCAACACACGCATCCACAAAGACATGTGTTTTGTCCATAGTGTTGACTCTTTACCTCAACATGAATTGCGGGTGGCACACTTGAGCAGAATCATTCAAACGACGCCACTTTTCAGGGGTGTCCGGGAACCTGAGCAATCCATGTGCGAAAGACCTTCTCGTGCATCCAGCGCGTAAGAGACGCGACCTGATTCACGTGATGAAGGGAGGTTGGGGAACGTTCTCCTGTTTCTGACTTTCGAGGGTTCTTGCTCTCTATTCATCATCGCTCGCTGTTCCCTCCAAACACTCATCGATTCGTCGCTTGTTCTATGTGACAGTAGACACTCTCTGCCCTCTCTCCTTTTCTCCTCCCCCCTTTACTCCTCTTCCGACTACGCGAGGGCTAGATTCATGGCTTCCAACGGCTCCCTCAACAACAACAACAATAACAGCAGCACGCTTTTGAATCGCAAGGATCTCTCTGCCTATATACCCCATGGTGCTTCTGCAGGAATAGGACGTCGCCCAAGTAACGGCAAGGCCCCGTCCTCTATCACAGACGATGCCATCTTCAAGAGGCCTACACTCACTGTATCGCCCGCTCCTCCTTTGAAGCGTAAGCTGACCGAGCCCAACTCGAACAACAAAGTTTATTTGCGGAGGCTCTCTAACAGCAGTTCTGCAGAAAACACAGGCAGCGGCAGTAACAGCAGCAACAACATCAGCAACAACATCAGCAACAACGGCGGTAGTCTTGGTCGTAGTGCCGGTTTACAGAGCAGAACGGCCACAGCAGGATCGACACCTCTCTCGGAGAAGCCACTGTCCTCGCTTGACCAAGATAGCCACACCGCCCATCTACCAGCACTGGTCCTCGCACCATTTGAACCTTCTCCATGGCTCGAGTTTGGAAAAGTTCTTGTTGGTACAAAGAAGACGCTTGCATTGGCGGTGCAAAACCCATCGGACAACACGGAGAGGCTCATTCTGGACCCGAACTGTAAGATGGATGAAAAGGGCTTCAATATCGTTCAACTGGATCCTCTCCATGCTGGCTCAGGTGCTACGAATAGCACTGTCGAGCCCATCATATTGCCTCCTGGCAGCAGGACCGAGATTAGTATCTGTTGGACACCTCTTACAGCTGGGAATGTTCGTGCAAATGCCATGTTGAGAACCTACACTGGGCGGTTCATGGTCAGCCTTCGAGGACACGGCGATGTACCAGTATGTGTCCTATGAGTGAATGAACTGAATGGATGTATGTGTGAGCCTAGAGATGCTTGTAGCAGTTTGCTCAGAACTGTGAAACCTAATCAAAGCTCTCGAACCCCACTTTAGGCACAGGAACCCTCAACCAAAGTCAGAAAATCATCCACAATGGCTGTACGAGGCATCAAGCACAGAGGTGTTTTGACGAAATCTGCAACAACGACTACAACAACGACAACCACAACGACAACCACAGCAACAACAACGGCGGCAACGGGAACAGCAACACTATCTAGCGCAAAGGTCAACGTGCCAAAGAGGAGCACCTCGATGACGACGATACGACAGAGTGCAAAGAAACCTGAACTTAGTGGCACATTCACGGTTCCTAGAGGCTACAGTACCCTTCCCTACGTCACGACCAACGAGATGTATGACGAGAAGTGGATTGACAAGCAGGAACGATCGTTTTCACAATGGCTGAATCACGAGTTCAACGTGACAGTGGATTTGTTCTCGCCCAACGACCCGTCTTCGTGGAGCTACTACTCGCACAAACTCGAGTTTGAGCATACACGGGCAGCGGCGTGTAAGATCTACGAGTCAGACATATTCGGAATCGTATTGAAAAGGGTGAGCGATGCTATTGATAGCAACAAGTTACAAGTCCATCCAGACCGCAATATTGTGGGCGACATTGGAGCACGACGGGAGTTGATGGACATGTTGTTTTCGTTCGACATCCGATGGCTCGTTCTTGGTCTTGAAACAATCACCGGAAAGGCAACAGCCATGAGCCCCATCTTTGACAGGACCACCATCTCGGGGTTCATCAACCAGGTAACGCGGGAAGCAAGCCAAACGCCGAACACACTTTCTTTCTCTTGAAACCGGCATCGTGGTATTTGCTCAGATTCACTCCGTGCTGAATGTCCTTTCATTCCTGTCACTCGTTCTAGGCCATCTTCCACGACGAACAACTCGAAGCCAAGTTTGATCCAGATAGGATTTTGTCCAACCGCCCAGAGTTCAATCTGCTTATGAACAGACTTATTCTCAAGCGAATGTTCATGTTGATTCTCTTCCTTGATAACGCCAAGAGAGCTCGACTCATTCCTTCGGACCCCTGTCTTTTTAACAAGGTACGGGTTAACTGTGTCCGGTTTATCATTGATCATGTTCAACCAAGCAAGGCGATCTAACAGATCTTACTTGTTGTGTGTTTAGGACTCCAATTTCAAGTCCTGTCGTGCGCTAGTACAGGAGATATCCAGCAACTTCCTCCTCGGTGAGGGCAACATCATTCGACACATGATATCTATTGGGTACTCTGTGGTCCATGATCAAAAACCTCTACACGAGTTTGACTTCACAGTCAAGAACCTGGCTGTGGATCTGCGTGATGGTGTCCGATTGTGTCGACTGATCGACCTGCATTGTCCTGCTCTTGATCTCTGTGACGTAAGTTCATCTTGTTGTTTGTTGACATGAGAAACTGAAGGAAAAGCGTGCATAGATACTCATCTGCCTTCTGGTTGTGGGAAATAATAGAAAATGAAATTCCCAACGCTTTCAAAGGCGCATATGCAACAGAACGTGAATCTTGCGCTTACCGCGCTTGTGAATCAAGGAATCTCATTGGAAGGCACTCGTGGCGGCAATGTCAGCCCTCGGGATATTGTAGAAGGCCATCGTGAAAAGACATTCGGACTCCTTTGGAAACTAGTCCTCAACTGGAAGGTCGCTGGACTACTCGACATTGATGTACTTGAGTCTGAAATTGGAGCCATCAAGACAGATTACAAACGGCAGTTCGGCATGGATCAGCCCGATCGTGTGGTACGTGTTTTACCAATTCTTACAGTTCCACAAGACAAAAAAAGTGATCTGGTACCTTTAACAGCAAGGGCTGGATGTTCACGTTTCATTATTTCTTTTATGGGTGGGTTGTTTGTTTGGATAGGACACGGTCTACTTTACTTCCAGCCAACTCTCTGCGCTGCTGCGGTGGTGTCAAGCCATTGGGTGTTTCTACGATCTCTCCGTCGACAATTTTACCACTTCCTTTTCCGATGCTCGTGCGTTTGGGGCCCTACTGAGTTATTACCATCCAACGCTGCTTGACATGAGTGATATGAAGAATTCAGCTCAATTTCTGGAAGAGTACAAACAGGTATACTCATCATCTCTGCGCGTTCGGGCCATTGTACGGTCTTCAATGGATCTTCACTGTATCCTAACTTTTACCATGACTTTTATTCAATAGGGATTGCATCAGCCGGAGCCACAGCTACCTGAAATGGAGGGTGGGAAAGGCTGGTTTATTGACACGAGAGCCATCAAGGATCCAATCACACAAGCCAAGGAGATGGATCGGTTCAACTATCGTCTCTTGCATAACAAAGTGCAAGCTTTGGGAGGAGTGCCCATCACGCGTACGTGGGTACTAGGGACCCTAGTGGGTACACTGTCTTCAATTTTGTCAATGTTCATTTGGGCGCAGACCTACAAAACTCAAGTCAACTCTTTCGTTTTACAATGCATCTAGTACGCCATACAGATATGTCGAATGTGGGTGTTCCAGACGAGAAGGCCGTGATTTTGTTTATTACTTACCTTTGTGCGCGTCTCATGCATCTAAACAAGGACATCAGAGTAAGGAGAATGATTTTGCCGGAGGCAAATAGTGTTGAATTATGTGAAGGAGGGCTACATATGTGGTTTGCTCACTACGACCAACTCCTTTTTATAGGCTGCCAAGACAATTCAACGCATGTGGCGTAAGAAGCACTACGGCCGACGGGAAGAAAGTCGAATCAATGCAACCATTGTCATTCAGAGGTGGATGCGGACGATCCTTACTCGCAGGCGCATGAACTCTCACCAAGTGCAACAGAATCAAGCAGCTATCCTCATTCAAACTGGCTGCCGATCCTACTTGGCATACACTGGCGCTGTTCGAATGATAGGGAGCGTCATCGTGATTCAGACTTATTGCAGAGGATTCTTGGCACGGAAACGCTACGTCGAACTTCAATGGGCCGCACTCATCATCCAAAGTTACTATCGAGGTCGTGCCGTCCGACAGTGGTATAATGCAATCGTGGAGGAGCGTAGGGCAGTCGAGAAGATTCAGGCACAGGCACGTGGCTATCTTATTCGAAGGGAGCTCGTGTTGTTACACATCGCAGCCATAGTGATTCAATCACGGTGGAGGGCCAACGTACAAGCATGGAATATCCGGGGAGCATACCTAGAGCTGAAAAGGGCTTCCATCATCATTCAGCGGCAATGGAGGGCCACTCTTGCAGGAACTCATGTTCGACAAGTGTATTTGCATCAAAGACAGTGGGCGGTGAAACTTCAATGTTATGCCAGATCCAAGCTGGTTCGGAATGCCTTCCTCGAACTGCAATGGGCCGCCATCGTGATTCAGCAACGACTGAGAGGACGCAACGCAGCCAGGGCAATTCATCACCAGTATCTGATGCTCAAATGGGCGGCAACAGTGATTCAAGTACGATGGCGTGCTGTCGCTGCCCGTCGACATGTAGAGCACCAATACCAGGCGTTACGCAAGGCAGTCATCGTTGTTCAAAGCATAGTACGTGGCGATGTAGTGCGGATGCAGTACTACAACCTTCAGGCAGCAGCAATGGTCATCCAGCGACGTCGAAGAGCTCTTGTCGAGGGACGGACACAAGCGCATCAATTTTGGCAAGCTCGCACTGCTGCACGAATCATTCAGGAGCGATGGAGGGCATTGCAGTCGGGTCGAGTTACGAGGGCACAGTACCAGGAAGTGCGGCGTTGCATTATTGGAGTTCAAGCTTCCGTTCGTGGCTATCTCCTTCGCGAAAGACTGAGGAAGGTGATGCGGGAGAACCAAGCTTGTATGATCATTCAATCTACTTGGCTTGGATATGCTCAACGTCAGGCGTTTTTGAAACTCCGGCAAGCAACGATCCGGATCCAGCAAAGGTGGAGGGCCGTTCAGCAGCGACAGCATGACCAGCACATGTTCAAGGAGTACAAGTGGGCCGCAATCGTCATCCAGCAACAGTGGCGTGCTTACCAAGTCGGCCAGGACACTCGCTGCCAGTACCAGCGATTGCGGCAATCAGCGGTCATTTTTCAAAAAGTATATCGTGGCATGCTTGCACGACGAGAAGTAAGTGTGCTTCGAGCGATTGTTGGAATTCAGGCCATTGTGCGCATGCGATTTGTTCGGTGGGAGTTTGAGAGACTTCGAGCTGCAGCTCTGGTGATCCAGCAACGATGGAGAGCGCGTCAAGATGGTACCCGTCAAAGGGCTGTCTACAAAGTCGTGCGCCATGCTTCAATTGTTCTCCAGCAGAGATGGCGTGCAGTCTTGGATGGAAAGAGGGTCAGAGAAGAATATCAAACGAAGAGAGCACTGACAATTGCCATCCAGGCCCATACCCGAGGTGCCATCATACGTAGGGAGTACCAGAACTTGCGATGGGCTACAAATGTTGTGCAAACGAGATGGAGAGCACGTATTCAAGGCGAAGAGCAGCGTCGGGCTTATCTCGAGTTGTGGAAGGCGACCAGGACCATTCAAGCTACTTGGAGGGCTTATCAGCTGATGAAAATGGAACGTCACTCGTTCCTTGAACGTCGGTGGGCTTCCACGGTGATTCAACGGCAATGGAGATACGTTCAGCATACTAGGGCGATGGCACAGAAGGCAGAAGCTGAGAGACAGACTGCTGCGGTCATGATCCAAACGGCTGTGCGTGGCCACCTTGTTCGTAACAGGATCCGTCAGCATTTCGAGCACCGTGAGCGTGTCGTGGCGCGCTGGATTGAGCTGACAGCCATGTCCATTTCTGCAATTTGCATCCAACGGTGGTGGCGTCGACAGGTCGAAGTAAGACAAGCCGAGTTGCGTGAGTCAACAGCGGTATTCATCCAGCGATGGTGGCGTCGGCAGCTCGAGTCGAAGAAGGCTCATGAACTGGAGACATTGACATTCGGTCTGCAGACGCAGATCCGAGGATTCCTCGCGCGCCAGCGGTTCCATCGTCATCACCGTGCAATTCTCATGCTACAAGCGTGGTGGCGTGGTCATGTCGTACGCCGGGAAAGTACTGCCAAGATCACGGCAGCCAGAATGCGAATCGAGCACGCGAATGCAACCGCTGAGGAGCACATGAAACTTGGAAATCGCACCACAATGGCGTTGGATATCTTGCTTAGCAGTGGACAACTCTCTGCAGTCTTGAAAGCATGCTATCATTTGGGTACGTTGAGCCGGAACTTGACAAAGGAAAAAAAAAAAACAAGGGGGGATTATTCGCCTATAATTTGTGCATCTCACTTATCGCTTATTTTTTTCTCATGCCTAATAGATGTGGTATCACGCCTGTCCAAGAACAGTCGCCTCCGTCTGGTAGAGCATAATGTGATCAACATCATCTTCCAGTTGATCAAATCTTGTAACCGCAGTAAGCCGCATATGGAGGTGTTGAAGCACGGCCTCAATATCATTGAGAACCTCTCCATGGACCCGGAAACGATCGGCTCTGTGTTTTGGGCACCCGAAGGCATCGAGATCATGGTGGAATGTACTCAGGCATACCGCGAGAACGAGGCGGTGTTTGAGTCGGTAGTCAAGATTCTGCTGATTCATCTGGAGCAGGATGCGAGACGACGCAGGGTTGTAAAGGGCATGATACCCGAAGTCAAGAAGCTGAAGGGTGTCCTGGCGGTCATGCAGCGCAAGGTTGAGCGGGAGAAACGAACCAAGAGTTTGTACAGTGCACCAGGAAAGTCAGTGGTCCTTTTGATTCAAACGGTAGGCAAGCTCCAACGAGTAGTCGAGCTACTTCAGTAATCTAATATCAAAATACATTTATCTCCCCAAAAAGAGCGCTCATGAGCGCCGACATGAATCTGATGGGTCACCGCGTGATGGGGGCAACCCGCTATCCGATGGACTTATTATTCGGTTGTTATTGAAGCTCTTTAAGCGATCCTTCCTGTCATCTTTTGACCGATCGGTAGCAGTGTGAACCGAGCGGTTAGGGGTGCCATGGCAAATACGTGAGGCGACTTTTCAACAACATTAACCCTTCGTCTGCTGCTCGTGCAGATACGAAAAGACGAAAGTAACGGGTTAGTGTTCTGAGATGTGCTGTGCTGTGCTATGCTGTGCTTCGGTGTTGGTACAAGCAAGAGAGTAAATATCACACATACCTTTCAGAAGGATTCAATTGAACAAGCAGGCCAAGTACCACCGCGACACGACCGTACTGTCGATCTGCGTTTGTATCAAGAGGCTTCTCAAACACTGCCAGGTTGATGGGGTCGATCTGAGAGTGCATAAAAAAAAATCCCCCCCACCAGAGAGAACGTATGGTAATGTTAGTGTGGAGGAAAAAAAAAAGGACTACGTTTCACTCCAGAGTGCCAACACGGAAGAATCGACTTGTGTGGCCTACATGTCCTCGGATACGATCCAAGATCGACTTGAACAGTCCCGACAAGTCCGTGTCTTTGGCGGTGCTCGACTGGAAGACCAAGTTTAGGAACTTGACATCGAACAAGAGTTGTAATGCACCTTTCTCCGAGAAGATCACAGCAGCCTTTTCATGATTCTGTCCCGCTGCTGGTGAGGATAACGATTGGTGGTCGGCCACCTCATCTAGGAATTGGTCCATCGCCCGGAGGATCGCAAATGCCAATTTGACCGTGACAATCTGTATCAACTCGGATTTCATGTGGCATGTGCCAACTCGGTGCATCTCCAGACAGACCTGATGTAAAGCAGAGATAAGACGTGTTGAGCCGTGGAATGGGAGCAATGTCTTTGCATCGTCGGCAGTCTGACCCGCTCCAGCAGCAGCACCTGTCGTTGAGGGAGAAGCGGAATTGGTGGCGTTCGGGATAGGCTCCCATGCCAGAGTTGCCAGATCTGTCCAGGATGACTCCTTCAGGTGATGCTTGATGCCCTTGTTCAGTGTCCACTCTACATGCTCGATCCATGGCTCGTGCGACATCAAGTATACTTTTTGCAATCCTGAGATCAAGTCTTGGACTTGAGAATCCACTTTGACCTTTGCAGCACGAGCCTGGGCAAAGTTGGCGTTCAGAATGTTGTCCCGAGGCGGGGTCAAAACTCTTTGAAAAGCATCTCCCATCGACGCGATCCCTAATGCGCCTCTTCCAATCGTCATGGCTCGATCCAATGCTACAACGGTATTGCGTGCTTTCTCTGGCTTTTGAACAGCCTCTTTGACCAGTTGCTCCAGGCTTGTGGTATACGCCTTGATACATTTGACACAACGCTCTTGGTAAAACTCGACCAACTTTTGTGTGTCCTCCTTTGCGCCGAAGAGGTCCAGACTCTCAAAGCGCTCTAGTTCCTCTTCCATATCTTCATGGATAATCCTCTCGCAAATCATGGCTTTCTCCTGATCTGCCCGGATAGCCCTGAGCCGCTCTTCAAAGCTGTTGATGGTTTCTGCCACAAGATCCGTTCTTCCAGCAACATACCCGCGAATCTTTTGAATCAGCGGATCAGTGGCATTCAAGAGCGCTGCATTCTTGTTGGTCAGTGGACTGTCATCCCAAATAAATCCACCAACATCGTGGTTAGGATCCTCCTTTGAGTCCAGCTCACCAAGCCTATGTCGAAGCAACTTGTCAGGCTGATGCGAGAGTTCCTCCATTGCAGATTCGATGACGTCCTGAAGCGCTTTGACGAACCCCGACTGGAGGATCAAATTCCAGACACTGAAGGGTCTACTCAGCAATAGGCTGCAAAGGTCATTGAACGTACTCTTTCCCAACTTTGTTGTCACTGTCGTCGATTTGGCCTTCAATGCCAATTCCAGTGCCAATTCATCTGCCCGCAGTGCTGCCCATGTCTTGGATCTAATAGCGACGAGCTCTGTGCTTGTTCGTACTTGTTGCAAGAGCCTATTGAACTCATTACTGAATGTGACAATGACGGTCTCCACCCACTGCCGTACGTCCTGAAAGACATTCTGCTGAGTGAATGTATCTCCTGAACCTTCGAGACGAATAAAAGGAGTATAGGTCTGGATGGATTCTGGCAAGTATCGAACCAGAAGGTGAATGTTAGGGGTTGTTGGGTATAGTCGTGGGATAAGAGATGCAGTGACATGAGGTAGCGCTGACGGTTGAAGCTGAGTAGCAGGTGTTAAACTATTATCGCCTTTGAGAGTCGAGTTTGAGGCGGATGAAGTGTTATTGTTCGGAGTGGAGAAAGTTTGCTGTAAGCTCCTGAGGTGTCTCTCCAACAACGGGATCTTGCCATGTTGTTCAGATCCCAGGAAGATATGGCCAACATGGAACAATGTCGCCTTGAGGATGTTGATCGCCTCAACTATCTGTTCGCCAATGTTGCTGCCTTTTGGCTCCAGGATCTCTTGTATGGCCAGTAGTCGTTGATTCAAGAGGAATTGGAACATATCCCTTGTATTCACATTGTCCAGCAACATGATCGCACAGATCGTTTCAATGACATCCTAGAGCATCAGAAAGGGATGAGGTTAGCCACTCTGACACGTCCTCTTCTTCCTCTGTGTCGATATCTATACCAGTAGAGATGATCCTCTTGGCGTTACCATGTCAGTCTCTTTGGCTGATTTGAGGTGATGCTTGCTCTTTTGAAGAATCTGGGTCCTGAAATGACTGACTGCATCCCACTGTCGCCCTACAACTGGAAATGTCTCCTACAATATTCCATGTGAAAAAGTCAGATCCTGAACTCTATTTGCTTCTTTGGATTCGCTCAGGACCCACGCTCATGCACCCATCCATTACCATGACCTTGACAGATTGACTTTCTATATCATCATTGCCACTCATGCCTGCATTCAAGTTGTCGTAGATTGCTTTGCTGATAAGATAGAGTCGACTGGCGTTCAAGTAGTTGTTGTTTTCTATATTTCGCCAGATCTGAAATAGGAGTCGTGTTAATAGTGAATCACTCACGGGTCCTGTTAACAACGCTTAGATCATTTGTGAAAGAGAACAGCCTGAGAGGAAGATTCTTCTACCTGTTCTGGCGCATCAGCCAGCAGCTTAATCTGTGCAGCCGACGTGTACAACGACTTTTTCATGTCATCTGTTATTTTGAAGATGGAAAGGGGAAGAATGGATTGTTATTTCCAGAGAGTCATCCTTTCTGCGACGCCATTGCGTTGCCTTGCAAAACTTGTAGTCTTTGATCGAAATCTTGGGTCTGATTCACTTACCCATTGCCCCGCTTTGCACTTTTTTCGTCTTTGCAGCAACATTCCGTTTAAGAGCATGGATGTCACACGAGTTCCTCATCCGTCCAATGTTGTCCTGGACGGAAAACGCGGT
>Ga0247824_10002041_pt1 | contig 11262 bp, 6 predicted proteins | sample 13C_PalmiticAcid_FD_194412 | JGI IMG/M metagenome (GOLD analysis project Ga0247824, IMG submission 194412) | Soil microbial communities from agricultural site in Penn Yan, New York, United States - 13C_PalmiticAcid_Day48 | ecosystem: Environmental > Terrestrial > Soil > Agricultural land...
CCAACCCCCACACTATCCCTCTGCCCACAACCTCAACCAACCCGCAATCCCCGTACCACCCACCATCCAACTCCTCCCTCGCCGCCTTCCAACGCAAGGGCCTCGCCTTCCTCGACGCCTTCACCACCCACTAAACCACCGCTGCCGCTGGGCGGTGGGGTGTCGTTCGCGCCAAGGTAACCGCATTCCCCCATCTCCCAATCAGTCACAAGGGAACCGACGAGATAGCAGCCACCTACCAGTGGATGCTCTATCCCCCCGCCCCGTCCGTCCCCGCCATCTGGCGCACCAGCCACGCCGCCACCGGAGCAGGCCATCTCGACCCCAGCGCGAGCGTGTCTCGCTCGCGCGAACCCGACCCCTGCCTTCAACAACAACAAAACTTCACAAGCGTCAGTGGTTTCGTGGTAAAATCCATCGTTGCCATCGATGGGCCCCGCTTTCGATTCGCGGCTGACCCATTTTGCCATTTTTGGAGGCCCGAGGGTCTCTCTCTCGGGGACGGTGCGAGCCGTGAAGCGACCCGATGCGTGATTGGGGTTGTTGTTGTTGTTGGGGGCGAAAAGTGCTTCACGAGTGTGCAGGAGGCCACGAGGAGAAATCCGCAATGGACTGGAGAAGCTCTTTCCCTTCCTCTGTGCCCCACTGCTTTGCAATCAGGTCCGCGGCCCCCAACCGTAATAGCCGCCGCTCATCCCACATGACATAGCCCCATTGCCTGGGCGCCTGGGGCACGTAGGAGCCGTAGACGTTGGCATAGAGGCGATCCCAGAGCAGTACCCACCCGAAGGGCGGCCCGAGGGGTGGCGCCGCGTCGCCAGCGAAGACGAGCGGGTCCTGGTTTAAGTCAGCCTCGTCATGCTCGGTGAAGTTCATGTTCCACCGCCTGTCCGTCTGCGCATTGATGCTCATCGACTCGGCAATGAGATGCTCGAGCTTCTGCTGGTGGGCGAGGCAGTATTCCATGTAGCCGGCGAAGGGGTCGTGGTCGTCGAGTGCCAGCACTCGGACTGCTGTCTTGAGGCCACATGAGACAGTCGCATGTATAATAAGGGACTCTGGAGGCTCGGTTAATATAGAGGCTATTATGTCCAGCCAAGGGCAGGTTGGCACGTACCCTCAACCTCGTCATCGGGCTCCGGGCAAGGGGTTTTGTCGTCGTAGTCGTCGGGATCGGGCGGGGCTTGGTCGACGCGCAGCAGCCCGTACCCGTGGCGGACGAACTCATCGATGCAGCCAATCGCCTCGGCTTCCCATGGATCAAAGATGCAGAAGAACAGTCCGTTGATCTGGTGGAATTGGTAGTTGCCAGGGACCCTGCCTCGATGACATCCAAAGAGATGGTGGAAGGTTTCGTACTGGTAAACGGCTCGCATGATGCGTATCTCTTCACTCCTGCTCAAGTTGGCGTCCTGGGGGGCTTGTTCGTGTTGCTGCCCGTCCGGGCCGGCGACGGCGCGCGCGAGGTTTTGGAGCGCCCACCTGCTGTACATGTTTGTCATGGGCCTGGCGACGGACAGGTGGAAGGTGGCCAGCCATCGCACGGCGCTCGGCTCGAGCGCGTCCACAGGGACAGGGGCAGGCGCGCTCGACCATCTTGGGTCCACCCAGCCGCCGTAGGCTTCGAGGAAAGGGGCGACGACCTCGTTGGTCCGCGCCGGGCCGATGGTGGTGACGCGCGACGCGTTGCAGGCGTAGGCATGGATGTACAGGCCGTCGAGCTCGCGGCCGAGACATGCGCGCAGGATGTTGTCGCGGTTGCGCACGTACTGGGCGTACATGACGGGCGACGCGTGGACGAACGCGCAAAGGGTGGGCAGGTCGGGCATGCTCTGCAGGATTTGATCTCGTAGCTCGGCCGGCAGGCGCTCGAGGGCGGATGCCTCAACATGCCCGACGGTCGGGTCAGTCCGTGTCGATTGCCCCATCTTGACCATTATTGATACAGACAAGGTGATGGGGTAGCGTGGCAGGACGGACAACGCGCTACCCAGGTACCATTGTTGACAAGAACGCGGCGTGGATTCGGTTGGCGGTGTGCGGGGCGGCGGGCTAACTAAAATGGACCATGCAACCATTCGATGGCTCTGGAATTATGCAAGGAACAGTCGGTTTGGCACAGCCAGGCGTAGACCAGTTGTTCGGCAGCCTGACCACCACGAACAACAGCCGCGCATTTCAAGGCCAAATGGAATCAAGCTCTGCCATAGCTCTCCCGAGGAAACGCGGTTGGTATCGTCCGAACTGTCATCGGCTTGCTGTGGTTGGTGGCTTGCATGTTGATGTTGGGCAGTCGTCCGCTAGCATGGATCGTCCTCCTCCTCCGAGCGACTTCAGAGGGGTCCTGGTCAGGTTCAAGCGGGCCAGCCGACCGGGCGTGTTGTTCTTTGGACTAGTCGTTGGCCGGAGGAGGGAGTGGTGTTACTTCAGAGTTGTGAGGTTGGGGAAATAACAGTGTAATTCGGGTTACCCCTGACCCAGGAATCAGGGTTGTGAATTGCAGATTGCGTTCAATGCTACCTGGTGGTCGCAGCGATCCACCCGGCTCCCGATGCCGACGCTGATTTAGCCAGGTTTTTGCTAAACAGAGTCGGTATGCGCTCCAATCACCTAAAAGACCGCCGCTGGGGTCCCATCGATGTGCAGCTGTTTTGCATCACGATGGGGTCTTGAACGGCTGCCCATGGCGAAGACTTCGCATCCATCCAACCCCTCCTTTTCCTCGTCCCGGTACCGGGGTGGGGAAGAACGAAGGACTACCTATTACAAAGGGTAAGTATAAGTATTTATGCTGCTCTTTTTCTCGGATAATTGGGGGTTCCAAGCTCCGTCGAAAGAGAGAGAGGCAAAGCGGAAACTTCATAAGACCAACCTCCACCATGAGACTCTCCGCCAGCTTGTTGTGCGGGCTGCTCGCCCACTCGGCGGCGGCAAAGGACCCAATGTCGAGAAATTCGACATACTACAACCCGGTCCTCCCCGGCTGGCACTCGGACCCGTCGTGCGTGCAGGTGGACGGCACCTTCTACTGCGTCACCTCGACCTTCATCTCGTTCCCCGGCTTGCCAATCTACGCATCCCGAGATCTTCTCAACTGGAAGCACGTCAGCCACGTGTGGAACCGCGAGTCTCAGCTCCCGGGCTACAGCTGGGCGACCAACGGCCAACAGGAGGGCATGTTCGCCGCCAGCATCCGCCACCGCCGCGGCGTCTTCTACGTCATCTGCGAGTACCTCGGCGTGCCCGGCAAGAACTCCGGGGTGCTCTTCACCACCACCAACCCCTTCGACGATTCCGCCTGGAGTGACCCGGTCACCTTCTCGGCGCCCAAGATCGACCCGGACCTCTTCTGGGACGACGACGGCAAGACGTACGTCGCAACCCAGGGCATCCAGCTGCAAGAATTCGACATCCACACTGGCCGCACCGGCCCGGCCATCCCGCTCTGGAACGGCACGGGCGGCGTCTGGCCCGAGGGCCCGCACCTCTACAAGCACGGCGCGTACTACTACCTGCTCATCGCCGAGGGCGGCACGGCCATGGACCACGCCATCACCATCGCGCGCTCCAAGAACCTCACAGGCCCGTACACGCCGCACCCGCGCAACCCGATTCTCACCAACCGCGGCTCGGCCGAGTACTTCCAGACGGTCGGCCACGGCGACCTGTTCCGCGACGCGCGCGGCAAGTGGTGGGGCATGGCGCTGGCCACGCGCTCCGGGCCCGAGTACAAGTCGTACCCGATGGGCCGCGAGGCGGTGCTGTTCCCCGTGACGTGGGAGGACGGCAACGACGGCGACGCGTGGCCGGTGCTGCAGCCCGTGAGGGGCAAGATGGAGGGGTGGCCGCTGCCGGAGCCGACGCGGGACGTGCCGGGGGAGGGGCCATTCAATGGGGATCCGGACGTGTATGATTTTGGGGAGGGTCGAGGAAGTGGCGGGCACGGCGGCGGCGGCGGCGGCGGCGGCAGCAGCAGCAGCATCCCGCAGAACCTGGTGCATTGGCGGGTGCCGCGTCAGGGGACGTTTAGTCTGACGAAAAAGGGACTGCAGGTGGTGCTGGGACGGAATCGCCTCGATGGGTTGCCGGGCGGGACCGAAGCGGGCGCGAGGGCCATCTCGTTCGTTGGGCGGCGGCAGACGCACAGTCTGTTTCGTTTCAGTGTCGACTTGGACTTTGCGCCGCGGGCCGACGGCCACGAGGCGGGCATCACGGCCTTCTTGACGCAGGCGGCGAATATCCAGCTGGGGGTGGTCTTGGTGGGCGAGCAGCTGAGCTTCCGGTACAACGCTTCGGGGGCGATCAAGACGAGCCCGGTGCCGGACAAGTGGGTGGGCAAACCGCTGAGGCTGGAAATTCACATGACGACGCCAAACGAGTACACGTTCGCGGCGATGCCGGCCGGGGACGAGAGGGCAAGGGTGGCCCTGGGAACGGCGTCTGCGGAGCTGCTGAGCGGTGGGACGGGCTCCTTTGTTGGAACGCTGCTTGGAGTGTACGCGACGTGCAATGGGGCGGGATCAGGACTGGATTGTCCGGCTGCAACGCCAAATGCGTACTTCAGCAGATGGAGGTACACGGGCGAGGCGCAGTATGTCTCGGCGACCGAGAAGATTCCCGTGCAGAAGGGGACCCCAACGCCAGGTTGGTAGAGTGAACTGGCTTCACACATGTTTGGGGAACCGTCCAATATTTTACCCTACCCACAGAGATACGAGTTTCGGGTGCCTCAGACAGCTCATCTGATAACTATTGATCTATCCTTCATGCTGCGTATACCTAGACTTGTTGATTGATTAGCTGCATCTGTCTTCATGATCTTTTGAGGGTTTCGTGTTACATCAGCTCTCAACGGGAATATCAGTCTAACTCGGCCCTTCGTCAATATTAAGGGGGTCTGTAATTATTTAGTCTAGGCTAAGGATTTGAGCAGGATCGCGACGATGCTCGCCCGAGCCGAGACGCCGACCATGCTGCATCATTCCTTGAACGGTCTTAGACAGTGACACGATTGCTGGTTGCTTCTGGCCGTCGTCGTATAACGTGAAGAGAGTATCGAGATCTTTCGCATTGGCACATTGCGAATAATAGGGCCCATTCCATTTGAGACATCAGAGCGCTCGGTTATAATTAACTGACCTGCGTATTACTCGACGTGGGCCACTTTGAGGTCTCGCACCCACCTCCCTGGTCCGTCCTGCAAATTCTTGGCGTGCCTTCCCATGACATCCCGACACGTGTTCCCGTGACTCGGGGCCGAGTGGAGAGTTAACTTCCCAAGTGGCTAACGCCCCTCCCTCTTCCCTCGGGCCTCCGGCGCTTCATCGCCATTCTTCATCACTCACCTTCGCGATGAACTCACCGACTGCGGAAAAGACTCTCGAAGGTGGCTGCACCTGTCGCTTCGTTCGCTACCGCCTTACAGGCAAGCCCCTGATAGTCCACTGCTGTCACTGCACGTGGTGTCAACGCGAAACCGGTTCTGCCTTCGCCATCAACGCTCTCTTCCCTGCCGAGGATGTCATCCACTTGAACGAAGAACCGATTACCATCAAAACACCTTCACTGAGCGGCAAGGGACAAACTATCGCACGCTGTCCCAGATGTTCTGTTGCAGTGTGGTCCAACTACTCAGGAGGTGGCCCTGCCATTCGATTCGTACGGGTTGGCACGCTGGATGAGCCTCACGAACTTGTGCCGGATGTGCATATTTACACAAGCACAAAGGTCCCTTGGATAACATTGCCAGACGGGGTGGAGGTATTTCAGGAATTTTATGATGTTGCCAGGGTTTGGGCAAAGGAGACGAACGAGCGGCGCTTTGAAGTTTTAGAGAGGATTAAACGGGGCAAAGGGGTCTAAAATGATATCAACGATAGCGCTTCCCTTGTTATAAGAAACATATAAGACCAAACTCTCTCCTTCATTCTGCTCAGCCCTGCCATGTCCCTGACTTGGAAGATCCGGACGACGTCGCTTCTGGCTATGCTCTTTACCGTCAACGGCACGTAAACACGTTAGCCTCCAATACGTATAAGTATAAGCAGAGAAGAGAAAGCCAACCTAACAGCTTGTTGCTAGTTTCGCTGTTGTTCTTTCGGCATACATCCTTATATCCTCGACCAAGGGAAAGTCATAGATGATCCAGGTGAGGAACTCGGCGAAGACTTCCGTCAGATTCTACTTCCTGAGATGCGTGTATATTGGTTTTGAACAGTGTGAAGCAGGCGAAGATGAGAATGTTAAGGACGGAATCGTCGGATCCCAGCTTTTCGACCAGAGGCATGAGCACTCGAGATTCCGGCGAACCATTCACCGCCAGTTCTATATTCTCCTTGAATGTATCCTTTATGCGACGTTTCCCGAACGCATTTGGCGTCAGCGTCTTCAGCACGGTTACATTTCTGTCTATATCTTTCCGGATTTGAGAAAAGGCCTTGGCTGCCTCGAGCCTCAGGAGGTACTCATCAAGTTCAATGTCGAGTCCGAAGAATGAAGCGTCTCAGTCACGGAAAATTGGGACAACATGGTGTGACGTTAGCAACAGCTGATTACGACATCAAGTGACAAAAACAGAAACGACGGCAGTGGCGAGGGCGGTAACGATGACGGTGATGAGGACAGTAACGGTGACGGTAGTGAGGGCGGTAACTATGACGATGGTGAGGGGGAAAGGCGGCAATGAAGTGCTGACCAATGGTGACGAATAAACGTATATGCCAGCGAAAGAGCGGGGTAAGAGAGCATTTCAGGCTCGCACTTACACACATGCAGCGCCTGCGGCATCTGGCCCGCCCGTCGTCGAGCGGATAGATTACCCCGCACCCTGCGCTGCGTTGCGCGCAGGCGGATCGGGCTCGTCGCGTGCTGGGGTCACCATAATAGTGCCCTAGGCCTGACAGGCGTCATGTCCTCGCTGACAAGCTTTCTACGTATCGGGCAGGACGTGCTAAACCAGTGCTAATAGGGAGGAAAGCTAGCGGTTAGGCAAAGTTAGAAGGACAAGTCAAGAGGGCAGACTAGTAATAACAAGGCAGGATGGAGTTACTCGGGGACAGGCAGCTGCCTGTATACTCGTGAACAAAATCTATACTTTCGATTCCGGTACTTGGGTAGACTTACCAGAGCTACCACTCCTGTGCTTTAGTATAGCAGATATATACGGGGTCCTATATAGGGCGTGAATGGAGTATTGCACCGCGTGCCCCCGGTACGCGTAGTGTGCCTGAGCTACTTAGCGCTAGTGCTAGTCACGTATGCCGCGTTGGTGTACGCCGTCGAGGTTCGTCCGTGATAGCAACGCTAACCCCGCCTACGGCCATCACTCATCCAGCCCCGCGCCGCACCACCTCAGCCTGACCCGCTCCCACTCCCTGACCGGCACGATCCACGCCATCAGGCCCAGCTCATCAATCTTCTCAAACGCCAACTCCATGTACGTCTCAAACTCCTCGTCCGCGTACTTGGCGCCGCCCATCCACGCGACGCCGAACAGGTGGTCCACAAACTGGACGTGCGACCGCGAGACACGAGACGGCGAGGGGGACTGGTTCCGCGACTGCGACTGCGACCCCGGCGACCCCCGAGGCGGCGGCGCGGGGGCCGGGAGCAGGATGCCCAGCCGGGTGTGGAGCAAGGCCGCGACCGAGGCCGTGGTGTTGGCCAGTTGCCCGGCCATCTGCAGCGCCCGGGTGGTGGGCCAGTCGGGCTCCCTGTGGCCGACAAAGAGGATGCGGCCGATCTGGACCGGGGTGGGATCCGTCGCGCCTTCGCGGGTGCGGAAGAGGTCCTGGACGTCGGCGCCGTGGTCCAACAACATGTTGACAAGGTCCAGGTTCGCGCACAACACGGACAGAGCCAGCGGGGTCCAGCCGCTGTTGGTCCTTTGGCGGACATTGGCCCCGTGCTCCAGGAGGAGCCGCGCGGCGGTGACCTGGCCAAATGGCTCGCTCCAGAACCCGAGGAGGCAGGCAAAGTGCAACGGCGTCCAGCCCCGGGCGTCGACGGCATCAATGTCGAGGCCCGATGGGGCGGGACCTCCGAGAAACCCGACCAGCTCCCGGATCCGGAGCCCTTGGAAGCAAAACATGGCGGCGTGGTGGAGGGCGGTGCGGCCCTTGCGGTCGGGGCTGTTCATCTCGGCACCGTAGCGCAGCAAGACGGGGATGAAGGAGATGAGGTCCCTGGGCGGGAAGGGCGTGCAGACGTATCGAAGCGCCGTCTGTTCCACTCTGAAATCGGACAAGTCAAGCCTGCTGCGCGACACGACGGCATCGATGATGGTGGATTTCTGGACGGGCCCAGGGCGCTGGTCAGGAGCAAGAGTGGCCTCGGCCAGCACCGTGATCACGTTGCAGACCTTGTCGATGGCGGCTTCGGCCCCTGCGTCATTCTGTTCCCTGCGGCACTGTGGGACGAAGTGCTCAGCCCACCACAGGGCGGTGAAGATGGGAGGGATGACCATGTCGGCCCAGCTGGCGATGTCGGCGCCCGCAGCGACGAACAGCTTCAGGATTTCGACAATGCGGATGTGATGCCAATGACGGCACAACAAGGGCATGGGGTGGGAGGCTCCCGACCCGTCTTTGACGTCGAGGAGCTCGTGCGCCGATCCGTGGGCGAGCAGGAGGCGGATTTTGTCGAGATCGAGTGGGAATATGTCGGACCTCCCAGACCAGAACAAGATTGTGCCGAGCGGCGAGCAATCCCAAAAGTGGGCCGGTCTCCCCCCGCGGACTGAGCTGACCAGGCCGTCAAAGCTACCGGGGGCCGTTGCGCGCGCGCCGTGCTCCAGCAGCAATCGAACCGTCTCGACAGGAACACAAGCCTGCATGGCCATCAGGAGCGGCGGCCAACCCATGAAGCGTGGGCGGCACCTGATGGGCCAGCCAGGCATGGTATACTGATTGGGGTCGGCGCCGGCATCGAGAAGCCGACGGACGATGCGCGGATCGCCGGGTCGAAACGAGGGGCAGAAGGGCAAGTCGGGAGTGCCCATGGCGAGGTGAATGGGATAAAGCACCGCAAAAACACGACTTCGGTGGAAGTGGGGCGACGGGTTGCGCTCGTTCTTCCTGGGATCGGGGGCGCAAGGGTCGGCACCGTGAGCGAGGAGCCGGCCGACGATTTCCGGCCCGCTGGTAGACACGGCCGTCATGAGCGGAGTCCTGCAAAAATCGCAGTGGCCGGGGGCGCCCGGAAGCCAGTCGCTCTGTTGGTCAGAAGCACGACCGAAAATGTGGTTCGGGGAGGCGCCATACTCCAGGGCGCGCTCCAGGGTCGGCATGACGCCGAAAATGCAGGCCCAGCGGAGAGAGATGCAGTCAAAATTGGCGACATCGCGCTGGTAGAGCAGGTCGAGGGCGGGCGCAGCCAGCCTCCGGCAGGTGGCGGCGACGTGGAAGAGGTCGGCTTGGTACAGGGGGTCGATGATCATGAGCAGCAGCTCGGTGGGAAGGTCGGTGAGCATGCAGCGGCCGGCGGGCCAGGTCCATGGCGCATAGGGGTAGCCGTCAGTTCCGTAGACCGAGCCGCGGCGCAGAGCCTTATACTCGCCGTTTCGGCGTGACAGGTGCTCGTCGAGGGTGGCGAGGGGCGTGGACCCGGTGTCGGCTTCCATGGCGGAAGATGGGCATCGGAAAGGACGGGGCTGGGCAGACTGTGTCGCAGTCCAAGGGCCAAGGGCTGAACGAAAAGGTTGAGCGGGACGGCTTATGGCGGGCGCGCAGGATGGTTGATGGAGCGGCACGGCGGCCGAGTGTTGGTTGCCTGCCCAGCTGCGGCCATCACGTGCCGGGCCTTGTCAGCACTCCAACCATGGAACGGGGCGCAGGGCGGCGGCGAGTCGGTGCATGAACTTCAATGCTGGTGCGACCAGCGGCGTTGGCAGAGACACAGCGGGTGCCTACTTCTGGCGTGTGGCCTTGGGCTTCCGCTTCTTGAACATGACGACGGGCCCTTCGGCAGCCAACGCGCCTGCTCCAGACTCGCGCTCGTGAGCTGGGACGTCATGCGCCAGCTGATCCTCCCCCGGCTCCGTTTTGACAACGGGGAATGGGTCGTGCTTGGGTAGCCCCGCTGCGTTGCCCTCGGGCACCTCGCCCGTGGCGTCCTCCGTCTTGATGTCCTCAGGCTTGACGTCCTCGGGCTTGACAGGTTCTGTCTTGGCATCGTCCTCCTTTTTCGACTTGACGATCGTGCCGCTGAGCAGGGCCTCGAGCTCGGCGTCCTCGTCGGCGGGCATGGTCTTGGAATCGATCCCCCACTTGCGCGAGCGCTTGAACAGCCCCTTGATGGCCTCTTCTTGTTCCTTCTCCTCCTCGGTCCGCTCCCTCTCCCTCTTTACGCCCGTGGCGCGGCCCTCAGTGGACGGGGTATCGGAACCGCCCGTGCTCTCGATAACTTTTGTTGCAGTGACGGTCCACTCGCCCGCCATGGCCATGTTGCCCCGCAGCTCGGTCGGGATGTTGACGCCCAGGTCGGCCAGCTGCTCGAGTTGTTTCTGTCGGTCTGCCTGCGAGGCCTGTGCTGGTGGTGGTGCGCCGTATGCGCCAGTCCTTGGTGCGGTCGTAGCGGCACCGCTGCTGCTGCTGCTGCTGCCGCCGCCGCCACTCGCCCCTGTCCCCAAGACGACGCCATTCAACCGCTCAACCTCGCGCCTTGCGCGCTCCTTGTCGCGCTCCTTCTGGTCGGCATTGCGGTGCAGGTCGCGCAGCGATCGCTTGACGGCGCCCTGGTGCTTGGCTGTGGACTCGTGGTTGGCGCGCTCGAGCTTGGTGTCGCGCACGTAGGTGCTGCAGTGTTTGCACCAGTATTTGGGCGTGGATTTCCAGTATTCCGACATGGTGGCGGTGGTGGGATGGCGTCTGTCTGTGGTGGTTGGAGAAAAAGAAGCTCGAGACAGAGCGTGGCGTCCCCCAAATTGAGGCGCGTGTCGGATCGGATAAACGCCCGGAAGCATCCCGCCCCGCTGAAATCCAGGCGGTTGCAGTGCTCGACCCCTTGTCACATGCCCTGGAAGACAGGCGCTGAAGGGAGGCGGCGGCCCGTACCAGCGATTTTGTTGTTTTTATCTGGCATTTCAACTCCAACCCACGTCCTCCTTCCATCCCTTTTTCGATGATAGGATGGCAAAGTCCCCAGCGGACGGAAGATGCAATTATATCACCGCTACGTCCTGTCCCCTTTATTCCGTCGCTCCCAGCACGTCGGAGTGCTGTTCATGCCGTCTCATCTCTGATCAAGCAGCTTTATGCGCCCAGT
>Ga0247824_10002043_pt1 | contig 11258 bp, 9 predicted proteins | sample 13C_PalmiticAcid_FD_194412 | JGI IMG/M metagenome (GOLD analysis project Ga0247824, IMG submission 194412) | Soil microbial communities from agricultural site in Penn Yan, New York, United States - 13C_PalmiticAcid_Day48 | ecosystem: Environmental > Terrestrial > Soil > Agricultural land...
GGTCCCCTTTTCGGTTCCCCGACCGGATATGAGTGGTGAGCCAGAGCTGCTGCCGGGTGGAGCCGCCGAGCCGGCGGGATTTCGCGGTTTCTGACGACGCCCAGGTACACACGCGACCCAGCAGCAGGGTAGGCAACGGGTCCCACGGAGTTTTAGCCAACTAGTTCTGCAGGACAGTACGGAGCTGCAGAATACATTCAAGTCAGTGCGCCCTCTCGACATGTGGGATATGGCAGGACGGCAGCTCGCCTCTTTGACAGCAAAGTGCACAGACAGAGGTTGCATGCAGCATCGCAGGTCCTTCTCGGGTGACGGAGCAATGGAACCCGTTTTGGGAGTTTGGGTCGCCGTGTCGAGTCTGTCTGCGCCCAACCATTCTGTCGCCTTGCCGTCTCGGCGCGGCGAGCTGCGGTCGACATGGTTCCTGCTGGTTGGTGACGCCGTGTTTGCCCTGGCCATGCACGACGTTGCGGTGGACAAGGAGTGGTGTTTTGTGGGTGTCTCTTACACGCGCAGCACGGATCGGACTTGGCGGATGCCAGATACGGCCCGCATCCGAGCCGGGCGGCGTGCCTCGGGTGCGGGAGAGCGACCGGCGATATGGCGACAGAGAATCAGGAGGGTTCAGACGCTGTGAGAGGATGAGACCTCCTTCCAGGGGCCCCCTTCGATGCCTCCACCCTGGGGTCCGCAATGGAAGGCATCCAAAGCTCGTAACTCATGCGGCCGGTGCGGCACTCCCCTGCGCAGTAAGGTATCATGGGTATGTAAACACGCCTACGTAGAAAGGGCACACTTCGTACAGATCCGCAACGCAACCGCTCGGCGACAAGGGCCAGAGGACGCATGCATACGTCGCTTCGCTTGCTCCAGGGAGCATTCCTGTCCCACAGTGTCCCTCTCGCCTTGGTCAATCCCATTGCCTGCGGCCGCAGCAGACTGGCGCATGCAACTTTTGCGGCAGACAAGTGAGATGCGTGCCAGATCATTGGCGGCCGGAACGATGATCGTGTTGGCAATGATGCAAGATGCAGCGGCAGATTGGGCGTGACGGGGAGTGGAGGGCTTGGTCGGTGGTGGAGTGGGAAACCTCAGGCCCTGAAGGTGGAGTGCGCGCACCCCACGGAAAACCCCGCGCCAGGAAAGTGGCGCTGGCCTGGCTGCCCACTTCTTGGGGGCGGGAGCCTGGGAGACTGGCTGCCCCTGGCTGCTGCGCTTGGCTGGCCCCGCCGTGGCTGCACAACCACGGGGCAAGCAGCCAACCGGGGTCGGCGCCTGTCTTGTCGCCGAAAAACAACTGGCTCACCATCGTGCCTGCCCCCTAACACCACTCGACCATTGTGCAAACCCGCGCGCCGGCACACCAGACTAAAATTTGCGGGCAGGACTAGCTCCGCAGCATGCCATCTCTCCATCCCTCACCGGTCCGTCATGGAACGTGGAAGCCGATCTGCGCAAGCACCCAGATGGCCCGGCACTGCACCGTCGCAACTGGCCCCCTCCTTGTCCGAGTACCCTCGGGCGCGCGAGCCGTGGGGTTCGACGACAGGTACAAGTACATCGGCTGCCCGACTTGTCGAGATGGCGACGGCCGGCGCGATATGCAAACGAGGGGATTTTCTTGGGCCGACGTCGTTTAGCACCGAAATAATAAATAGAGACCTCGTGTCCGCGTCTTGACCCTTTCCCAGAGCCCATCGGCCTGTACCACGACGCCAGGGTCCTCGTCTTCTTAAGTCTACATCTCCCCGTCTCCATCTCCATCCCTTGCCCCCTCGACAGCCCCTTAGCCACTCTCGCCCAGCTGCCTCAAACACAAATCACGTTGCCTCACGCCCTCACCACTCCCCTTTCCCTCGGCAAGGCAACTCAGGTGTTCGCCACACTCGCCCAACGAGGGCCACAGAGAGTCGCCTGCCGCCCTCTTTGCCCATTCGACCCGGCCCCAAGGCAACAAAAGCAGACGGGGCAGCCGCCGCAGAGGGCCTCCAACAACCATTCTCGTCGCAATCTCGCGGTACACAGCATAAGCAATGGGTGTGACAAGAACCACCCACGTCGCGGGCAGCGGGAGCCAGCCCTCCCGCGGCCAGAAAGTCACCATCGCGTACACTGGCTGGCTCAAGGACACCAGCCAGCCGGGCAACAAGGGGCAAGAGTGAGTTTCCAGTTGTTCATCCCAAGCCTGCATTCATCTCATCTTTTCCATCCCAGTGCTGACAAAATGTTGCTTTTTTAAAAAAAATACAGGTTCGACTCGTCCAGCGGTCGAGGTGACTTTGTGACTGAGATCGGCGTTGGGAGACTGATCAGGGGTAAGTGAGCACACGTAGTTTCTCGAACTCGGGCTTCGTCGCAATGGGAGGAAATGGCTAAGACGATGCTCTCCAGGGTGGGACGAGGCGGTCCTGGACATGAGGGTCGGCGAGCAGGCCACGCTCGACATTACCAGGTGAGTTAGCCTTGCGAAAGGCGTCTGGGTTTGTTAGGGGGTCCTGGCTGACATTTTACTGGGAAGTGACTACGGATATGGGGAGAGGTAACGCTAATAGACCCGAGTCGCCCCAGTTGGAGAGCCTTAGTGCTAACCTAGGCCAGGGGATTCCACGGCCACATCCCGCCCAATGCCGATCTCATCTTGTAAGTCTCTGCCTCCAGCCTGCTTCAAATCCTGTTCTGACAGGGGACGGCAGTGACGTGCATCTCAAGGCTGTCCAATGACCTGGAAGTCATGCAAGATCTGCTTTCCTTCTGCGGTTTTGGGTCTGGGGGGAGCATGCTGCACACATGGTGGGCGTTTGTCGGGTATCTCGGGCTTTTCCACACATCCGGTTTCCTCAGCAACCCCTCAGTACACGCACGAGGGTGGCCTCTCAAGCGGGGGCTAAAATAATCGTTCGATACACTCAATGTGGCATGATTTGTTGGTTTCAATAGACGCCGCTTCATAGAATATTTCCAATAGAGCATCGGGGAATGAGATTCCAAGAGCCAGACACATTCTCTATCACAGGTACTCGCTGTGTACGGACAAATCATAGCCCCAACCAACCCATATTTGTCATGCATTTCAGATTATCAAGAAGGAACTGGGACGAGGAGGAGATCAATAAGCATCTCAAAAGAAGGAGGATGTCTAGAGGCATTTCGGGAAAAGAGACAGCAACGCTTTGGAAAATGGAAAAAGGGAAGTAGACTCAAGTTCAGAAAGAGTGCTAAACAGGTATGATCCAACACAATGCATATGCAAGAACATTGCGACGCGAGTCGCTGCCGAGTGAATCGGAAAAAAGATGCCTGAGACACCAAAAGGGGCCAAGTAAATACTTCAGGCCAGGCACTGGACCCGACCAATCAAGCTAGCCACGGTTACTGTAGCGCCTCACCAATGCTTCCCGACCCCACCTCTCCGTCACTCCCCGCAGGCTGCAGTGGCGGGGCTGACATGAGTGCTTGCACCTAACATCCAACACACGTCTTCCTGCATCTTCCACGCCAACCGATTACCAACATCGTGAGCCGTCAGTTTTCCACTCCTTCAACAACCAAGCAAAATCTCGCCAAACTGGGGAAACGCAAGGTATCCGACGGGGATTTGCCTATTTCCCTCAAACGAACCATGACTGTGAGTTACCGCTGCACTGTCCCCGGTCGCATGTTGGCATGCCGCACGGCGCAAGCTGTTGCAACTTTGATCTGTTGTTGCACATGCCCCGGCGCAGACAGGATTCGGCCGGCAACTTTGGCGTTACAGCTTCCCTTGGACACACCGGGCAAACACCGGCCTTGCTAAACAGCGCTCTAACGATGGATTCGCAGGGCACGAAGCAGCCCGGCGAGGTCGACCTCGTCACCCGGATGCAGGTCGACGAGTCGGTCGTGGGCTCGACCGAAATCGACGAATCCCTCTACAGCCGACAGCTCTATGTTCTGGGCCACGAGGCCATGAAGCGCATGAGCGCTTCGAATGTGCTCATCGTCGGCCTCAAGGGCCTCGGCGTCGAGATCGCCAAGAATGTCGCCCTTGCCGGCGTCAAGAGCCTCACTCTCCACGATCCAGCGCCGGTCGCCATCGCGGATCTCTCCTCACAATTCTTCCTCCGCGCGGAGGACGTTGGCAAGCCTCGCGACCAGGTCACTGCTCCCCGGGTCGCCGAGCTCAACGCTTACACCCCTGTTCGCCTCCACGAGTCCGCCAGGTATGAAACAAGCGATCCGGTAGCACCCGGCTGTGGTCAGTATGGAACTAACCAGCGTTTGGCATAGTCTCGGCGAGAACCTGTCACAGTTCGACAGCTACCAGGTTGTTGTTCTCACCAACACGCCCCTCCACGTCCAGAAGACCGTCGGAGACTACTGCCACGAGAAGGGCATCTACTTCATCGTCGCCGACACCTTCGGTCTCTTCGGGTCCGTGTTCTGCGACTTCGGCAAGAACTTCACAATCATCGACTCGACTGGCGAGAACCCCGTGAACGGCATCGTTGCTGGCATCGATGAGGAGGGGTTGGTCTCGGCGCTCGATGAAACGCGCCACGGGCTCGAGGACGGCGACTACGTCACATTCACAGAAGTCGAGGGCATGGAAGGTCTCAACGGGTGCGAACCCCGCAAGGTCACGGTGAAGGGGCCCTACACCTTCTCGATCGGCGATGTTGCTGGCCTGGGTCAGTACAAGAGGGGAGGTCTTTACCAGCAGGTCAAGATGCCCAAGTTTGTCGACTTCAAGGGCATTTCTGCCGCCATGAAGGACCCCGAGTTCGTCATCTCCGACTTCGCCAAGTTCGACCGCCCCCAACAGCTTCACATCGGCATCCAGGCGTTGCACGCGTTCGCCCAGACCCACGGCCGCCTGCCCAAGCCGATGAATGAGGAGGATGCGCTCGTCATTCTCAACTCGGCCAAGCAGTTTGCACAGGCCGAGGGCATCGAGGTGGAGTTTGACGAGAAGCTGCTCAAGGAGCTCAGCTACCAGGCGACGGGCGATCTCAGCCCCATGGCGGCATTCTTTGGTGGTCTCACCGCCCAAGAAGTGATCAAGGCCGTGTCGGGCAAGTTCCACCCCGTGAAGCAGTTCATGTACTTTGACTCTCTCGAGTCGCTGCCAACGGGCTCCGCCCGCTCTGAGGACTTGTGCGCGCCCACCGGCTCGCGCTATGACGGCCAGATTGCGGTCTTCGGCCGCGAGTTTCAGGGGAAGATCGCAAACATGCGGCAGTTCCTGGTCGGGGCGGGCGCGATTGGTTGCGAGATGCTCAAGAACTGGGCCATGATTGGCCTCGGGACTGGCCCCAACGGCCAGATCACGGTCACCGACATGGACCAGATCGAGAAGAGCAACCTCAACAGGCAGTTCCTGTTCCGGCCCAAGGATGTGGGCCAGATGAAAAGCGAGTGTGCTGCCGGGGCTGTGCAAGCCATGAACCCCGACCTCGCGGGCCACATTGTCTCGCTGAAGGACCGCGTCAGCCCTGACACGGAGCACATCTTCAACGAGGACTTCTGGAACGGCCTCGACGGCGTGACCAACGCGTTGGACAATGTCGAGGCGAGAACGTACGTCGACAGGAGATGCGTCTTTTTCCACAAGCCGCTTCTCGAGAGCGGCACGCTCGGGACCAAGGGCAACACACAGGTGGTCCTTCCCATGCTTACCGAGTCGTACTCTTCGTCTCAGGACCCGCCGGAGCAGTCTTTCCCCATGTGTACGCTGCGGAGTTTTCCCAACAAGATCGAGCACACGATTGCGTGGGCGCGGGAGCTGTTTGAGAGCTCGTTCGTCAAGCCCGCCGAGACGGTGAACCTCTACCTCACTCAACCCAACTACCTCGAGACGACGCTCAAGCAGGGCGGCAACGAGAAGGCCACCCTGGAGATGCTGGTGGACTTCCTCAAGAACGAGCGGGCTCTCACCTTTGAGGACTGTGTCCAGTGGGGCCGCATGCTGTTTGAGAAGCAGTACAACAATGCGATCCAGCAGCTCCTCTACAACTTCCCCAAGGACGCCGTCTCGTCCACTGGGACGCCCTTCTGGTCGGGCCCCAAGCGAGCGCCGGACCCGCTCAAGTTCGACCCCGACAACAAGACGCACTTTTCATTTATCGAAGCGGCGACCAACTTGCACGCCTTCAACTACAACATCAATGTCAAGGGCAAGACCAGGGAGGACTATCTCCAGGCCCTGGACTCGATGATCGTTCCAGACTTTTCGCCAGACTCCAACGTCAAGATCCAGGCCGACGACAAGGACCCTGTAAGCATTCCGAGGCTGACCGAGATGGGACGAGTGGCATGCTAATGCGGTTTAGGACCCCAACGCTGGCGCCAGCGCTTTTGACGACACGGCAGAGCTGCAGAACCTCGTCAACGACCTGCCGGATCCCAAGACGCTTGCCGGGTTCAAGCTGACGCCAGTGGAGTTTGAGAAGGACGACGACACCAACTACCACATCGACTTCATCACGGCCGCCAGCAACCTGCGGGCCGAGAACTACAAGATCGAGCAGGCGGACCGGCACAGGACCAAGTTCATCGCGGGCAAGATCATCCCGGCGATCGCCACGACGACGGCGCTGGTCACCGGGCTGGTGATCCTGGAGCTGTACAAGATCATCGACGGCAAGACGGACATTGAGCAGTACAAGAACGGCTTCATCAACCTGGCGCTGCCGTTCTTTGGGTTCAGCGAGCCGATCGCCAGCCCCAAGGTGGAGTACAAGGGCCCCAACGGCAAGGTGACGCTGGACAAGATCTGGGACCGGTTCGAGATTGGCAACATCACGCTGCAGGAGCTGCTCGACGACTTTGAGAAGCGCGGGCTGACGATTGCGATGCTGAGCTCCGGGGTCAGCCTCCTGTTTGCGTCCTTCTTCCCGGCGGCCAAGCAGAAGGACAAGTTCGGCATGCGGCTGAGCGAGCTGGTCGAGTCGGTCACCAAGAAGCCGATCCCGTCGCACCAGACGGAGCTCATCTTTGAGGTGGTCACGGAGGACGCCGACGGGGAGGATGTGGAGGTGCCGTACATCAAGGCCAAGATCCGGTAGAGGGTTAGATGGGGGGTTGGGATTGTAGGATGCTATCGTACGCTCATTTAGGCACGATTAGGAAATAGACCTTGTGTTTACATTGACTACTCCTTTTCCTTTCGTCTGTGTGGAGACGTCTCGTTTGGAGAACAACGGTTGCTTTGCACATACACAGCACATATGCTAATGGCCTCGTTCTGGACCTTTGCTCCACCGTTAAAAACTACGTTAGGTACAGAGTCTCGAGAGAGTCTGCCAATATCTTTTCTACCCTATCATTACCTCGCTCTCGGATTCTCTATCGGGCGCTGTCGATGTGTCAGCAACGGGCCTTACTCATCACCATGCACCTGCTGTGGAGATGCTCGAGACTTGGGGCTCCCTGAGATTACGTCACAATTTGTCACTTCCTCGGAAGACCGTACGGTACCAAGACAGACCAGGAAACCACTGTGGGATGACAAATGTTTTGTTCAGCTTCTTGTGGGTTGAATACTTGATATGCAGGGAATTACCGATCCCTTACTTACAAGTACAATTACTGGCCACCGCGGGGTGCTGTCGTAGTATATTACACACACACACACAGTACAGCGTACGGAGAAGGGTTGCCGCATGCAGCAGCAACAACCCACGGACGAACCCCTCCCCTCCTCATGAGTTTGGCTTTAAGAAGGCGTGCTCGCCCGCTTGTTGTTCTTGAGAATATCGCACCACTTGTTGTTGTTGCTGCTACTGGGACACTGTCGTCATCATCATCGTCACTGTCGGGTTTTGTTGCAGGCAGTTGTTATAAACCAAGGAGCAGCTTGTCAGCGAGAAAGGGAATTGCATCGATCGCATCATCGCAGAGAGGGTTTGCGTCGAGGAATTTGTCTGCGACGACCGGAGTTAGAAATCTCGCGACCATGGTAAGTTGCATGTCCTCATCAATTTTATTTTCAACAGATGGCGCAGTGTGGAATCAACGGGATGGTTCATCCCATCCGCCAACATTCCCCCTCCCTCACGTCACCGATTAACCCCCCTCCCTCCTCAACCCCCTTACGGATTCACAAACTCACAAACTCACTCACGATACCGTCACAAAACTCACTCATTAACCCTCAATCGATCTAGGCACCCACCGCAGAGGCAGCCAAGGCCAAGATCACCGACTGGGTCAAGCCCGGCGACAACTCGGGCGAGTTCAAGCGCCAGCAGAGCTCGTTCCGCAACTTTGTCTCGCGCGACCCGGCGGCCGAGTTCCCAGCGGAGAAGGGGCGGTACCACTTGTATGTGAGCTACGCGTGTCCGTGGGTAAGTTACATTTCCGTCCATTTTTTTCTCTTTATTTCTGGCTCTCCCATATTTGGGAGTTGTTGTTAATGTTGAGATCATGGCGCTGACGCAAAAGTAACAGGCCACGCGCACGCTCATCGCGCGCAAGCTCAAGGGACTGGAGGATGTCATTTCCTTCTCGGTCGTGCATTGGCACATGGGGCCCAAGGGTGAGCACTCCCTCTACCGGCTGCTGAGGCAAAAGTATGTGAGGTTGACTTGAGACAGGCTGGCGCTTCGCCACGTCCGAGGACACCGACGCCGCCGGCGAGAATGTCGTCCCCGATCCGGTGCAGGGCCACGAGGGCTTCACGCACCTGCGCGATATATACTTTGACGTGAACCCCCAGTATGAGGGGCGGTTTACCGTGCCCGTGCTGTATGACAAGAAGAAGCAGACGATTGTCAACAACGAGAGCAGTGAGATCCTGAGAATGTTTGGGACCGAGGTGCGTACCCCGTCTTCTTATAGTACAGAGATCCGGTATTGACTGGTGGACAGTTCAACGACCTCATCGACGAAAAGTACCGCAGCATCGAGTTCTACCCCGAGAACTTGCGCCAGCAGATCGACGAGACGCACGAGTGGCAGTACGACAAGATCAACAACGGCGTGTACAAGTCCGGCTTCGCCACGACCCAGGAGGCTTACGAGCGCAACGTGGTCGCACTGTTTGAGGCCCTGGACCGCGCCGAAGCGCATCTCGAGAAGACGGCCAGCGAGGGCCCGTACTGGTTCGGGAAGACCGTCACCGAGGTTGATATCCGGCTGTGAGTTACCCCGTCCCAGATCTAACGTATGAGCGGCGCTGATGATCAAAATGAACAGGTTTGTCACCATCATCCGCTTCGATGTAAGCCCTTCCCAGCAAAGTCCATTCTACTCCACCATATACTGACCTTGAAATGCAGCCCGTCTATGTCCAGCACTTCAAGTGCAACCTCCGCGACATCCGCTCGGGCTATCCCGCCATCCACAACTGGATGCGCCACCTGTACTGGGACCTGCCGGCCTTCCGCGATACCACCAACTTCTTGCACATCAAGAACCACTACACCAAGTCGCACACCCAGATCAACCCGCTGTCCATCACCCCGCTGGGGCCGGTGCCGGACATTCTACCGCTCGACGAGGAGGTCGTTGCTGCGAGGAAGAAGTAGGGAATTAAGAAGAGGTGATGCACGCGGGAATGGGAATGGCTTGTCCATGACTTTGTAGAAGTTTTCATAGCAGGGAATGGGAAAGACAAATGAAGAGATGATGAAATGACGAATTGAAAGCGAAACGTCGTGTTTGCTCAAAGAGGGTTGTCGGTAAGTCCAAAACCATTTTGATCGCGGATTAGCGGCGACCGGGTTGTTGAATGCAACTTTGGATCTACCAAAACATCCAATAAAAAGGCAAGATGGCCGAGCGGTCTAAGGCGCCACGTTAAGGTTCACCCTTAATCCCAATCTCCCCAAAAGATTCCGTGGTCCGAAAGGGCGTGGGTTCGAATCCCACTCTTGTCATAAACTTTTGCTCCTTTTTCGTTGGGTATGATGTGTTTGCCTGCTCCACTCGATTCTCTACTTCATGGGTCATACCTTTTTCTTTGAGAGAGAAATGCCCTGCTCATGATTATTTTAGTGGGAGAATTCGAATTGCTCGAAGGAACCTAGCTTCCTTTGTTGTCTTCAAGGATGCGTCAACCTCAACATGCTAGGCGTTTTTTATCTTGCGTATTCTATGAGTTATATGGTTATGATAAATGGAAAATGAACCAAGCCACCAGTTTTCTTTTTCTTTCTTTTTTTCCCCTCTTCTTTTGAATACATGGGATAGACACTCTTAAGAACCAGTGCCTCAGCAACGGCCAACTCAAGCCACCTTAGCTCTCTTCACACTCGACCTTACGCCTGCATCCCATACGACTCTCGCTCCTAACTGCTCGAAACTTCGCGATTCTTGCCGTTCAGACATATTGTCATCATGTCAAAAGGAAAGAAAAAAAATCCTGAATATGAATAGCTTTACTATCAAGCCTACAAGACTTCGAGCCAGAATTCAGGTTGGGTAGGCCCTCTTGGAGCATGCTCAACACACGAGTCAACAGATGGAAGAAATCAGGCAGCGAGAGAGATAAGCAGGCAGGCACACCGACAGATTGGCAAGGGAAAGATATGATACAAGGAACAATAGCAAGTTGGGCAAGAAGTCATAACTGACAATTTCAACTCTGATGCAGTGCAAACTCCCATCCGAAATGGCACGACCATTCTCACCATTACCGCTACAGCTCCACCACAACAGACAACACATACAACAAGCAAAAAACCATCTCACTATTCTTTTTCTCACACAGACACACAGACACACACATCCCTACTACACGACCCCTACCTCAACTCAGTCCCACCCATCACCCACACCAAAGCATCAACTCACCTTACCATCACCAACACCAGAGCAAGCATAGCACGAAACAGCATAGCAAAGCAAAGCAGAACATTATATTAATTCAACCCCACACCCCCAAGGCCACCTCATTCAAGAGGCTCTCGGACTGACTGAGATCGCTGTTTTGCCAGCCACACAAAAAAGACAAAAAGTACAACCAGAAACCAAGAGCCAAACCAGACCAAAAAAAGGGGAGAGAGAGAGAGAGAGAGCTAATAAAAAGGACTATAGTAAGAAAAAACATGCACTCTATCACAGTTGTCCAGACAAAATCGCTTCCGTTGCTGTTCACACAGTCGAGTCAGTCATCGTCACTCTACAGCTCCACTGCAACAGAAGGGCGGGGAAAGGGGACAAAACTTACCGCTATTAATATAAGCCCTCCTCGCGTCCAGCGGCACGCCGAACCGCCGCTCCAGCTCCAGCTTGACTCCCTTCTTGGTCACCGTCATCAGGTCGGCGGGTCGCAGTTC
>Ga0247824_10002044_pt1 | contig 11258 bp, 9 predicted proteins | sample 13C_PalmiticAcid_FD_194412 | JGI IMG/M metagenome (GOLD analysis project Ga0247824, IMG submission 194412) | Soil microbial communities from agricultural site in Penn Yan, New York, United States - 13C_PalmiticAcid_Day48 | ecosystem: Environmental > Terrestrial > Soil > Agricultural land...
GCAGTCCCGGTTGGTGGGGATCACGCCCGACGGTCCGCGCTTGATCCAGCCCACGACGTAATGCCCCGGCAGGGGCGCACCGTCGTAGCCGACGATCCGGCTGTCGGCGTTGCGGAAGACGCCCCGCTCGGTGTCGAACGGGATGCCCGGGATGGGCGTGCCGTGGTAGCCGACGGCGTGGATGACCAGGCCCGCGTCGTGCTCGGCGACGGCGCCGGTGGGCTGCGCCTCGACGGTGCCGTCCTCGCCCTCGACGAGCGCGTTGGTCGCCACGGAGACCGTGCGCACGCGCGCGTCGCCGCCGATGCCGACCACGGAGCGCAGGAACTTCAGCACGATCCGGCGGTCCGCGCCGGTGGGCTCCAGTGCGGCCAGTCTGCGCAGCTGCTTGAGGTTGTTGCGCTGGACCGGCGGGCGGGCCTTGTCGCGCTCCTTGTCCTCGGCGGGGACGTCGGCGGGGTCGACGATCACGTCGACGCCGGGCAGCTTGCCCAGCTCGGCGACCTCGGACGGGGTGAAGGCCGCGTGCTCGGCGCCGCGCCGGCCCAGGACGACGACCTCCCGCACGGACGACCCGTGCAGTGCTTCGAGGGCGTGCTCGGCCATGTCGGTGCCGGAGAGTTTGTCGGTGTCGGTGACCAGGATCCGGGCCGCGTCCAGCGCGACGTTTCCGTTGCCGATGACGACCGCACGCTCGACCCCCAGATCGACGTCGAGGTCACGACGGTCGGGGTGGCCGTTGTACCAGCCCACGAAGTCGCTCGACGGGTGGTTGCCGGGGAGCCAGGCACCGTCGACCTCGAGCCGGCGGCCGCCGGACGCACCGATGGCATAGATGACCGCGTCGTACCACTGCGCGAGCTCGGAGGCCTGGATGTCGGTGGCCACCTCGACGTTGCCGAAGTAGCGGAAGTTCTCGTGCTGCGCCGTGCGGTCGAAGATCTTGGTGACCGACTTGATCGCGGGATGGTCGGGGGCAACGCCGTAGCGGACCAGGCCGAACGGCGTGGGGAGCCGGTCGAAGACGTCGACCTGGACGTCCAGATCGTCCTGCTCCAGCAGGTTCCCGGCGGCGAAGAAGCCCGACGGCCCGGAACCTACGATCGCGACGCGCAAGGGCTTCATCAACAACACTCCCGAAACGAACGGCGCGGCAGCCTTCTTAGGCTGCCCAAAGTAGGAAGTCTACGCCACGCCCGAGCGCCGACGGCGGGCGCGACGCGCGCGCTTGGCCTCGGACCGGGCGCGCTTCTCCTCGACCTTGTGGCGTGCGGCCTCGGCGATCGCCGACCGCAGACCCACGCGCTCGACCTCCTCCTGGGCGGCGTGCGCGGCCTCACGGGCGTGGACGAGCCGCTCGTGGGCGTTCTCCTGGGCGTGCGCGAACCGGTCGTGCGCGGCCTCCTGCGCATGCGCCAGACGGTCCTGTGCGGCCTCCTGCGCGAGGGCCAGCCGCTCCTGGGCCGTCTCCTGCGCGTGGGCCAGGCGCTCACGCACGGCGGCGAAGCGCAGCTCGGAGGCGGTCTCGGGCGCGTCGTCCGAGGTGGCGCGGAGCCAGCGATCGGGCAGCGAGAGCTTGGCGATGGTGCGCTGCGAGAGGTAGTACTGCCGCAGCAGCGGTCCCTCCGTGTAGGGGAGGTCGTACTTCTCGCAGATCGCGCGGACCTTGGTCGCGACCTCGGACAGCCGGTTGGACGGCAGGTCCGGGAACATGTGGTGCTCGATCTGGTAGCTCAGGTTGCCGGTCATGAAATCCATGACGGGGCCACCCGAGATGTTCGCGCTGCCCAGCATCTGCCGGAGGTACCACTCGCCGGGCGTCTCGTCGACGATCGACTCGGTGGTGAACTTCTCCGCACCGTCGGGGAAGTGCCCGCAGAAGATGACCACGTAGGTCCAGATGTTGCGGGCGACGTTGGCGGTCAGGTTGGCGGTCAGCGTGCGCCCGAAGGAGCCACCGACAGCCTTGCTGATCGCGGGATAGAGCAGGAAGTCCTTGCCCAGCTGGCGGGCCGCCTTGACGCCGAGTTCGCGCAGCTGCTTGCGGGTCTGCGGCCAGGGCTTGTTGCCGGCGATCGCCTCGGCGAGCTCGATGTCGTGCAGGGCGATGCCCCACTCGAAGGTGAGCCCCAGGAACAGGTTGTTGAGGAACTGCGCGGACCGCTTGGCCTGCCACTGCTCGTCCCGCGTCACGCGGAGCACGCCGTAGCCCACGTCGAGGTCCATGCCCACGACGTTGGTGTACTTGTGGTGCAGGAAGTTGTGCGAGTGCTTCCAGTGCGCTCCGGGGCACGCCATGTCCCACTCCCACGTGGTGGAGTGGATCTCGGGATCGTTCATCCAATCCCACTGCCCGTGCATGACGTTGTGCCCGAGCTCCATGTTCTCGATGATCTTGGCGACCCCGAGCATGCCCGCGCCCGCGGCCCAGAACCACCGGCTCTTCGAGCCGAGGATCGTGAGCCGGCCCGCGGCCTCCAGGGCGCGCTGGGCTCGGATCACGCCACGGATGTACCGTGCGTCCCGCTCGCCACGGGACGACTCGATCTCGGAGCGGATCGCGTCCAGTTCGGCCGCGAGCCGCTCGACGTCGGCGTCGTCGAGATGTGCGTATTCGCCGACATCAGTGATAGCCACGTCTTTAAGGCTACGCGCAGTCCGGGGCGCCGCGTTACTTCGCGGCCGCCAGCTCCTCGACGTGCGAACGCAGGCCACGACGGTTGCCGTCTGCATCGATCTCGCCCTTGACCACCGTGGTCTTGCCGTTCTCGTCGTAGAAGCGCTTGTTGGAGTGCGTCTCGGGAGCGTCGTCGACGGTGGCCTTGAGGTACTTGTCCGGCAGCGAGAGCTTGATGATGGTGCGCCACGACTCCGCGTACTGCTTCCACATCGGCCCGCTGTTGTAGGGCAGGTCGTACTTCTCGCAGATCTCGACGAGGCGCGAGTTGATGTAGTTGTACCGGTTCGAGGGCAGGTCCGGGTACAGGTGGTGCTCGATCTGGCGGCCCAGGTGACCGGTGATGAAGTGCAACGCGTCGCTGCCCTCGAAGTTCGCGGTGCCCAGCATCTGGCGCAGGTACCACTCGGGGAGCGTCTCGTTCTCGATGTCCTCGATGGTGAACTTCTCTGCGTCGTCCGGGAAGTGGCCACAGAAGATGGTCATGTGGTCCCACACGTCGCGCACCGTGTTGGCCACGTAGTTGGCCGAGGCGGCCTTCTTGTAGCCGCGGGCGCCGGTGAAGGGCACGGCCATCGCGGGGAACAGGACGTAATCCTTCGCCGTCTGCTTGGCGATCTTGGTGAGGACCACCTTGAGCCGGCTGCGGAACTCCTCCCAGTCGTACTCCGCGTACTGCTCGCCGCCGTTGAGCGCCGCCTTCATGGCGTTCATGAGCTCGAGGTGCTGCACGGCCTTGCCGTACTGGAAGCCGATCATCAGGGTGAAGTTGTAGATCGGATTGAACAGCATGTACGGCTCCCACGGCTGATCGCGCGTGACGCGCAGGATGCCGTAGCCGATGTCGTCGTCCATGTCGGTGACGTTGGTGTACTTGTGGTGCATGTAGTTGTGGGTGTGGCGCCAGAACTTGCCGTCCGACGCGCTGTCCCACTCCCAGTTGGTGGAGTGGATCTCCGGATCGTTCATCCAGTCCCACTGGCCGTGCATGATGTTGTGGCCGAGCTCGTTGTTCTCGATCACCTTGGCGTAGCTCAGGCACGCGGCGGAGGCGGCCCAGGCGGCCTTTCCCTTCCAGCCCTTCATGCCGGCGCCCAGCCCGAAGACTCGGCCCGCGGTCTCCGCGATGCGCTGGCTCTTGATGACGCGGCGGATGTACTTGGCGTCCTCCTCGCCGCGGCTCTCCTCGATCTCGCGACGCAGTGCATCCAGTTCGGCACCGAGCGCCTCGATATCGGCGTCGGTCAGGTGCGCGTACTCCGCGATGTCAGTGATAGCCACGAGGCGATCCCCAATCGGTACGACCGCATGCAGCGGCCTCAAGAACAGAACGATTCCACTGTAGCAGCCAGGTAGGACAAAGTCATCGATCTTGTTCCAGGAGTGACGCACCCCGCACGCTCCGTGGTTCGGCGAGGTCATCGGGTTCGACGGTGCGCCGTGACGGATGGGACCGGCGGCGAGCGGTGTGCGCGTCCCATCCACCGGTCGACTCATGTCACAGTGTCGTCCCCCGCGCGGCACCGATCCGCGATCCTGAGGTTTCGTCCCGCGCTGGAAGCCGGTCGTGTGATGCGGGGTCGGCCATCCCCCGCGCGACACCGGTTCCCCCACGGCACGCCAGTCCTCCCCCACGAGAAGCCGATTCCCTCACCGCACGCCGATTGCCCCGAGACATCGGCAGCCGAGCCCTACACGCCGTCGCCGGCGATGAGCGTCACTCGAACTCCGAGATGGTCACTGAGGTTCCCATCGGCGTCGCCGGCCGGCATCAGCGTGAGGTCGGCGACGGCAAGGTCCGCCGAATGGGCGACGTGATCGATCAGGCGCGGGTCGGCACCGTCGGTAGCGAGGCGGAGGCCCGAGCACGCCGCCGCCAGAGACTCCGCGACCGCCTTCGGCTGACGCCCGCGCGGAATCCGCTGGTTGAAGTCCCCCGCGACGACAAGCGGTCGAGCCTGCGCGTCCAGCACCGGCTTCAGCGCTTCCAGATACGCGGCGTGGTCCTCCCAGCTCGTGCGGTCCTTTCGGCCGGTGCTCACGTGGGCTCCGGACCACGGGATGCAGACGCCCGCGATCCTCACGGGGCCCAGCGCCGTATCCGTCGTCGCAGCGACCCAGCGCCCTGACGGGAAGGCCACGGACCCGGTGTCGTCAACGTCCGACCACGGATTCCGCGACCACAGCAGGACCTTCCGGCGACCGGGACGAGTCGGGCGATAGCCCCAGTCCGGCACCGCCTCGACCACGTGGCCGCCGGTCGGCAGGACATCGGCCTCGGCCTCGGTAAGCACGATGATGTCGGCGTCGGCGTCGGCGACCGCCCGGGCCACCTGCCGACCGCGAGCGGTGCCGCTATGCGCCCACCAGGCGTTCCAGGTGAGGAGACGCAGACACGGGGGCACTTCGTTCACCCGGACAGACTGCCACGCCGGAAGGCGACGGTGCGGCGCACCGTCGGGCATCGGGAAGGAGGTCAGGCGCGGCGGCGACGCCGGGCGTGGACCGCCGCGCGGGCGGCCTTGAGGCCGAACCGCCGGCCGGTGGCTGCGTCGACTCGCGGCTCCGCGAACTCGGTGCCGGCGAACATCGCCTCCGACGCCGTCTCGGGGGCGTCGTCGGCGGTGTCGCGCAGGTACTTGTCGGGCAGCGAGAGCTTGGCGATGGTCCGCCAGGACTTGTAGTACTGCACGTGCAGCGGGCCGATCGTGTACGGCAGGTCGTACTTCTCGCACAGCGCGCGGACGCGGACGCCGATCTCGGCCAGCCGGTTCGACGGCAGGTCCGGGAACAGGTGGTGCTCGATCTGGTAGCTGAGGTTGCCCGAGAGGAAGTCGATGACGGGGCCGCCCGAGAGGTTCGCGCTGCCCAGCATCTGGCGCAGGTACCACTCGGCCTGCGTCTCGTTGTCGACGTCCTGCTTCGTGAACTTCTCGGCACCGTCGGGGAAGTGGCCGCAGAAGATGACGGCGTTGGTCCAGACGTTCCGGATCACGTTGGCGGTGATCGTCGCGGTGAGCGCCTTGCGCCAGCCCCTCTTGCCGCCGAACGGGACGCCGACCAGTGGCGCCGCGACGTAGTCCTTGAGCACCTGGCGGCCGATCTTGCGGCCGACGTCCGAGGCGTCCGCCTTGAACCCCGCCTGGTCGAACCAGGGCTTGTTCCACTTGGTCGCCGCGCGGCCGAGCTCCAGGTGCTGGATCGCCACGCCGTACTCGAACAGGAGCATGAGCAGCGTGTTGTAGGCCAGATTGCCCGCGTTGAACGGGGTCCACGGCTGGTCGCGGGTCACGCGCAGGGTCTTGTAGCCCACGTCGTCGTCCATGTCGAGGACGTTCGTGTACTTGTGGTGCACGTAGTTGTGCGTGTGCTTCCACAAGCGCGAGGTGCCGGCGTTGTCCCACTCCCAGGTCGTGGAGTGGATCTCGGGATCGTTCATCCAATCCCACTGCCCGTGCATGATGTTGTGCCCGAGCTCCATGTTCTCGACGATCTTCGCGACGCCGAGCGAGACCGCGGAACCCCACCAGAAGCCGCGCTTGTGCGCGCCGAGCAGCATCAGCCGGCCCGCCACCTCGAGCCCGCGCTGGGCCGCGATGGTGCGCTGCAGGTAGCGCACGTCCGACGTACCGCGGACCGCCTCGATGTCGCGCCGGATGGCGTCGAGCTCCGCCCCGAGCGTCTCGACGTCGGCCTCCGTGAGGTGCGCGTACTCGGGGATGTCGGTGATCGCCATGCGGGGCCGCCCTCCGTGGTCGGTCTCAAGTCCATCTAACCTACGCAACCGTAAGTTACGGCCTCGTAGGTGTCAATCGGAGACGGGACTCGGGCCCCTGACCGCGGAGAACGCCCCGACTGGACGTCGAGGGTGCAGTCGCCGACAGCACGGTGATGCACTGGGTACGGCTCCGGCCTAGACGTCGAGCGTGCAGTCGCCGACGGCACGGTGATGCACTGGGGTACGGCTCCGGCCTAGACGTCGAGCGTGCAGTCGCCGACGGCCACGCTGATACAAGTTTGTATGCGCTCGCCCTCGGTGTGCAGGTCGCCGCTGCGCAGGTCGCGGACCTGGCCGTCGGCGAGCTGGACCACGCAGGTCTGGCAGATACCCATACGGCAGCCGAAGGGCATCTGCACGCCGATGGCCTCGCCCGCCTCGAGGAGGGTGGTGGCACCGTCGACATCCGTGGTCTTGCCGGCCTTGAGGAAGGTGACCTCACCGCCGCTCGCGGAGACGTCCGCGCGCTCGACGGTGAACCGCTCCTGGTGCAGGCGCGAGTCGATGCCGCGGTCCTTCCAGCCCTTCTCCATGTCGTTGAGGAAGACGCCGGGGCCGCAGATCCAGGTCTGGCGCTCCTGCCAGTCCGGGACGACCTCGCCGATGTTCTGCGGGGTCAGGCGGCCGGCGTCGCGGGTGTAGCGCAGCTGCACGCTGACGTTGTCGTGGTTCGCGTCGAAGGCCTCGAGCTCGTCGCGGAACAGCGCGGAGTCGGCGTTCGGCGCGGAGTGCACGGCCACGATGTCGGTGGAGGCGGGGATGCCGCGCCGCTCCAGCGTGCGGAGCATCGCCATGACCGGCGTGATGCCGCTGCCGGCGGTGAGGAACAGGACCTTGGGCGGCAGGGGGTTCGGGAGCGTGAAGTCGCCCGACGGTGCCTGCAGGCGCACGATCGTGCCCTCCTGCACGCCGGTGACGAGGTGGTTGGAGAGGAAGCCCTCGTTCATCGCCTTGACGGTGATCGACACCTCGCGCGGGCCGCGGCCGTGGCCCAGGTCCGGCACGGAGGTGAGCGAGTACGAGCGCCACGTCCACTTGCCGCCGACGAGGACGCCGATGCCGACGTACTGACCGGCCTCGTACTTGGTGTTGAAACCCCAGCCGGTCTCGATGGTGAGCGTGACCGACTCGTCGGTCTCCTGCTGCACCTTGACGATCTTGCCGCGCAGCTCGCGGGCCGACCACAGCGGATTGATCAGGTGCAGGTAGTCGTCCGGCAGCAGCGGCGTGGTCAGCCGCGCCACCGCGCCGCGCACCAGGTTGGTGCGGGGATGCTCGGCGGAGACGTCCTTGGCCGGGGCCTCGAGCCAATCACGGAAAGCGCGGAAAGAGTTGCTCATGCCCGTGAGCCTACGGTGCCGTAACCTGTTGGGACAATTTCTGTGAGGTTGTCCTATCGACCGCTGCGCGGCGAGGGCTTCGCCGGGCCGTCCGCGACGAAGTCCCAGTAGCCCCGCGGACCGTCGGAGACCCGCAACCGGTCGCCCGCGACCTTGACGGTGCGCGCACCGTCGAAGGCCGTGCGGAACTGCTCACCCGCGCCGGGCGCGAAACAGGCCCGCAGCGTGGAGACCAGGCCGCTGAAGACGACGCGCTCCCCCGTGACCGCGGCGGTCATGCCGAAGACGTTGCAGCCGTCGTTGCCGCCCGCCCCGTCGCCCTTGATGCTGAAGTACGCGGGCGCGCCGGTGTACTTGACCGGTGCCGTTCGCGCGAACCCGTGCCCGTCGAACCGCCACTGCGTACCGGTGAGCGGCACCGGCGCCGCAGATGCGAGCGGCGCCCCGGCGACGAGGATCCCCACCGCTGCCATGAGCGCGATCACCGGTCGAATCATCCGCACAGTCATCCCTCCACCGTAGGCGGGTCCACGGAGTCAGCGGCGCGCGATGCCCGGTTCCAGCAGGTCGAGCGGGTCGAAAGACAGCGGGAAAGGCACCTCGGTGCGGAACTCCTGGCCGCTCACCGCCTGCGCGATCACGCGGTACGCACCGTCGACCAACTCGCTGAGCTCGACCTCCACGTACCTGCCGTCGATCTCCACCCGCAGGTAGTACGGCACTTCCGCCGCCGCACACAGAGCAGGCTTGTCGATGCGGTCCCGGCGACGGCTACCGGGCGAGACGAACTCGACCGGCATGAGGAACAGGTCGGCCGGAACCCACACGGCTTGCTGCGCAGAAGCGCGGAGTACAGCGAGATCGGGTTCGATCCACGTCTGATCGTCGAATCTCATGTTGACCGACGGATAGACGAGAGCGTCCGCCCCCATGGCCGGCCCGTCGAGCAGGACCAGCATCCGACCCATCGCGTAGCGGTTCGCCGCGCCCTCCATCGGACTCATGATCAGTCTCCCCCCGAGACATTCGTACCGCGTCGCCGGTGGAAGGCCATGGAGCGGGACGTACCGCTCCGCCAACTCGGTGGTCCACAGCCCCGCAAGATCGACGAGCGGGTCGAACGGCGCGTCATCGCGCAGCGGAGCAGCCACGGTCCTCACCTCGTCTCGTTACAAGTCCAGCTCCAGGCTAGAGGAGTTCGAGGAGGAAGGGCAGTTCCTGCGTGGCGTACCAGGCGAGATCGTGGTCCTCAGCATCGCCGACGGCGAGCTCTGCGTCCTCGTCGCCCAGGTCGGCGGCGTCGACCACCTGCGCGGCACGGGTCACCGCCTCCTCCGCCTCTGAGACGTCGACGTGCACCGCGAGCACGTCCTTCAACCGGATCGGCTCGGTCACCTTGAGCACGGCGTCGTCGAGATCGGGACGCTCCTTGGCGGCGGGCACGTCGACGGTGATCACCACGCGCCGTACGGGTTCCGGCTCGCCGTCGGCCTCGGCGTCGTCCGGTCCGTCGACGGCGAGCAACCGCAGGGAGGCGCGCGCGGCCTGGCGCATCGCGGCCTCGGCGAGCTCCTCGTCGTCGCCCGACGTGTACGCCTCGCGCAGGGCGGGCGTGACGCCGAAGACGGTGCCGCCCAAGGGGAACAGCTCACCGTCGCGCTGCAGGACCTGCAGCCCCGCCAGGGTGCTGGGTACGTACACGCGGACCGTCATCTACTCCCCTTTCACGGACGCGGCGATCTCGTCCAGTGCCTCGTACAGGAACTCCGTCATCGAGATCACGTCCCACATGCCGTCGCGATCGGCGTTCAGGCCGATGTAGACGGTGCCGTTGTACGACGTGATGCCGATCGACACCACCTGATTGGCGATGAGCGGCGGCACCGGGTACACGTGCTGCACCTCGATGCCCGCCAGGTACACCGGCGACTGCGGGCCCGGCGCGTTGGTGACCAGCGTGTTGAAGGACCGGGGCGAGACGCTCATCGCAGTGCGCGCGCCCAGCGCGTGCAGGGTGGGCGGGGTGAAGCCGCCGCTGGTGGCGAGCGCCCGCGCGGCGACCTGCCGGTTCCGATCCACCTGCGCCGCAGCGCCGTGTGCGATCTGGCGCATCCGTACCACCGCGTTGCCCTCGGCGACGGGCAGGCGCACGATGTACGCCCGCACCTGCTCCCCGACGCCGAGGCCGACGTCGTCAACGGCGATCGGCTCGAGCACGCGCACCTCGGTGCCGGCGCTGATCGGCTCGCCGCGCGAGATCAGCCAGGTACGCAATCCGCCCGCGATGACCGACAGCAACAGGTCGTTGACGGTGCAGCCGAAAGCGGCGCGCAGCCGGCGGAACTCGTCGAGGTCCATGCGCGCCACCGCGAACCGCCGGTTCCGCGAGATGGGGACGTTGAGCGACCGGACGGGCGCCACGGACGTGCGGGCTCGGACCAGCGAGGACGCGCGCTCGATGACGTTGGCCGCGTCCTCCTGCAGCCCCGTGATCGATTCGGCGACCTCGCCCACGACGCCCTGGATCATCGCCGCAGTGCGTTTGGGACGCGAGAGCATGTCGATGACGGCGCCCATCACCAGTTCCCCGTCGCTGGGCTCGTGCTGGCCCATCCACAGATCCTCGGGCGGCTGCGCCGTGTGCGGGGTGTCGGTGAGCAGGAGCTGCATCAGGTCGACGTTCGCGCGGCCGTCGACCAGCGCGAGATGGGTCTTGGAGAAGACCGCCAGCCGGTCGTCGGCGAGGCCCTCGATGAGGTAGACCTCCCAGAGCGGCCGCTCGCGGTCCAGCGGGCGCGAGTTCAGGCGCGCCACCAGATCGTGCAGCTGATCGTCGCTGCCCGGCTGCGGCACCGCGGACACCCGCACGTGATAGGTGATGTCGAAGTCGCGGTCCTCGATCCAGACGGGACGGGCGATGCCCAGCGGCACCGTCCGGACCTTCTGCCGGTAGCGCGGCACCTCGGCGAGCCGCTCCTCGATGGTGTCGAGCAACCGCTCGTAGTCGAGACCCTCCTCCGGGCGGCGCAGGATCACCAGCGACCCGACATGGGTGGGGGTCGTGGAATTCTCCAACGCGTAGAACTCCGCATCGGACTGGCCCAGCCTGCCCTTCACCTGCACCTCCCCGCGCACCGATCGTCGGCGCCAGCATACGGGATGGGCCGGTCCACGCCGGTTCGACTACACGGGATCCGAACGCCTTCCTGATGCGTCTAATCAGTATGGGGGCGATCATTCTCGCGGCCGAGGGGACCAGGTCCCGTCCTGCCCGCACACCGGACCGGGGCTTCGTCGTGCTGCGCGCGCCGGACGCCGAGCCGCCGGCGCAGCCGATGCACCGGGTACGGGCCGCCCGGTCCGCGCCGCCGCTGCCCGCGCCGCCGTCGCCGGTACCGCCGGAACCCCTCGCCGTGCCCGGGCCCGCGGCCTCGGTACATCCCGAGGCGCACCGGTTCGTGGT
>Ga0247824_10002045_pt1 | contig 11252 bp, 10 predicted proteins | sample 13C_PalmiticAcid_FD_194412 | JGI IMG/M metagenome (GOLD analysis project Ga0247824, IMG submission 194412) | Soil microbial communities from agricultural site in Penn Yan, New York, United States - 13C_PalmiticAcid_Day48 | ecosystem: Environmental > Terrestrial > Soil > Agricultural land...
TGAACGAGAGAGAGGCGAGGGGTATGAGTCGATGTTACACCTTTTTGTCAACATACCCATCACGAACAGAGGCACTGCACCGAACACAACGAATGAATCACATCACCAGAGAGTGGGATGGCCAGGTAGTATCTGGACCGAGGACCAGGGTTTAGGGGATATGGATGGTCGAACACCAACGATCCAATCACTGGAGAAATTGTGTGTCGCCGCTCACCCCTGAGTCCTGTTCTCTCTGCCTTTTGGTGTTTGCTCATGGTTACACAAGTGTGAGAAGAGAGCGGTGCGAGGCCATGGGCGGGAATCTTTCGTCTTCGAGCCTCGAGTTCATTGAGCTCACCTCTGTTCGGTCGCGCGCTCGCTCACCTCTCCCCTCCACCTCTTACGCGAATTGGGGTTGAGCGGCTGGCTCTATAACAGCCGCAACAGGGTCTCTTCGACCCAGTCTAGGAATTGGCTGTGGGAAGGTTGCGCCCATGCTCAGAATCATCGCCGTGTCTTTTTTACCTGTTACCCACGCCCTAAGCGAGTCCCTACCACCAGGACAGCCCCCTGCCTTATCTTCCCGCCCTCTCGAAATGAAATGCAGATATATGAATGGAGAGTTTGCAGTGCTCCTTGAGCTCATCCCCTACTGCAGCCGCTTTACCGCTGTTTTCGTTCACTTTCTTTACTCCCTTCAGGTTTGCGAAAGAACAGCATGAATGACGTCTATGAACAGATCCTCTCGCCTACTGTGTCATTGGGATAGCACCACGGGTTCATTAAGTTGGCGACGCCAAGATCCTTGAGTAGACAAACCTTCAGCAAATTGGTCAGGGTCCGGGCCGGACAGGAAAATGAATGTGAGGATTGTTCGAGAAGACAGGACGTGGTACAAGATGGCAGGAACTTTGCCAATGCTGTTGATGAGGGAACTTGTGAGTCAAGACTCGACCCAACATCATACCCTGATGCATTGCTCGAGAAGAATGTCGCGTTTGTGAGAACCGACCACTCCATCAGTATGTTTCACGGTGCTCGTTCAGGATCCATGATCTCATTCATCTGGACTCTGATCTCCTCGATCCTCATGCTTGTCGATCTCTGAAAGAGATCATCACCACCACTATCAACACTAGCAAATGGAAAGAGGGAGGCTGTCCAAGCAGCCCACTCATCAATTGATAAATGACCATGGTGTCGGGGGTGGGAATGGGATTTCCTGCGCATTGTTCTCCGTCGATCAGTGACCAGAGACGAATAGGCGAAGAAAGAGGGTCTTGCATGATCTGCCCCCATTTGTTTAGAGAATCTGTCATCCCCTTTTTACTTTGTCCTACCATGCATGACCATTCCACCACACACACCCCTTGAGATGGTACAGACGACACAGCTGCACCCTGAACAAAAAAGAACCGCAGCGGGCAGTTATACTGCTTCTTCCATTTTGTTCCAGGTTGCTGCAGATCCTCCGCCCTTCCGACACGTACTGTTCTTTACATGGACGCATGCATGTACAGTGCTTCGAATGATTGCAAGAAGCGTCGTTGTACGACAATGAATTATTCTTTGACGCAAGATTCTCAAAGTACAGTGCAGCTCTTGTGTGCTGTCGAGGATCTGACCAATCACTGGCCCGCCCTGGGCGGCTCGATCGAGCCCAATAACATACCAACTGAACACCACTGCTCAACGTCCCGCACCCAATATACGGGTGCTTTGATGCCCTCTCGGCGAGTTTCATGGCGTACAAAGCGTTGTTCCTGGAAAGAGGGAAGGCGGGGTAGCCTGCATGTTTTTCCTGCCAAACTTTCAAGGACACACCTCGATCAAGGCATAAAAGGACAACCCATGAAGAAAGCATTCAATGGCGCGCGATGTTTGCCCATTCCAACCCATTAACCCTGCAATCAATGTGCAATGAAAGGCTAAAACGCAGTAACGAATAGTTGATTCGGCTGAAGAATAGTTTGGCTGATAATTCCATCCATCTCATCATTCATTCTTCATTTGGACGGGTTTAGATCTTACGCAATGACATGATGTCCGCAGAGGCTACCGCGTCAATTGAATCTGTCTCATCAATTGCACTATCAAACAGCACTTTCAGGCCTTGACATGCAGGGTGTAACGAACGTGATCACATCAACAAACAAGTGTCGGAGGATCCCACAAGAGCCGTTGAAGGTCGCCATGGCGCCAAAGGCAACGGTAACACTGGCGAGACTAGGCCCTTCCCATCCCCCTACTTTCCTTCCCCTAGGACCGTTTATTTTCCACCGAGTTGAGCTCTATCAAGGGCTCGCGCTCAAATGTCCCCTAGGTTTTATTTTTAAAGTGGAGGTGTTAGAAGAGATGGGATAGCCGTCTGCAAGTGATCAGTGGATGTTATGACCAAGGCAAAAAATAAAAAAAGCAGGGATGGTTCACTTCATTTTTGAGTGTGATGGTGTAACTTGTGGCGAGAGAAAAGGTCCTCAGAGATCAATGTGAGCAGGGGGGGCGCAGGGAGTCAATCAGGCGCGTTGCTTGAGGGGGTGGAGCCGATGGAGAGCAATTGCAAGCCATCTGAGCGGTACGGACCGACTTTGCGTCAACAGCAGCATTAGTAGTAAGCAGCTTCCAGCTCTGCGGGAAGACGAAGGTTCATCGCATGCAACGGTATTCGATGCTTGGGCCATCTGTCGTACAAAAATTGAGAGCAGGTGTCAAGAGCCGCCGCTTAAATAATCCGTTCGCCAACCATTTCTCTCACACTGCATTTCCCCCTCCTTCTCTCCCCTTCGTATTGAGCCCTGTTGCATGACAGAAGCTGCATCGATTATACCAGAGTCGTTCTCATGACATGTCACCTGAGAAGAGCAATCAATGCCCATCGTCATCGAAGGGGTGCATCCGAACGTTCGACCTTCGAAGAAGGCACGTTTTTTCAAACCCTTGCTTGTGTGTTCTGTCCTCTGCATTGATCTGTCGCACTACGTATTCCTGGGACGCTGACCTACAGATCTTCCCTTTTCTGCCCATCCGAGCTACATGCAGGCGCTTTTTTGTACCGCACCCTTGCAGTAAGTGCTGCGAAACCTGTTACACGTCCCTATTCCGCACTAATCACAAGCAATTAGGTCCGATTCACCTGGCTCCTGGAGTGGATCGCCTCATCTCATCCGTATCAACCGTGCCAAGAACTATCCGCCCCTTGCCTGAGCTCTTGTCTCGGCTCTTCGGTATGTGTGTGTGTGCTCCAGGCGCCAAGGCCTACTCGCTTCTGGACAAACTGGAGCACTATTGCATGCTGCATGGGGGTGGAGGTGCAGGACAATCCTTGCAAGCCTATATTCGCTCAGCAAAATCTGCCGTTCTCCTTCTTTCTCGCTCAATCCACAAGACCATTCTCCTTGGAGCTCCCATAATCTAGATTGTTCTTTGGACACCGATCGGTGGACACTTTTTTTGCCGGCCACCATTGGATCTGCCACATATACCATAGAAATAGAAATAGACCGTTCGCCGTTGGCCTGTTTTGCCTTCCTCACCACTAAGGTCAAGGTCACGCTTGCCAATAACACTCTAAGGTTCTATGCCCGATCTCGCACCTAATCGTCGATCTGGTCAACTCTCTTCCTTCGCCATCGATCGCAGTCATCAAGGTCTTCGCCATTGTTTGGTTTCGCAGACAAATTCCAAGGTCGGTGGTGCTACAACAACATCACTATGTCAACCCCAACATGATACTAACTCACCCAACATAGCATTGCAGGGGTAAGTTCGTTGTGTGTAACCACACCCTGACACCCTGGCATTGACTGACCCCCTGGTTTTTTTTTTTTTTCCCAGAGCATTCGCTGGGCAAATCCTAGCCACAGCCCTCGGCGGCATTTTCATTCAGCCACCCCCCTCATTCCCTCCTTCCCTTTCTCCCGCACCTCGTACGTACGACAGATTTCTCTCGCTCGCACGTATTCGTCAAGGTATTTATCAGTATATATATAACAACTGCTTGACACTGCCGCCGGGAAGGAAGACTCGTGACCTCATGAACATACACCTCGACATGCTTCGGAGATTGCATCGCCGCAGGACAGAGTACACCCATTCATGATCTTATATCTCCTTGTTCGACCGCAGGTATCATCGCAAGGATCCAAACGAAAGCCTGTCCGAACGTGTTCTATTTCCACTCGAGTATTCAAGCTGACTCACCGAAGGTCGAACGTAAGGCATGCTCATCGTCACTCACCTCGCCACACCACATGGATGGCATTGTCAGAAACCACTCGAAAGAACGTTAGAGCTTGCACTATCCTGACTGTTTGTGCAGATGTATATCTCTCACTCAACACCTCAACTTGATCTAAAATGGCAGTTCTCTCTTGTCTCTTATGTTGTTATATATTTTAATAGGACAACAACCAACAACTGCGGACAAATGGTGTTTGGTAACATCATTTCTTCACCCCGAGCAAGTCTCTCGTTGCAGCAAGTCCTGCATCTCGCCAATGTCTACTTGGAGAATGCTCGCAAAGAATCGGATCCAGACATTGCTTTGGTGTTGTGTTACGATACAGAGGTTTCGTTGAAAAAAGCCGCCAAACACACCGAGGACAAGGGGATGCGAGAGGGAATCGCATCCATTTACATTGGGCTAGGTGAACTGCTGAGTACCCAGGATCACAGAGATGAGGCGCAGGCTTTCTACAAAAAGTCAGAGAAATGGGGGTAAGTAAGAAGCGACAGCTTTTTTACTCTTGATCAACTCAAAAAAAACAGCAGCACTTCCTGAACTGTGGACGTACCACACACTCTTTGTTTGATTCAACAGAGGCCGTGCTCACAAGTCTGGTCGACTGGCACACCCATCCCGTCCCGCCAGCTTCATGTCTGCAACCAAAAGCGCATTGCACACCCACTCCACTGCAGATTCTCCCGTCGACAAATCATCGCTCCGTCCTTCTTCTCTGAGCCCACCCAAACAAGGAACTTGCACTGCCACAATCCCGAAGAACAACTTTCCAACCAACGTGCTTCCGCCTACCATCGCCTTCAATCCACCTGAACCTGACTCTCGTCTCAACGATACCAGTCAGCTCGCTTGCTGTCTCGGATTGTTGCAAGCTTCCATTGAGCCGGATGACATTCTGGACACAGCTGCACGCAATTGGTTGCAAATCACCAAGAACGAACCAGACGAGAGAGAACGACTCAATACTCTGGCTACAGATGTCATTCGAGCATTCAAGAGGGATGAATTCAAGAATGCAAACAGTGTGACCGAGGTCGTGTTCTTGGCTCCTGTTCTCGAAAACGACGACTTTCGGTATCTGGTCAAGGAATTCTACTCTGGGATCGGCCAATCAGGATTGCTGGATGTTCATCAACTTGAAGGACTTGCTCATCTGATACAAAGTGCCAACTCGGGGTACCTCGATACCGATGACCTTGTCAAAGTCCTGACACTCCTCAGCACCCGACTGAGAGACACTCATCATCAATCAACAACTCACCTCTATCAACTGACATGTGCTGTATCACATGTGTTGGATGCCATGGCCGATGCCAATGTTAAAGGATTGAATCGCGAGAAGATACACGAGCCCTTATCTTCTTACCTGGATGGATTGAAAGAGAGTTCGGATCCATACTTGGTATACCAAGCAGCATATGCCTATCAAGCTCTATTGTGTGTCCCTGACGATGAGACACTTTGGCAAGCAACACTTCGTCGCACTGGGAAGGTCATCCAGGGAGTGTCAGGACTTGTGAGCGCAGTCAAAGGACTTGATCTGAATGGATTCATCGAAGGACTGGAAAACATCCAGAAAGGGCTAGCTGGAGCGACTGAGATGGTCCAAGTTGTCAAGACAGCGTACGATGGAGCAAAGTCGTTGACTGAAGGTGGTAGAGTATTCTTCGACTGTCTGAAGGAGGGTCTCAGCTTCAGCCGCAAGTGTGCATGGTATCCAGCATTGAGAGGAGCTGATACATTGATTCGAAATGGTCAGTTTACAGAATTCAGGAAACTTGTCTGTGAAGCACCATGCCGATGTGATGCAGCATTCCAATGGGGAGTGTGTCAACGTCTAGGAGAAGTTGCAGCCAACTCTCAATGGGATACAGAGACTCGACAGGGTGCCATTGTGTTCCTTTGTGAGATATATCAGAATGATACTACCTGGGGTGATCAAGCAAATGTCAAGCAATGGATTGTGAACATCCTCATGCAGTTGACATCTCTACCTGGCAGCGAGATGCAATGTAAGTGGACATGGGTGACACAATCGTTCTGGCTGAAGATTTGTTTGAACATCTAGTACATTAAACTAATTTATGTATCCCCGACGATTACTTGGCTACACACAGTTGCCGAGGCAAGAATCCAAGAACTACGAGAGCATGGAGACACGACAAAGCAGGCATTCTATCGAACATGCCTCGAGAAAGGATCTGGATCCCATCCATTGAGGGTTATCTTGCCTGAGATCGCATCTCCATCGTTACTCGATCGTGTCCAGGAGAGACCGGTCGTGGAAGGAAGCCTACGTCAACTACGAAGACTACGGTTAAAGGAACGAGGGAATGTCGTGTACATCCCACCTCAAGCCAAATCCAGTCTGCAATCTCGAGACGAAGCACGATTCCCACTGATGGAGAAGGTCAACGAGTTCTTGTCAAGCGAGCAAAAGGTGTTTCTTCTGCTTGAAGATTCTGGAGCAGGCAAATCGACATTTAACCGTGAACTCGAGTGTCACTTGTGGCAAATGTACAGGAAGACTAGCGCAATCCCTCTCTATATCAACTTGCCTGCCATTGATAAACCGGAACACGACATGATTGCCAAACAGCTCAGGAAGGCAGAGTTCACTGAGCCACAGATCCGGGAGTTGAAGCTCCATCGAAAGTTCACATTGATTTGCGACGGATACGATGAGAGTCAGCAGACTCAAAACCTGTACTCGAGTAATCGACTGAATCAACCAGGAGAATGGAGTGCCAAGATGGTGATCAGCTGCCGTAGTGAGTACCTCGGAGTCGATTATCGAGACCGCTTCCAACCGGGGAACCGCAACCAGCAGTCAGACTCATCGCTGTTCCAAGAAGCCGTGATCACGCCGTTTTCGATGGGTCAGGTTCAAGACTACATCACACAGTACGTGTCTGTGCATCGACCGTTGTGGGAAGCAGATGAATACAAGAAGGCTCTCGATCTTATTCCAAGCTTGAAGGAACTCGTCAAGAACCCGTTTTTAATGTCATTGTCGTTGGAAGTGTTGCCGCGCATGGTCGACCCAGGACACGATCTCTCGGCTACTCATATCACACGAATGGCATTGTATGACCAATTCATCGAGCACTGGCTGGAGCGAGGCAAGAAGCGACTCGGGGAGAAGAACCTGAGTCCTCAAGCGAGATCAGCATACGAGAGTTTGAGCGACGAAGGATTCACGCGGAATGGTATCGATTACTTGAAGAAGTTGTCTGTGGCAATCTACAAGGAGCAAGATGGGCAGCCGATTGTGACGTACTCGCGATACAAGGATGAGAACGCCTGGAAAGCTTCGTTCTTCAGCCGAGAAGAAGAGAAACAGCTCTTGCGTGAAGCATGTCCTCTGATACGGAATGGCAATCAACATCGATTCATCCATCGGTCACTACTTGAGTATGGTGTAGCACTTGCGATATTCGACCCACAAGACTGGAAGGAAAGGATGACACCAGAGTCTTCATCCCGCCGAAGGAGTGTTTGCTCAATCATGAGCACCGATGAACATGGCGAAGTGGAGGAAGCATCCGGTCTCGTGGAGCAGGAAGTAGAGTTCAGGTCACCATTGGCTTGGAGAAGGTTCATAAGCGAACCATCACTCCTACAGTTCTTGGAGGAGCGAGTTCAGCGAGAGCCATTATTTAAACAGCACTTGCTCACCTACATCGAACGGTCAAAGGATGACAAGAAGTGGCGAACAGCAGCAGCCAATGCAATTACGGTACTGATCCGATCAGGATATCAGTTCAACGGTGCAGACTTGCGAGGCATCCGAGTTCCAAATGCCAATCTCAGTTATGGAGTGTTCGATTCAGCACAGTTGCAAGGGGCGGATCTGAGGCAAGTCGATCTCCGTGGTGCGTGGCTACAGAAGGCCGACTTGAGCAAGGCGCAGATGGCAGGAGCACAGTTTGGTGAACTGCCGTTCCTGAAACAGAGATTTACTGTGAGGGAAAGTGCATACTCGCCAGATGGATCAACATTTGCCCTACGACTTGAAGCTGTTGAGATCCTGGTGTATTCGACATCGAACTGGGAAACATTGTGGACATGGAACGGCAATTTTTGGAACATGGTGTATTCTCCAACCGGCCATCAAATCGCTTCTGGAGGGGGGGACAACACAGTACGATTATGGGACGTTGGAACAGGGAGCTCCATTCACATCTTGAAAGGACATAACTGGGGGGTTACGAGTGTTGCCTATTCTCCCAGTGGAGATCAAGTTGCTTCCTCAAGCGGAGACATGACAGTGAGAATATGGGATGTGCGAACCGGAGATTGCCGTCATATTTGGATCGGCCATACGACTAAGGTCTCGAGAGTCATATACTCACCGAAAGGTAACCAGATCGCATCATACGGTGGCGACAGCACGGTGCGATTGTGGAGCTTTGCCATCGAGTCTTTCCTCTTACGCGGCCATAGTGGTCCTATTACGAGCATTATCTATTCGCCCCACGGAGACCAAATTGCATCAACCAGTTATGACCACACATTGCGATTATGGGATGTGTTGACCAGAGAATGCCGCCACATTCTTCCTGATTTCAGTATCTTCACGTACAAGTATGACAAATCCGTCATGTATTCTCCCCAAGGTGATCAAGTCGCATCTGCCGGTGGTGACAAATTAATCCGTCTGTGGGATGTTGAGACAGGAGATTGTCTTCACACACTACAAGGCCACAACGGCCTCATCACCAAAATCACATATTCGCCTCAAGGAGATGTAGTTGCGTCGGCCAGCGAGGACAAGACCGTGCGATTATGGGATGCAGAGACGGGAGTTTGCCGCCAGATCTTAAGAGGCCATTCCGGCTATATCTCAAGTGTAATGTTTTCGCCGAAAGGAGATCAAGTCGCCTCTCAAGGCAGTGACAACACAGTTCGACTGTGGGATGTGAGAGCCGGGATGTCTAGACACATCTCCAGTGGCCATGATGGTTGTATTTGTGAGGTCCATTCCTCGCCGAGAGGAGATTATATCGTAATATGTAGTAGCGATGGCACGGTGCGGATTCGGGATGTGGAAACAGGACTTTGTCGTCAAATATTACGAGGTCATAGCGGTGGTGTGTATATATTATCTTGCGTATTCACCTCAAGGGGATCAGATTGCGACAGGTGGTGGTGGCAGCGGCTCAGTACGGCTTTGGAACATTGAAACAGGAGCATGCAGTCATACTCTGTCTGGTCATAGCAGTACAGTCTTCATGGTCGCGTACTCACCTCAAGGAGATCAGCTTGCGTCTGCTAGCGATGACACAACGGTGCGGTTGTGGGATGTGAGATCAGGAGAATGCCACCGCATATTAATCGGTCACACCGGACCGGCCAACTGGGTGATGTATTCACCAAATGGCACTCAGGTCGTCTCTTGCGGTTATGACTCTACAGTACGGATATGGGATGTCGAGTTGGGCGTTCGCAATCACACTCTCACCGGCCATAGCGGCAAAGTTAACAGTGCCGCATTTTCACCTCAAGGCAATCAGATTGTATCGGCCAGAAATGACACCACGGTACGAGTTTGGGATGTCCAAACTGGAGAGTGTCAGCATATCTTAATCGGCCACAGAGCAGGGGTGTATTGCGTCGCGTACTCTCCGAAAGGCGATCAGATCACCTCTGGAGACTGCAATGGATCCATGAGAGTGTGGGACCTAGAAGCAAGGACTTGCCTTTGGATCTTGACTGGTCATAATGACAGGATTACGAAGATCGTGTATTCATCACGAGAGGGAGAGGATCTAATTGTTTGACAAGTCAGTGAGGCTGTGGGACGTTGCTTCAGGCCAGTGTCGGGTTGCGATCCAAGACTTCCAGGAGTTTGTCATGAGTATTGCCTGGATAGAAACCTCTGGTGCAAGCTGTTTGGTTGCTGGTTGTTTTGATGGATCCATGGGGATGTGGCAGGTGAGAACTGATGACGATCACTGCAGCGCACGACTGCGCTGGAGGGCGACGACGGGTGAACTTGTCGTGAAGGATGCAACCATCCAGGATGTGCAAGGGCTGGACCGGCTTGACAGGCAGCTTCTGGAGCAACGAGGAGCCGTAGGTGAACCTGTCCATCGATTGCGTGATGCAAGCAAGAAGCTAGCTACTATGGCATCTGTGGTGTCCAAGCTCAAGACTCCATCGGACAGAACAGAGGAGCATCCAGCTTTGACGAAGGGTGCTTTGATGGAGGAGTTGGAACAGCGGTTCCAGCAGATGATGGAGATGGTTGCAGCCTCGCTCCCTTGATAAACACGCATTGAACTGGGTCGCCATTCGCCTCAGTGCACGAGGGTGTGGTCGTGGATGTGGTCGTGGATGTGGTCGTGGATGTGGTCGTGGATGCTCAGAGACTGGGGCTCTTCGGAAAGTCGTGCAGGACTGCTTCCTCGGGGGGTTCCACAGGGATCAAAAAGAGGCTCTCGCCCCCCCTGCGGTCCCATCGCGTCCAATGCCTGCAAACCACGAAATCAGGCCAAGGGAAGTGACTGCAAGGTATAAACCCTCAGCCAACCTTGTAGCTTTTGCCATCATGAGCTTACGCTTGGATCATCCCCTCCTCCACTTGTGGGGTGGGGGGATGAAGCACTGATTCCCGTCTGTTGGGAACCGGTTCTCCAGGGGCGGGCGCAGATCAAACAAAACAGGCGCCCCTTCCGCTCGGAGGGGGCTTCTGGCGCACCAGATAAGCCGGTCAATGGACGAGGGCCTGGGGACGGGCCCCATGTCTAGCGACGACTACTGGTGCCGATAATCTCCCATCGCACCTACCACTACTGCTACTACTACTGCTACTACTACTACTTACGTATCTCATATTTTCATCCACGCTTGTCCGGCTGAGCAGAGCACATGCAATAATCATTTGCTTCGTGAGTACGACAGCATGCAATTATGCCACCACAGAGCGGATATGGTGCAGATTGCCCACAGTTGATTCCGCTCTTCTCTTCCTCTTTCTTTCATCCTTCCTGTCCTGGCTGTGCCAACGACCCTCTCTCCTCTGCAA
>Ga0247824_10002046_pt1 | contig 11250 bp, 10 predicted proteins | sample 13C_PalmiticAcid_FD_194412 | JGI IMG/M metagenome (GOLD analysis project Ga0247824, IMG submission 194412) | Soil microbial communities from agricultural site in Penn Yan, New York, United States - 13C_PalmiticAcid_Day48 | ecosystem: Environmental > Terrestrial > Soil > Agricultural land...
GTCATAGGCTTCGGGCTGCTCGGCGTCCTTCAGCGGCGCTGCCAGCGCGAGCAGCCCGAAGCCTATGACAACGACGGGGAACGCCAGGGCGAACGGCTGGCGGCGGCGGCCGGCTCGAGTCTCGAGCATCTTGATGCGCATGCGTTACCTTGCCCGCCCGACTCCCCTCGGCCGTTGGACGCACGGGATACCGTGGCGGACCGGAGGAAGCCGAGGTCCGCACCGGCGCGAATCCCTAAGGAAACTCACGCCGCGTCGCGGACTCCGAAATGCATCAGCACGTCCGGCACCATCGCCACTGACCGCAATCAATCCTGGAACGTAGAGGCGTTCGAGTCCGAGTGCCTTCAGGAATCGGAGGTTGGATGGGTTTTCTGGATAAGCCGCGCAGAAAAGCTCCGCTGGCGGGCGTGGCGCTGATGATGCTGGCGTTCGTCACGCTCTCGCTGACGCCCTCAGCTCAGACGCCGCTGACCCTCGTCTCGACCGCGTGGCCCCCGTTCACGAATGTTCCCGGACAGCCGCGGTTTGCTCTCGACCTGGTGGAGGCTGCCTTCGGCCGAATCGGGGTCAATGGGCGGACGAGGATCGTCGACGCGGCGCAGTTCACCTCGTCGCTGCTCGGGTCGGCGGTCGACGGCAGCGCAGCGGCGTGGCGCGACCCGGAGCGTGAGCGTGTTCTGATCTTTTCTCAGCCCTACCTCGAGAACCGTCTCGTGCTGGTCGGCCAGCGCGGCGCCGACGTGTCGGCCAGGACGCTCGGTGATCTCGCGGGCAAACGCGTGGCGATCGTCGAAGGGTACTCGTACGGCGATTCGATCGAGAGCGCCGGGCCGGTCTTCGTCCGATTACGGAGCGAGGAAGAGAGCCTGGCGCGGCTCCTCAAAGGGGGCGTGGACTACACGTTGATGGACGACCTGGTGGTCCAGTACATCGTGAGCAACTACCCGAAGGAAGCGGGGACACGTCTGGAGATCGGTTCGACACCGCTGGTGAGGCGTGAGCTGTACCTCGCGCTGCGACGCTCGCGGCCAGACGCGGAGTCGATCATCCGCCGCTTCAACGCCCAGCTGCGCGGCATGATCGCCGATGGCACCTACCATCGCCTGCTGCACGTGGAGTGGATTCGGGCCGACGTCAACGGGGATGGCGTGCCCGAATACGTGCCGCGCACCGACAAGGCCGGCCGTGCAGAGCCGAAGCGCGTGTACGCGCTCTTCGCGGCGCCTCCTTCCGCGGCCGAAACGACGTCGAAGTCGGGGTTCTACGTTGGCGGCAACATCTACAGCGATTGGGCGAGCGTGCCGGAGAGCTACAAGATCGCCAGTTCTTCGGAGCGTCCGGATCCACGGCGTTCGACCGCCAGCATCTTCAAATTCTCCTGGTGAGCTATTCCGGAATCACTGCGCTCGGAACAGTGTCACGGACCCTGTTGATCGGCGCCCTCATCAGCGCCTCGTTCGCGTTCGGCGAAGCGACACCGCCGTGCGCCGTTAGGGCGCCGGGGTCAGCCCATGACGGCGCATGATCTCCGCCATCCTGCCGCGGTCCGGAGGTCCACCGGCCGCCTCTGTCAGCACCTCGGCAACCTCGTGAAAATATTGCGGACCGATGCCCGCTGGCGTGATCACACAGAGTACCTTCACGTCCGTGCTGCCGTCGTTGTCGAACCGGTGAATGGACCCGCGTGGAATGCAAAGGGCCTGTCCGGGGCCGACGTCGAGGCGTTTGCCGTCGACCGTCCACGTCAGCACGCCGTCGATGCCGTAGATGGTTTCCTCGTAATGATCGTGGCTGTGCGCTGGCGCTGTCAGACGCTGGCCGCCGGGCACGGTAAGTTCGAACATGCCGACGCTGCCACGTGCATCTTCTCCCGTGATCAGGAAGCGCACGGCAATGGGCCCCAGGAGGATCGTCTCGTCGGAGGGGTTGACGTGGACACCAGTGGACGGCGCTGTCATGCGGTGAGCCTCCTTGCTAGCGGCGCTCGTACCGGAACCGCTGCGCGAAGCTGGTTGCGGGGACCAGCATCGACACTGCAACGATGGTGGTGGCGATGACGGCCCGCATGAGCGCAGTGTAAGGCGCGTCGGCCGGCTGGCCAAGCACCATTTCGTCCCTCGCTCCACGAGCAACGACTAGAATCGCCGCGGAGGTCAGAATCGACGACGTAACAGAGAAGGACCTGAGTGGTATGAACGGCCGCGCAGCACGCCGGACCGGCGCTGCCGTACTGATTGCCGTTGTTGGACTGTGGTCGCTCTCCGCCGGACTACCGGCCGACGCGTTCTTCAGCGGTGATCCTGGATTGAAGCTGATCGCTGCGATGAACGCGATCGCGCACCCGACGCGCCCCTTCGACATCGACCTTCCCCGCATCGGCGACAAGACGGTTCCATGGGTGGATCCCATGATCCTCGTCCATGAACAACACGGGCACGCGCTGCAATCCCCGTTGTTCCCGGTCCTGTCTGCCCCCCTGATCGCGGCGTTCGGCCTGCGCGGCGCATACGTGCTGCCTGCACTCGGCTTCGTCCTGTTTCTGCTGTTCGTCGAGGCGATGCGGCGTAGTCTCGCGCCTGGCACGTCGTTTCTGATCCTGGCATCGATCGCGATTGGTGCAAACCCTCTGCTCTTTTACTCGCTCGAATACTGGGAGCACTCGCTTGCGATCGCGCTGCTGGCCGGCAGTACTGCCGCCGCCGTGACCGCGGATCGTCACACGCCACGAGCGGGACGGCTGGTCATCAGCGGCGCACTCGGCGGGCTCTCCGTTCTGCTCAGACCCGAGGCCATCTGGTACGTCGCCGCGCTGGCGATCTTCGTCAGCCCGAGGTACTGGATCGCGTTCGGATCCGGTGTGGCCCTCATCATCGTTCCCTTCTCGGCCGCCAACGTCATTCACTTCGGTAATCCCGCCGGGCCCCACGCCACGGCGAACCTGGCGCCGCTGAAGGTCGACTTTCTTTCGGCGAGACGAGAGCGTATCGACACGTGGCTGTCACCACAGGCGTTTCTCGCTGCTGCGGGCCTTCTGCTGATGGCACTCGCGTGGCTCACGCGCGCCGTCGTGGAGTTACGAACACGGCAGGTGGCGGCCTTGCTCGGGGCTACCGCTGTCGCCACAGCGGCCGCGTTGCGAATGGTGCCACGCGAGTCGATCTGGCAGGCCTTCCCACTGCTCCTGCTGGCGCTGCTGCCGGTGACCGGTTCGTCCGATCGGTTGCGCCGCCTGTACTTGCTGGCCCTCGTCTCCGTCTGTGGAGTGATCCTCACGGCCACGCACGACGGCGGTGCCCAGTGGGGGCCACGCTTCCTGCTCGTCTCAGTGCCGCCGCTCATCGTCCTCGGCGCCTACGGCGCGACGGACGCTGTCGGTGACGGGCGCTGGCGCGCTCTCCGCATCGCGCTCGTCGGACTCATTCTCGTCGCCGGTGTCGCGACCAGCCGCGCCGCTTACCGCGAGCTGCGTGGCGCAAAACGATCGTATGCGCGCGCTGTGATGGCCACGGCACTGATGGCGCCTCCAGGCACACACATCGTGACCAACGTCTGGTATCTGGATCAGATTGCGGCGACCCTTCACGACAGCCGCTTCTTCTTTTACGTGCCCGACCGCGACTCGGCTGCGCGGGCACTCGGCGAGCTCAGTCGGGCAAACGTGCGTCAGATCGTGCTGGTTTCGGGCCTCGGCGACTCGCCGGCGTGGCTGGATCCCGTCGCGCTCGACAGCTGTTTCAAACCTGTCGACGTGCGGGATGTCACGGAGCACCGCTTGCGGATGCTGTCCGCCGAATGCCGTTGAAGCCGCACTAAACACGTAACGCCGCTTACAAAGCTGCAAGGCGTGTCATGTTCTGTCCTATCGAGTCCTAAAAAGGCAGGCGTGAATCAGGTATTGAAGGCAGCCCAACAACCGTGTGTTTGTCCCCGCACCTCCTCACTGCGGCGCTGCGGCACGCCCGTTGCCTTGCAGAGGCCGGTTCCACGACCATAAACGATTTCGGAGGAGTGTTCTGTATGAGGAAGCTGTGTGTCCGCGTGTCGGTCGTTGGCGCGATGCTGCTTGGCAGCACGCCGGCCTTCGCGCAGCAGTCGGTCACCCTGGCCGACACGAGCCAGACTACAACGCTTACGGCCACCGTCAGCGAGCAAGCCAGAGTAACGGTGCCGGCTGGCGTCACGTTCAACGTCACCAATGTGACCTCGAGCACCGCGGCCACGGCGGCGTCGGTCACGGTCCAGAACATCGTGCTTGCGACGGCGACGAAGCAGATGCGCGTCTCGCTGGAGGCGAACGCGGCGTCGTTCACGCCACCTGTCGTTGGCGGCACGACGTGGGGGGCGGCCGATGTGACGTGGAACGCGGCCACCTGGACCAACGCGACCGGAGCATCGGGCACGTTGAGCAGCGCGGCGTACTCAGAGGTCGCGACCTGCGCCGCCGGTTCCGCGGATTGTTCGACGACCGGCCTGGTGTTCACGCTCGCGGCAAAGGGAACCGTGCAGAACTCGGGCAATCACACCCTGGTGGTCCGGTGGAAGTTCGAGAGCATCGGGTCGTGACGCTACACGCGTGACGGGCATCTGCCGATAACCGGCGTGTCCACTGAGTCATAAACAGTCCGCCCGATGCACGGGACCGCACACCGTTGCACGGGCGGCGCGCGTCATGAGGATCCTGGTGCGCCACGGACGGATCGCGATCGCGCTCGGCGGAATGCTGACGATCGGTAGCGCCTCCGCATTGGCGCAGACGACCGTCGTTCTGCCGGATACGAGCCAGACGACAACGATGTCGGTGAACGTCAGCGAACAGGCGCGCGTCGCCGTTCCGGCCGGCATCTCTTTCAACGTCACGAACATCGGTGCCGCCACGCCAGCGGCTGCCGCGACCGTGACGATCGACCAGGTCGTGCTCGCGACGGCAACCAAGCAATTGCGCATTTCGTTGCAGGCGACCACGGCATCGTTCACGGCGCCCGTGACAGGAGCAACGACATGGTCGGCGAGCGACGTCTCCTGGAACGCCGCCACGTGGACGGCCGCAACCGGCGTCGGCGGAACGCTCAGCAACGCCGCGTTCAACACGGTGGCGACGTGCAGCCCCGGCGCCGCCGCCTGCTCGACGACCGGGCTCGTCTTTTCCTTGGCGCCAAAGGCGGCGGTTCAGCGCTCGGGGGCACACACCCTCGTCGTGACCTGGAAGGTTGAGAGCATTGGTTCGTAATCAGAGGAACATCTGCGCACTCGTGTTGCTGCTGGCCGCCGCGCCGGCGTACGCACAGGCGCCGAAAGGGCTCTCGTTTCAGGCGACGCTCGAATCCATCAAGATCGACGCACGGCCGCAACAGGTGATCACCCGCCAGTTCAGGCTGACACTCGACGCCGACCAGCCCGAGACGCGCTTCAAGGCGCGAGTCGAGGACTGGTGGCGGAGCGAGGATGGCGCGCGATCGTTCTACGGCGAGCCGGGCACGCTGCGACATTCGTGCGCGCCGTGGGTATCCCTCAACCCCGTCGAGTCGGCAGCGAAGCCCGGCGAAGAGATGATCGTCAGGCTCACTGTCTCGGTGCCCTCGGAAATGGCCTCGGGCGGCTACTGGTGCGCGCTGACGATCGATGAGGTCCCGGATCCGCTGGCGCAGCAATCGGGCGTAGGCGTGAAGTTCGTGGCCTCGGTCTCGACCGGGATCTTCGTGAACGTCGGAACCATCGATCGCGCAGCGAGGATCCTCGACCTGCAGGTCGGCTCCGACAGCGCCCTCATCAAACTGCGTAACGAAGGGAACGCACCCGTCGGGATCGATGGCCGTCTCGAGTTCTACGCGTCCGGCGCCTCCGCGCCGACCGCCACGGTCGTCGTCCCTCGCGGAACGCTGCTGACCGAGCCATCGCTCGACGGCACGCTGGTCGCGAAACTCCCGCCGCCGTCACAACTGCCATCCGGCCGATACCGGGTGCGCGCAATACTCGATTACGGTGCGGCGCACTACATCGGCGCCGAGCGGGAAATAGAGCTGGTCCGTGCCGCCGCAGAGATCCCGAACCGTTGAGTACGTCGCTGGGTTGGTGCTCGGCGTCGCGTTCATCCTGCTGACCGCGCCGGCTGCCGCTGCGCAGGGCGGGGCGACTTCCCCGACGACACCGCCACCCAGCGGAACGACGGCTGGGAGTCTTCACACCTTCGAGCTGCCGAAACCGCCGGCATCAGTCGTTGCGCCGCAACCGCGTGATCTGCCCAACGCGCCCGTGCGAGCGCCGCAGACTCGAGAATCGCTGCGCACGATGATCGGGGTTGGCTACGTCCAGGGAGCCGACTGGGGATCCGAGATTCTGGCGGGAGGAATCGTCGCCGGCGCCCAGGTGCAGCTCAACACGTTGATCACCAGCGGACGTGAAGGCTTCATCTTCGATTCCGGCTCGTTGTCGATCTTCGATCCGAACACGAAGTGGCGCATCGAAGCAGGCGACGTGTTCTCTCACCTGCGCGGCGCCGCCCTCGGTGGCCGCGTCTCCTGGCCTGCGGCCGGTAACCGGCGGCCCGCGATCGCCCTCTACTCGCCGCGCAGAGGCACGCTGGATCGGGGGACTGTCGTCACTTACCGCGACCAGCTTCAGGTGTGGGGACAGACGCTGCTCGATGCGGAAGTCGCGTCCGACAAATCCTATCTGCTCAGAAACCGCTTTGCCATTTCGCCGTTCGAAATCGAGACGTTCTACCGGCGCCAGCGTGTACCGCTCGACGCGCATGACGTCAGCGTTTCGGGCGGGGTGACCCTCTGGCGTGGCGTGGTCGTGTCTGGAGGCATCTACAACTCCGCATACGACACGAACCGCAACGATTGGCGGATGCTGTCGCTGCGCCTGCCGATCTCCCGTGCATTCGACCTGACGTTCGAACGTGCGTTCAACGGTTCGGGCGATACGGCGCAGACGACGTCCGCTGTCATGGCGAACGTCACGGCGGGCAACCTGCGGTTCTTCCACAGATATCAGACAGGCGAGTACAAATATGGAAGCGGGGACTTGTCGGGAACGCTCGAACGGCAGCAGATCCGGTCGATGAGCACGTACACCGCGGGCCCTCGCCTCAACCTCACGCTGCAGCTCGCCACGCAGCGCGCCGACACCGGCCAGATCGAGCATTGGGAAGAGCTCCAGGCGACCATGAAACTGACGCGCACGACCACGCTGCGAACCGTGACCGCGGTCCCCGACGTCGGCAACGCGGAGCGGTTCCAGGCGTACTTTCGTCAGGAGCTGCCGCGCCGGCTGGCGCTGCAGGCCGACTACGGGCGTATCTCGGCGTACCAGTCGATCGCCCGCGAGCTGGATCGCCCGCGCTTCAAGGTGATGTTATTCAAGACTGTCGACATTGCGACGCCCGCGCGCGGCGCGACCATGACCGGACGGGTCATCGATCATTCCGGGCGCGCCGTCGCGGGCGCGCGGGTGAAACTCGGGCCCTACACCGCCGACACGAATGCGAATGGCAGCTACACCTTCGCGCACGTGCCGCGCGGCGAATACGAGTTGTCGCTGGACCCGTCATTGCTGCCCGCGGACTACGCATGGGATGGCCGCGTTGAGCCGATCCACGTTACGTCGTCGCATCCGATCAGCGCGGACTTGAAGGTTGCACCGTTGAATGCGATCCACGGACGCGTCTACGTGGACCGTAACAGCAACGGCCGGTACGACGCGGGTGAGGCCGTCGCCCACGCCGTCCTCCAGGTGGGCGATCGCGTCACCGCGACGGACACCAACGGGGCCTACAGTTTCTACAACCTCTGGCCGAATGCGTACGTTGTGCGGCTGACGAACCTGCCTTCAGAATTCCTGCCTGGCATCGCCGAGCTGTCGGTCACGCTCCTCGACGGCGCTCCTGTCACTGGCGCCGACTTCCGCGTGATCGTCCGGGACAAACCGGTGATCTGGGCCACTTCGGGGAAATGAGGGGCGTTCTTTTCGCCCTCGTACTCGTCTTCGGCTCAGAGCCTCGGGCCCTCGAGCTGGAACAGGGCGCGACCGTCCGCATCGATGTGCCGACTGTGGTTCTCTTTCAGGTGACGCAGGTGACGCAGGCGACAGTCGTTTCGGGCTTCCGCGTGTCGTTCAACCAGGCGAAGCTCGGCGCCGGGCAGGCGCTGCGAGTGAGCGTGAAGGCCGACGGACCCTTGATTGTCGGCGGCGTCAGCGTGCCGCTCGCGAATGTGACGTGGACGACCAGCGCGGCGACCAACGGCACCGGAATGAACGGGGCGCTCAGCACAGCGGCCTACACACAGGTCTACGAGAGCAGAGTCAACGCGAGCACAGGCCGGGTCGACCTCGCGTGGTCTCTGATACTTCCGCCCGGCATCACGATAGCAGGAACCGGACAGGTCACCTTGCGGTGGAAACTGGAGGCGGTGATCCCGTAGCCGTCAGGGCGTGATATCCGCGCGATACTCACCGATGAACGACATGATGGCCGATGCTTCCACCATATCCTTCGCGCGGAAGCGGATCGAGTGTGAATCGACGCGCTCGAAGATCGGCAGATAGGCGAGCACCTCCGCCGCCATGTAGTTCTTGAAGCTGACGTCCACGACGATGGGCGTCTGCACCTTCAGTGGACGGAACTCGCTTCGCCGCCGCAGCGCGGCCGTCACGCGCTCCCCGATCAGCGTCGCCGAGGCCTGCGGCGTGAGCGTGAGCGCAGAGTGAAAACCGAGCGTGCGCTTGGTTTCTGCTGCCTCTATTCCGCCGACCGCTTTCCGCACTTCCTCTATCGCCGCATCGTCTCCCGACATCATGATGACTGGCACCCCGAAGTGCCCGGCGACCGCGGCGTTCCACGCGCCCTCGGTCACGTTCGTTCCGTTCAGCGCCACGCGCGTGAGGTTGGCGCTCGAGAACGTGTGCGCCCGCACGCCCGACGGATTGTTGGTGCCGGCGTGATAGCCGATGAACATCGCGGCATCGACGTTGTCGTCGACACCCGCGACCATGCCCAGACGGCGCGGCCACGAGCGGATCACGCGAACGTCGGCGGGGAACTGCTCGATCAGCAGGTTCTGCCCGTTGCCGTGTGAGTCGGCGACGATCACCTCCGTTGCTCCGGCCGCCTTCGCGGCGTTCACCGCCGCCAGCGCCTCACGTGTCATGAACTCGCGGAAGCGCGCGTATTCGAATCCGGTCGGGCCGAGCTGCTCGCTCGTGACCACACCAGCGACACCTTCCATGTCGACGGAGATATGAACCTTCAACTTCTGCTGGCGGGCGTACGCGTGCTCGGCGGAGGCGGCGACAAGCGACGCGACGACCATCAGAGCGATACCGGCGACGGTGAAGAGTCTCATCATGGCGAGATCATAAGTCCTCTTTCGTCCCAACCCTCATCCCTCGCTACGAGATTACGAAGGATTGGATCCATCGTGCTGAATCGCTCGAGGATCATCGGACCGCGCAATTCCACGAGGTGATTCCACTCCGTGGGGATCGAGCCACACTCACACCCGATCTTTGTGCGGCCGTCACTGATGGCTGCGTCTCACCCCGAGACGATTCGACACACCGTTCGGCCCTGGCAGTGACGCGATCGCTTCTGTCGTGGCTCACCGGTTGCACAAATTGCGCACCGCGCGAGGCATGGCGTCGACGCGCATGCAATCCAACATTGGAGAGCCCAGAATGAGGATCAACGTACGAATGGCGTGGGCGACGCTCGTCGCCTTGTGCCTTGCTGCGATGGCGGTGCCGGCCGCGGCGCAGGTCCACACGGGCCGCATCGACATCGCGGTGAGCGATGCCACCGGTGGTGTGCTGCCCGGCGTCACGGTCGCGATTTCGGGGCCGCAGGACGCGACGGCGGTCACGGACGATAAAGGTGAGGCGCACTTCCTCAACCTCGCGCCCGGCACGTATTCCGTGTCGGCGAAGATCGAGGGGTTCAACGAGTACGTCAACCGCAACGTTCCGGTTGTGGCTGGCACTGGCGTTCCGCTGAAGGTGAGCATGGCCGTCGGCGGTGTCTCGACGCAGGTGGATGTTACGGGGACCTCTCCCGTGATCAATCCCAAGGAGACCGCGACGAGAACCAACGTGACGTACGACGAGCTGCAGAACGTTCCCTCGGCCCGCGACCCGTGGGTCGTTCTTCAGACGGTCCCTTCCGTCATCGTCGACCGCGTGAACGTCGGCGGCGCCGAGTCGGGGCAGCAGTCGAACTATCAGGCGAAGGGGGCTTCGGGCGGTGACAACACGTGGAGCCTCGACGGCATCCCGATCACCGACATGTCCGCACTCGGTTCGTCGCCGGGTTACTACGACTTCGACATGTTCCAGGAGATCGCGGTGACGACAGGCGGCGCCGATGCGCAGAGTGCCACGCCCGGCGTTGGCCTCAACTTCGTCCTGAAAGCGGGCAGCAACACGCCGCATGGATCCACGCGCATTTACTTCGAGAACGAATCGATGCAGTCGACGAACCTGCCCGACGACCTGCAAGCCTCTCTCGGGGGTACAGGAGGGAAGGGCAATCGCATCGACGAGTACCGCGACTACGGGTTCGAGCTCGGCGGGCCGCTCTATCGCGACCGCCTGTGGGCGTGGGGCGCGTTTGGCAAAACCGACGTCACGCTGCTGACGCTGGCGAACACGCCCGATAAAACCCAGCTCGAGAACTACTCCTTCAAGGCAACCGGACAGGCCACGACCGCCCTCCGCGGATCCTTCACGTTCTTCCGAGGGGAGAAGCTGAAGTTCGGACGCAACGCCGGCGTCACCCGCCCGCCCGAGACGACGTGGAACCAGGGAGGGCCGACAGAGGTCTACAAGGGTGAAGCGAACTACGTCGTGGGCAACAGCGTGTTTCTCACGGGACGGTACGCGCACGTGAAGGGCGGCTTCTTCCTCACGCCGCAGGGCGGACTCGATACGAAAATGATCTTCGCCGACGACGCCGGGGTTGGCCGCGGGAGCTGGTACGAATACAGGACCGATCGTCCGCAGTCGAACCTCGCGATGGACGGCAATCTGTTCCGCGGCCGCAACGAGATCAAGTTCGGCTTCGGCTATCGTACGGCCGACGTCGATTCCGCGTATACCGTTCCCGGAGATGCTATCGCCACGACGTGGGCGGGCTATCCGAACCTCATCGCCGGTGTCACCGCGTGGAACCAGTTCACGGGGACGCAGGGCAAGTACATGAATGCCTACATCGGCGACACGCTAACGTTCGATCGCCTGACGCTGAACCTGGCC
>Ga0247824_10002047_pt1 | contig 11248 bp, 6 predicted proteins | sample 13C_PalmiticAcid_FD_194412 | JGI IMG/M metagenome (GOLD analysis project Ga0247824, IMG submission 194412) | Soil microbial communities from agricultural site in Penn Yan, New York, United States - 13C_PalmiticAcid_Day48 | ecosystem: Environmental > Terrestrial > Soil > Agricultural land...
CGAGTGTGTGGGGGCTGTCGGCGGAGGGCGCCGTCGCGGACGAGACGGGCGCCGTGTACGGGCCGAGCGTACGCGTGTGGACGTCGGTCGCGAAGTAGCAGACTGAGGCGCTGATGCGGGGGTCGACGTACGCTTGCACGGAGGGCAAGATGGCCCCCGAGGCACATGCCCGACGTGCCGATACGGCCGGTGCAGGTGGGCAGGGAGAGAAGGTAGTCGATTGTGGCGTACGAATCGGCGTCATAGGACTCGAGAGTCTTGGGCGGGTCAGTGGATTATTTTGTCAAGATAGGAGGTCCGCCTGCTCACTCACCTTGGTTATCTTCCACTCATTTCCCTGGTCCGTCCCCGGGACGTCATATGCGAGGGGTTCCGGGCCGGTAAAGTCATGGTAGCTGCTGGGGGCGGCCACAATGTAGCCCTGGCCGGCGATCTGCCGTGCGAAACGGGCGACGGGGCCGGTGACTTCCCCACGCGCACACCGTCAGGCGTCGGGTTCTTGTGGGAGAGAAAAGGCCGGCTTACCCTGGTAGATCTCGCTGAAGAGCACAACTCCGGGGAACCGCCTGGCACGGACTGTGTTAGTCAAGAAGCGCTTCCCTGGCCCGGAACACGGCGAGGGGCTCACGCGTTCGGATACCCCGCAATCGTAGGGTGGAACAAGAAAATTCCTGTCGGTCGGCGGCGTCAACATCGTGGCATGACGCACAACACAGTCCAGGGGAAGTAGTCGAGAATATTTACTCATGGAACTCTCCTTGCCATTGGCAGTGGTCTGCACATCGGCAAAGCTCTCCTTGATCAACATGGTGGGCAGCAGTGGTGTGGGCAATGGGAACTGGTTCAGTCACTCAATTGTAAATCCCAACGATGAAGGACAATGTGAAGCAAAACCGACTCCAAACTCCGTGGACTGTTAGCGGGACAGGCGTGGGGGTTGATGTTGTTTCCCCTGAAGAGCTCCTCTGGCCTGACTGAGCCTTACTGAGCAACCTGTACGGAGTACCCCTCTTCGGTTGCTGTGTCGGACGGGGGGAGGGAGAGCCAGATGCGGGGCAATCGGCCCTTATCTTATCGCCCCTGGATGACTTCATCTTGTGGGGAGCATGATGCTTTGACAGGTTCTTTGAGCTGGCAGCAACACTTCCGGAGCCGAACCATTGCTGGTTCCAGGACCGAGCTTAAGCTGGATGGCGACCACATCTCGATGAGGATACATCACGTGCAGACTATTGGGCATTTCAAGGCGAACACTCGATCGATCAAGGGTTTCTGTTCGATGGCAGTGCTTCAGGCAGCCAGACCGCCAAGCGCATGAGGGAGGCGGTGGATCCTTCGAGGTACTTTGAGGTACTTCCATGTCGAGATGACACACTGCGCCATCCGCAGCCCGCCCCAGCTCGGCGAAACGGCGCTGGAACGGCTGAAAAGAAAGAAAACCTCGCGTTGGTGACGTACATGCTTGCGAACGGAGATGGTGTGCCGCTCCTCCAGTCCACAATGAACGGAGACGATTCCCCGGATCAGGCACCCACAGCCTGATCAGCTTCATGCCTCTTCCCAGTCGCCAGGAGAGGGGCTGCAGCTGCTTGGCCGAAGACCTCGTGTTTGTGAGGAGCTGTGGGTGCAAATCGACCAGGCAGGAAAGCGGCTCATCTCCACACACCATGGGCTCACCGGGGTGCGAGAGAGGCGATGAGCGAGGGCGAAAGCTGAGGCAAACAGAGCTGAGATCAGTCAGATTGGGAGGCTGCAGCAACCCGAAAAATGCAGCACAAGGCTGCGCCCGGAGCCTGCCAGAGGTTGGTAGAATATTCCACCGCGGTCAGGAGAAATCGGGAGGCTGCGAGAGGTTGCCAGGCCAATCGAGAAGTAGCTCGGGGTACCCGTGTATGGTGGGGTGGGAGAAACCCACCGAAGCTCATGGAAACCACACCCAAGTGCAACCCGCGCTTAAATTCTGAAAGCTCTTCTGCCCCTCCTTCCACTCCCACACTCTCCATCAACCCAATTCTTCCTGCAGCCTGTCCTTTTTCTTCCCACCACACTCTTGGGAAGCCTCAGCGAGCGTCTCGACCTGCATCTCCCCATTTCCCACCCCAGAGCAGACAGCGCACACAGACAAGATGGCTCCCGCCGTCGGTATCGACCTGGGCACGACCTACTCGTGTGTCGGTGTCTTCCGCGAGGATCGGTGAGTCCAGCCCCCCCCAGACGAAATTGGCGACACAGTCCAGAGGCGGCCAGCTTGACAACAGAGGACACTTGGTGTGGTCGGCGGTTGCGATGTGCTTGCGCATTTCTCGGCCGACTCATCAAGTACTTCCTCGTCCGCTTCGCTTTGGCCGTGTTTCGGACTGTGCCGCTTGTCGCAGCCGTGTTGACCGACAACATGCTGACCAATTTTTCTACAGTTGCGAAATCATCGCCAATGACCAGGGCAACCGCACCACCCCGTCGTTCGTTGCCTTCACCGACACCGAGCGTCTTATCGGTGATGCCGCCAAGAACCAGGTCGCCATGAACCCCCACAACACCGTCTTCGACGCCAAGCGCCTCATCGGCCGCAAGTTCAGCGATGCTGAGGTCCAGGCCGATATGAAGCACTTCCCCTTCAAGATCATTGACCGCGCTGGCAAGCCCGTCATTGAGGTCGAGTTCAAGGGCGAGAAGAAGACCTTCACACCCGAGGAGATCTCGTCCATGGTCCTGACCAAGATGCGCGAGACTGCCGAGTCTTACCTTGGCGGCACTGTCAACAACGCTGTCGTCACCGTCCCCGCCTACTTCAACGACTCGCAGCGTCAGGCTACCAAGGATGCTGGCCTCATTGCCGGCCTCAACGTCCTTCGTATCATCAACGAGCCCACTGCCGCCGCCATTGCCTACGGTCTCGACAAGAAGATCGAGGGCGAGCGCAACGTGCTCATCTTCGACCTTGGCGGTGGTACCTTCGATGTGTCGCTCCTGACCATTGAGGAGGGTATTTTCGAGGTCAAGTCGACTGCTGGTGACACCCATCTGGGTGGCGAGGATTTCGACAACCGCCTCGTCAACCATTTCGTCAACGAATTCAAGCGCAAGCATCGCAAGGGTGAGTCACTTTCTACTAGCTAATCCCGTTCCTGCGGTCTTCATTTTCTCCCGGACCTGTGCTAATAGTTCCCCTAGATCTGTCCACCAATGCCCGCGCCCTGCGCCGCCTGCGCACTGCTTGCGAGCGTGCCAAGCGCACCCTCTCGTCCTCTGCTCAGACCTCGATCGAGATTGACTCTCTCTTCGAGGGTATCGACTTCTACACCTCGATCACCCGTGCCCGCTTCGAGGAGCTGTGCCAGGATCTTTTCCGCTCCACTCTCCAGCCCGTGGACCGTGTCCTGACGGACGCCAAGGTCGACAAGTCCCAGGTCCACGAGATCGTCCTTGTCGGTGGCTCGACCCGTATCCCCCGCGTCCAGAAGCTCATCACCGACTACTTCAACGGCAAGGAGCCCAACAAGTCGATCAACCCCGACGAGGCCGTTGCCTACGGTGCCGCCGTCCAGGCCGCTATCCTGTCGGGTGACACTTCGTCCAAGTCGACCAACGAGATTCTCCTCCTCGATGTTGCTCCTCTGTCGCTCGGTATCGAGACTGCTGGTGGCATGATGACCAAGCTCATCCCCCGCAACACCACCATCCCCACCAAGAAGTCCGAGGTCTTCTCGACCTTCTCCGACAACCAGCCTGGTGTGCTCATCCAGGTCTACGAGGGTGAGCGCCAGCGCACCAAGGACAACAACCTGCTCGGCAAGTTCGAGCTTACCGGCATCCCGCCCGCGCCTCGTGGCGTCCCCCAAATTGAGGTCACCTTTGATCTCGATGCCAACAACATCATGAACGTCTCGGCTCTGGAGAAGGGCACTGGCAAGACCAACCACATTGTCATCACCAACGACAAGGGCCGCCTCTCCAAGGAGGATATCGAGCGCATGCTTGCTGAGGCCGAGAAGTTCAAGGAGGAGGATGAGGCCGAGGCTGGCCGCGTCTCCGCCAAGAACGGCCTCGAGTCGTATGCCTACTCGCTCCGCAACACCCTCAGCGACCCCAAGGTCGATGAGAAGCTGGATGCTGCCGACAAGGAGACCCTCAAGACCGAGATCGACAAGATCGTCACCTGGCTCGATGAGAGCCAGCAGGCCACTCGTGAGGAGTACGAGGAGCACCAAAAGGAGCTCGAGGCCGTTGCCAACCCCATCATGATGAAGTTCTACGGCTCTGCCGGTGGCGCTGGTGGCATGCCCGGCGGCATGCCCGGTGGTATGCCCGGTGGTGCTCCCGGCGGCTTCCCCGGCGCGGCTGGTGGTGGCCACGACAACGACGGCCCGACCGTTGAGGAGGTCGACTAAGGGATTGGTTGACATTTGGGCCGGCGTTTCTGCTTTTCTTCGCGGTGGTGGTAGATTGGATCCGCGTCAACGAGCCGCGGAATGCGCTCACTTGGGATGCGGAGCATCGGGTATGGGGTAACTCCTAGATCTGGTTTCTCTTTTTGATGATCATGATACAGGGGAAAAGTCAGGGGGGAGGCTGCATGCGCTGTACTTTAGTAACGATTCCCTTTTCCTTGCAATGAACAAAGGAAATTATTTTCATGTTCAAAGACATTGTGCAACTACGAAGTGAAGATGATGGTCCCCGACTGGTGCCATTGCTTGCTCAATGACCAGGATCCTTGGGCGGTGGGAGTGTTCCGCAGAACTGAGGGTAGGTGACAGCCCAGACCCCTTGCATGTATCAGAGAAGGTGGTTGTATAAAAGTATGGCCAAGTTCTAAGTAAAGATGGGCAATCATCTAGTTATCTCCGTTACTCCTTTCCTTGCGCCGTAGCCAACTCATTCGCCGCCCTCCTCCGCCTCCTCTCCTCGGCGTCGCGCCGCTGGTATTCGGCGTCGTCGGCAATGGGGGGATCAAAGCTCGCCTGGAAGGCGGTGCCCGGGGCGACCCTCTCGTCGCGGCTCTGCCAGATGTCCTCGCTGCTAGGCCGGCCGCCGCCGTACTTGGCCTCCTCCTTGGCGCGGTAGTGCTCGCGCACGGCCTCGGCGCGCAGCTCGGGCGAGTACGACTTGGTGCGCATGCAGAACCAGAAGTCGTCCCACAGCTCGGTGCAGGGGCGCACGCCGCCGTAGCGGTACACGGCGTTCCACTGTGAGCCGGGCGTGTGGCAGTGCCAGGCGTAGTCGAAGGCGTCGCGGCACGACATGGTGGTCGGCAGCGAGTGCTCCGACATGGCGAGGGACTGGGGGCTGCGGGTCTGCGGCGGGGGCTGGTCCGTCGTCGTTGTTGTTGTTGTCGGCGGTGGTGCTGCCGCCGCCGGGGAGTCATTGGCATTCTTTGATGACGACCAGGGGAGCCAGGAGGAGGAGGAGGAAGCGGAGGGTGTTGGCTCGGGTTTGCTAGGAGGGGGTGAGACTGGTTGCTGCTGTTGGGCCTGGGCTCGTTGGGAGGGAGACTGGGTGTCTTTGGCGAGCATCTCCATGAACATAGCGATCTCGCGGTCGGCGGGGGCAGCCTCGGGCGCGGCGGCGGGTGGTGCCTGGGTTGGTCTGGCTGCTGTTGCTGGCGGCGACGGCACGGATGCAGCAACACTACCGCTTGTGGCCGCGGGCGTGACGGGCGTCGGGGACTGCCAGAACCAACCCATGGTGCCCGCTGGACTGAGGTTTTGATGAGGCACGAAAAGTGAGGGGTCTTTTTTGGCGGAAGGGTCCAGACTGGAAGGCCTCGACACCACTCTAATAACCGCGTCCCGAGATGGCCTGAGGAGGAGAGGGGAAGTGAGGGGCAAGTTGGTGTCCAAGGCGGGTTGTGGTGGTGTCCAAGGCGGCCAGGGCGTCCAGGGTCTTGTTGCCAGGCGTGGTTAAGGGTCTGCAGGACAAGCCGATAGCAGTCTCTCGCGCATCGGCCCGGCCAGCACTGATTGGCGCGTGGATGGTGGGGTAGGCGAGAGTTCTTGGCATCGATGGGAAGTGGGGTGCTGCCCGAGGGAGCACATGCGAGCAACATGCATCCGCCGACTACGAGCACGGAATGTTCCGCCCCCGGTGCAAAACAATGATCTCGTTCGAGTGAGCATTCGGATCTGCCATGAAGCAATGATACCAGGACGGATCTTGTCTCGGGCGGCGGCCCGGCCGGGGTTGGCAGGGCCATTGTCTCTGGCCACGGCAAATCGTGCGCTCAGGCACCGTTCACCTGCAGCAACCGCCCTGGGCATGGGCCTGGGCCAGCCAAGGCCAAGATTCGAGAGCACCGCGTCCGATGGCGCTGTCGGCAGCGACAAGTCGGGCCACATCGATGCCGAACCCAACGAGTCGATCCTCTTTATCGACAGTAAGTCTCCCGTGTTCCCCAGGAGCTCTGTGAGGTCACTGGCAGGATGGACCTGAAGCTTATTACCCCGCCCACTCCAGACCTTTTTCCCCTGAGGGTCAGCTCTTTGCTTCTCTGGAGACCATGGGACACCAACGAGATGCTCCAACGCTTCAACAGCAGTTCCCTGAGCTTCCTCGACCCCGTCAGTCTTGTCAAGCGCGCCATCCCCGAGACCTCTCCGGTCAAGGTCACCGAGATCCTCCCGCGGCTCCACGAAGGCGGTGCCTATGTCAAGTTCGCGTATCCGAGAAGCATGTCAGCCGCCGACATCGAAGGCATGTGTACTCAGAGTTTCTGTACTGTTGTCCTGTGCCTCATGCTGACGTGCCGCGCAGGTGAGCTGGCCAAGACTCTCGGCAAGAACCCCATTACCCCGTGGTTTAATCCCTTCCGTGGCATTAAAATGAGCCTCGTCCAGGGCCGTCCATGGCTCGAGGACCTCTATCGCCTCCCAAAGAGCCGCCTGCGTGTCGAGTTTGTGCCGGCCAAAGACTCGGAACCGCCCGCGGAGCTGTCCCAAGAGTCCCTGTACAGCCTGTTCCGCCGCTACGGCAAGATTTCCGACATCACATCCCAGCCGCCCGACTCCAAGGTTCTGCCCAAATTCGCCTACGTCGACTTTGTGTTGATTCGGGACTCCATCATGGCCCGGAACTGCATGCACGGTTTTGTCCTTCAGGAGGAAGGCAGCCAGACCCGGACTCGCCTTCGCTTGTCCTTTGAACAACGGGTGAACCCTCACCACGTTTGGAACTGGATCACCAACCACCCCAAGATCGTTATCCCCGTCATCGCAGCCTTTCTGGCAGCCTTCACCGTCGCCGTATTCGACCCCATCCGCGAGTTTTTTGTCAAGGTACGCTTTCTGTTATTCGTATCCGCACCGCTCACAGTAGGACCAACCCCTAACACTCCCAACCAGGTTCATGTCCAGAAATCCTTCGAATTTACCAACAGCAAGCTCTACTTGTGGGTGAAGCGGCAGACCTCGGACATTCTCGCCTTCCGCAAACACCAAGATGACGACGCCGGTCTCCACGCACTCTTTTCCCACCGGAAAGACGTCATCGACTCGATCCAAAACAGTCTTCTCGAGTCCGTCGACACGTTCGTCGTTGTCCATGGACCGCGCGGCTCTGGGGGCCGGGAGCTTGTCATGGACCAAGTGCTCAAGGGGCGTCGTGACGTGGTTGTGGTTGACTGCAGGCAGGTGGTGGAAGCCCGCGGCGAGGCTGGAACCATCGGAAAGCTGGCTACTCAGGTCGGCTACCGTCCTGTCTTTTCCTGGGTCAACAACCTGAGCGGACTTGTCGACCTGGCCATCCAAGGCACTACCGGTGTCAAGACCGGCTTCTCCGAGAATCTCGAGTCACAAATTGTCAAAATCCTGCAAACCACTGCCGCGGCCCTCAAACACGTCTCGCTCTCCGGCAGGAAAAAGGGCGACAAGGACGCCAATCTGACGGATGATGCCTATCTCGAGGCTCACCCCGAGAGGCGACCCGTCGTGGTTATCGACAACTTCTTGCACAAGAGTGAAGAGAAGGGCATCATCTACGACAAGCTCTCTGACTGGGCCGCCGCGCTGGTCCAATCCAATATCGCCCATGTCATCTTCCTCACCACGGACGCATCCTTTTCCAAGCCGCTCTCCAAGTCCCTCCCCGATCGTGTTTTCCACCAAGTCACCCTGGGTGATTTGTCGCCTCGTGTGGCCAAGCATTTTGTTATCTCACACCTCGAACCAGACGAGGAGTCAGTGGAAGCAGAGAGTGTCAACGCCCCGGGCCTTACCGAAAAGCAGCTGCGGAAGGATCTGGTGGAACTTGATGAGTGCATCGACGCCCTTGGCGGCCGCCTGACCGACCTACAGGTTCTCGCACGCAGGCTCAAAGTCGGCCAGAGCCCGAAGAAGGCCGTCTCGGATATCATCGAGCAGAGTGCCGCCGAGATTTTACGCATGTTTCTTCTGGGCAACAAGGTTGTTGGAGAGGGCGATAAGAAGTGGTCCACCGAGCAGGCCTGGTACCTGATCAAGGAGATCGCCGCCAAGGAGAGCATCCGCTACAACGAGGTTCTGCTCTCCAACACGTTCGCCTCGACCCTGACCGCCGGCGCCGCCAATCCCGAGGCAGCCATCGAGAGCCTCGCCAACGCCGAACTCATCACGGTCAAGTCGGTCCACGGCCGGCCCTCCACCATCCGCGCCGGCAAGCCCGTTTACCAGGCCGCCTTCAACAGACTGCTCGAAGACGCCGTCGTGAAGGCTCGCATGGATCTGGCGCTGCTGACGGAACTGGCAAAGATTGAGGCAAAGAACATTGACAAGGCCGAGACCGAACTCAGCGTGCTTGCCAGTTTGCCGTCGCAGCCGTATCAGGCTGCGGACCGGGTCAATTACCTGCTGGCAAAGCTCCAGAGCAGTCAGCTGAAGATCACTGCATACGAAAAGGACATGGCGGGGTTGAAAAAGGTGCTGTCCCAGGAGTCTTGAGGGCTCCTGGGCATTGCTTCGGGGGTCTATCGCATCGGGGAGTGTGTATGAGTAATGATCGCGGGACTTGCGGTTCGGAGATATCCTTCTCAACCTCAATTGTTGAAACCGAAAACACAACATGAACATCGGTGGTGCATCGTGGCTCGCTCGCTCTCGCCATGTTGACTGTACGACAAGTTTCAAGGTGACAAACCACTCGATTTGTGTGGCGTAAGATCTGTTGTCATGAACCAGCACCAAGCAAAAGTACAAACGCTCCTCCCCACAAGACACACCCCACACCACACACCCCTTGCCCTACGGATATAAACTCACAAACTACTCTACTCCTCCTCGCTGCCCTCCTCTTCCTCTTCCCCTTCGCTCACCTCCACCTCCTCATCCACATCCTCGTCAACCTCGCCAGTTTCCTCTTCCGGCGGGACCTCCATTGGTATTTCCTGCCCCTGTGCGAAGAAGATACGCGCGGGGTTGTCATAGTCGTTCTCGATCATGTATTCGTTGTCTATGCCAGGTAGGTTAGCGAAACCGCATTCTGGGACGGGGACCAAGAGGAAGGAGCCAAGCAACTTACACCGCGGTACAATGAATATCCCACCCTTGCTGATGCGGAAACTCGTCTCCTGAACGGTCACCAACACCCTGCCGGCGTGGACAAAGAAGATCATGAACACCTTGCGCGAGTTCTTGAGCCGCTTGACGGCCCCCGGCGGGAGGTCAACGACGCCGGCGCCGAGGAAACCCTCGCTGATGACCTTGGCGTAGCGGAACTCGCCGCCCACCACGTCGGCCGTCTTGATGGCGGCCCCGCTGATGGCGAGTTGCTTGTCGATGACGCTAACCATGTCGTTGGGCGCGGGCGGGTTGAACTCGTACTCGGGCTGCCAGACGACCACCTCACCCGTCACAGTCCCCGGGTCGAGCTCCCACATCTCGGCCGGCCCATCGCCGTCGTCATCGTCGTCCCCACCGCCGCTGCGGCGCCTCCTCCCGCGCTTCCCAGCCGCCCCGCCGCCGCCGGCCTTCTTGCCCCCACGGCGAGACCTAGCCTTCGGCTCAGGCTCGGGCTCGTCCACGCGCACCACCTCCTTGATGCGCGACAGCACAAACTTGGACTTGTGCGTGCGGCCGGCAAAGGCGTCCTCGGCCTCGTCCTTGTCGAACTCGACGCGCTCGTTGCGCCAGTAGGCGAGCGGCTTGAACGAAGTGCGCCCGGACCGCGTGCGGTGCATGGACGAGGCTTCGCCGGGCACCTCGCGGCGGTTGATGAGCAGCCCGCGCGACTTGGGCAGCGGCGGGCGCCGCGCGATGGCCACCTGGGAGACGTCGCCCGGGTCGATGGAGGATTTGCGCGGCCGGCGGGGCGGCTTCGCGGCCGGGGCTGCGGCGGCCTTGGCGGCGGGCTTCTTAGGCGCCGGCTTCTGGCCGCCTTTGGTGGCGGCGGGCGAGGTGCGTTGGCGCTTTGGTTGGGGCGGCTGGGCGGCGGCGGATTCCTCGTTGTCCAGGGATCGCCGTTTCCTGGAGCCACGAGCTTGGGCTGGTGCTGCGAGTGGCGCTGCCTCGGCTTTTGATGCACCGCCTCGTTTCCCTGCGGTGGGCTTCTGCGGCTTGGGCGTTGGTTCCTCCTCCTCTTCCTCTTCTTCTTGCTCCTCCTCCTCTTCCTCTTCTTCTTGCTCCTCCTCCTCTTCCTCCTCCTCCTCCTCCACGGGCCTGGCGGGTTTCTTCTGGGGTTTCACCGCCTTGGCTGGCGCGGCGGCCTTTTGCTTCGGGGGTCGACCGGGTTTCGTCCGAGCAACAGGGGCAGGCGGGGCCTCCTCTTCGCTGGCTGAAACCTCGCCCTCCTCGTCTTCGCCTTGTGGTTGTTCGGGATCTGATTGCGCCAGGTCGTCGTCGTCGCCGCCGTTCAGCATGGCCATGGATTCTTCGACGAAGTCGTTAACCTCGTCGTCTTCCCCCCCATGGCCACTCCCTCCGCTTCGCGCTCTTTCTTCGTCGTCGTCGTCATCATCGTCGTGTTGGAGGAATTGCAAGCGGTGACGATTAGCGAGACCCTTTCCAGCACCGAAGCGATTCCCTGCGAGTGGCTGCGATAATGAGTGAGGCCCGCCATTTGCGACACTCTTAAAGTCGAGACGGCGTTTGGCTGAGGCCAGGAGGCCTGTCGGCTGGCTGCTAGATCGGGAGCTTTGGTCTCTAACGATGGCGCCTCGAGCAGGCGACGACGAGTTTCGGGCGACCAGGCGATTTCGTTGGGCCGGGGAGTTAAGAAAGGTTTTCGCCGGCGACCGGACGCGCGACAAGGACACGGGCAGCCTACTCCCATGTCCGTTGAGGAG
>Ga0247824_10002048_pt1 | contig 11246 bp, 14 predicted proteins | sample 13C_PalmiticAcid_FD_194412 | JGI IMG/M metagenome (GOLD analysis project Ga0247824, IMG submission 194412) | Soil microbial communities from agricultural site in Penn Yan, New York, United States - 13C_PalmiticAcid_Day48 | ecosystem: Environmental > Terrestrial > Soil > Agricultural land...
CTGTTCCTCTGTCGATGATTCCAGCAAGCTAAGGAGACAAGAAAGACAATCAGTATGTTTTCGGTAACGATACCAGGCGCAAAGCAGCTGTTAATAAAGACAGGTTTACGAACCTGAATTGCCTGAGCAACACGCACTGTCCACCGTTGTCAAGGTCGATGTTGTATTGATACAAATATCCATCTGAGGTTGCGACCATCACTTGTGGAGTTGTCCTTGTAGATTGAACAAAAGGTGAAGGTACATACAACATACGGGTTAGTGGGTGTCGTTGTTATGGAATTCACATTAGAATCAGCATCATATAAACATGTTCCATGAACATACGTGCTGAGAGCAATGACGCTCTGTACACCAGCGCTTGGCAGCTTCAGATGGGCGAAATCACGAGAAGGTTCGAAGATCTCAGTGATAGCTCCTGGCAGATATGAACCGACGCTTCCTGCAATGTTCCGTCCGAAATGCATCGATTGACGACGAATGGCGGAGCTGTATCCGTACAGTAACGTGTTAGGTGCTGGATTCATTCTTCACATATTCCCAATGACAGTCTTCAATGTTGGAACAAAATCGCGAATAGACAAAAAACATAGGACGTACCCCACGCCGCCCGCCAAAGAGCCGCCGTCAAGGAGTCCGCCATTCCGTTGACTGTTGTTTGGGCTAGAAGAGCCAAGTTTGAAGATGTGAACTGTGTCCGTTTCGCTAGAGACACAAACAAGCGTGCTAGGCAAGTTAAACGAGATCGAATGAATCCGTGCTGACTGTGCCCCTCGCCTGAATTGATAGAGTCTTCCGCCACTTGGAATCGACCAGATTCGTATGACGGTTCCCTATTTTTATGAAAGGTCACAAGGGCTCGCTTAACATCCTCTCTCTTTCCAATCACTTCGAGCCATATGCACCCCCTTATTTACCTTGTCGCTAGCCGTCCCCAGCATGGTGCCTTCCGAATTGATCGAAATGTTAGACACAGATGTCTTGTGAGCCTGAATGATATTCACAACCTGGAGAGTTATCGCATTGAAGATCAACACGTCGCCAGACGGTCCATGAGAGTCGTCGCGCCCAGTGTTTGAGAACGGTGACGTGAGCGACGGGGTCGGGGAAGGATAGGCAAGGAAGCAGTTGTCCGCAGACGGGGACAGGGCACAAATGGCTAGAGTGGCAATTTTTTGTTTTGTTTGGGTCAGCTGATGGACACATGGATGTTGTGGGATGCAAAAAGCAGCGCACTTGTCGTGGTTACCATGAGGATTGGGACTTGTTTCGATGGTGTGAAGTAGCTTCATGTTGCTGATATCGTAGACGTAAATCTGATCTTCCAAGACCACAATGAGACGCTTGCGGTTGAGCTTGACGGATAGGATAGTGGTGGGGAATGTGAGCTCACAAATGGTGGACTCGCGCTGCGGAAGTGAAGAACAGATGCGAAATGTCAAGTATTAGCGATGGTGGAGAACGGATTGTCAAGTCCTGTGCGGGAGTGTGGTCAAGCTTGGTCCAAACCTTGGTGTTGATGATTTGAAGCCTTCTAGGCGAAGAGGTGGGCTGGTCACCGGCACCCACAATCGCAACAAGAGAGGTGCAAAACAACATCTCCACGATCCCGATAGAGCTATCCACTGTAGAAACGTTGATGCACACAGGTGAGCCACTTGACGTAATGAGTCCCCACCGCGGAGGCCACAGTACATATTATTCGTATTGACGTACGCCTCGAGTAGCATTTTCCAAAGGGGTCGCAGTTGTATATCTTGAATCCATGCTTCGTCCCGACTGAAATACAGCTGTGAACAACGTAGGTGGAAGAAAGAGGAAGAAAGGAGGGGCTACGTTAGCATGGGTCTTGACTTGCAAGGCAAAAAACTGCTCAGCAACGGTGTGGAATGAGGAGGAGAATATTCGATGCAACGCCTTGCTCCGGTTCACACCTAAAGTCCTGGTTGAAGTTGATGAAGAGCAGATCGCCCCCTTTTGCGCTTACGTTCATGATGAACGAGTTATGTTGGTGATGACGAGTGTGGGAATGAGTAAAGAGAGAAACGGAGTGGGCGAAAGTGACCCTTGCAGGGCAGGGACGCGCAAGCCGTCACACACACCCCTCAGGGTGAGCTTTGGGCAGCACTTGCATGAACTTCCTATCGTGCCAGGCCCCAGTAGGCGAGACTCGATGCACAGTTGGAAGAGCTCTATTGGGAGAGCGAGGAATCCCCGGGATAGCAATGAGGGCGCGTTCATGCTCAAAAAGCCCCGGACAAGACACATCCTCCATTCTGTGGCACATGTCCACTAATTGCAGCCACCCACAAAAAACTGGTGGTCTTTTCTTTCTCCACTTTGTACCTCTTCTTCTTTACCCAATTTTCTTTACTTCCTCCTCATCCACTTTCTCTTTCACCCATCCTCACATACCTCATTCGTCCGTGCAATGAGTTCGCAAATGTACTCTGTCGAGGTCCCTGGCAGCCCCCAGGTTCCTGGCGAGGGAAAGCCTCGTCGTAGCATTCTCTGCCCTGACAAGCTTATCCAGAGCTACCAGTCCTTCACGGGCAACAACACCATCACAACTCTCTACGAGAACTTTTTGGAGGGTGTTCAGCGCTCAGGTAACTTGCACGGTTCATTGGCATGCAGGCTGGGCGAAGCTTCTACGCGGTCTCACTCTAAATTGGCTTCCGACATTGATTCATGTACTTAGAGGGTGGCCACTTTCTTGGATACCGCCCCATCGTCGATGGTGTCGTGCAGCCTTACGAGTGGACGAGCTACACACGCGTGCAGGAACGTGTTACCCACTTTGGAGCAGGCATGGCCCAACTTGGCTTAACCAAGGACTCCAACTTTGGCATCTTTTCCATCAACCGTCCCGAATGGGTGAGTGGTCATAGTCGATGCTAATTGAAAGATGATCTAGAATGTATGAATGCAAGGGACAAAGATTGTGCGGTCGCCTATCTGACTGGTTTGAGCAATCCACTTCTCTCCCTTGTTGATTGTTCTAGACAATGAGTGAGCTGGCTGGATACATGTACAACTACACCTCGGTACCACTGTACGACACTCTTGGCGTCTCCTCCATCGAGTTCATTGTCAACCAGACCGAGATGAGCACTGTCATTGCTTCGGCAGACAAGGCAGCTATCTTGCTCGACATGAAGTCGAGTCTCCCCAGTGTCAAGCACATTGTGGTGATGGGCACACCCGACGATGCGCTTGTCTCGGAGGGCAAGGAACAGGGAGTGAGCATCGTAGCCTGGACTGAGGTTGAGCGCAACGGTCGTGACAACCCCGTCCAGGTCACCCCTCCAAAGCCAGACGACGTCGCGACCATCTGCTACACCTCTGGCACCACAGGCACACCCAAGTAAGTACCTTAGCAGATGAGCGCCAAGAGCTCTTCTTGTTGGGCATGAAACGCCCGAGCACCTCAGATGTCTTTCATTCGTTGGGGTGGAGTCTGGGCGACGCACCGACCGACAAGGCCGATGCTTATTTTCTTGCTCACTTTCTCCCCTTTCTTTGATCCACTGAAATGAATCGTCCTTGGTAACACAAATCTCACATTGTTGTTCGCTTTACCAAATTTTAACGAGATGCCCTCCTTCTCTCATGTTTATCTAGGGGTGCAGTCTTGACCCACAAGAACTTTGTTGCCGTTATTAGCTCGTTCCATGTCATGTCCAAGCACCAAAAGATGTTCCTCCCCACCGTGGGCGATACTCATATCTCCTATCTGCCATTGGCTCACGTTTTTGAGCGCGTCTGCCAAGGAATCATGATCTCGGGGGCAGCACGTATTGGATACTATCAAGGCGACACACTAAAGCTACTGGATGATGTCGCTGTCTTGCAACCAACGGTCTTTGTATCTGTGCCTCGCCTCTTTAACAGGATCTACGATAAGGTCCTGGCTGGCGTCAAGGCCAAAGGCGGTATCGCGGCTTTCCTCTTCAACCGGGCGTACCAGTCAAAAAAGTCAAACTTGAAACGAGGCACAGTGGAACATGCTTTGTGGGACCGACTTGTGTTTGGCTCAATTAGGGCTCGCCTGGGCGGCAAGGTCAAGCATATTGTTTCCGGTTCGGCTCCCATCTCTCCCGATGTCATGGACTTCCTTCGTATCTGCTTCAGCGCCGATGTGTACGAGGGTTATGGTCAAACAGAACAGGCTGCTGGCCTGACCATTAGTTACAAGGGCGACTTGAACGCCGGACAGGTTGGCCCTCCTCAAGTTTGTGTGGAGGTGAAGCTGAAGGATATCCCTGCTATGAACTACACCAGTCAGGACAAGCCATTCCCTCGTGGCGAGATCATGCTCCGCGGTCACTCTGTCTTCCAAGGCTATTACAATGCTCCCAAGCAGACCGCAGAGACATTGGATGCTGACGGCTGGGCGAGGTTAGTAATTGATAAGATACTGAATCATGGGATTCCTGTCATGTAGTGCGAGACCCATTCTAACTTGCTACATCTGACTCCACACGTTGTATAGCACCGGAGACATTGGTCAGTGGGATGAACGTGGCCGCTTGGTTGTGATTGACAGAGTCAAGAACATTTTCAAGTTGGCTCAAGGAGAGTACATTGCTCCAGAGAAGATTGAATCCGTTCTTGCCAAGCACTACCTGATCGCCCAGATCTTCGTGTATGGACATTCCCTCAAGGCGACTCTTGTCGGAGTGGTCGTGCCCGATGCAGAGACACTCAAGCCATGGGCAAATGCCAATGGTCTAGGAAACAAGAGCTTTGAGGAACTATGCCGTGAACCATTGGTGAAGACGACGATTCTCAAGGAGTTGGCATCTTTTGGACGTGAAGCAGACCTGAAGGGATTCGAAATCTTGAAGAACATCCATATCACCTCTGAGCAGTTCTCGATTGAGAACGATCTCCTGGTAAGTCGCTAACAACAGGGTTAAAAAGTCTCGCCTCTAAAACCCTGACTCGTAAGATGAAAAAGTACTAATGCGATCGACCTGGCTTGATTTTACAACTAGACCCCCACTTTCAAGTTGAAGCGACACACTGCAAAGGAGAGATACCAGCAGGATATCGATAGAATGTATGAGGAAACCGAATAAGGGATAGGATAGCACGCGACACTTTTTTTTTTTTCCAACGAACATTCTGCTGGTGTTGAATAAATTCTTGCGAGTAATTGTATCCGGGTTGTTTTTGGAGAACTACTCTTCATCGTCCTCTTCACCAGTCGGGACACTGTGATCTGGTCCACTCATCAACATTTGCCTCAAGATTTCTGGTGGATACTCTGCCCCGCGCACCTTGACGTTGTAGCATGCCATCTCGATTTTGTTGAGAGACTGTTTGAAGGCTCCCATCTTCTTGGAAATCGGTGAAGCGCGTGTGAGCGCTAGTCCATCAAAGCCGCTCTTGAGGTTCCTTAGGAACGTCAGGATATGTTGGACACGCTCCTCAGGGGTCGGTAGCTTAGTACCACCCAAAGATGCTGTTTCTTGCGCCGTGACCGATAGCGATTGGCCCAGAGTGTTGATTGCCAGGCGCATCAGCTCTCCTGTTAGATCGGCAACACCCAGCAAATAATCCTCGTCCGTGACCTCAAGTGTGAGCCTTGTCAACTTGCCCTCGGGCTGTGCGGGTGGCCCTGATGCAGCGGTCTGGTCTGTTGGAGTTGGCTCAACTGTTGGGTTCTCACCGGCTGGTCCAGTGGATGCGGACGCTACCTCTATTGGATCGGCAACCGCTGGTTTCATCGCACCATCCTTCTTGTTGTAGGGTGTCCTCCGCATATCCTTGTTGAACTTGCCTCGCGGTCCTCCTCCTCCCCCACCGCCACCCTGTTGGATCTGACTGATGTTGATAATCAAGTCAGGGTTAGAAAGTTGTTCTGCAGTTGTCAAAAAGTCGAGTTTCACTTCGAGAGCGCTTTTAGGCATGAGCTGTCCATGAACAAGATAGTAGTGAAAAGTCATTGCTTCAATCTAATCGATTTCAGAGAAAAGAAGAAACATTCATCGTCAACTTTGGGCTACGCCTGGCTACTTCCTTCAGCGTTTCTTCGAGGCGAATGCACACATTCCATCTCTCCACATGAAGCTTGAACGTACATATTCTTGGACTGGGCCTGAAATGCTCCGTTGGTAGCGATGATAGTTTGGTCCCTGCAAGTCAATAGCCACCCTTTGAAAGAGCTTCAAAACCATGGCGTGTTTTTCTTCAAACTCGGCCAACGCTTCTGACGACGCTGAAAACTGAGGAAGGAAATCTTTGGGCTCTGAGCGGTGGAGGGCAAAGATCATCTTCTTGCTGAGGTTGTTGATGTCCCTGCAATCAATCAAGTAGAAGGAGAACTGTTTAGCAGAGAGCAAAACTGGGTAGTGCCGCTCTGAAAGGGGGGGGACCCTAAGTCGTGTTTTTCACCTTGACATTTTAATGATGCGCTCTCTCCGATCATGCTATGTTTGCGAGCCAGTTCGAACATTAGAGCGCGAGACCACTCTATACCATATTGCAGTTGTGGTTTCAGCAAAGTCCAGTTCCTTACGTGCTCCTCCAAGATATCTCTGTATATTCCAAAGTCGCTGACAGTAGACTTTCCAAGATTGCGCCGGATATCGTTGGCTTTGGAGATGTGTTCTGGAGCTAGTTCGTTCTGCTGGGGTGTCAAAGGCGTGTCCATGTTGATACCTGTTGATGCTGGTGGCGTGTCCATATGTACGTCTTCCATGGTTCCTGATCAGGTGTAAAGACGATGACAAGAGTAGCAAGTGTTGACAAGCGCGACGTGAAAGTGAAAGAAAGGGTGAAGGGAGAAAGGGAACGGAACGGTGGCGTAAAAAAGCGAACCATCACCAGCCAGTATTCGTTGTCTCCGCAACGCACAGAGGCCGTTTTACCCATGGCACGTAGACCCGAGCAGCCGAGGATCATCGACAAGCGCCAGACCATCGTAATATATTCACTTCAGAGGGAGATTCACCACGTTACCAGCTCGGGTTGTCATCACCTGTTTGATCGTTTTGGTTGATCGCTTGCTCATCGCTGTCAACTTGGTTCCCTTGCATAGTCTGGAACAGAGTACCTCTTCTCAACAACAGGGGAATGGGTTGCCTCTTCAACATGCCGATGTATCAACCCGGAGCTTGTCGAGCTTTACGAATGGCTTCGCAATTCAGGATATCGCGAAGGCACCACGGTCTTTGCCCCGGTCCACAGAACCAACATTGTGCCTATCAAAGGTGCCAGGAAGAGAGTGCAGCCCATATCATCGGGGACAGGGCCAGCAGTCAAAGTTGAGGCATCAGATGAATCATTTCTGTACGAGCAAGATCCGAATATGAGTATTGTATCAATCAGTATGGCATCAGTCGTTAGCGAGGATGGGGTGAAGCACGAGCCTGATCTAGATGATAATATTGGAGTCGGATTGGAGCCTATTGAAGAAGTGAAGCAGGAAGCAGATCAAAACGGGGACCGGATCCAGGATAACGGTGATGGCGATGATCAAGTGGGTGACGAGCTACCACCACAACCCAAGAAGCAACGACTGGATAGATCATATCTTGACATCTGTTCGTTGACAATCGATACTGCGGACCAGAGCTTGGAATCTATCACACTCGATCCAGAGTTCCATACCACAGGTCATGGCTATGCCTCAATCCTCCAGGATCTTGATAGAAGGGCATCCAAGGACTCATCTGCTGATCTCGTGGTGAAGACCGAAGCTATTGCCACCGAATCGATTGAAGAACAGGAAGTGAAGGAGTTCAATAGAAACACGGAACAGATGGTCGAGGTGTACATCAAGGAAGGAATGGGTAAGCCGGATCCAACCCATGCCCAAGATCTGCTGGAGAGTGAGGGACACTTGCGTACTTATCATTCCTTGTTGACCATGGTTGTATAGACGAGGCAGGAATCGAAATGTTCGACACTTTACTGGGACCTTTTCGCCGACCCACAAAGTAAGCCAGCACTTGCAGATCATCTTTTTACTGTGAATACCAGACTGCATCAAATCGTATCGTTTTGATCAGAGTATGGTCCTAGTTAACATGAGGCATGTCCATTGCTTAGAGAATTTGTGGCCTCATTCTTTTACTCGGTCATCCTTTCGCCTTATACAGAATCGGCTAACATCGAGGCGGCGATCCATGTTCTGGACCGCACCCTTACACTTCATGGACCAGAGTGTTTCCGTGATATCTGGGATGTTCAGAAACGGAGACGCGAAGCTGCAGATGGTCAAAGTATTTTTTCACGGCACCCTCCTACCTCAGAAGCCTCGGCGTCGAAGAAGGACACGGACGCAGAAGCACTCTTTGAAATAGCATCTCGCGTTCCTCCAACCTCTATTCCCTCGGCACGTCTCCCCAGCTGGAATAACACTTGGGACCTTATCAAGACTGAATTCGGGCTAGATTCAAAACCAGAATCCAGAAACTATATTGCACTTCAAGAGCATAACATTCGCATGGGAATGCAAGACGTAGATCAAGATTCTTCATCAACTGGGGATGATGCTGAAGAAGGCACGATCCCGGCCATCAAGGAGGAGCAGGAGATCCGAGATGAAACTGGTCGTACGATCGTCGGTCTGTTGTTGAGGATATTGGAGCAAGATGCGGTCCTGAAGAATGGTACGTTATCATATCTTGAGCACCTTGCATTTTGACGCAACCCGATCTCAGCAATGACTAACGGTCAATTCACGATCTACTCTCGACAAACGTCGCAGTATCATCCAATGCGTTCTTTTGTCGTGATGTCCTCTCGATTACGTCTTATTCACCAACGCATGCTGTCCGTCAGGCATTGGACATCATCTTTCAGATCACTGCTCTAGCAACGTCTTCGCGATACCTTGAGGCGCCATGTCGCGTAAATCCATCATCAATACCAAAGAATAAGCCAGGTTTAACAACAGGAGATGCCGCAGCCGGATCGGCGGCCAGCGGTCGATCTGTTGCTCCATGGCCACTAAATGAGCGGTGCAAATTGAATCCTACAGGCATGGAGATTCTACAACTTGGCCAACAATTCTTACTGCTTCTGATCAGATTAATAGAAGGCGGGGAACTTGTGTTGGGAAAAGGGCTGGAGGAACTGGCCATTGAGGTTCAGTCCAGACTGGGTAAAGTGAACAGGGACAGAGAAGTACTTGGCTCAACTGGATCAAAACGGTCAGGAGCAAAATCAAGTTCAGAAAGCAGTTCAGGAAGCACGTCTGTAATGTCATACTTTGTGGAGAGATGTAATCTGGACCAAACAGAGATCTTCTTGAAATCTCTACTCCAAGGGCCCTGTTTACTCGATTCAGGGACTGGGTCAGGAGCCGGCGTGAAGTTGAAGAAAGAAAGCACATCCCAGGCGGACCCTGATGATCCTTCAGCTGTTGACTACAGGACGATCTTCAAAAGTCAGACCGGTATCTGCATGGGATCAAGCGCTTTTGTCATGATCCTGGTGGATTATTGGTTCCGATCTAAAACTGTTGTCGCTAGCGGAAACTCGCAACTGAACTTCCGAAAGGTGGTTGAAGAGTACACAATGCCTGGAAGCTTAAGACCATCCGGCACTGCTGGTGCCGCCAGTATGAAGAAGGAGAAAGAGAAAGAGAAGCCAAAATTGACGGGGAAGCGAAAGTCTGCCAGAACCCAAAAGAACTTGTCCTTGTCAGGGGATGAGGACAGCGTGGAACTGGAACACTCTGATATTAATTCATTGGTAGCAGACCAACCCAGTGTTGAGCAGTGGAACGCCAAGGACTTGGAACAGGTCGAATGGACTGTGATGATGACTGAGGTTCTAGTCTGGTCTTGGATCGAGGCTCGAGGGATCAGGAGAGAAGAGATTGAACAGACCGGATTGGAGAAAGTACTTTATCCTGACACGAATGGAGGAGGTCAAGAAAGCCTTGAAGAAGATACGACATCGGGATGGATTGTTATGTCTAGGATGCTAAAACAAGTCGGGGGAACACTCCGGTCTCGATGGGAGCAGCTCGAGAGTGTAATCGAGGCCGCCATCATGGTGGAAGATCTCGGCCTTCGTTGAACATGACAATTATTAAGCATCAACAATGAATGTCACAGACAGTTGCGCATGATCCTGGTGGGAACATTGAAGCATGCATATGAGTATGTTGTAACCAAGATGCGATGGGTTTATTTGGCTAGATACAATGGTGTGGATGCCATGACGCCTTAAAGACTGGGCTCAAAGTGACGATGGGGATCCTGGTTCTCGCCATGGATACAGGTTTCGATCTTCTTGAACCATTCATCCTGAAGGATACCCTCAATTGTGATACGGGTTTCGGGATTTGGATCAAGGATCTTCTTCATCAGCTTTCGAGGTCCAAGGGGGAGTCTCTCAATGGGATCGTAGTTGTCAACAGCGCGCATGTCCAGGTAGTGCTGGTAGTTGAGATTTTGGGGTGTTGCAGCATGGAAAGGAATACCCTGGTAGACCATGCAGTAGTAGACAATACCGCAGGACCAGACATCGACGCATCGTGCATCATACTCCTTGTTCTGGAATGCTTCTGGGGCAATGTAAGGTTCTGATCCGCAGAGACCCTTGGACAGATGTGGTGCCTTCTCCCAGCACATGCGGAAGACGTCTGAGACACCAAAGTCTGTGATCTTGAGGCGGGCCTGGCCATCGAGGAGCAAGTTCTCGGGCTTGATGTCCCTGTGTGCGACACCCATCGAATGCAGGTAGGCCACACCATGGATCAGCTGCTTGAAGCAGCAGTCGATCTCTATCCGCGACATGTGTCCTTGTTTAATGATGTTGTACAAGTCACCACCACAGCAATATTCCTAAATCAGTACATCATGTGCAAGAAGAGATGCAGGAATGTTAGTTACGTTGTTCACCAAGAGACTGGAATGGGCTGTGTGTGTGGAGTGTCGAGACATGTCACACAAAAGAAGGCTTCCATGCATGTGAACGAGGAATGAGATGAGGCGTTGAGAAAAGCCCGAAAGCCCGAAAGGGCCAAAGTCGAACAGAGCCAGTGAAGAGCAGTAATTGCGGCGTCTTTTTTTTTTGGGCACCTCAATCCGCAGTAGGAGGAGCATTCATATTCCATCCCCCTTTGATCCAGGTTGCAGTCATCCTGAGTGTGTGTGTCCGTGTCGTTTTTTGCAGTCGAGCTCGATGTAGAGACTCATTCTTTTCAAAGGTTCAGTCGCAGACGGAATTCAAGTTGGACTAAAGGGAGAGGCGGGGAAGAAGGGGGGTGGAGGAAAAAT
>Ga0247824_10002049_pt1 | contig 11244 bp, 6 predicted proteins | sample 13C_PalmiticAcid_FD_194412 | JGI IMG/M metagenome (GOLD analysis project Ga0247824, IMG submission 194412) | Soil microbial communities from agricultural site in Penn Yan, New York, United States - 13C_PalmiticAcid_Day48 | ecosystem: Environmental > Terrestrial > Soil > Agricultural land...
GGTTTGACCTCTAGGTGGAGTGGAGGCCTGGCATTCGTGAATCCGCCCTACTCCGATTTGACGACATGGATAAATCGCTGCGCCGACGCCCATCGGGACGGCGAGGTGCAAACGATTGTCGGACTGTTTCCTGTCCGGACAGAGACCGCTGTCTTTCGTGATCGTATCTTTGGCGCGGCCGACATCCTGTTTTTGAGACGAAGGATATCCTTCTTGGATGAAACAGGCGCAGAGTTATCCCCTGCTCCATTCCCAGTGATGTTTTGCATCTGGGGCGGCGCGCGTGACAAGGTTACGATGTTCACGGATTTGGTCGGATGTTCCCTCGTACGCGCAGAGCATTCTGAGAGGTGAGAGCGCCCTCCCCTTTGGGCGGGATCAGCAGCGGCGCTTCTCGTTAGTTTCGGGCGGATTTGAGCACGACATATCCGCGATAGACCCCAACTCCGCCGGCAAGGACGACAATGTAGAATGCCCCCTTCAGAACTTCGAAGAAGTCCTTGTCTCCGATGCTGAACAGCACGCCAAGTGCAGCCAGGATTGATCCGCCCAAGATCCATTTTTTCACGATAGCCCAGAATGCCCTTTCAGCCCCTCCCTGCAAATTGACGTAGGTTTGGTGCTTGATGATCCTCTCGACTTGCTTTTCCTGTTCTCGGTAGCGTCGACGCGCAATATCCTCACGGGCTTCTTGGCGCGCCTCTTCTTCCTGTCGAATTCGCCGCCGTTCGTCGTACCGCATTCCACCCTCCCCAGCGATATGATAAAATCGCATATGGAGTTTTCGCATATACGGCAAGTGCTGGATGCGAAAATCTGTCTACAGCCCGGAGAGTGCACTCCTTGCCCGAGCCGTATCGGAGGCCAGGAAGCTCGCTGGTATCCATCAGGCCGATCTAGCCGACCGCCTTGGCATGGATCAGACGACAATATCGAATATTGAGCGAGGCCAACGCCGATTGGACGTTTTCGAGTTCTATTTGATAATGCGCGAGATTCAGGGCGATCCGATCGCAGTCTTCGCTGATCTCGTTCGTAAGTGGGACCAAATGCGAGGCGTTTAACGGCGCGCTCCGACGTGCACTCTGAATCGTGACATCCAACTTCGGTCTGGAGCCTAGTGATCCAACGTGGTCCGTACGGCAGGAACGCGCCTGAACTCCGCCGTTCGTGACGGGATCAGTGCTTCCTCGATGTTGCCGGTCGCAAGCCCCGCCTAATAAGCGGTCATGATTCTGCCATTCGCGGCTTTCATGACGACCACAAGAAGGCCAACCGCTTGTAGAATATCGAATGGTCGTCAAGCGAGTCATCGCTGACATCTCCCCTCGATTGGTTCACCCAAGGGTAGATCATCTCCATATAATGGCCGCCCTCCACTCGTCCTTGATTTCGGCTTGCGGCGGGCCAGCACGGTTGTTTATCTCTGTTTCCGGTCGCGTAGCCGCTCGGCGATCAACTCGGGAGCGGCATAGGCAAGAAGGCGACCTTGGTCCGGTATCCGCTCGAACTCGGCGGCGGGCAGTTGTTCGCGCCAGTAGGCAAGGGTGGTTTCCGGATCGGAAAGCGTGTCATGCTCGCCGAGCAGGACAGCCCAACCGCAGCCATCGACCGGATAGTTGCCGGCTTTGCCTTGCGCGAGGGCGCTTTGCTCGCGCACATACCCGGCGAGTCGCCCGGTCGCGAACATGCGCACGGCGCGATAATAGTCGTCGACCACCTGCTCGTCGGCGAGCAGTGCTTCGTCGGGCGGGCTTCCCCGCATCGACTTGCGAAGGGCCCGGGCAAGAAAATTGCGCGTCATTGTCCGGGCGATCAGACGCGCTGCCGACAGGATCAATTCAGGACGCTGCCTATAGGCCTCCTTGAAGGACCCGAGTACGCCCCAGCGCCGTTCGTCGCGCGTCGACGGGGGATCGGGGTTGACGAGCACGACTGCGCCGCATCGGTCGGGAAACAGGCCCGCGAAGGCCACGGCGACCTGCGCCCCGCCGCGGGCGATGATATCCACCTGCTCGATCCGCAGCCGGTCGAGCACCGTCTTCATGTCGTGCGCAGCCGGTGCGAAGGGATCGCCGGCAGTGACTTCGGATTCGATGTCGGTCATCCCGAAGCCGGGGCGGTCGATCGCAAGCACCCGGAGGCCGTTTCGCATCAATGCACTGACCAGGCGCCGCGGCGGGTGGCGCGAGGTCATGCTGCTGTGCAGGATGATAACGGGACGGCCGCCGACCGGGCCATAGTCGGACAAGGCGATCCGCCCGCCGCCGGGGCGATGGACGAAACGAAGCGGTTCGGAATTGCCGTCGATCCAGCTGATCCGCCCGTGGCTCGCATCGGTCAGGGCCTGCATTGCGATCATCATGCTCATCGACTGCGCCAGCGCGGCGGCGCTCGATACGCCCAGAATCTGGAAGATGATGTCGACCTGCTTTTTGACCGTCGCTTCCGAAATGCCCAGCGCCCGCGCCGTATCGGCGCGCGTCAGGCCTTGTGCCAGCAGCACCGCGATCTGCGCCTGGCGTGGTTTGAGGCCCCACCGATCGGTCAACAGCTCGATAGACTCGTCGCCATCGGGAAAAATACCGAGCGACAGCAACGACAGGCGGTGAAGCAGCCCGGGCATCCGCGTGACCCCGACTTTCGCCAGCGCCGCGGACATGGCCTCGCGCGCCGTCGCATAGCTGAGCGCCGCGGCATCCGCGCCGGCGCGGATGCTGCCGGTTTGCAGCGTCGCCTCGACGACGCGGATTTCGAGGCCGGTCATTCCGAATGCCGCGCAGGCGCGGCGCAGCGGCCTTTCGAGGGACGCCGACGGCATTGCGATCAGGATGCGCCCGCCCGGCGAGTCCGCCAGCAGCTTATGGATATCCTCGGGCAGATCCCAATTCTCCGCCTCGTGGGCCGGAATATAGGCAAGGAACGAGTGGCCAACCTGCTCGCTCGCTTGCGCCAACTGCATCGTCCGTCCCTGAAGAACAGTTTCGGCCATCTCCCAATCGATCGGCCCCACTGTGTCGGCCGGCAGCGCGCCCGACGAAGCGACGATCTGCCGCGCCGCGGGATCGACGAGCATCAGGGCCAGCGCGTCGATATTCAGGAGCGAATGCATGCGATATTCATGCGCGTCGTCCAGCGCGCGGAAATGTTGCTCGACGGCATCGGGGTCGCGGCGAACCCGATCCAGCAGCAATTCGGGAACGGCCAGCCATTCCTGCGCATAATCGGCCGTCGTGGCCGCCGCCGTTTTTCCCGATTCGAGCTTCCCCATGGCGAATGATGATAGCGGGTCATGCCAGACGGGTCATCCTTCTACCCTACAACCGGGGATATTCGGATATCCTTTCAAATGCTTTTCATCCGCCTTCCTGAAGCGGGACCAGACGCTTCGCCGGATCATGGGTGCGCAGAAGGGTAAGAGTCCCAGTGCGCCAGAAGGGGGATTGTCGGATGATTTCGAAGACGAAAACACGTTGTTTGTTGACCACCGCGCTGGTCGCGACGGGGGTGCCACTTGCGCACGCTGCGGACTATGGCCGGATTCTGGCCGAAGGTGCGCCAGCGTCGGTCGAGGTAGGAGACGGCGAGACCATCGTCGGCGACAGGACGGGTATTCAGTCGAATGCTCCGTCCTTGACGGTCAGCAACGCAGGTACGGTCCGCGGCAACGGATCCTACGATGGCCTTGATGCTCCGCCCGAAGGGGGCATCATCGTACAGGGCGGACCCGCCGTCATCACCAACTCCGGAACCATCTCGGGGGCTGGTTTCGGCATTTCGACGGCTTATTATTTCAATGCTGCAACCGGACAGCTCGAACCGCGCGCGACAGGATCGCAGGTGACGAACACCGGCACGATCCGTGGCGACTTCAACGACGGCATCCGCCTCATCGGCGGCGGTCGCGTGATCAACGGCGGCTTGATCGAGGGCGTGAACAGCACGCCCGGCGGTGCGACCGATGGCATCTCGATGTTCGCGTTCGATGGCCAGGACACCGGCGGTGCCGACCCGATCGGGACGATCGTCAATCAGGCGGGGGGCACGATCCGCGGCCAGCGTTTCGGGGCGATCCTCTCGGGCGGCGGTGAGATCGACAATGCGGGAACGATGTCGGGCGGCGCGGGCGGCGTCCTGATTCAGACGTTCAGCGCGGCACAGACCGGCAAGACTGCGGCCGTCACCAACAGCGGCACGATGTCGGGCGGCGGCGCCGTCACGTTCGGCGGAAATCTCGACTCCGCTCAGCTTCTGAACAGCGGCACGATTATGGGCACGGCTTCCCATGGCGTTGCCAACGGAGCGACTGGCCAGCTCACCATCGTCAATCAGCAGGGCGCAACGATCGAGGGCGCACGGATCGGCGTTCACGGTCAGGAAGGCGGGATCGACCTGACAAATGCAGGCACAATCCGGGGTAACGGTGCCTATGACGGGTTCGACCGGGCGCCGGAAGGCGGCGTCACCCTTCAGGGCGGACCCTCGACGATCACCAACAGCGGGACAATCTCCGGAGCCGGACACGGCATTTCAACGGCCTATTATTTCAACGTGGCAACCAACGCGATCGAGGGCCGCGCTACCGATACGGTCGTCGTAAATTCGGGAGTGATCCGTGGCGAATCGAATGACGGCGTCCGGCTGATCGGCGGCGGCGGTGTGACCAACAGCGGCGCGATCAGCGGCGCCGGGCGCGCCGACGCCGATGGCATTTCGATGTTCGCCTATGCCGATCAGGCGAATGAGGATTACAGCGCGCTCGTCACCAACGAAGAAGGCGGCTCGATCGCCGGCCAGCGCTTCGGCATCATCCTGTCGGGCGGTGGCACGGTCGACAATGCGGGCGAGATCACGGGCGTCGCGGGTGGTGTTTTCATTCAGGGGACGGCGCTCAACACCAATCCGGGCGAAGATCGCAGCGGCCTGACCGCCAGCGTCGTCAACTCGGGGACGATCCGCGGCACCGGCGACCTCGGCGGCAGCGGCGGCGACGGCTATGGCGTCGGCTTCGGCAGCGACATGTCGACCGCCAGCCTGGAGAACAGCGGCACTATCATCAGCGACTTCGGCGCCGCGGTCTCGCAGGGCTCGCGCGCCGACGTGACGGTCACCAATGCCGAAGGCGGCACGATCACCGGCGCGACCTCGGGCATCTATTCCTTCGCGACGGGCACGCTCGCGGTGAACAATGCGGGCACCATCCGCGGTGAAGGCACCTACGACGGGTTCGCCGCGGCCCCCGACGCGGGCATCACGATCACGACCGCCGCGTCGAGCGTGACCAACAGCGGCACCATCTCGGGCGCCGGCGCGGGGATCACCACCGCCTATCAGTTCGACGAGGATATCAATGGGCTGGTCGGCCTCGCCATCGGCACCGACGTCGAAAACAGCGGAACGATCGCGGGCGAATCGAACGACGGCGTCCGCCTGATCGGCGGCGGCAGCGTCGCCAACAGCGGCACGATCACCGGCACGGGCAGCGAACTCGCTGACGGCATCTCGATGTTCGCCTATGACGGACAGGATGCCGCGGACTTCACGGCGAGCGTCGTCAATGGCGAAGGCGGCACGATCGGCGGCGACCGCTTCGGCGTGATCCTGTCGGGCGGCGGCTCGGTCGAGAATGCCGGCACAATCGACGGCAAGATCGGCGGCGTCCTCATCCAGAGCGACCTCGCCGATACCGCGGGGCTGACCGGCGTCTTCACCAACAGCGGCACCATTTCGAGCGCCGATGGCGCCGCGATCGTCGCCCATGTCCAGTCGAACGTCACCAATTCGGGAACGCTCACCGGCGGCGGCGGTGTCGCGATCCAGCTCGACGCCTATGACGACAGCGTGACCCTCCGCACCGGCAGCGCCATCGACGGCGTCGTCGATGCGGGCGCGGGCACCGACAGGCTGGTCCTGGACGGCGACATTCTGGAGCTCACCGAAGCGCAGCAGCTTACCGCCGCGACGGGGTTCGAGGAATTGCAGGTCGCGGCCGGCTATTGGTCGACGGCAGGCGTGGTCGGCGAATTCGGCCAGGTCGCGATCGACGAGGGCGCGGCGCTTCAGGTCAACGAAGTGACGGTCGGCGGCGAAGCCGATTCGCCGATCCTGACCGCATCGGTCGTCACCAACGGCCTCCTCGTGCTGAACTTCGGCGAGGACGATGTCGTTTCTGAACTTGACGCCCTGACGATCACCGGCGCGGGCAAGCTGCAACTGATCGGCGAGGCCGTATTCACCGTCGATACCGACACGATCGGTCACACCGGCGGCACGATCATCTCGAACGGTGGGCTCGTCCTGGCTGGGTTGCTTCGGGGCGATGTGGTCACCGAAGGCGACGGCTATTTCGAACTCGGCGCAGGCGGCACCGAGGGCAGCTTCGAGGGCAATATCGTCAACGACGGCCGCTTCGTCTTCAACCGTTCGGACGATTTCGACTTCCTCGGCGCCTTTTCGGGCAGCGGGACGCTCGACAAGCTGGGCGACGGCACGCTGACCTTCATGGGCGACTATGCTTTTCGGGGCATCACCAATATCCTTGACGGAGCAGTACGGATCGGCGGGACGATCGATCCCGAAACCGACTTCGGCCTCGGCGAAGGCGGCACGCTCGACATTTCGGGCAGGGACCAGACGATCGGCGGCCTCTCGGGCGAAACGGGAACGCAAGTCAGGCTCGGCGAAAACCAGCTCACCGTCGATCAGTCTGAGAACAGCGAGTTCGCAGGCACAATCTCCGGCGAGGGCGGCTTCGTCAAATCGGGCGACGGCACGCTGAACCTGTCGGGCAACAGCGATTATACCGGCCCGACCGCAGTCGATGGTGGCAAGCTAGCGGTCAACGGCTCGATCGTCTCCGACGTCACCGTGAACGCGGGCGGCGCGCTCGGCGGCAACGGCAGCGTCGGATCGACGACGGTGGGCGGCGACGGCAAATTGACACCGGGCAATTCGATCGGCCGCCTGACGGTCAATGGCGACCTGACCTTCGCCGCGGGCTCGGTCTATGAGGTCGAGGTCAATGCAGCAGGTCAGGGCGACCGGGTCGATGCGACGGGCGCCGTCACGATCGATGGTGGTGCGAGGGTGGAGGTTCTCGCCGCGAACGGCAACTACAACGGCCGTACCGACTATGTGATAGTCACCGGGGCGGGCGGCGTCGACGGGCGCTTCGGCTCGGTGACCACTGACCTCGCCTTCCTCGATCCGCTGCTGCGCTACAGCGCCACGGCGGTCACGCTTTCGCTCTATCGCAACGATGTCGATTTCGCCGATGTCGCGATCGGCTTCAACCAAGCGGGCGTCGCCGCCGCTGTGCAGTCGCGCGGCGTCGACGATCCGCTGTTCGAGGCGGTGGTGAACCAGAATGCGGCGGGCGCGCAGGCGGCGTTCGGCGACCTGTCGGGCGAAATCCTCGCGAGCACGCTCAGCGGCCTCACCGACGACAGCCGTCATCTGCGCAATGCGCTCTACGGGCTGACGGGGCCGGAGGAAGCGGGCCTGTTCGTCTGGGGTTCGGCCTTCGGCGGCTGGGGCGATTTCGACGCCAAGGCGGGCCGCTTCGCGATGGACACCGATCACAAGGGCTTCGTGACCGGCATCGGCTATGGCGGCAAGGGCTTCGCCGCGGCGCTGTCGGCGGGGATCGGCAGCTCCGACTTCCGCTTCGGCGGCCGCAGCGACCGGGCAAAGGCCGACAGCAAATATCTGGCCGCGCACCTGACCTATGGCACCGGCGAAGGCTTCCGCGGTGCGGCCGGGCTCGCCTATGGCTGGCACGATGTCGACACGGTGCGCACGATCGGCTTCGCGCCGCTCGCGCAGACGCTCGAATCGAGCCGCGACGCGGACACGCTGCAATTGTTCGCCGAGGCGGGATATGACGTGAAGACGGGCAGCCTCGCGCTCACCCCCTTCGCCCGGATCGCGCATGTCCGCACCGAGAGCGACGCCTTCGTCGAGACGGGCGGCAATGCTGCGCTCGCACTCGCCAAGGCCGAGCAGGAAACCACCTTCCTCAGCCTCGGCGCCCGGGCGCGTCTGAACGCTGATCAGCCGGGCTTCCAGCCCTATCTGTCGGCGGCATGGAACTGTGCGTCGGGTGATCGCGATGCCCAAGCGCGTGCTGGCTTCGCGACCGGCGGCGGCAGCTTCGCTCTGCTCGGCACGCTGATCCCGAAGAACTCGGCCGAGGTCGAGGCGGGGTTCGACTACAGCAGCGGCAAACTACGGATCGGTGCGGCCTACAGCGGAACGCTCGCGTCGGATCGCAGCACGCATGGCGTGCGGATAACTGCGCGGATCGCATTCTGACCACACTGCCCCGGTTGGAGTGGGCGAGTGCAGTTCGGGGCCGACGCAGGCTCAATCGCTTTGGCCCCACTTGACCGCTGACAATATCCCAATCTCGTTGCGACCCCGAGCGGAGGATGGGTTCACGGCAGTTGGATGCTGGGAATCCGAAAGGGCTCGTCCACGGGCGAGCCCTTTCCATAATTAAACGGACCTAGGTGTTTGGTCTCAGCATGTGATGGTGTAAATTTGTCATCGTCACAGCTGAGGGATTTATGGGACAGCTTCTACACGGCAGCGCCAAGACCACGCACGCCATTCGAGGCGAGCTACAGCGATCGCAAGCTTCGGTCGCGAGCCTCGCGAAGCGTTACGGGATCAACGAGAAGACCGTCCTGAAGTGGCGGCACCGGCGGTCCGTCGAGGACATGCCGATGAGGCCGAAGGAGCGCCGCAGTACCGTGAGGGACGCGACGCGAACGCCGAGATTGAAACCTTCGGCGACGATGTCGCGAAGCTGCCCCTCGGTCACCAGGTCGACATGCATGTCAGGGTAGCGTCGGGCATATCTCAAAGCGCACCGCACGGCGTCAAGCCTGCGGGTAAAAAAGGGAGTCCGGGACGCCTGATCGGCCGTACGAAGGGCGGCATGAACACCAAGCTGCATGCTGTGACCGATGCGAATGGCCGTCCCATCAGCTTCTTCATGACCGCTGGCCAGGTCAGCGATTACACTGGCGCGGCCGCTTTGCTCGACAGCCTGGCCAACGCGCAATGGATGCTGGCCGACCGAGGCTATGATGCCGACTGGTTCCGCGACGCCTTGCTGGAAAAGGGTATCACGCCCTGCATCCCGGGCCGGAAAATACGGAACAAGACCGTCAAATATGACAAGCGCCACTACAAACGCCGTAACCGCATCGAGATCATGTTCGGCCGCCTGAAGGACTGGCGGCGCGTCGCGACGCGCTACGATCGGTGCCCGAATGCCTTCTTCTCTGCCGTGGCTCTCGCCGCAACCGTCATCTTCTGGCTCTGATCAATGAGTCCTGACCCTAGATAGTCCGCCGCCTTGGTTTTAACGATCGACAAGCTGTCAGCGATCCGCTGTGCGACTTCAAGTTGGGCACCATTCATTGTGCCTTCTTCGTCAGAGAGCCACATGTTCACCTCTGCGCCTGCGGGCCCGCCGGTAAATAGCGTCATATTACCTCTCTTCTGCGTGTTCCTTCGCGGCGTGTGTGATAGCCGGTAATGAATGCTTTTCGGAAGCTCCGTTAAGAAATCGAACAGCCAACTTCGGCCAAAAGAATGCGCCGGCACGATGGCCGGCGCATTCCCCCTTCGGGACTCGTGATGCTCAGTTGTTGCGGTCGTTGACGCGCTCGGCGCGCTCGCCGCTCTGTGCAGTCTGCGGAGCGGTTTCGCCCTGCGGCTGGCCGCCGGCCTCTTCCTGCCGCTCGGCCGTCTTCTTGAGTTCGCCCTTGGTCATGCCGGTGACGAGGACGTTGCCCGATCCCGCAAAGCTGGCGGCGGGAAGCGTCGCGACACGGTTGCCGACCTCGACCGTCACCGCCTGCACGACGCCGCGGCCCGTCTGGCGAATATCCTGGACATAGCCGATCACCTTGCCGCGTGCGTCGGTCACCGCCATGCCGGGTTCGACCGCGAACATGCCCGTACCCGAGGCGGCGCCGCTGCCCGCGACGGCCAGCTGGCCAAGGCTGCCCTGAAAACCGCCCGCTGCCGAGCCCGCGCCGTTCGCGGCACCCGAAAGGCCCGAAGCCGCGCCGCCCGCCTGATCGCGAACATTGCCGACAGCGCCGCGCGCCGTGTCGGTGACGGTCGAGGCGGTGCCTTGGGCGGTGCTGGCAGCGCCGCGCGCGGTCTGACCGACGAAATCGGTTCCGACCGCCTGCGCGTCGAGGCTGCCGTTGCCCGAAGCATTGCCTGAGCCATTGGCCGCGCCGCCGATCGGATTGCCAAGCAGGTTGGCGTTACCGTTCGCCGAGCCCTTGCCGTTCGCATCGGCATTGCCCTTGCCCTGCACGCGGCCCGAGCGGCGGTCGATATTCGCCTCACCGCGGCCGGTGCCGCCAAGCTCGCCCGCGCTGCCAAGCGTCCCGCCGATGGGGCCCATCGGATTGCCGAGCGTGCCGCCCAGCGAACCGCCAAGACCGCCGGTCAGTCCGCCGCGGCCGCCGAGCAACTGCGCCGAGGCGGGAGCCGAAAATGCCATGGCCGACGCTGCAAGCGCGATAACCGGGATGAAAATGCGTTGTGCCATTGTCCTGCTCCTGGATGTGCGACCCGAGGGGATGGGTCTGGGGAGAGAACGATGGCGCGTTCGACTTTCTTCCAAAATATCGAAAAAGAGTCAGCGGCCCCCGCAGGTGCCGCAAATCAGGCCATGGCCATAGATATTGTCGCGGCCCTTCTTGCCGATGTCGCGCGCCTCCATCACCAGCCCGGCGACAGCCGGACCGATCCCGTCGATCGATGGCGCCGGATAGCGAAGCGCCAGCCGCCCCGCGACGAGCGGCGCAGCAAATGACGTGCCGCGCAGCCGGTCGGTGCTGGCGGCACCCGTCGCCGCCAGCACGGCATCGCCGGGTGCGGCAAAATCGACATGCAGCGCGCGGCCTGCCTCGGGCAGCACACGCCCCTTCGCGTCGACCCCGGTCACCGCGAAAACACCGCGATAGGAGGCCGGATAGGCGGGCGGCGCGGCGGGCCCGTCGTTGCCGACCGCCGCGACGATCAGCATCCCGCGCTGCTGCGCGCGCAGCACCGCCGCCGACAGCAGCTTGTTGTCGGGACCGACGAGGCTGATCGTCGTCACCGCGACGCCGCTTTGCGCAAGCCAGCCGAGCGCGCGGGCAATCGCGCTGGCGTTCCCGCCGGCGGGATCCGTGCCATAGACATCGGCGGCCAGCAGGCGCTGCCCGGATC
>Ga0247824_10002050_pt1 | contig 11242 bp, 8 predicted proteins | sample 13C_PalmiticAcid_FD_194412 | JGI IMG/M metagenome (GOLD analysis project Ga0247824, IMG submission 194412) | Soil microbial communities from agricultural site in Penn Yan, New York, United States - 13C_PalmiticAcid_Day48 | ecosystem: Environmental > Terrestrial > Soil > Agricultural land...
CTCCATTTTCATTCCTCTCGACTCTTCTTTTTCACACTGTCCTCCGATCTCCTTTCTTTATCCTCCAATACCCCTATCCTCACCCTCCTCCACACTCTCCTCACCCCATCTCATCTCTAACCTTACGAGTAACTCCCCCAATGAAGATCACTACCTTCCTCACCGTCGCAATTGCGGCAGCTTTGACCCTCACCCAGGCTGCTCCCACCGAGGAGTTCGCTGGCCACAAAATCTCTCTCTCGCTTAATCCTGATCACAAGAGGGACTATAGATCAGCAATGACCAAGCTGACTCGACGCTACCCACAAATGAAGTGGAGAAGAGATCCAAGACGCCCTTTCAGAGATTACCTTGCTGGTGCAAAAGTGACAGTGACGAACTATGGCCCTGACTACGAGGTAACAAAACAAAATGAAACCTTGTTGTGCCTGAAGCACCGTTGTTTGTCGCTAGGTCCCCGGCATGTGCAATGTTTATTCAAGTGAGACTCAACAGGCCTTTACACACACTCTCTCTCTCAACTATAGTACTTTGGTCCTGTTCTAGTGGGATCCCCTGGTCAGAAGCTTCAGATGTAAGTTGGACTCTGCTTTTGGTCAAGTCCAAGGCTCCTTGATAGCCTCCCGTGCCGAGAAGAAGGCTCTCTTGGCTCATTGTTAGCCAATTGATCCTATTCTTCCATCCCCCCTCATCCCTTGCCCTCCCCTTCTCTCTCTCTCTCTTCTCGCCTCTTTGCCTCTCTTGCCTTCTCACACTCTTCTCTGGTCTATTTTTTTTTTTTTGGTGATGCCGTCATTCTCCGATTCTGTGCAGGTTTTTCGACACTGTAAGTTGACTAGTTTCATTGCTCGGCGATATTACTTTTGACTATGTGACACAAACATCAATTCTCACACAGACGTCCGCCATTTTTACCCGTACAATCAACAGGGCTCCTCTGATATCTGGTTCCCTTCCTCTAAATGCGAGACTGAAGCCTGCAAGAAGCGCGCGCGCTTCGATGCGAGTAAATCATCATCCTACAGGAAAGATTCACGTACCTGGGAGATCAAATACGCTGATGGCTCCGACGCCAGTGGTGACCTCGGCTCTGACATTGTGAACATTGGAGGTATGAAGATCCGCCAGACCATCGGTCTCGCCATGAACATCTCGTCCGAGTTCGCGAGAGCACCCGAGGACGGAATGTTTGGCTTGGCATTCAAGAGTCTGCAATCGGTCGATGGCGTCAACACGTACATGGACAATGCCATGGCTACTGGAGCGGTTCCTCTTCCTGTGATTTCAGTCTACCTTCCCTCGAAGAGGATGAATGGTGGCGAAGGAGGCTACTATCTGTTTGGAGCAATTGAGCGTACGAGATATATTGGAGATTTGACCTGGGTCCCTGTGACCAAGGCCAGGTACTGGCAGGTCGCATTGGATGGCGCCAAGTTCAATGGTCAGTCGGTCGGCAACTTTGCGTCCTCTGCCATCGTTGATACCGGTACGACCTTGGTCGTTGTGAGCGATGCTCTTGCGGCTGCTTTGCACAAGAATATCAAAGGCGCCTTCGTCTCAGAAACCGAGGGAGGTTGGGTGGTGCCCTGCAATCTCACAAGTTCGACTGGATTCGTGTCGTTCACATTGGCTGGAAAGGATTTCCACGTTCCTCTCGCTGATCTGGCATGGGATCCCTCCTTGGACGACAGCAGCCTGTGCTTCTCGGGTATCCAAGGTGGATTGGATGACATGTGGATCTTGGGAGACATGTTTATCAAGAACAACTACTGTGTCTTTGATCACTCAAAGAACCCCAAGATTGGCATAGCTCCTGTCAAGTACTAGGCACATTCGGGGCGCTATTTGTAGATACCCCCTGCATCGTGCTCCCCTGTAAGTAATAGCTTCATCATACCTCATCTGCATCAAGTAATCAACAAGCTTAGAGAGCTCCACGGGGGCTGGTTCTTCGTAACGGAGCCTATAGACAGTAAAAGAAACGCGTCTACATCCTCTTGACATGGGCAATGGTAGTATTAGATTGGCTGAATGCATTGCGCGAAAAAGGTGTATCGATTGAGATTGTCATAGACGCATGCAAATACTGTCTCTGCTACTCTCCACCTTTTCTCACTATTGCCTGGCGATTTGGCTCGTAAGTTCCACGAGAGTCTCAACTTGTTCTTCATACTCTGCCCACAGATAAGGTCTCAATTTGTTCCGCTGCTCGCTGCCAAAGACCTCTCTTCTCTTCTTGATCAGATACTCCAACATGATAGTCTTGACTTCCTCATGCTGGTGACCCCATTTCAGGACCTGCTCCAATGTAGTCTCCGGGTCCAGATGTGACTGAATCTGCTGGAGTGTTTGTGCTTGTAATTCCTTGTCTTCCAGATGTGTTGCCGCGCGGTACAGTGCGCCCCAATGCCATAATGTCAGTCCTGTGGTTGGAAGGAGGAATTGGTGGTGGCTCCTATGCCGGTAACGGCCTAAGGGGTTGCGAATTGTCGTTTCCGTGATAATTGTCTCGAGATTGAGACCAACATTTGCACTAATGATATGTCGAACTTGGGGCTCGTATGAAGAGGAACCAGGGGGGACACTGCTAGGTCCAGGATAGGCTTCGCGGCGACAAGAGGCATAGTGCATATCCCCGTGCCCGTCTGATATAGGCTCTCGGGTGTAGAGGTAATCCAGCAAGTGATCCATGATCTCCGCGTCAAACATATCATTCGAGAGCTCGATCCTATATTGACCGTGTTCGTCTGCTTGAGCTTCCATGAAGTCGCCGTTGAGCATGCGTGAAAAGAACGATGTTGTTTCTAGGACACATTTATGGGCACGAAAGACGATGTTATTCCTGCTCCCCCTGCCAGCACCGATGCTATCCGTCCGAGACTTGGAGTAAAGGTTCTCGCTGCTATCATTGAATGGTGAGGCATCCGATGCACTGTGCGCTTCTTCGCAGCCTTTGCTCGTCGTCGTCGTTGTTCTTGCTGTTACATCCTTGATAATGATTTCAACGTTCGCCGTCGAAGAGTCTTTGCGCAAGGCCCAGAGAAGTTGTTGACATTGGTCAAGACGTACAGTCGTCCTTGCATCCATTTGTCGGGGACTAGCGCCAGCGAGCCAGATCTGGAAATGGAACTCTTGCTCATCATTCTCCGTCACATCCGCACTATCAAAAACAACTGCCGCCACGCGAACATGATAGATGAATGATGAGGAAATGGACTGGTGAGGGTGTGATTGTCAAAAAATATGATGGGGTCAACATGCTGTTGCAAAAAAAAGTTACCACTTTGTGGCCAAGAATCTCGCGTAATAGAGTGCACGCAGATATCGCGCTTCAGTCTGGGACTATAGATGTAGAGGGTACGATAGGCATCACTTCTAGTTCGACCAGCTCTTGCTGGATCATCCGAGGTTCCAACCCCCATACTCGTATCATTCTGGAAGACACGATCCAGCATCAGGACCAAATGTGAAGGTGAAGGCAAGGAGCCACAAGCTGAAGCTGCTCCATCCATCGGCTTTGCGTTTGTTGCTAAAGTGGGTACAGCGGAGCGACCAACCTGACATGGCAATGCCACTGTTGACGAACAAAGAACTTCAGCTGGCGTGGGAGAAGAAGGTGTGTGGATAAGACGAAGGTTCATTCCCCACTGGCAAGGTCTTTCCGCGGTAGGAGGGTGGGTCTCCACCTGGACCCCATTCTGTCCACTCTGGAGCACCTCGGCCGTGTTGAAGATGACCTGGATACCCTCTTCAGGTGTGGACTTTGTCCAATGGGAGAGGACTCGGTTCCCGGTTGACGAGGTAGCTGACAGACCTTTGCGGCGGGAGTTGTTGGAAGGCGTTTGTAGTGGTGGTGTTATGGCTGACATGGTGAAGAGGTGGAAGACAGTGGCAAGTTCAGGCTGCAAGGGGAAGAGAAGCTTGTTGCGTGCGCCACGAAACGTGTCATTGATGACATGATGGTGGGTGTGGGAACAAACGCACTGTATTCAGAGCCCGACTGGATCGATCCACGCTTTCCTTCCGTTGTGTCCCCCCTCCTTCCCCCAATCGTTTCCCTGGAATCGCCTGAGATCTCATGGAGTCTGGAGGAAGCGGAATCACGCCCTCGACCACCGGCAGAAGCTCAAGCCGGAGCTTGAGCCCTGAAAGGAACGCTGAGCATCAGTCCTTCCGTTCAAACGATACTGTTGTCCGGATTAGGGTCAAGCATAACCAGCCCCTTGGTGTGAAATATGTCTACTGGAGCGACCTGACTTCTTGCTTCCCAGGCATCGCTCGCGTGCAGCATGGCGATGTGGTTTTGACGTTCATGAGAGGCGAGGATGAGCTTCGGTATGTCATTGCACCAGCAGGATCAACGATGCATTACGAGAACGTACGACTTGCCGCTCCCGACTCATCGGCTGCTAACCTACCTGTTCTTTACTAGAATGAAGCCCTTTCGGATAGAATACATCCCAGGAGCGATCCTCGATGTTATTTTTACTCGATCCCAGCATCACGCCCACCCAGCTCTTCATACTAGAGAGTCCTGTCGCAACCTATTTCCACACACCAGTCAACCTACTGGACCGGCTGATCCGAGAGTGTCGCATGAAAAGACAACAAGATCAGGAGAAAATGATCGTTCAACAGTATGTTCCGATGGATCCCTTACCGACAATTCGTATGCGATGGCCTTATCCACGAATTCAGACTATTCTGGAAGAGTTGCCCTGAAGAAAGGAATGAAGAAGACATTCACGAAAAGTCCAGAGGCACCATCAACAGATGATTCAGAGGCGGCAATAACACAAGATTCAGAGACAACTATTGCTTCTCACACTATAGACTTGGACTCGACAATGGTTCTTGAAACATGTATCGCTGAGGCTGCAGAGGAAGTTTTCGTTAAACAAGTACCTGAAGCTTTAGCCGCCACTAAGCCCTCCAGATCATCAATATCCCAATGGGGTCAGCAACAACGACAGGTACAAGAACAGCAGCAACAGCAGCAAAAGCAACAACAGGGGCAAGGACAGGGGGAGGAGTTGCAACTACACCATCAACAACAAGGGGAAGATCGGCAACAAAAGAAGCAACGACGAGAGCACAACGAAGAGGAGCAGCAACAGCAAGAACAACAAGAACAACAAGGACAAGTGCAGGTACAAGTGCAGGTACAAGAACGGTTACGACAGCCACGGCAGCAGCAGGGGGACAAACAACGGAAATCGCAGCACCAGGGTGATTATCAGAGTATCACGATCGAGCAGCCCTCCAAACCAGTTGCATCAACTTCCCTTGAAACCAGCAACAACAACTTCGTGAATGGACATCCAGCGGCCATTGATTCTATGATCGGGAATGGCACTATGGCATCCGGTCGTATCTCTAAGCCTAAAGACCGCAAAGGAAACAGCACCGCCACGCTCTTAGCTAGCGATTCTGCAAAGTCTAGCCGTTCAACTGGAAGAGTAGATGTGCGGACACTGGGACCGAGCAACCAAAAGAAATCGAATACATTTAGCCACGCTGCGGTAGTGACAGGAGATTGCGACAGTTTTCAGTCTAAATTGGTTGAGAACGCGATTGTTCGACCTCGAGGCGTTGGCAGAGTTCAGGATATCAAGACATTAGAACAAATCATGGCACTGGCAGAACTTCACGGAGAATTTGACCCAAAGCCGTGGATCGGGTTCGACGCGTCTTCTAAAGCCGAGATCTTGCAGTTGAAGCGAGACGTGATGAACTGTGTGCAACTGCTCAACTCGTACATGAAATCGAGTGCCGGCGATGAGATTCTACAAGCGGAGAGATTTGGGTTGGCATTGGAGCGGGTCCTCAAGGATATGAACAGTCGAGGTATCCAAGATCATGTTCTGCGAGAACAGATCGATCTGTTACAGCAAGGCGCCGCTATGACCAAGGACGTCGTCAGTAAACTCAGGCCATTGTTGTTGCAGATCAAGGCAAACCACATCACGGGCATGCATTATGGAGTTTTTGAACACATGGAACAAAAAATGTTTGTCATCTTACCCGAAGGCGATACTTTCAAGGATGGGTTTCGATTGCACTTCTTGTGCGAGTGTTGTCAGCTCACTCGGATGGATCTTGAGCTCTCAACCAACTGGCAGCAGGGTGACGAGGCCCTAAAAAGGGACAGGATAGGACTTCCTCACCAACTTCACCTTACAAAGCACGAAGGATACAAGCTGCGGTATACCGAAGAATTCGTTGCACGCTATGGCAACCACATGTGGATTCTTCTTCACATGCTTCAAGATGGATACGAAGATCAGGGAGTTTTGGTTCCACCTATGGAAGAGGGTAGCGTATTGCGCAAAAAGATTGCATTGGCTATTGCTTATATCGAGAGTGAACCGGATCCGAGCGAGCGCGAGGGAAGCTGGGACTTTTCGCAGGTCGGCGAGTTCTATGTGTCAGTCGGGGTCTCGAACGAAGGGTCCGTGGGATCTCTATGTCGCATCATCACGAGTGACGGTTACGCCAAATGGGTTTGTTACGAGCATTACCGGGAGAGGTTCCCAGAGAACGACTACAAGATTCTGCAGAACACGCTCAACACATTCTTCTATAACGAAGCCTTGGGCGCAGTTTTGGTCAGCCTCAGCTCCCGCCGGGAGGCGCATGAATTTTACAAGGCCATTGTCAAAGCGGTCAATTTGCAGGAGCTAGGAATGGAGCTGGCATGGGAAGTGAACGAGCAGGATATCAGGGAACTTCAGGCGGTTTTACCGTGCACAACGGCCGTGTCGATCAAGATCTTTGTTCCATTTGAGCATCATGTTGCCTTACACACTGCAGATGTGGCAACAAAAGAGGGCTGCGGACTCGACATCACCAACCCTGACTATGCCTTGGGTCACTACAAGACAAACTTGATCAAGCAGATTGTGAATGATCGTCGCATTCAAGCATTCTATCTCGACATCATCGATCGTCCAGACTATCCGGATTATCATGATTCCCTACATTTGACACTACGTAACACCTCGAGCTATGAGAGCTGGAATCCAAATCGGACAGCGCTGTGCGACGTGGTCCGGACTGCAGGGCCGCTCGCCAAGACGAAGCTCAGCTTCAGCAGCCCGACACTTGAGCGTGGGTTCTACCTCATGAACACTGCAATCCAAAGCGAAATTCGGTTCGAAACTGCCATGGCTACGGTGAATTTTCGTGAACAGATCTGCATAATTGCAGGGGAGGAGGAGGCTTGCAGATCTGTGAGAATCCAGTATTGGTCCAATGATGCCTTTGAGTTCACGCAGAACTTGCAGAGGTTGTGGTTGGACATTCGCACACCACAGGAGACTCAAATCTTGCAACAACTGATTGAGCTGAGTCCACACCTCGAGAAGCTCCGTGTCACTACTGGGACCAGCATGTTTTACAAGATCTACGAGGTGGTTCAAAAGACTGTCGTTGCGTCAGGACACAATGTGCCAATGAAACTGACTTTAAAGGATGAGCGTAACACTAGCCTGAGTTGGTCTGAACTTGTGGTCCCTCCGGAACGAAAGAAAGACCAGACCATCTCGCTGGATTGCTCTGCGGGTGCAACTAACATTAGTGCGGTGCTCATGTTCTTTGGATATATGATTACGCATCTGACAAGTCTCGAATTCACGGACTTGGACGTTAAAACACTTGAAGCCTGTACACGTTCTAGAGGATCGAACATTACAAGTTTGGATGTGAACATCTTGGGACTTGGCAGGAACGGACTAGAGGATCTCGGTAAGCTCATGGATCGGTCGGCCGAGTCCATGTCACAGCAGTCGTCACGTATCTCGATTCATCTCTCAGTGATGGATGGTGTCCGGCCGGACTGGGCGCGGGTCACGACTTTTGTTTTAGGGATGGGTCCTAAGATAGACGAACTCGTGCTGTACAGCCGGCAGATCGGCGAATCTGGAGTCGAGACGTTCTTTGAGAGGGTAACCCCTGGGGCGCTGCCATTCTTGAGTGTCCTGATCGTTCGTGGGTCTATAGGTGCGCTACCAGGTCTCTCAAAAGGCTCTATCACGACTCTTTCAGCCGCGATTTCCAGCGCAATGTCTGTTGCAGCCTTGGCTTCGACTCCTAACGGCAACAAGTCCTTAGCACCCCCAGGACCATCCACAGCGCCTGCGCCTACATCAGCTACAATCACAACACCTTCACCTCTTGCCACGCTCGAGTCCGAACTCATTAATGCCTCTAACCAGACAACATCATCTCAATTCCCGAGCAAGTTCCTCCCGTGGCTGGAGTCCATTATTTCGAGATTGCCTCTCCAGAAGGTAGGGCTGAACTATGTCCTTCTGGAGACAGAGGAGTGGCGATCAGTTCTTAGCAAAATCAACTTTACGGAACTCCAGTGCCTAGATCTCAAAGGCTCCAAGATGACTATGGGCATGTTTTACGAGTTGCCATCTCACCTACCAACCTATGACCGGTTCCTTACATCGGTGTCACCTATTGCCACTTATGAGACGATCAAGAGACGTAAAGAGCGCACTCGCTCTCGTCGACCCTTTGACATTTCCGAGGTTTCGGTCAAGGCACCTGTAGTGGTGGAGCAGGATGAGCAAGGTCATGAGATGAATAACGGTGGCCCGAATGGTGCACCTAGAGCGAAGATGGGGTCACCAACGACGCGTCGCCAAGGAAAACCGATGCGACAAGCAACCTCTGTGACAACGCCAAAGGAGAGAAAGGCCAGCGCTGTCGAAGAAAAAGAAGCGGCAGCCAAAGTTGCAGCAGATGCAGCACAGTTGTCTGTCCGACGCTGGGCTAGCAAGGCAAACGGGAGGGACAAGTCCCGAAAGCCTTCAGATGTGCAGGATGACCATGAAAAGAGGCAAGTCTGTTCCGTGTATCGGATCACATTGCCCTCAACCTCTGACTACAGGTTGGAGCGATACCAGAAGGTCATGATTCAAAATGAGATCCGGACACAGTTGATCGGATGTGAAGTTGACTAGATTTTCGACAGATATCATGACATGAAGGTCGACAAGCAATAGAGAGTGAGCCACCTTCGGTCTTTCCACCCTGTTCACCAGAGTCGCGTTGAGGGCCGTGCCAAACTTTGTTTGCTTTTGGATGCTCACAGAAAAATGCTCCGAATCTGTGAACGGTCATCGGATCTGTTTGATCAGCTCCACCAACACCCACGTCTTCTCAAACCACACACACACCCTTGCAGGAGAACCAGGAAAGATCAGCAGGAATGACGGCAGAGCTTTATATCTACGGCCCGGCCTTTGGGCTACCCTCGATCGACCCTCAGTGTCTGGCCGTGATGTCCTACCTCAGCATCGTTTCGCACCAAGAGTACACCATCGTCGAATGCAACGATCCTGGCATCTCACCTACTGGTACGAGATCCGCTTCGATAAGGAGGTGTACGCATTCCTGGTTCTACGGCTGTCGGCGACGGTTCTAACTGGTGCAAGCTGTTCTGTCGGATAGGAGAATTGCCCGTATTCCATGACGGCAAGAACTGGATCGCAGGAGCCAACAGGATCATTACCTATCTTTCCAGAACTGTACGTCCAGCCTAACCCTTCATCGCTCCTTCCCTTAGGTTCCTTCCCTTAGGTCACCACCGTTCGTGGAAAGATGGAAAGGCATGTGATGGCTGCTGACCTTATCGTGCGACCGTTACATTAGGGGTACAATGCAAACGAGGATTTGGAGCCAGAAGAAGTTGCCAAGACTGTTGCTTATTCATCGCTGATCGACGAGAGCTTGGCTGATGCTATTGTACGTTCCTCACACGTCTTTTTGCTGCTATCGTCAGGTTGAAATTATTGCTAACTTCAGATGTTTTTGGCTTTCATTGTTCTTTACATTGACACCTAGCTATTCTCTTGGTTCGCAGATTCCGACAACTTCTTGGACGCAACACGTCAAGCCTACTCCAATTTATTCTCATTCCCCTCACGCTACTTTCTGCCTCTCCAGATGCGCAAGGCTGCAGTCCAGCGTGTCCAAAAGTATGGAGGAACTGTTGACTCTGGAGCTCTGGTCTCCGCTGAGCATACCAAGGTAAGGAGCAACAGGCGCGCTTGAATCTTCACCTATGCATGGTTTCCCTATAAAAGGTAGAATCTCGGTATGCTCATGTCATTCCTCTCGGTCATTTCAAACATGATACTGGTCTAATTGTAGATCTATGATATGGCGAGGGATTGCTACCGTGTTTTGGACAGAAAGCTGGGTGACAAGGAGTTCTTCTTCGGTGTCAGGTAAGTCTTTGATGGACGAAAAAGAGCACCCACCTTTAGGGGGACAAGGCGACCGATACTAACTCTCCTCTCTCTCACGTTATCTAGGCCCACATCCTTGGATGCCAAAGTGTTCGGATACCTTGCTTTGCAGCTCTACCCCGAGATCCCTCATCCACGATTCCAGATGATCCTCTCCAGCCAGTTCCCTCGCCTAGTGTCATACGCTGAGCGATGCCGTGAAGAATTCTTTGCTAATCTTCCCGATTCAACACCACCTTCGGAGCCTTCACCCTTCTTTACGAACCCATTCTCAACGCCTAGAGAATGGTTCAGGAGCACGTTCCTCGGTCCCAGGATTGTTTCTGCTTCGACATCGTACGCTCAGCAACAGGACGATGAAAAGTCCAGCAAGTCAAAGGACGAACAGGATTTTGAGCTGAAGAGGGTGTACGCTGTCACCTTTGGTGTTATCGCTATGGCAGTGTATGTGATTGCGAATGGACTTGTTGTCATAGGGAACGAGGCAGACGACGACGACGACGAGGGCTCCCGTGCAGATAGCAAACACACCGATGATGTTTCTGAGACTCACAACTAGTGGGATCGACCGTACAATTCAAGATAGACCAGCTTGCAGGCACCATTCGCTTCATTGTGCAAGGAAACCTGTTCAGATGGAATAAAGGGCTGTTAGAAGGCATCCGCATGGGCAACCAGGTCAACCAGGTCAACCAGGTCAACATCTAGGAGGTCCCTTCGGCTCGTCCGGCACGTGAATTTCTGTAAAAGACCGACCAATTAGAGAGAGGGCTCAGCCGGTCTCGGAAAGTTAGATGCAGCTGGGCGCCGACATCACAACTTCTTTGATAGTATAGTGGTCAGTATCTCCGCCTGTCACGCGGAAGACCCGGGTTCAATTCCCGGTCAAAGAGCTTATCTTTTCCTTCTATGAGGTTTTTTTTTTGGTTCCCCGGGAACCAGGCAGGCAACCCTTGATCCGTGCTGTGTCTCGGGGG
>Ga0247824_10002051_pt1 | contig 11239 bp, 11 predicted proteins | sample 13C_PalmiticAcid_FD_194412 | JGI IMG/M metagenome (GOLD analysis project Ga0247824, IMG submission 194412) | Soil microbial communities from agricultural site in Penn Yan, New York, United States - 13C_PalmiticAcid_Day48 | ecosystem: Environmental > Terrestrial > Soil > Agricultural land...
GTCAATTACATGACCATGGATTTGACCAAGCTGGTCCCATTGCTTGTCGATCTGAAAATGGATAGCGTGGACACAAACCTGGCATTCTGGGAAACATTGCCGGGGCACCCCCATCTCAGACGCTTGACCCTGTCGACTATGTGGCTCAAGACCCTCACGCCAAAGCTTTGGAAAACGTGCATGAAGTTGGAGAGTCCCAAAATGGATATTGTCACTATCGAGGATCCAGGTCGCCCAAGGAACGTGGTGTTTGATCACATGCGCAAATTGTCTATAACCGGTACCAGTGTGCTGAAAGATCCCTACCTACTGGATCTGATCCTTCAGTCCCCAATGCTAGAGTCGTTAGAACAGGCGATAAACGACCTCAGGGCAAGGGCACTGATATAGCATACATACGCGAAAATGTCGGGAATGGACTTGGTGGCCTCGTTGACTTTGTGTTTACAAGCCCAATAGGATCACTACCATCCAAGGCTCTCAGTCTCCACTTCAGCACTCTTGTGAAAGTGGAACTTGGGTATTTCAGCGGCAGCTTCATTATTCTGGAGATACTGTGTTTATGTTCGAGATTAGAGGTGCTGCATGCTGGAAGCGTCTCCGCCAAGCATGTTGTGGAACGTGAACCCTGGGTTTGCCAGCAACTCCGAGAACTAGAGATATGGTTCCAATTTGAAGAATCAGAGCAGGATCTCCATCAATTGGTCTTTGAGCGCTTGTCGACGCTGATCCGACTTGACCGCTTGAAAATGAAGTATGACGAATCGTTCTACTAGAACGGTAACGAGGGCTTGGATTTTCGACTCGGTTTTGGGCTGGGACGCCTAGCAGGCCAACAGCAGCTGAGTACTCTTGATTTCGGCACAACCAGTGGTAATATGTCCAGCCCTGAACTTGTGGTGTTACATGGATGGTGAATAACTTGAAAGGGCTTAAGAGAATCTCAGGATGTCTCAACAACGACGAGGCGGTAGCAAAGGTTATAATTGAATAATTGACCTGGAGGTTCTCTCGGCGATGTCAAATGGCGTCCGTGAGTGTATCGGCTCACTCTGTGTGTAACATTGCTTCACTCGTGGAAAGCAATGACCGATGACCCCTTAAACTAGTTGTCGGTCAAGCTGGAGTTGTCAACCTTCCTCATCGCCGACCCTCATCACCTCCGCCCTCACGACTTTCATTCCCACGCAGGAATCCCTAAGCAAACCATGCCTCCCAAAAACCCACTGGAGATACCAGAGATCGCAAACATGATGGCACCCTATCTTGAAGGAGAGGACCTTGCAAGCTGCGTCCTTGTTTCCAAGAGCTGGCATGATACATTCCTCCCTCTCCGATGGCGAGTCGTCCGCGTAGGAATGACATGTAAGAGGGCTACCGGTAGATACGCGCTTTTCGGCCCCAATCGAGACAGTGTCAACAGATATCGGCACTTGATACAGGACCTCTCACTGGTCCGCGAGCGCCAAGGGCTGGACGAGTACGACTACCCGAAAGTGCGTCGTTTGGCGGTTGATACTATCTATTCTACGCCATCCGTCAACCACATCACCATGGATTTTGCCAAATCGACCCCACTCCTTGTTGATTTGAAGATGGCGAATGTGTACCATACACACCCGGCATTCTGGGAGAAGCTGTCGGAGCATCCTCATCTCAGGACCTTGACTATATCAGATATGCGGATCGAGCCCGACGACACGCCAGGGCTTTGGAAAACGTGCATGAAGCTGGAGAGTCTTCAAATGGATCATGTCAGTATCGAGGATACAGGTCGCCCAAGGAACGTGGGGTTTTATCGGATGCGCAAACTGTCCATGATGGGCGGCGATGTGAAGGAACTATATCAGCTGGATCTGATACTTCTGTCCCCAATACTGGAGTCCTTGGAATGGGAGATAACCAACCTCATGGCAATTGCGGAACAATCGCTCAGCATACATTGGCCTCGCCTCAAGAGGTTACACATTGATTGCAGATATCATGCGGAAGAGGACTTGGCATACATACTCGAGGATATCGGGAAAGGTCAGGGAGGCCTTATCGAATTTGGGTTTAGCTGTCCAATGGGAACACAATCGTCTAGGGCCCTCAGTATCCATTTTAGCACCCTTGTGAAAGTGGATCTTAGGTACTCGAGCGACAGGAGTGACAGGAATAACAGCTTGTTCTTTTTGGACATACTATGCTCCTGTCCGAGATTGGAGGTTCTGCTGGTAGGAAGCGTCCATGCTAAGGATGTCGTGGAATGTGGACCCTGGGTTTGTCAGCAACTGCGAGAGCTGGAGATTTGGTTCAAATTCGCAGAAGCAGAGCAGGATCATTGTCCATTGGTTTTTGAGCATCTGTCGACACTGACCCAACTTGAGCACTTGAAATTGAATTATGCCGTGGGCTTAAGCCGCTGGGACGGTTTTAGGCTAATGAAGTTTCGACTTGATGATGGGCTAGCAAGCTTGACAAGCCTATGGCGGTTGAGGTCTCTTGACTTTGGCTCGACCATTGATTTCTCCAGCCCCGAACTCAGTGTGGAAGAAGTTACATGGATGGTGGACAACTGGAAGAAGCTGGAGGTGATCAAAGGACCTCTCAATAGCAACACAGCAGTAGCAGCTCAGCTAAAGGAGATCATCGAATCCCATGGGATCGCTACATCCTGATAGCAAATAATAGCCTTGTTTCCTTGATCCTGAATAGTCAAAGATCGAGAGAAGAGGGTTGCTATAAAACCTATAAGGCCTGGAAGGTGATGCTAGGCACGATGAGGAATGGTGTCTGTGGTCCGTATCGGAAGGCGCCATGCATCCGTTGTGATCTGCTCAATGTCACTTTGCATGATTGTTCACTGCAGATCTGGTCCAAGCGGCGACCCCCGCCTGGTGCTTTAATCCAACGAGTTTGAATCGCCCTTCATTCGGATCTAGAGTCCTTAGCATGGGATAGTGTCACTCTTGCGACAGTCAAACAACAATCCATGAACAGACACTGGCCTCATCTCAGTAAATTATTCTGTTTATGACGCGGAATATGAAGTGGATTTAACCTACGTGCTCGAAGCTATCGGGAACGGCCTTGGAGGACTTGTCGAATTTGAATCGAACCTTCCAATGGGAACACAATTAAACAAGGCCCTCAGCTTCTACTTCAGTACTCTTGTGAGAGTGGACCTTGGGTCTAGAATTGAAAGCACTATCACTTTGGATATCCTGTATTCCTGTCCGAAATTGGTGGTGCTACGGGTAGGAGGTGTCGATGTCCAAAAAATGGCGGAACGTGGACCCTGGGTTTGTCAGCACCTCCGAGCACTGACATCCCGATTCGTGTTGGCTTGGGTGGGGGTAGTTCGGATCTGGAGGATAAAGAGACTAGGGTCATATTCTCCACAAGCTTGTTTATTGGTGCATGTTCAAGCCCTACTGACCGCGCAAAGTGCGCCTTTCGCCGATGGTGTGGTGATGGTCGGGAAAAACTCCTTTCGCCGTTGATAGTCGATCATTCCTGCATCCACGGCGTCCTCAACGGCCTTTGATGTCTTCCTGGCAATCCGGCGGAGTTGTAGCCAGAACGGCAGGTCCTGCGACAAGAACGCCAGCTCGTTGACAGAGATCGGGATCCGCCCAGTGCCAATCTCCACCATTGGGTACACATCTTGCATTCTATCGAGCACAAACGCTCGAAGGGTCATGCCATCGATATTGTACAGTAGGATTGGCACTCCCTGATCAGCGATGTTTTCAATCATGTCATGACTGTTCTTCCCAAAAACGCCGAGTCTCAGTGTATCTCCGTCGTATTTTGCTGCGTTTCGTGCCATGATACTGGTTGCCTCCCCGAAATAGGTTTCGACCTTGACATCCTGGTAGATAAAGGCTCCGACCATATCAGGCTGTTTGGGATGCCCCTGCAGCTTGTTGACCGCCTTGTTATATCGTGACGCATCGGAATCTTTGTCGGCACTGTATTAGAAGGTAAGCAAAAGCGTTAGTAGGGTGCTATGACCATTGGCTATGACAAATTCCACGGTTGTTCCTTACCAGGAGAACCGAACAAGATCCACTTCTTGTAAGAACGCAGCCAGCAAGTTCCTGACGAAAGAGGCAATACCATCGGCCTCTTGGAAGTCCTGTGACTGGTTTGAAAAGAGTCCTTGGATGCTGGACACGAAAAATGTGTGGATCTCTGCCAGATCCAGGTCGACAGCTTCTTTCCAGTCATTCTGAAGTAAGCCAAGGATTTCCATTCGCTTTGCTTTATTCTCCGTCCGATCGCCTGGCACGACGTTCACCCACCCAGACCACTTCAGGACGATGGCCTGTTGTTTGGTTTGTAAACTGGCGTCGCAGGATGGAACAACTGACTTGAACTTTTGCACCAAGGTCGTCAAGAGCTGTCCTTTGAACGTGTTGAGTAGACGAGGTGAGCGAGAATCATTCTTGATTAGAAGGACTGCAGATAGCGCCCTGGTGAGTAGGTTGAACAGCAATAGTCGTTAGCGACTGACCATGAAAAAAAGCATCATTCAGCATCAAGTAACAATGACATACAAGGCGTCCTCGGGGTAAGAATGCTTGTACGACTCTAGACAACACCGCTCAAAGTACTGGGTGAACAGCTCCCCAACATCGATGGCCTCCACCAGACATGAAAACGGGTGCTCCTTCTTGATCCTCAGTACCTGACCCATCTTCTGTCCGGGAAGCATTTCTTGGAGTATGTTGACAACATCACCAGAATTGATCGAGGTCCATGAGGACTCGCTTCTCTCACTCGAGATGCCACGGGCGCGCTTGCGTCGCGGTTCAGTGGAGTCAACTATTCGACAAAATCATCATCAGTTTCTTGTTTGTGATAGAAGCATCCTCATGAAACATTCATAACAGTCATCATTCAGAGCAGAGAGCTCATAGATTACCGAAAGGCGAGGACTTTTCGTCCATGAAGTTCATAAAGCGATTGTGTTGGAACCCAGCGACAGCGCCTTTTTCCATGTCATTGATATCACCCAACTTCTCGCACCAGTCCTCCTTTAGAATACAAGGAAAACGTTAGGTGAAGCTGGCACATTGCGAAGTCACTTGGGTTAAAAGAGATGCAACAATTCGCTTACCATTTTCATGTTAGCCTCCTCCTTCTTGCGAAGGTCTCCCCAGTATTGCCTTCGACGATCCTTGGAATCGGCCCACTTGGCATGGAGTGCTATCCCTTTCTCATCCGCAAGGGAATTAGCCGTTATCTTCCAAACGGCAGCTGCGTGTCCTGATTTCCGAGAAGTATAGGCGGCCCACTTGAAGAAGTGAATAGGGTCCTGGTCTGCCTCTGGGGTTGCGAGAAGATACTCTGTGAGTTTGTTGACGCCCTTTGATGTCATATTGGCAAAGAAGAGCTCACTGATGGGGAACAAAGGCCAACCACTGGTGGGAGCAGAGTGTCAATCACTGGTGGGAGCAGAGTGTCAATCACTGGTGCCAATCACTGGTGCCAATCACTGGTGTCAATCACTGTGGGGAAAACAGCGAAACGCGTAGTCAGGAGATCCTCCAACGAGACTTTTGACGGCCCGGCAGGCCAGACTAGTGGCTTATACCTCATACCATTCACTCGATGATGCCTCTACACAGATCGTGCCCATCTGTACCCTCCTGTTATCCGCCTTACCCGTTATCAACCCGTGGTCACCCAAGCTGCCTCCTACACAGAGGTACGCACCTTGGTCCTTTTGGACGGCCCGAGTGAATTGCGATTCTTACATTCTGGAATGACTAGCAAGGTAATAGAGCAAACTAGCAGCTCATTTGGAGACTCGTCAACCATGCTAACGATTAGTGAGTCTCTAACGGCTTTCTTGCACACTCAACAGGTCGCCGACTCATATAGCCGAGCTTGACGCTATTGTGCCACTGGACAAGATCCCTGGACCGATTCTCCGAGGCATTGCCTAAACCGCCACGTCCATCCTTCAAGAGTTGTGTCCATTGAGAGTACGGTGGTAAGTGCGCTGCTCTTACTTCTCTTCCAGTAGGGGAATGCCACGACAGCATTCGTCGCGTGGGCATAGTTGGTCGTGCACACGCGCGGGTGTAGCCGGGACTGTGCAGTTAGGACGAGTCCGCTGCTAGTCTTTGTTTCTGGTGCCTGGGATATGGCTCATCTACAACGCATGCGTGGGCTGTGTGAGCTTTCCCAGTCAGTCACTCTTTTGCTTTCCTGGTTGACCATTGGGAAGCATTGACGTGATGATGTTGCCCAGGAGCAGAGGCGTATGATACTTGCTTCAAGACATCTTTCGGCTAGAGTGGAGTAAGAGCGGTGGGATTTCTGGCATTGCTTCTCATTGCTTCTTATCGCGTATTGCTTGAGTACCATTATTTTTCACAGACACACTTCTATCAGTTTGGCTCAGATAGGTTCTAGTACGTCCCATGCAGTACGATCGACCATGCAAGCGATGTAGTGATTATTCTACCGAGCGATTCATTGGGGCTGCACCGTTGGACACGGATGACAAGATGCGCTGATAGCACCACCAACCTAGTTTTTATCGTCATAAAGGTTGCCTCTAATGGCAACAGTTGTTTGATCATTTTATTAATCGTGAAGTCTGCGTTTTTGTTGAGAGTGTGCCATCCAGTTCATCTTGGACCTGCACGGCTTGCATAGGAAAATAACCGCGGCAGAACACCGCCAGCATAGAAGGGGCACAAAGCGAAGAGTGTCAAGGCCGAGCCTCTGAAAGATGTGACGCCCGACCTCTCCAAGAACATCATACTCTTGATCTCTGCGGAGACGATATTTATCTCAGTCCTGAACTTGGCGTGGGAAGAAGTGACATGTGGTGAATAACTTGAAGAAACTGAAAAGAGTCGTCTATGGATGGCTCAATAGCGATGAAGCGGTAGCAGCTCAGCTAAAGGAGATACTCAAATCCCATGGGATCGATACATTCTGATACCCTAGCCTTGTTTCCTTGATCGTGCACAGTAAAAAGTCGACAACAAAGTTCCCCCTCGAGTAAATGGCAATGTGTGTCCGTGAACTTGTCCATGGTGCGACCCCTTAAATTCTTGGCCTGCGTGTTCACAAAAGAGCTGTTGGCTGTTAAAGCTTCTTTCTTCTCACCACACTCAACTCTCATCACCACCGTCCCGACCTACTCCCCTTTCCCACCCAGCTCACACACCGCTACAAGTATCCAAACAAGCCATGTCTCCCCAAGACCCACTGGAGATACAGGAGATTGTAGACATGGTGGCACGCTATCTCGAGGTCAAAGACCTTGCAAGGTGCGTCTGCGTTTCCAAGACCTGGCACGATACATTCCTTCCCCACCGATGGCGAGTCGTCCGGTCAGGATACACATACATGGCCCTTCTTGGTAGGCACACTCAGTTTGGTCCCCATCGAGACAGTGTCCACAAACATCGGCACTTGATACAGGACCTCTCACTCATCCATGAGCTCAATGGACTGGACAAGTACGACTACCCGAATGTACGCCATTTGGGGTTTGATACAATCTATAGTAAGCTAGGACCTGTTCATGACCCCATCATGGATCTTACAACGTTGACCCCGTCCCTCGTCGATCTGCAACTGGCGGGTGAGGATACACAACAACCGGCCTTCTGGGAGATGTTATCGGAACACCCTCATCTCAGGACTTTGGCACTGTCGAGAATGCAGATCGAAAGCCATGCCACACCAGGATTTTGGAAAACATGTATGAAGCTGGAAAGTCTCCGACTGCATTATGTCGACATTGAGGATGCAGGTTGCTCAGGGAATAGGATATTTGCTCAGTTGCGCTCACTGTCGATTGCAAACGCCAATACCATGATTCAACCCTACCACATGAACATGGTCCTTCAGTCCCCAAGGCTAGAGTCCTTGGAATGGGATATTGGCACTCTTGGGACAGTCAAACAACAATCCATGAACAGACACTGGCCTCATCTCAGCAAATTATTCATCTCTTGCGATATTTATGAGGTGGAAGATGAAGAGGATTTTACCTACTTACTCGAAGCTATCGGGAACGGCCTTGGAGGACTTGTCGAACTTGAATCGAACCATCCAATGCAAGCCCAATCGCCCAAGGCCCTCAGCCTCCACTTCGGTACTCTTATGAGAGTGGAACTTGGGTCCAGAGTTAAAAGCGCTATCACTCTGGATATCCTGTACTCCTGCCCGAGATTGGAGGTGCTACGGGTAGGAGGTCTCGATGTCCAAAAAATGGCGGAACGTGGACCCTGGGTTTGTCAGCAACTCCGAGTACTAGAGGTCTGGTTCATAATTCCAGATTCGAGGCAGGATCTACGACCATTGCTTTTTGAGCGCTTGTCAACATTGACCCGATTGGAGTCCTTGTCTACAAGTTTTTTCCACGCAGGCTTTGGTAGCACTTTTGGATTGAGGCTTCGACTTGACGATGGACTGGGGCTCTTGACAAACCTACAGCAATTGAGATCGCTTAATTTCGGCTTCTCCTCTACGAAAGCGTGCAGTCCTCAAATTGAAATGGAAGACGCTACATGGATGGTGAAGAATTGGAAACGGCTGAACAAAGTCTATGGGCGGCTCAATAGCGATGAAGCGGTGGAGGCTCAGCTAAAGGAGATACTCAAATCCCATGGGATCGCTACGGAATAACAAAACGTTGCTTCGGATTGAGACGCGACATGTCACTCTTATCTTCCTCCCCCTTGTTTTATTGCAGTGTGTAGTTGATAGACACGCTATGACACCTCACAGCTCGATCAGCGGAGCCTCTTCCACTTGAGGTTGGGGTGGAGGCTGTGCGACCGTATATGTCGGTTGTTGTTGGATCGGCTGCTGTGACGGGTACTGCAAAGGCGCCGGCTGACTGACACCCGAAAACTGTTGAGGTACAGGTTGCTGTTGCTGCTGCTGCTGCTGCTGAGGCGGCGGCTGCATCAATTGGCCGACTGGCTGGTAGGTATTGGATACGGGAGGCTGCCCATCCATTGGGATTGAAGGTGCGATCCCGCTGACTGGCTGCTGTTGCTGCTGGATCGGCTGTGAGGGGACAAAACTTTGCTGCTGTTGTTGTGGTTGTTGATAATATTGGTTCTGCACTACCGGCTGCTGTCCTCCTTGTGCCACAGAATATGGTTGGTCAGAAGGTCCAGGTGTAGCAACTGCATAAGGTGCCGCTGCTGGAGGTTGCTGAGGCTGTGTAGGTTGGTACTGGTACGGGACCTGCGGTAATTGCTGTGGTTGTTGGTAAGGCGTCTGGAAAGGAAGTTGTGGAGTCTGCTGGCCGGGAACACCGCTATACGTGCCTGCTGCAGGCACATACTGCGAATAACGCGAATCCTGTCCAGTGATCTGAGGGTATACATGGCCGATCTGAGGCGTCTGAGGTATAGCTTGACCATTGTACACACCTGGCCCTCCGCCACCATGCATTCCTGGATGGCCATAAGTGCTCGAGGTCAGTCGCCGCTGATACGATGTGTTCAAACGTTCCTGCAAAAGATGGTCGTAAATCTTGACAGCTTGGTCAATCTTTTCGTTGAACGCTACAAACTCCTCTACATGATTTTCAAAAGTACTTGACGCGTCAGTATCCCATCTTTGCAATGATTGGTCCACGGTCAGAGTGCAAGCAAAAATAGCGCAATGCAATGGTCCTTACTCTGTTTCCGTACTGCCTCTTCGATGTTAAGTGCGATCTTCATTTGCAACTTTGAGATTTGCTCGTAAAGTCCTTGGACCTCTCGATTGCCAGCGAAATCTCCCGGTGTCAATTGAATCCTGTCAACCAGAACAGCGAACATCTCAATGTTGGACTTTTCGGTCTCTGTCAGCTCGTTGGACGGTATGTTGGATACCTATGATAGAGATGTAAAGCACGAAAACTTGTCAGCCTTGTCCTTCTGTTGTCCTTGATTTCCTTGTCTTATAGTATTAACACTTACAGTTGGCTTCTTGGAATAGGTGTACGAAGAATAGGTCGACTGACGCTGACTTGTACGCGGAGTCGCCGATGACGATGAATGAATACTGGTTTCTCTCAAGGACGCCTCTATAGCGGCTCGCAGGTCGGCATCCTCTTCATCCGCTGTAGCAGGAGTATTCACTTTCTTGGCGGGCTCAGCATTGGAGCGCTTTGGGGCCGAATATCCAGGCTGCGTGTTGGCCTCCTGCAATGACAGCTCGATAGCCTTCAAAAGGTCTGCATCCTCAGCCTCTGCTGCCGATTTGGAAGCATTGTTCGAGGCTGACGAGCCGTTTGCTGTGGACGAAGTCTTGGCGGTATTGGATGAACTTGTAGAGTATGTGGGCTTGCTTCCAGTGCTTTGAACATACTCCAGACCACCGCCAAGACCTTGACTCTCCAGTGCAGTCACACTCTTGATGCCAATTTTCTTTTTCATCCAGCAGCCATCGCAAACACGGACCTCCTGTGCCACGCCAAGGTGAGGGAGAGCCATCGTCTTGCTGGAGCACTGACCGCAAAATGTCGAACCACAAGCACGGCAGTGGTGCTTGCGATTGGTGAGGGTGAAAGGGGTGCGACAGCGTGTGCAGACATCCGAGTCAGTCCAGTCTGGTGGCTATAGGACAAGACGCCATCGCAATATGGCACATGTCAGTCTCCCGTGAATATATCCTTGCATACGCTCCTGACTTGAACCAGAAATGCAATGTTCACACTTTACCGCCTCTGTTTCGACAATAGCGGAACCAACGTTGTCCTTGGGGGGAAACGGAAAGCCCTCTTGCTGTAGGATCATGTAGGTGTCGCAAACATATCCAAGGCCTCGTTTTCCTCTGAAAAGAATCCCCCATGACTGAATCAATGCCAGAATACGGTTCTTGACCTCGTAGTTGCATCCAGACTAATTTCCCATTGCCAATATAGAATAGTTGAAAAAAAAAACTGTCAATCCATCCGGTATTGCACTCGCTTGGTGAACTGTATACACACCAGTCTACAGAAAAGGAACTTGTCCTTGTACTCACAGTCGCTTTGAGAAGGGATACCAAATTGTCAACAAAGTCGCGTGAAGCAACTTCGACCAAAAAGTGGTGTCCACCATTCTTGACACAGACATCCGTGAGCTAAGTTGAGAGAGAAGAGGAGACGCGCGGTGTGAGAAACGAACGTGTTCGGGGGCTGTTTTTTTTTTTTTTTTTCTAGAGATGACTCCCGCTCAGCGTGTGGGTTGGCACCTACTCCTAGCGCAAGCAGCTGCACGTTTGGATTCTTATGACC
>Ga0247824_10002052_pt1 | contig 11230 bp, 6 predicted proteins | sample 13C_PalmiticAcid_FD_194412 | JGI IMG/M metagenome (GOLD analysis project Ga0247824, IMG submission 194412) | Soil microbial communities from agricultural site in Penn Yan, New York, United States - 13C_PalmiticAcid_Day48 | ecosystem: Environmental > Terrestrial > Soil > Agricultural land...
GCTTATCGGCGACACCGACTTCGCCGCAACCTCCCCCCTGTTCTACAACGGAACTCAGACACTCAGACTCCCTCGCTTGTTGGTGACTCTTGTTTTCCTTGTGCGCGTCGACAGAAGCGTATTCCAACAGCACCCTATTCTTTTCCATCAACGTAAGCACTCAGAACCCCAGTATACTTTTGCCCGTGCATCGCTTCTGGCACCCGATCCCGTGTTTCTCACTCTGTTCCGTTCCTGTACAAGCTAGGCAGCTGCTTGAACCATGTGCTTTGGTCTCTCGGCAGCGGCGATAGAAACAGCAATAGTTGCTGCACGAGATCAGTTTCATACAAGCACACAAGGACAGGATCAAATACAATGCAACGACGCAGCGAGCAAGGCAATAACCACACTCCAAGGAATAGGAAAGAAAGGGAATGGGGCTCTCAAGAAAGCTGAGAACTTGAGGAATGAAATTGATGGAGCTTGCAAGGAGCTCCTAAAATTGAAAGGATGCTCTGGACAGGAGTGCTTCGATTTTGCACAAAGATGGTGGTACGTGTGTGGGGTAGACTGTTACACACGAGTTGTTCAATAATGTGTCGAGCTCATGCATAATTGTTTGCCCCTCGGACAATAGCCGCTCTCCCCTCGGAATTGTACCTCCAGCTATCAGACCCCCAGAGTCCGCACCGGTTAACTCCAATCCTCCTCCCACTGCGCAAGCCTACAACACTCCAGGATCCAGCGCCGCGAACAACCCACCTAACAGAACTGACCCAGTGCAGTCTGTACATCAAACCTACAGCACAGGATACAATGGGATGAACTCGGGCACATCTAACAGAATTGAACCATTGTCGTCCGCACATCAAACATACAGCACCCCAGGGTCCGGTGGGGTGAACAGCACGCCTAGCAGACCTGAATATATGCAGTCTGCACAGCAACCCTTTAGCACTCCAGCATCCGGTGGGGCGGGCTTGAGCACACATAACAGAATTGATCCACAGGCCGCAAAGCAGTCCTACGGCACTCCAGGATTCGGCGCGGTGAACACACCTAACAGAATTGATCCATCACAGTCCACACACCATGCCTACAGCACTCCAGCGGCGAACACCACACCTAACAGACTTGAGCTACCCCAGTCATCATATCAACCCTACAGCACTTCCGGATCCAGTGGTGTGAACTTGAGCACATCTGCTGGACAGGAATCATTACAGTCCACGTATCATACTTACGGCACTTCAGGGTCTAGCGGGACGAGCTTGAGCACATTTGACAAGGCTGAGCCATTCCAGTCCGCACATCAAAACAACACTCCGGTATCCGCGAACTTGAACACACCTTGCAGATCCGAGCCATTGCAGTCCGTACATCACACCTACAGCACTCCAGGATCCGGTGGGATGGACCAGAGCGTACCTAACAAGGCTGTAGAATCCCATTCCCCTGGGAATACCATCACCGGTCATCCCAAGACAGCTCAAACCAACAACAGTCCAGGATCCAGTGGGGTTAACTTGAGCGCACCTAACAGGGCAGACCAATCGCAGTATTCCAATAATGTATCCAACAACAGTTCAGGATCCAGTAAGATGTTGAGTGCTCCTATCAGGACTGATCCATCACGGTCTGCCAATGGCGTCGTGAATGTCTCTCCCGAGACGCGTCTAGCCAACAACGTATTGCATCTGAGAGCGGATCCTTCAGATGAAAATTTATGCCAGACGCTTGGAACGAGCCCCAACAACAGTGTGTTTGAGTCGGCTCTATCGCAGAACAAGGATGCGGACCCGAGCAGACAGACGATGGGCGAGGGAAAACCGACTCTCACCGAAGACAGTGGGGTTCATTCATGTGCGTATTCGCCCGATGGAGCGTTCTTCGCAGTCGGTCTTGACAATGGCAAAATCAACTTGTACAATACATCAAACTGGCAGGGAGTTCGGACATTGGAAGGTCATACAGATGCCGTCAAGCATGTTATATATTCACCGAGAGGGGATCGAATCGTTTCCGCTAGTCAAGATACGACGGTGTGTCTATGGGACTCAAGTACAGGATCGTTGCTCTACACCTTAACCGACCATGTCGACCATGTTACATGCGTCGCGTATTCACCTCAAGGAAACCAGTTTGCGTCCGCAAGCGACGATAGGACGGTGCGGTTATGGGGTGCGATCACCGGAGATCGCCTTCAAACGTTGTCTGACCACGATGATGGAATCTCACATGTCGCCTATTCACGCAATGGAAGGCAGATCGCCTCTGGCAGTGCGGACTCCACTGTTCGGATATGGGACGTTGCGTCAGGAGTTTGCTGTCATGTTCTGCCTGACCACGAAGGGAGTGTGTGTGGTATCGCATTCTCACCCCTAGGAGATCGAGTTGTTTCAGTCAGCGAGGATAGGAAGGTTCGACTATGGAATGTAACAGATGAGGCCTGCATCTCCACGTTTGATGGGCATACCGGAGGCATTTTGTGTGCAGCCTTCTCACCAAAAGGCGATCAAATTGCCTGCGGAGGCATGGATACGACTGTAAAGTTGTGGGACATTGAGTCAGGGACTTGCCTTGATACGTTGACCGGCCATAATGGACCTGTCATGAGTGTGGTATTTTCCCCGAAAGAAATGCGGATTGCCTCTGGCAGTTATGATATGACGGTGCGGTTACACAGTATTCCCTTGGCCGACAGAAGGAGATCTAGAAAAAAAAATCAGATCGCCGCTTAATAAAAGCCGAACCACTCCTCGCGAAATGACTTGTGGCACTTCACAGATTTGCCTGGTGAGCCGTCTCAGGGATATGCGTAGGATGATGGCCTTACAGTGTAGTCTCTCTGGTGCAGGGTTCAGAAACGGTGATCAGAGCCGGAGGGTCGTCTTTATTGGCCTCCCGTTAAAAGCACTACAGACCGCACACTGCAACAACAGTACCACGCGTCTTTTATCCAACTCTTATAGCAAGTGGTCGGTTGATTGCCCCAGCTGTTCAAGCTGTTCTACTAGAAAGTTCATCATTGAGGAGGGATCTGTCGCTGTTCCGGCTGGTGGTAGCTTGAGTTTCGATATCACGGATGCCAAAGTGATCACTTTCTTGCTTGTCTGATTCACTGGCTCACCAAATGCTCCACGCTGCTTCAATAACTGCTTGTTGATTCTAGTCAATCCTCGCACATCTTGCATCGATGCCCCCGTCACAAAAAGTGTACCATTGGTGGCACGCCAACATAGGCGTACATGGCACTGTTCTCTTTCGTTCGTCACCTGCCACTTGAGCACCGATCCATCCATGCTGCCGGTGACAAAGTAGTTGTCATCGTTCGATGGGCTCCAAGCAACGCTTCTTATCAAACCCGGCAGATTCCGTATCTCCGATCGACACTGTCCTGATGTAACGTGCCATAACCGTACGGTCTTGTCCCAACTGCTAGAGGCGAGCAGTTCGTTTCGCGACGAATACGCAACGCAAGAGACCTTATCACTGTGACCAGACAATACCCGACGACACTCTCCTGCCTCCACATCCCACAATCGAATTGTGTGGTCATAACTGGCCGAAGCCAGCTGGCGCCCTAGAGGTGAAAATGCGATGTTCCTAACCCAATTGGTGTGGCCAGGTAGGGTTTGGGTACACGTTCCAGTGTCGGCATCCCATATCTGTGCAGTGCAATCCATACTACCAGTGGCAATTCTGTTACCGTCAGGCGAAAACACGACGCTCAATACACCATTCGTATGACCATACAGAGTCCTAAAGCACTGCCCTGTTCCTGCATCCCAAAGGAGGACCGTTGCATCGTCACTGGCAGAAGCAATAATGGTTCCTTGAGGTGAGAATGCAACACCCTGGACATGGTTACTGTGGCCGTGCAAGACGCGTAGGCAAGTTCCTGTCTCCATACTCCATAACCGCACCGTGTTGTCTGAACTTCCAGAGGCAAGCAAGTCTCCTTGAGGGGAATATGCGATACCGAAAACTGCTTGAGTATGACCACCCAGGATCCAGCGAAATGCTCCTGTGTCCGAAGCCCATAAGTGTATCGTGTTGTCCTTGCTGCATGAGGCAATCAAATTTCCTCTAGGAGAACATTTGACGCTGTTAACCTCCATGCTGTGGCCACTTGAAATGGAACGAGATGCTTCATCGGAGACATGCCATAATCGTACAGTCCTGTCCGAACTGCTGGTGGCGATCTGATCTCCTCCTGGAGAATACACAACACTGGAGATAGTGTTATTATGGCCCGTCAAGATTTGGCGACACATCCCGGTCTCAGCATCCCATATCCTCACCGCCGCATCCACACCTGCTGAAGCAAGTTGATCCCCATTCGGCGAATAGGCAACGGTATAAACGAAATCGATATGTCCGGATAAGACGTGACTGCAGTCCCCTGTCTCCACGCTCCATAGTCGAACTGTAGTGTCTTCACTGGCGGAAGCAACATGATCCCCTCGAGGCGAGTATACAACACTCCAAACTTTGTCTCTGTGGCCAGCTAAGATACAGCTGCAATATCCTGTCTTGACATCCCACAGCCATACTGTGTGATCAGCACTCCCTGACGCAATTTGCTGGCCATTCGGTGAATACGCTACTCCGAGGACCCAACCCGTGTGACCGGATAGTATCTGGCGGCAATCTCCTGTGCTCACATCAAATAGTCGGACCAACATATCGTAACTGGCAGAAGCAACCTGGTTCCCATGAGGTGAATAGGCGACGCATCGGACCCAATCGGTGTGGTCAATTTTGTGCTGCAATGACCCTGTCTCAGAGTTCCAGAGTCGCACCGTGCCGTCTTCACTGCAGGAAGCGATTTGGTCGCCTTTTGGTGAGTATACAACGCACAGAATCTTTCCAGTATGGCCGCTCAATACCCGAATCCTCTCCCAATTCGATGTCATGTAGATATTGATGTCACCATTGTCAAGGCCGACTGCAAATGAATTCCCTCTTGGTGAATACCCACACGAGGAATCTTCACTGTCTTCTGTGAGGAACGGCAACTCTCCGAATTGTGCGCCTGTCAACTGTGCTTTGCTCATGTCCGTCTGTCGCAACCACGTGCCTCGAAAATTGACTCTCCTCAAATCTGCATCTTGTAGTTGTGCGGAATCGAATACGCCATGGCTGAGATCTGCTCGCGGGATTTGGATACCTCTCAAATCAGCGCCGATGAATTGTACGCCTGCCCGAACCAGGATCGTGATCGCATTGGCGGCTGCCTTGCGCCATTTCTTGTCCTTCTTCGAATACTCGACGTAGGCAAGTAGTTGTCTCTTGAACACTGGTTCCTGTTGGGCGCGCTCTTCTAAGAGTTGTAGGAGCGAATGGTCGTTCACAAATGTTCTCCAGACCAAAGGCGAGTTGATATCGGGTTCTTGTTCAGGAGTATCATCCTCGTCGTCAATACCATCCTGACTCGCAATGCTCATCACAGAATCCACGCTTCCTCTGCGACTCATGTTCGGTTCGGACACTGTCCTGTTTCTCCTGTCGTGCGGATCAAATACGGCGCGGGCCAAGCCGTATTCCAGCAAGGATCGATGTATGAATCGATGTTGATTTCCATTCCGTGTCAAAGGACATGCTTCTCGCAGGAGCTGCTTGTCCTTACGAAGGAAGAAAGCGTCCTTCCACGACCCTTCATCCATGAACTGAGAATACTCCACTATCGGTTTGCCTCCTTGCTCTTTGTAAATTGCAGCGGCAAGTCGCTTCATGAGATCGATTCCATTCTGTGTGAAACCCTCATCGCTCAGTCTCTCAAAGACGGCTCTTGATTGAGGTGTCAGGTCCTTCTCTGAGATCCGTTTCTTGCCTCTTTCTAGCCACTGTTCGACGAAATGGTCATACAATCCAACTCTAGTGACACGTGCAGTCGAGAGATTTTGGCCTGGATCCACTATGCGTGGCAAAACTTCCAATGTCAGAGTCATGAGGAAGGGATTCCTCACCAATTCTTTCAGAGTAGGGATAAGTTCCAGTGCCTGTCTGTAGTCGTTCAACTGCCACAGTGGTTGATGTTTATCGATGTATTGCTTGATGTATTCTTGGACCTGGTCGAATGTGAATGGTGCGATCACCGCCTCTTGGAACAGCGATGAATCCGACTGTTGATTGCGATCGCCTGGCTGGAATCGATCGCGATAGTCGATGCCAATGTACTCGGTACGGCAACTGACCACCATTTGAGCATCCCACTCTCCTGGTTGATTTAGTCGGTTACTCATGTACAGATTGTGTGTCTGTTGACACTCATCGTATCCATCGCAGATCAAAATGAACTTGCGGCGCTTCATCTCTCGGATCTGCGGCTCGGTGAACTCTGCTCTTCGAAGCTGCTTGGCTACCAAGTCGTATTCAGGTTTGTCGATAGCAGGCAAGTGTATATGAAGTGGGATCCGACCAGTCTTCTTTTTGTATGACTGCCACAGATCGAGTTCCAGCTCGCGGTTAAACGTTGATTTGCCCGCACCAGAGTCTCCAATCAGAAGGAAGACCTTCTGTTCGCTCGCCAGAAACCCCATGACCTTCTCCATTAACAGGAACCGAGCACTATCGGCTGCTTGGAGACTAGGCTTTGCTTGAGGCGGGATATACACCGTGTTTCCTTTCCCTTTGGTGCGTTGTTTCCGTAACAGGCGTATGTTCCCTTCAACATCGGGTCTATTCTGGACGCGATCAAGCAACGACGGTGATGCCAATTCCGGTAGTATGATTTTCAATGGATACGGATCGGGACCTCTTTTTCGACAGGCTTTGTATAAAGTTTGCTTCTTGCCACCGCCGTTCGTTTTCAGTTCCTGCAAGAGTGCTTCAGCAACCGGCGCATGCACTAGAATCACCATGACCAGTCAGTTCAAAGAATCAATCTCGAGCATCACAAAACCTATGCCGAACCTCAGTTGCACAGATATCTCACTTACACTGTACGCCAGCTCCCGAGGAAGAGGATAGCTGCATGAGAATATTGAGGATCCATTGCTTGACACTCGCTTGCTGACCCCACACATCGTCCTCTCGATAGATCTCCCCAAGGAATTCAATTGCGTCCTGTCGAATGTGCGCATTCCATATTGGATTGGCCGCAATTTCACCCAGACGTTGACAGACGCCCCATTGGAAAGCTGGATCGCGTTGGCATGGCGCTTCATAGACTAGCTTCTTGAATGTGGCCAGTTCCCCATCTCGAATCATGATATCCAATCCTCGCAGTGCAGAATACCAATCGCGCTTGCGCTCAAAGCTGAGTCCTTCCTTGAGACTTTCCAAGAAGCCCTGTCCATTTTGAGCCAGCGAGGCAACATTGTCATAGGCGGTCTTGACAATATCAACAACTTTAGATGCTCCTGCCACTCCTTTCTGAATGTCCTGCAGTCCTTCGACGAACTTGTTCAGATCCACACCCTTCACTGCGCTCACCAGCCCTGATACGCCTTGAATCACTTTTCCTGTGCGTCGAATAGCCGCTTGCCATGTTGTTTCGTTATCGGGGACGCACAACAATGCCTGGAATGCATAGGCTGCTTGATAGACCAAGTACGGATCGGAGCTCTTCTTCAACTCTTCAAGACAGTTAGAAAGAGGCTCATGGAGTTTTTCCCGATCCAGACCTGTGACATGGGTGTCGGCCATAGCATCCAGAACGTGCGAGACAGCCAGCATCAATTGGTACATGTGAAGCGATGACTGGTTGTGAGTGCTTTGTAGGCGTGTGCTTAAAAGTCCAAGTATCTTGACAAGGTCATCGGCATCGAGATATCCTGGTCCACCACCTTGTATCAATTGGGCCATTCCCTCCAGTAGATGGACGTTCAGTAGTCCAGAGTGATCGATCCCGGAATAGAATTCTTGTAGTAGTTTCTTGAAGTCATTCTCGTCAAGGACGGGCGCCAAGTATACAACCTCAGTGATGGCTTTATCATCCTTGAGTTCGTCTCTTTTGAATGCTCTGATCACTTCGGTAGCCATTGTCTTGAGTCGGTCTTGCTCATCTGTATCCTTCTCAATGGCCTGCAACCAACTGTGTGCTTCCGATTCCGGTATGCCATAAGGCGGACGAGAAGTTCGCAAGAAAACCAGACAACCCGCCAGCTGCTGGGTATTGCAGAGTCGCTCGTCTGCCTCAGGAAGCTTGAACCCGATAGCTGGTGGACGTACATTCTCGGGGAAGATGTGTAGAGGAGTGACAGAGTAGACTGAGCCCGAGACCTGCGATCCTCCATCAGAAATCGATTTTCTCTCTGGTGGATGTGGTGTGTGACTTGGCCCAATAAATCTTTTGGATCTTCCTGTATCCTGAGCAATCCCTCTAGCAGAGTGTATTGTCATGAGATAGGTGTGACAAGTTAGATGATTCGCAAAGGCACTTCAATCCAATCGACTTGTACAATGAGCAATCTGTCACCTACTTCAGTTTCTTTCCTTTGTTATAAATTGCGTCTGCCTCGGTATCGCGGCCGTATGACCTCAGTAGCCTGCCTAAATCAATATAGGCGGTGGTGATCCCATCCCTCATGGCTTGGTCCTTGTCATTCTTGGCCCCTCTTTTTGCTTGGGACAATGACACTTCGGTATTGTGACACAGCACCAAGGCAATTTCAGAGTCGCCTGCAATGTAGGCGTTATCCAAGTATGCATTGGAGAGTTGCAGTGCTTGCTGAGGCGAGAGAGAGCCTAGTGGCGATGAAATCAGGCCGCTGAGTACCATCTAGCCGAATCAATTTGAGATTGTAGGGCAATGAGTCCGTTGAACATCAAGGTTGTATGGGTTGGCAGTGACGCTGTGGAGCGATTGAACATACTCGAAAAAGGAGACTGTGATCTTGTTCACTTGTCCTTGGGTGGCGGGTCCTGAAGCAAGATGAAAGATGTTAGCCATCATCACTGTCATAGCGATTCCGCGATACAAATAAAGCTACCTACTTTGTCTGTCAAGTTGATTGTCTGGACTTGGCGGTGCCTATGTCGTGCCTCTGTCTGACAAATTAATTTTGAAGGTTGATAGAATGGGCCTACAGTGATCTGGATTTCCTGGTGTAGCGGTGGGTTGTGCTGGTTGGGGTCTCGACAGTATAGAGAGAAAGTTTGTGGGAAGAAGAAGAGGAGAGCAAACCATGGAATTTCTCCTCAGAGGGGGACAGCACAGTCACAAGCTGTCGAAGATTTTGCGGGAGCCCTGACAAGCTTGTCCCGATCCCTTTCTTCTCTCTGCTCCTCATCAAACCCGACCCGTCTGAACCACCACGAACATCAACCGAACAAGAACAAGGAGGAGCAGCTACAACGATGTCGAATACAACCTCCGGAGCCTTGACTTGCATCGCTGGACGCGTCTAAGTGGGTTCTCAGACCAATGACCGCAGGTCTTGGATGAACCCGACACTGCACCGATCACGGCTCGTTGCCCTTACATGGATTGGGCTGTACGTGAGCACAGGTGAGTGTTGGCTTTGATAGAAACGTACCCACGTTTGACCACGAACAGCGTCCTAACGTGTTTTCTTGTTCTTTTCCCTCTCTACGCCTACCACTGGTGATGGAATCATCACAGGAGCGGGATATGAGAGGTTCAAGAGCAACGATGGCTTCATCACCTCGCCCTGGTGAGTCGTGGCTCTGATCGTTGGCAGAGACATGGATTCAGCAACCTTTTTTTCAGCACGAACAACGTCCTCACCTGTTTTCTTGTTCTTTTCTCTCTTCACTAGCCGCAGGTAAAGGAACCATCACAGAAACAGGACACTGGAGGTGTCAGGAGCACGTTGACCTCATCACCAACACAGGTGGGCCGTGGCTCTGATCGTTTGGCAGAGACGTGAGAAGAGCAACCCTTTTTCGCCACGAACAATGATCTGACCTGTGTCCACCTCTGCACTTGCCACAGGTGATAAAGCCGCGCAGAAACAGGAAGCAGGACGATGCAGGAGAAAAGTGACTCCCATTTCATTGAGGTGGGTGTTAGCTCTGATCGTTTACAGTGGCGAGAGAACGGTTGCCCTTTTTGATCTTGAGCAACCTTGTAACCTCTTTTCTTGTCGTTCCTCCTTTGTACGGTCGTTATAGGTGACAGGCCCGGCAGAGACAATGAAACAGGAAGAAAAGAGTGGTGTTACCACGCTGGTGAGTGCAATCAGTTGTGTGGTCGCTCTAAAACCTTTAATCGTGGGAAACAAATGCTTTTGTTGTGAGTACAAGGAGCTGACGGCTCTTTTTTTCTATTATACTCATGGTCGGGAACAGGATGAGGTTGACGCATGCGCTCCATCTCTATCCTAATTGTTTCTTTGTTCAGCCCCGCGTCGTGGGAAGTCGCCTCATGAGCTACCATCCAGTTAAGTCGCCCTTCTATCTCTACGGCATTCCATGATGAACGTTGAGTTGCATCTACATTGCTCTGGAGTGTTTCTGCCGGCTCGGACAGGGGGTCTCAGCGACACCTGTATTCTGGGAAGGCGGCTATGCGTACGGATACACTCTGTGTTCAAATCCTATGTTCGCTGCGGATCCCTCGTTTTGGTGAGAGGACTGCATGCGGCGCGCTAGTTTGTTGAGTGGGAGCACATTTTCAATCCAGCGGGACCTTCTCAACCAGGAGGGACCTTGTCTCTTCTTTTGTTGAACCACAATCGTGATTCTTGTTTGGCTTTCAAATTGAGATTTCCAAGTATTGGCATTCACTTTTCTATTCTATTAGAGTCCTCGTCTACAGTGACTAATCTCTTCCCAGAAAAGCGGACTAAACTGCGCTGCTTTTCAGGATATCGAACGGGACCATGATACTGGCGTCTTCTACTCGGCTTTCCCACATGTTGCGGCTCTAGCAGGATTTCACGGTCACCGGAGAGATCGCAGTTTCTCGTCCTTTATGGTTCCGGCATCATGATGTTCCCTTGCCATGGAAGAGCATTAAGGTGGAGTCCATGGCGCTGAGAACACAGAGGCATGGTCGCGACAGATGTCATCTACAGAGGCAATGTGAGGTAGCCGTGTGCTTTAGTGTTCGTTTTCAACCTTCTCTGGGGCAATTGGCACAAGACTGACTGAAATTCTCGTCTAGGTAGAGAGTGGCCTCTGTGTCGCACTCGAATGAGGCTTTACATCCTAGTCTGGATAACTGTGGCGAAACCAGTCAGCATGACGATGAATCAGCGAGACATCGAGGACGACGAGTTAAAAGAAGACTTGAGCAAACTGGCGTGTTTGTGATTGGGACGGGACTATCGGCATC
>Ga0247824_10002053_pt1 | contig 11223 bp, 9 predicted proteins | sample 13C_PalmiticAcid_FD_194412 | JGI IMG/M metagenome (GOLD analysis project Ga0247824, IMG submission 194412) | Soil microbial communities from agricultural site in Penn Yan, New York, United States - 13C_PalmiticAcid_Day48 | ecosystem: Environmental > Terrestrial > Soil > Agricultural land...
GCCCGCCTCCTCGTCACTGTCCGCGCTGCGCTCCATCAGCCGGATGTTCTGCTCCTTGTTCTTCGTCCGGTCCTTCTTGCTCAGCGCGCCCAGCCCCTTCCTCCGGCTCGAGCTCTTGCGCGCGCGGTTGACGAGGTCGCCGATCTCGATGGTGCGGTTCTGGCGGTTGGTGAAGAAGATGACGGCGACGACGAGCAGGCAGACGCCAAAGACGGTGGGCAGGGCAATGTACAGGGCGTGCTCGTCCGTTTTCCCGTGCTGCTTGGTCGGCTTCTCCTTCTTGGGCTTGTAGCGCAGCGTGACGGTCGGGCCCGTGTGCCACTCGGCGGCCAGGCCGTCCTTGGGCAGGGCGACGATGCGCAGGGTGATGTTGACGAGCGAGGCCGATTGCGCCCGGAGGAGGTCACTGGAGAGCTTCCACTGGTAGTAGCCCCAGCCGGCTGTCATGTGTTCCGACGCGAAGGCTTCTGCTTCGCCCGCGGGCGGGCCCGAGGTGGGGATGGTGGTTTCGTTGGTGGCGTAGAAACCGAGGATCCTGATGAGGGTTGTGTTGGAGCCGCCGAAGAAGGTGGGGTCCCAGGTTACTGTTGGAGGGGCGGGTTAGGGGTGTGCGGTGGTGTAGGGGGCCAAGAGGGCATGCTTACTGGAGTGTGTCGAGTCCGGGAAGAAAATCTCGTTGTTTTTGGGCAGGCAGAAGGGCTTGAACTCGCCGTCAGAGTTGCGACAGGCTGCTGCCTCGGCGTTCTTGGTGGCTGCCGGCTTGGCCGCACCGGTGCTCGCGGTCACGAGGGCTCCCGTCGCGTCGGCGGGCAGTGGTGAGGAGGTGCTGATCGTGGCCGTCTTTGCGGCATTGGCATCGACGGGTGCGGGAGATGCCGACGCCGTGCCCAGGAGCAGCAGCCAGGCGGCAGGCAGGAGGAGGTTCGAGGTCAGCATGGTGCTCGGATGGGTCGGCGGAGCCGTGTAAGTCGGGAAAGGGGGTTGCTGCTCTCCGATGGAAGGGGTCTTGGGGAGGCAGTCGGCACAATTGGGACGAATGAAGAGAGTGTCAAGAATGACAATGAGCGCCAGTCCTCAAACCCGTGGCATATCCAAAATGGTGAAGGAGTGGACGGTTGAAAGATTCAACTCGTGACGACGTCAAAGTTCGTCTTGCAGCGGCAATTTTGTTGCCGGAGCTTCCCGCAGCGGCCGACCGCGAACGACAGGGAACACCCGGCGGCGAGTCGTGCAGAGGATCGCGCTAAGCTTCGGCTGGTGGGGCATGCGAGAGCGGCCGCCAAGGCCCGGGATCTTCACCCTTTCCAACTCGGCCTTTCGCCTTTGCTCGTCTTTTTGGCCGTCGTTGAAGAATAAGGTACACAGTACAAATCCATTGTGGTTATTTCTCCTTGATGTCGCCCCACCCGACCCTCAAAATTTCGACCTCATTTATTATCCAGCAGCAAGAATTGAGACCGAGATCAAAGTACACAGTAGTCTCTGTGATTCGGCGCCATCAGTAGACGGTGTTCTTGGCCACGATGCCCCGCGCAAAGTCTCCAAAGGTAACGTGCTTTTCCATATCCACCTCGTCGCCCAGGTTGGGCTGGGTAAACACGGCCAGCGTGTTCCGGGCGATCCGGCCCTCGCTCAGCGCCGCCCGGGGACCGCGCACAAAGTGCGGCACCGCCTTGAACCTGCCTCCGGTGATGCGCTCCAGCGCCTCGCCCGTCTGGAACGCGATGCAGTCGCGCGGGATCCGGACCTGCACCGTCTGTCCCGTGCGGGACTTGATGTACAGCCCGGCGGCCGGGTCCGGCGATGTCTCGAGCTCCGGCAGCGGCGCCAGCGGCGGCAGACCGGGCGACTCGGCCTCGATCTCGGGCGCCGCCACCGTCGGGTTGGACGCGGACTCGTCGACGAACATGGCCGACGTCAGCCCCGTCAGGCAGCCGTGGTCGAGGTGTGTCGCGCACCAGTCGTCCTCGTCCGGGTCGTTGCTGTTCGCCTCGGCGTCCGCCATGGCCACCGGGGCCGGCTCATTGGTGGGGTCGTCGGGGAAGTAGTGCAGCAGGCGGGCTTTGGTGGTGGTCGAGGTGCTCACGACGCGCTCCAGGTAGCCGCTGGGGTATCCGGCGATCTCCTTCGCGGCGAACTTGTCACAGGAGCGTGCGACAAGGACGGCCACGTCGATGATCACCCGGCACAGGTTCTCAAAGGTCTCCTGGAATCCGGGCAGAGCAGCTTCACCGGGCCAGATGTTGGGTGAGAGGTACTCGGGGAAGTTGTCCGGGTTGAACTGCTCGGTGGGGACGGCACAGGACAGCTTGGGGTCGACGTAGAAGGCGCAGTTGGCGTAGAAGGAGCCCTTCAGGGTGTCCACCTTGCCGTTCTTGAGCGTCTCCTTGCCCAGCGACCACCCGGTCAGGTACTTGGCCTTTTCGTTCTCGAGCTTGTCTGGGCCGTGTCAGTGGTCCAGTGGTTTTCTCTTTATTCAACAGGACAGAACACACCAAGCTGCGACTTGGGCAGATTGCCCAGGTACGACGAGTATGACAGCAGATGGTGCCTCAATCCCGCGAACTCGGGAGGCACATCTTTGACGACCAGAATGCCCAGCGAGTCGGGGCCAAAGGCGTCGTAGAGGGTCTCGGGCGAGACGGTGCCTGGGATGGGTGATGCTCGTTAGCGCACCTACGCCACTTACACAACGCTCCCCGCACTACCAAAACGACTGTGGAATCCACTGGCGTGCGTACCGTTTTTCAGGTCCTGCAATGAGACTGTCACGGCTTGAGCAATGGGAGCCATGGTGTCAAAGAGTTCAGTTTTGGGATACGATAATTCTAAATCATACGAACGAGGAAAACAGAATTGTTGGAGAATCTGTCTTGTGATCTCGGTGCTGCCCCTCCCTCAAGAGCATGAAAGGTGGTGGGGCACTGCATGCGATGCGCCAAGCTTTCTACCTCTGAACCCGGCAGGTGGATGACGATGGTGGACCAAGCGCACCGAAGCACCTCGAACGCAGCTCTTATCGATAACCTGCACGAGATCGTCAACCATCACGGATACTTTGTACTTGCGCATTGCATCCTACAACCCATTGCACGCTTTAGACACAGCAAACCAGCATGGTAAAGCCACTGAGCTTTAAGGGCGACAAGAAGCCCAAGAAGAGGAAGCGCACCGATGCCGCCGAGGGTGCAGGCGCAGGACAGGATGACAATAACCCGGAGCGGCAGCTCAAGGCTGCGAAGCCCGACGACGATGCCGACGACAACGAGGACGACAGCTGGGTCTCGGCCGATGCCGTGACCGACATCTCCGGCCCCGTCATGGTCGTCCTCCCGAGCGAGCCCCCCACCGCCCTTGCCTGCGACGCGACTGGCAAGGTCTTTGCCCTGCCCATCGAGAACATCGTCGACGCCAACCCCTCCACCGCCGAGCCCCACGACGTGCGCCAGGTCTGGGTCGCAAACAAGATCGTGGGCACAGAGCACTTCCGTCTCAAGGGTCACCACGGAAAGTACGTATCCTTCCATCACTACACCCACCCCAACCGCAAGGCCACTAACCACTGCCCCAAGGTACCTCTCCTGCGACAAGATCGGCCTCCTGACCGCCAACTCCGACGCCATCACCCCGCTCGAGACCTTCAACCTCGTCGCCACCGCCGACACCCCGGGCACCTTCCAGATCCAGACCCTGCGCGACACCTTCCTGTCCGTCCGCGCCTCGCGCTCGGCCAAGCCCAACGCCCCGCCCGAGGTCAGGGGCGACGAGACCGACATCACCTTCGACACGACCCTGCGCGTGCGCATGCAGGCGCGCTTTAAGCCGCGCCTCAAGGCCTCCAAGGAGGAGCGCGCCAAGGAGAAGATCAGCCGGCGGGAGCTGGAGGAGGCTGCGGGGCGGAGGCTGGAGGAGGACGAGGTCAAGAGGCTGAAGCGGGCGCGGAGGGAGGGGAATTACCACGAGACGCTGTTGGATATCAAGGTGAAGAGCAAACATGACAAATTTGGATGAGGGGCGGTGGATGTGAGAAATTTGGGAACGATGTGCTGAGGGCTACCTGTTGAAAACAAAAAGAACAATAAATCAATGATACCCCGTGGACCAGCTAACGAGTCTCATGCCCTGGATATCTCTTTCGACCGTACACCCGGCGACCAGCCGCCATTCGTCATGACGCCCTTATCCTAAACAGGGCTGCTAAGCAATCGAGACCATATGCCATCAGCGGCCCCCTTTCCCGTTAAAAACTCGACCCTTTCCCCATCGACATCAGCAAAACACCAATGCGCCCATACACAACCCGAACAACCCTCAACAAACCCCTTTCCTGATTCCCCTTTCCAACCCCCTTCCAACACCCCTATTTAACCTTTCCGCCGTTCCAAAGCCCATCCCATCCGCCCATCCGGCGCCGCCACACAGAACCCAACCCTCCGGCCCATCCCACCGGCCAGGCCAGGCCCAACCCCAACCCAGTGCACCACCACAAAAAAAAAGATCTAAGAATAGAAACAACCGCAGAACCAGAGCCGCCCACATGGCCACACCCCCCATTGGAGCGTTGGCTTTGCACAACCAGGCTTGCACGAACGCGACCACCCTGCTGGCGCCCGGGGAAGCGGGAGAGGCTGCAGTAAGGCTGCGGGGGCCACAGACAGGTCCGCAGCGGACCGGTCCCGTCCTTTTGGACGTTTATCAGATTGAGGCTGTTGGTCGGTCGGTGGGTTGCCGCGGCTGTCAGTCAGCCCTACAGCCTTGTGCCGCATTCCGTGTGTTGATGTGATCCGAAGGGTGTTTTTGCTGTTAGGTTGAGTCTCACAGCGCGTTGCGTCGAGTAAGGAACGACAAGATGCAGAGAAATTGGAGTTCCAACTATCTATATGTTGTAATCTGTATCCAAAAACGTACTTCAGACTCTGGCCGCTGTCTCTGCTGCACAATGCCCGCCCATGTACTCCAAAAAAGTTCAATATCCCAACATGAGCCCAATGTTCCAACCTCGTTCAGTCATGCCCGTTTTGGCCCTGCGCTCAACGCCTATCCCAATGCCGTCCAAGAATGTAGCCAAAAAACCGCTAAACCGTTTCGTATACAAGAAAAAAGAATCGAGAAGAAAAAGTAGGTCAAAATATGGTACAGCCCCGAAGAACCCCTCAATGATCAACCTTGATCCTCTTCGCATCATTCGCCAGCGTGTCGACGGGATCGCTGTGTCCGCCATTCCCGCCGAGATCCGGGCTCTTCCGCTTCAGCACGAGCGGATCATCGCGCAGGAACGACGGGCCCGTGCCCACGACGGGCGTCCCAAAGTTGAGCGGGCTCAGCGTGTTGTTGTCGTTGCCCTTAGAAAACAAGTCCGAGTAGAAGCCGCTCGGGCTGGGGAGGTACCCCTCTCCTAGAAACCGGGACGGCAGGGCCGAGACAGGTGTGTCGATGTTCTGGTGCGGCGGTGGTCGGGCAAACGGGTTAGGCGGGCCCGTGGCGCCTGCCGAGAGCAGCGTCGAAGCGGATGGCGAAGGCGGGGGCAGGACGACGCCCGAGGAATGCGAGTCCGTGAGCCGCCTCGAGTGCTGCGATGTAATGTCGGTAGCCGTCGCGGTGGTGCCCCGCGGGGAGCCAGACTCGTTTGTTGCGCTGCCGCCGTCCGACTCGTCCGGAATCTGCACCTTCAACCGCGGCCGCGAGATACTGCCGCCAACGCGCAGGCTGTTGGACCGCGAGGGAGGCGTGAAAGTGGTCTCGGGGATGGTCCCCAACGACCCGTTCCTCTTGATCTGCGGCTGCTGCAGTTGGGTGTTGAGACGGTGAAGAGACGGGGGCGAGTTCGAATTGCTGGGCCTTGACACGCTGCCGACGTCCATCGACTGGGACCTGCTGGATGGCGCCTCCGATTTCGGCTCTGGGTGGAACGCCGCCAAGTGTTGCGATAGGATCGACCGGTTCTCGTCAATGGGCGTAAAAATGCTCCCTCCCTTGCGCGGTGCCTGCTTGATCTTGGTGTCCAGGAGCGGGGGCTGGCGCGGCCTGTCGACCAACTCGGGCTTCACCCTCGGCTCTGCTTGCGACTCTTGAGGCAGTTGCAGTTGGGGCGGCGGCGGCGGCGGCAGGAGATGGTGTTGAGGTTGCGGCGGACTTTGGATGGGATGGGCTTGCGGTTGCGGCGGCGGCGGCGTCATGTGAGGAATGGGTTGCGCAGGGAGTTGCGAAGGGAGCGGAGCAGCGGGAGGCTGTGGTGGGGAGACGGAATGGCGCACGGTTGGCGGGCCTTGCGGCTGGAGAGGGAAGGCAGCGGGCCCTGACGCTCGTCGCTGTTCATCCACGTAGGGTTGCATCTGGTGTGGGTGCGCTTGTGGTTGAGGATAGGGATATTGAGGGTGCGGCTGTGGCAGCCCGTGGGGCATGTTCGGTGGGATGTTGTGAGGATTCTGCGCATTGTACATGGGCGGCTGTTGCATGTAGGCGAAGCCGTTGACTGATTGGGGACCCGGCGGCCCGACCGGCTGGCCCGCCATGTTCGCGCCAATCCGCTGCATGTCGTTCCGTGATGACGGCCGGGAGCCCATCTGGGGTTGCGGGGTGTGGCCGCGCGGGCCATTCGTTGGGTGGCCGGCAAAGACGCCATTGGGAATCGGTGGAGAGGCCGACGGCGTGTGATGCCTCATGAGGGGGTACGCAGGCTGCCGGAAGTGAGGAGCAAACATATGGGCATCTAACCCTTCAGCGTGCGGCGGGGTGCCGTTCTCGTCGTCGTCGTCATCGTCATCGGCCCCACCGTTGAAATCGGCTGGACCTTTGTGCTCATTGGGGCCGCCGTGCTGACACGTCATGTCAGTGACACGCAGGCGGGCCTAGAGGGAGAGGGAGCTTACACAGCCGTAGCGCTGGATCATCTCCCGCATGTCCATGGAGGAGAACTCGTGCAGCTTCTTGTTGGTGCCGGCGCCGAAGATGATGACGGCCACGTCAACAGAGCAGAGCACCGAAAGCTCATGGGCCTTCTTGAAAAGACCGCCTTTCCTCTTCAAAAAGGTGCTGGAGACAAAGTGGACGGTTAGCGGTAGCATGGCAGGGGAGCTTGAGCGCGTGGCGAGTCCTTACACAGAGCGGTTCCTGTCATCCTTGATGGGCTTGATCTCGATCTTCCTGCGTCCCATTGCGACGGTGGCGCGGCCTTGACGCCGGCGATCTCTTGACTATACTGGGTTCGGTTGTTGGGAAAGAAATGAAACGGGCCACAACCAAGGGCGGGTTGCGAATGTTATCAGCACCAGCAACGGGTGACGGTGGCGATGTACAAAAGAGTGCAGTTTCCGATGGAGCTAGCCTTGGGGTGGAGGCTTCTAGCTGGTATTCGTACTCGACACGCTGGGACACCCACAGCACAGGGCCCTCTCGACAAATGGCGACGACGGGGCGATGCCTTCTTTTTGTGCGCTGCGGCCGACGGGCAGGCGAGGGCCTGAACAAGGCCGACGTCAATTCCCTTGTCGCGACTAGGGTCGCAGTCAAAAAGATACGCTGGTACCTGCACGGCGCTCGTGCAGTTCGAGGGCGATGAGGCTGGATCTGGTGATGCTAATAATAGCTCGCAGAGATCAGAGGACTGAGAGACAGAGGTGTGTGCAGGAGGGAAAAAGGCAAGACCCTGGGGAACCCTCCACAAGGGGATCCGCTGCAAGATGGGGCAGCAGAGCCGGAAAGCCACGAGTCAGGCTTGGCACGCCCCGCCGCCTGGGATGGCAGGGCGAGGGAGCCGAAACATGGGATTCGATTGGTGGGCTGCAGCATGCGGCAGGCCCACCCACAGCCGTTTCTCGAGATGCGAGGCGACCACGGAAAATTGAGTTTCTCTGACACTGGGTGCCGGGGGCGCAACCATTGTCCCTTGGAATTGTCAAGCAGAATCCCGTGCGCGAAGCTTCGAGGCAGGAACAAAGACGAACCCTATTCCAAGAAAGAAACGACGACGAACAAGGGGCGAGATGCCGTGCTGCGCAACAACCCAGCTGGGAATGTGTCTGGCGTCGAGGGCCGTGTCCAAGGGAGCGTCTACCGAGATTTCTGTAGCATCTGGCCCGTTTGGGACCTTCTGGAAGCTGCAAATCAGGACAATATACCCGGGTAAGCCCCTCGACATCACCCATGGTTCGGCTACGATGCACGGAGAATGAGGAGGAATCGAAAGATGCGGTGTCAATTTGTCCAGACAATGCCGATGTGCGCGAGCTGCGCTCCTCAACCTCATTCTTTGTTGTGCAAGAGATGTGCAACCATCCCAATCCTTGTGGCGGAGGTTGCCAGCTCGTGTTTGCTGGGCTCTGTCAAGAACCCCGATTTGCGGGTGTTCTGCAGGAAAAGGGACTTCGCCGCACCCAGGGCTCGGAGCCAAGACACCCTGTCCGTACCCCTCCTTTCCGTTTGGCTGTCATCAACCTCAAACGCACGCAGCACCGCGTCCAGCTCCGAATTGTGGGGCGCGTCTGTCTCGCGGGCAGTGTTCCCCATCCGGCAGCCCAATGTTCCGCGACGGAGCCTCAACGGCGCTGCCTCTCGGTTCCCAGACAGCCGGCCGGGTCAACGAGAGCCGCAACGGCGAATTCAGACAGCATGGACAGGCTTGTCCAGTCAAACTCGGTGTCCCCGCCACGCATCCGCATTTGTTTGCTCTCGCAAGGGATACCAGACCACCAGAAAGGGTACCCTCAGGCTATTCTGCACCACTTTCGTGTAGGTAGCACAGCTCAGGCACCCGGCAACCATGATCCGCAGGCGCGTGCCGGGTCCGAACCCTGCCAAGGCGCGAGTTCGATATTCGAGAATGCAGGTCCATCGTGTCTCGACCCAGGGTTTTCCCGTCTTGCAGAGGCGAAACAGATTCCAAAATCAGAACCATGTGGAGATTGTTCCCGTGTTCAGGTTGCACAACTCCCTCCCTTGGCGTGCCAAACGTATCTCCCGCAACGCTCGAGAGTGAACTCTCATGGCCGTTCCTGGTGATGCCGTCGATGCTGCACCATCACGACTGCACCCAAACCCCGGTTTCCGGATGCCTCTGAGAGGTCAAACCCCTGCTGCAGAAAGCCTCCTGCGCGGTGTGGGCGCAGAGACTCGGTGTGCATGACTCCACCAAGCGCCAATCGTCCGATGCCTGTCGCAACTCTGACGCAGATTGGCCGGTGTGGCGGCCATCCCTGACAAGTTGGACATTTTGATTGGATTAGACAGCCCCACTCCGCGTTCGCAAGCGCCGAGAGGGTTAAATGGATGCTACTGGGCAAAATGACAATTTGCCCACTTGCGATCTTCCGCACTCTGCATAAGCGCGATCTATTTTTAGCTATTTTTAGCACCATCACCTGCAGCTTCTGGGGGTTTGTCCACCAGCAGACCACCAGATCCTGGTCACCTTTCAACGTCTGCCGTTCGCTTCAGTTCCTCCATTGCGGTGAGCAACTCAATATGGCCGCGTTTTGATGTTGCCCAAGACAACGATGCCCGCGTTGCCGCTGTCTCTGCACCTGGACACGTTCCTGCCGCCAATCAGCTTGTTCCCGCTGCCAACCCAAGAACCCCCATCACGCTGCCAATTTATCGTGCTTACCACCGTCGCTATTCCAAGAACCATCCCGCATCCTGTTCCACCCTCGATCTCCTACCATCGACAAACTATCGGGGACACGTCCCATCACTCGACCCAGAGCCCTGGATGCCACCCGTCGTCGTGCCCGGCCGGCGGTTAGGCAAGGCAACATGCCATGCAGCGCACAGATGAGTGATAAACATAGAAACTCGTGGGAAAGATCGATCCTCTTCCCAGGTAAATCTCCGGCTTGGTGTGTGATGTCGCTTGGCTGTCTTTCGCCGACGACACGCAACAAGAGTATGCAGATTGCATGGAGGACTCTGCCGACCAGTAACCATGCCCAGTAATGTTAGCCCTCCTAAGCATTGAATATGACACGATGGACAACCATACCGTCGTATCGTCGTCTCATCCACGTTGACAACCCGTCGCCTCGGACCAAACCGCCGCCAGCTACCACCCCACATCTGCATCCGATATTGCCCTCCCCCCATTTCCCAACTTAGACCATCAAGATGACGACGTCGTCCCAGGTAATATCTCCCACAAAAGCCAGGGGTAAGGCTGAAAAGGAGGTTGAGTGACCCTGATCGTCCGGTACCGAGTGCCGAAACTGGCGCGCAAGCGCCGGCACTTGCATCTAGAAGAGCACCCGCACGCACCGTCACGGCACGACATCGACGCTGCTCCCAAACCGTCAGATGCAGATCCGGCGGGCCGGATAGGGCACCCAGGGCCTGGGCCCGATTCGCCCCTCGCCGCACGCCTGCCGACTTAGTTGGACATGACAAACCGGGGAAATAAACATCACGAGCAAAGAATAGAATTGTAATTCCGCTCCACTCCCACCAAGCGCCGTTGAGCACAACGGGAGGCAAGGCCATTGGCTGAACTCGACCAAATCATCATCATATTCATGGTAACCCCCTCGGCCTCAACCCCTTGCCCAGGTCAACCCAAGACCCACCGCCACAGACTGGCCCGCGGCCTCGGGAAATACGGCCGAGGCCTGGCAACATGCCGCCTCATCCGATAAACACACTGGATGACTGTGCCCTAGATGCTGTCAAAGCATGCACCCCCATGCCAAATTGGCACAGACATATCCCTAACCGCCGGGTGGATGGCTGGCGGCCTAGGATTGACGATCAAATACACCCCTGAATTGTCCCACGCTGGTGACCTTCCTAAACGATATGCACGGTAGGACTTCCTTCAGAGACGTGAGTATCAGCAGTCAGGAAACCAAGTGGATGAGAGACTCGCCACATCACTGCATGTCTACTGCATACTTGATCTGCAGGAACAAGAACCATCTGGTCCCGCCACCGGCCTTCAGTAGCAAATTAACCCGAACGGAGGCCCAGAAGGAGACAAGGTCCTCGAGACGGATAGGGGTTAACAAGCAAGACCACAGAGTGGTGAACCTTCAAGCAGCACCGTGGATCTAATCCTTCATCACAACCTCACAGCAGATCGACACATCAACCCCCATATTTAGCAACACCCAACTGCAAGGTTATATTCCCTCTCCCTACCTCTGCATAACCCGCAGGGCGCGGGATGTTGGATGCTGAATGACTGCACAATACAGCACCACAATACAATGTTGCCCACGCTCGCTCTCAAGGGGGATGGAT
>Ga0247824_10002054_pt1 | contig 11220 bp, 11 predicted proteins | sample 13C_PalmiticAcid_FD_194412 | JGI IMG/M metagenome (GOLD analysis project Ga0247824, IMG submission 194412) | Soil microbial communities from agricultural site in Penn Yan, New York, United States - 13C_PalmiticAcid_Day48 | ecosystem: Environmental > Terrestrial > Soil > Agricultural land...
AATGAGGCCTCCTCCCCCGGCGCGGTGGCGAGCGGGGCGGGCAGCACGGTCACTCTGACCGACACCATAGTCCGCGCGTCCGGCCCTTCCAGCGCCGGCCTGCTCATCACCGACGCGGGCGAGATCATCGCGACCAACACGGAGATCACCACCGGCTACGGGGGAGATGGAGGCAGCCAGCCGGTTCTCCAGTTCCCGAGTGCCGAGAGAGGGTTGGAGGCCCATGGCGCGGACGTGATCGGGGCCGGCAGTCGACTGCAAACGAAGAACGCTGAGATCACCACAAACGGCGATGGCGCCATCGGCGTCAGGGTCAGCCAAGGCGCCTCCGCCGTGATCGTTGGCGGCTCAATCACGACCAATGGCGTCAACACAGCCGCGCACGGCATCGCCGCCATCAATGGCGGCGGACTCGCTGTCTCTGGCGCCAGGGTCGCGGTGAGCGGCGCTGGATCGTCGGCGATCCACCTCGCCGGCAGCGCGTCGAGCACCGTGTCGATCACCGGCGGCAGCCTGAGCGCCGCCAACGGCGCGCTCATCCTCGCCGAGGGCGGGACGGGAGTGATCTCGATCGGTGGCGGCGCCGCGCTCGCCCCCGCCGTCGTGAACGGTCAGCTCTTTCTGGCGCAAGTGAGCGAGGATGCAGGGGGTGCGGCGAGCGACCTGACGCTGAACATCGCCGACATGCCGTCGCTCAGTGGCGACATCGTCGTCGACGCCTCGGTTCTCGCCTACAACCTGAGCAACAGCAGCTGGACCGGCGATCAGCGCCTGACCGGCCCCGGAAGTGCAACTGGCGCTAGCCTGACCGCTTCGCGATGGACGGGCGACCTGCTCGCCGATCCCGGCAACACCGCTGACGTAGCTCTGAAGCAGGGCAGCCTCTGGACTGGCCTGGCGCAGAACGCAACCGATGTCGCGATCGACGCCGGCAGCGCCTGGAACGTGACCGGCGATTCCAGCGCGACCGGCGCAGTGAGCAATGCCGGTGTGATCCAGTTCCTGGTGAGACAGGACGCCTACAGCACGCTGACGGTCGGCAGCTACGCGGGCGCCGCCGGGAGCCGCATCGGCTTCAACACCTATCTTGGCGCCGACAACTCGTCGACCAACCTGTTGGTGATCGATGGCGGCCAAGCCAGCGGCACGACGACCGTCCTCGTCAACAATACCGGCGGCCCAGGCGCGCAAACCGTGGCGGATGGCATTCGGCTGGTGCAGGTGACCGGCGGCGGCGGCACGACGACCGACGCCTTCACGCTGGGCCAGCGCGTCGTGGCCGGCGCCTATGAGTACCAGCTCTTCCGCGGTGGCGACGCCGATGCGAGCGACTGGTTCCTCCGGTCTCATCTCAAGGGCGCGGATCCGAGCGGGCCAGACATTCCGCTCTACCGTCCGGAAGTGGCGCTCTATGCGCCAATCCCCGGGATCGCGCGACAGATGGGTCTGTCGACCTTGGGGACGCTGCATGAGCGCGTCGGCGACGAAGAAAACCTGCGTGGCTTGGTGGAACCGCGGGCCTATGTGAACGGCGCCTGGGGACGCCTGTTCGGGGCGCGGTTGAGCAACCGATGGAGCGGGATGGCGGATGCGCGCGCCGATGGTGATCTGGTCGGCTTCCAGACCGGCTTCGACATCTTCCGGCGGACGACGGGCAGCGGCCACCGAGACCATGCTGGCCTGTATGTGGCCTATACCGACTACGACTCGTCGATGCGCGGCTTTGCGCTCGGGACGCAGAACCTGGCGGTGGGCCGTCTGCTGACGGATGGCCCTTCGGTCGGGGCCTATTGGACGCATTTCGGCCCGACCGGCTGGTATGTCGATTCCGTCTTGCAGCAGAGTTGGTACGACATGGAGGCGACCTCCCTCTATGGCCCCGGAATCTCGACCCAGACGATCGGATACACGGCGTCGCTCGAGACCGGCTATCCCATCGAATTTCGAGAGGGCTGGCTGATCGAGCCTCAGGCGCAGATCGTCTACCAGGATGTGTCGGTGGACCGGACGCAGGACCAGTATTCGAGTGTGGACTGGAATGAGGGGGCGGCCTGGACCGGGCGGCTTGGGGGGCGTCTGCAATACAATCGGCGCGACGACCACGGGACGCTTTGGCAGCCCTATGGACGGATCAATCTCTGGCATGCCTTCTCCGGCACCGACAGTGTGTTCCTGGGGCAATCTTCCCCCGCCATCGAAAACCGGTTTGGCGACACGGCGCTGGAAGTCGGTGGAGGTCTCACCGCACGTGTGAGCACGAACGTGAGCGTCTACGGTCAGGCCAGCCACCGTTGGACGGTCGATGGTGACCGAAGCCGCCAGACGGCTACCGCGGCCGCTTTGGGCCTCCGCATGAACTGGTGAAGCGTGGGGTCACGCGACGCTGTGGACGAGGAGCTCCCGTTGGAATTCGCCAGCCCGTCGTCTGCGGTTGCCGCGCGAATGTCCCCAACGGCGCGGCGACGCTACCCAGCGTAGCCGGGAAAGGACTAACTTCTCCGCAGAGCTGATGTCCGCTTCCTGCCGACAGTCCAATTTCGGCAAATGGCGCTATGCCGACCTGATCGCGATGGCGGACAGGTCATTGGCTGCATCGACAGGCGTGCCTGAGGCTCTCCGTTCGGAATAGCGATCCACCAACTGGCCGGCATGGGCGCGGGTCAGGACGGTGAAGCGCACCAGTTCCTCCATCACGTCGACGATGCGGTCGTAGTAGCTGGACGGCTTCATGCGGCCGTCGTCATCGAACTCCATGAAGGCCTTGGCGACGCTGGATTGATTGGGAATGGTGATCATCCGCATCCAGCGACCGAGCAGGCGCAGGGTGTTGACTGCGTTGAAACTCTGCGAGCCCCCGGAGACCTGCATGACCGCCAGGGTGCGGCCCTGGGTCGGCCGCATGCCGCCCATGCTGAGCGGCAAGTGGTCGATCTGGAGTTTCATGATCCCGGAAATCTGGCCATGGCGCTCCGGGCTGCTCCAGACCATGCCTTCGGACCACAGGGCGTGTTCGCGCAGTTCGTGGACGGCAGGGTGATCGTCATAGTCGACCTGATCGGTCAGCGGCAGGTCGGACGGATCGAAGATGCGCGTCTCGCAGCCCATGAAGCGCAGCAGGCGCGCGGCTTCCTCGACGCACAACCGGGAAAAGGATCGATCCCTCAGCGAGCCGTAGAGCAGCAGGATGCGGGGCGGATGCTCGTTCGGGCCGAGGCCCAGAGCGGGCTGGCTGGACAGGTAGGCCGGGTCGAGCGCGGGCAGATGGTCAGGATCAGGCAGGTCGCGAAGGCGGGTCATTGGGAACGCAAATCCTTGAACATGAAAGCCGCCGAGGCCGGGCACAGGGTGCTGAACTGCCGGGAGGCGGCGATGGCGGCCGGCGCCGCCGAACGCGGCAGGACGACGTAGCCTTGTCGCTGGAAGAAGGTGGTCGCCGTGGTCGTGAGCAGGTAGAGGGCGGTCGCCTTCCGTTCGGCCGCCCTGGCTTCCAGCCACGAGAGAGCCTCCGCGCCCAGGCCGGCGCCGCGACGGGCGTCGACGACGACCATGGAGCGGATCAGAACGTCGGGGCCAATCTGCTCCAGCCCGCCGTAGCCGATCAGTCCGGCATCGTCCCCGAGGCGGTAGAAGCGCCGACCGGGCTCGTGGAGATCACCCGTCGGCAGGCCTGCGGCCTCCAGCGCGGCGATGAGATCGGGAGTGGGCTCGGGCAACTCCACGGCGTTGAAGGCCATCAGCAGGCGTCCTTCTTCGGGCCGGTCGCGGGGAAGTAGCGGCGGCCCAGCCACAGGGCGACCGACACCAGCTGGATCAGCGCAGGGACCTCGACCAGCGGACCGATGACGGCGGCGTAGGCGACTGGCGAGGCCAGTCCGAAAGCCGCGATGGCGACGGCGATCGCCAGTTCGAAATTATTGGAGGCGGCGGTGAAGGCCAGGGCTGTGGTGCGCGGATAGTCCGCCTCGATCAGCCGCCCCATCAGAAAACTGACCACGAACATGACGAAGAAGTAGATCGTCAGAGGGATGGCGATGCGCAGGGCGTCCAACGGCAGGGCGACCACCTCGCCGCCCTTCAGGCTGAACATGGCGACGATGGTGAACAGCAGGGCGATCAGGGTGATCGGCGCGATGCGCGGCAGGAAGCGCGTTTCATACCAATCGCTCCCCTTCCTCGCGACCAGGGTGCGCCGGGTCAGGAAACCGCCAAGGAAGGGCAGGCCCAGATAGACTAGGACGGCGCCAGCGATGGTCCAGACGCTGACGTCGACCACGCTGCTCTCCAGCCCGAACAGGGGTGGCAACACGGTCAGGAACAGCCAGGCGTAGAGGCTGAAGAAGGCGATCTGGAACAACGAGTTGAAGGCGACCAGACCCGCCACATATTGGTTGTCGCCGCGCGCCAGCTGGTTCCAGACCAGCACCATGGCGATGCAGCGGGCCAGGCCGATCAGGATGACGCCCGTCATGTATTCCGGCTGATCGCGCAGGAAAATGACCGCCAGGCCGAACATCAGCACCGGCCCCAGCACCCAGTTCTGGAACAGGGACAGGGCAAGCACCCGTTTGTCGGCGAAGACGCGCGGCAGTTCCTCGTACTTCACCCGCGCCAGGGGCGGATACATCATCAGGATCAGGCCGATGGCGATGGGGATATTGGTCGTCCCGATTGACAGACCGTCGATCCAGCTGGGAAGCCCCGGTACAAGCGTGCCCAGCAGCACGCCCAGCGCCATGGCGGCGAAAATCCACAATGTCAGCCAGCGGTCCAGGAAGGACAGGCGGCGCTGCGGCTGTTCAGTAATCACGGCGTCGACCATCAGCGGACCCTCCGGCCCTCGACGTCGATAACGACCTCGCCGTCCTCCTTGGTGAAGGGTTTCAGGTCCTGCGACGGCAAGAGATCGAGAACCGCTTCAGACGGCCGACACAGCTTCACCCCAAGTGGGGACACCACAATGGGACGGTTCAGCAGGACGGGGTGCGCCTCGATGGCGTCCAGAAGCTGGTCATCGGTCAGGTCGGGATCGCCGAGGCCCAGTTCGGCGAATGGCGTGCCTTTCTCGCGCAGCAGGCCGCGAAGCGGGACGCTCATACGCTCGACCAGTCCCATCATCATCGCGCGGCTGGGCGGCGACTTCAGATACTCGATGACGTGCGGCTCGATCCCGACGTGGCGGATGAGAGCCAGGGTGTTGCGCGACGTCCCGCAGGCGGGGTTGTGATAGATGATGACGTCCATGATGGCCTCAGGCGCGGCAGGGCGAGAGTTCGGCCAGCAGCGGCTCGCACAGTTCGGCGCGGCCTTGGCAGCAGTCCTTCAGCAGGAAGACGACCAGCGTTTGAAGGCGACTTAGGTCGGCGCGGTAGATTATTGACCGGCTACGGCGTTCGGAACTGATCAGACCGGCGCGAGACAGAACCCCGAGATGCGCCGACATGGTGTTGGCCGGGACCGCCAGGGCGTCGGCGATCTCCCCGGCAGGCAGGCCGTCGGGTTCATGCTGGACCAGCAGACGGAAGGTCTCGAGCCGCGTGGGCTGGGCCAGGGCGGCGAGGGCGAGGATGGCGGTTTCTGATTCCATAATTCCAAAATAATGGAATTGTAGATGTCGTCAACCAAAGCTGGTGGGCGATCTGTCAGACGTGAATGTCAGTTTCCAGGCTAGGTCCCTATGTCCGGTCCTGGCGCGGAACGGCTATCAAGAGCTTAGATAGATCCGGACAGTGGGGCGACCTCAATGGAGGTTGGCCATGCGCCAGTCTGACCTTTTCATCCCTCAGAAACGTCCATGGAACGCCGGTCGACTGATTGGCCCCAAGGCGCCGCTCAAGCCAAAGCACATATGGGCTATTCGACAACAGCTAAAGGTCGCCAAGAGCATCCGGGATCTTGCCCTGTTCAACTGCGCCCTGGATTCCAAGCTGCGCGCCTGTGATCTTGTCAGGCTCCGTGTCAGCGACGTGGCGCCGGGCGGCGCGCTTCGTCAGCGTTCAATCGTCATCCAGCAGAAGACAGGGAGACCAGTGCCCTTCGAGATCACCGAGCCAGCGCGCGACGCGATCGCAGCGTGGTTGAAGCTTCGTGCGCACCGTGAAAATGACTGGTTGTTCCCAAGCCGTAGTCGCCCGGGGCAGCACATCGGCACTCGGCAATATGCGCGGCTCGTTGATAAGTGGGTTCGAATGATCGATCTCGAACCGCAGGGCTATGGAACTCATAGTCTGCGACGTACAAAGGTGGCGCTCGTCTACAAGAAAACCGGCAACCTTCGCGCCTGTCAGCTTCTACTCGGCCACCGAAAACTCGAGAGCACGGTTCGCTACCTGGGCATAGAGGTAGACGACGCCTTGGAGATGTCAGAGCAGATCGACCTGTGACGTCATGCCGGGCTCGCAAGCGGGCCCGGTAAACGTCGCCTAGGAGTCGAACACGGAAGGTGGACCTGTGGGGGCCTAGGCGGCCTTCTCTGCCTGCGCGATCTCACGCTCCAACAGATCGCAGAGGCGGAGGGCCGCATGCGCATGTCGATGTTCTCGCGCCTCTGAGTCGAGGTCTGAGAGAATATGCTCACTCAGCCTTCGCAGGAATCCATCAAGGGCGTCAGCTTCAACCGGGTCCTGTCGAGCCAATGCCCGACAGATGATTAATTCCAGCACGTCCAGACGGGCGCGCATGACTTCCAGTTCGGTGCCTTGCACGTCGATCCCTCAGATGAGGCGTCAGGCTCACACTATCGAACGCCGGTGTCTAGCGGTTCCATCCCTTGAAGAGTCGCTGGCGTTCTCCAGATAGCGACCGCCTTCAATCTTCACTGGAGATGATTCGATGCGAACCGTCGTTGTTGAACCCTTTGGCGAAGCCTGGGCAGTCCATGTAGACGACATGGAGCCCCAGCTGTTTGCGCGCAGACGCGCAGCGGAAGACGCCGCGAAAGATATTGCCGAGAGACTGAGCGCGACAGGCGATCACATCGAAATCCACCTGTACTTGAGGAATGGCGAAAGGGTCGCACGCTTCCTATGCCTTCCGCCGGTATCGCCGGAGGACTCGCCCCATCTAGTCGGAGGAAGCTTGCTGGCTGTCGCAGCAACGGCGGACGAAATAGCCGCATAGACATTGAAACAAGAAAGGCCCGCTTTCCGAAAAGAGCGGGCCGTTTCAATTCCCAGGATATCAAACCCGGCGCCTCCTACAAGCGGATCCCGTAAGCCGATGAGGTTGAGTGACCTTGCCTCTCTCGCTCTTTCAGCGTCTGCTGGGTTTTCGATCTGGAGATGAAGACGATGGCCCACCGGGAATCTCACCGGGTCGATCGCATAGGCTGGCTGCGAGCTGCGGTGCTGGGCGCCAACGACGGTCTGGTCTCGACAGCGAGCCTGATCGTGGGTGTGGCCGCCGCTACCCCGGGCCACGGATCGGTCGTGATTGCAGGAGTCGCTGGCCTCGCCGCCGGCGCCATGTCTATGGCCGCCGGCGAATATGTCTCCGTCAGTTCCCAGTCGGATACCGAAAAGGCTGATCTGGCGCGGGAGACGTCCGAACTCGCAGGTGATCACGAGGCTGAAGTACGCGAGCTGGCCGGGATCTATGTCGCCCGGGGCGTGACGCCCGATCTGGCGACAGAGGTCGCGAAACAGATGATGGTGCGCGACGCCCTCGGCGCTCACGCCCGCGACGAACTGGGCATCTCTGAGATCACTACCGCTCGCCCCATCCAAGCGGCACTTACTTCCGCCGTCACCTTCTCAGCCGGAGCCGCCCTGCCTCTCCTGGTAGCGGCGTTCGCGCCCATGACAGAACTCGTATTCTGGGTCGCGGGATCAGCGCTGGCGGGCCTGGCACTGCTGGGCGCGCTGGGCGCCAAGACTGGAGGCGCGCCCATTGGACGTTCCGTCGTGCGGGTCGTCTTCTGGGGTGCCCTCGCCATGACCATCACTGCGGGGGTGGCCCGCCTATTCGACGTCGCCGCCTGACCCAAGCGCCACTTAGAGTTCGATGGAACTTTATGAGCCATCCTTCTCAACGACTGCTTAGGGCCGGTTTGCGAAATAGGCCTCGCGCCTGAAAGCGGACTTCCAGCACACACGCGGAATGTCGGGCTTCGGGCGGAGTCCGCGTGACCGCTTCTGGCGCACAGACGATGTCATCTCGCCGCCTTGAGCTGGTGGAAGGGGCCTGTGAATCCGGGGGGGCAGCGCAGCCCGTATTGCGGAAACTTAATGCGGCGGGGTGCATCTGTCGCCCAAGCTCGAAGGCTCTCCACTGACGGCATGAAGGTCGTGCCCGGGGGGATCCAACATGTCCAAGACTATTTACAGCGCCGGCGTATGGTTTGCCCTTGGCTGTCTGATCGCGGGGCCGTCGCACGGCGTCACCATCGCGGAGGAGCGGTTCGTCCCTTGCGCCGATGCCGCCTTGTCTGGACTGGCGGGCAGTGTCTGCGCGACCACCAGCCTGCCGCTGCAGCCGGAAAAGCCGGACGCGGGCGCGGTGGAGCTGTTCATTCGGAAGATCCCGTCGATCAGCGCGCCGGCGACCGGCCAGGTCTGGCTGATCGCCGGCGGTCCCGGGGAAAGCGGGGCTTCCTTTTATCCGTTCCTGGACACATTCCGCGCCGCGTTCCCGGATCGCGACCTCATCATTCCGGATCATCGCGGCACAGGCTATTCGACCAGGCTCTGTCCCGCCGAAGAGGCCGCAGAGAGCTCGGGGGGGCACGCCTTGGCGGACACCGAGTGGGGCTCATGCATCGGTGCAATGTATGCCGACCCGGACCGTACCCACGCGTTCACGGTCACGAACGCATCCCATGACCTTTCGGCGCTCATCACCCGGTACCGAGGGGAGGGGTCCGTCAAGATCTACGGCGTCTCTTACGGGACACAGCTTGTTCTGCGGATGCTCCAGACCGCGCCGGTGGCGCTCGACGGTGTCATCCTGGACGGACTGGTGCCTTTGGAATCGTCCTCGGACCTGGATCTGAGCCATCGGACGGTGGTGGTGGACAAGGTCGGTCGGAGCCTGCTCAGCGCCGACCAAATCCAGATCTACGAGGCGCTTCTCGCCGATCCGGACCGGAAGGCCCTCTGGGCAGATGGCATACCGCGCGGAGACCTGCGCCAGTTCCTGGCGGCGCTGCTGAACTTCCCCCAACTACGAGACCAGATCCCTACGGTGATCTCCGCCTTGAGCGAGGGGGATACATCTCCGCTGCTGGCTGTCCGCAGCGCATTGGCGGCGGAGTTCGATCAGTTGGGGCGATACCCGCAGTCCTCGCCCGCGCTGCCCCTGGTCATTCTGATGAATGCGTCCGAAAACAATGGGCGGCGGAGTCTGACGGCCGAGGATGTGGAGATCGAGGCGCTTGACGCGCTTTTCACAAGCCCGCTGCCGGGGCTGCTCGTCGGCCCGTCCGCGCCGCTCTACGAGCGGGATGTCTACTACGGCCGAAGCCCTACAGCCTTGCCGCGCACGCTGGTGATCCACGGTACGATGGATCCCAATACGCCTTATGAAGGGGCCGTCGACCATGCCGCGAAACTGGCCGGGGTCGGCGAGGTGACGCTCGCAACCGTGGAGTCGGGCGCGCATATGTTGCCCTTTGCGGCGCCCGAATGCTTCGTTCGCATCGTGTCCGCCTTCAACGCCGGAGCAGAGGTTCCGGGCGCGTGCGATTCTCGGCATCAGACGGACGACTGAACGCCCGGACGACGCGCATGGGCGCGCTGTCAGCGAGCTCGTTCACCATGCGGCCAGAACAGGCCGTAGGCCAAAGCCAAAAGCAGCACGGCTTGCCCAGCGTGCAGCCCGTTCACGGTCGTGCTGCGGCCGCTCAGGGAGACAAGCAGCACGACGCCCGCGAAGGCGAAGAAGATGGCCTTGCCAGATCGCCACGGGAGCAGGGTGTTCATGAGGCGCCAACTGGCGATCATGCCCAAGCAGGTGGAAACGGCGGCCTCGATCGCAAAGCGAGGCCAAGCATAGCCCATGGGTCCGAGCATGAGCGAGACAAGCCAGCCCACGCAGAGGGCGGCCACGATATATGTCGCGACGGCCAAAGCGCCGGCCGCCACGTTGCGCGCCACCGACAGACTTCTGTGCTGGAGGGGGGCGATGACAGAGCTCGCAAAAGAGGGTGCCGGTCAGATGCAGTATTCAGGCTGTTGAGGCAACTGGCGTCCACCGCGGGCCGGGGCTGTCTGCGCGCCATGTCCGGTTTGCGGATATGATCCGACGTCAGCTCGTGGCGCGGAACGGTTATCAAGAGCTTAGAATAGATCCAGACAGTGGGGCGACCTTAATGGAGGTTGGCCATGCGCCAGTCTGACCTTTTCATCCCTCAGAAACGTCCATGGAACGCCGGCCGTCTGATTGGCCCCAAGGCGCCGCTCAAGCCAAAGCACATCTGGGCCATTCGACAGCAGCTTAAGGTCGCGAAGAGAGTTCGGGACCTTGCCATGTTCAACTGCGCCCTGGATTCCAAGCTGCGCGCTTGTGATCTTGTCAGGCTCCGTGTCAGCGATGTGGCGCCGGGCGGCGCGCTTCGTCAGCGTTCAATCGTCATCCAGCAGAAGACAGGGAGACCAGTGCCCTTCGAGATCACCGAGCCAGCGCGCGAGGCGATCGCAGCGTGGTTGAAGCTTCGTGCGCACCGTGAAGATGACTGGTTGTTCCCAAGCCGGAGTCGCCCGGGGCAGCACATCGGCACCCGGCAATATGCGCGGCTCGTTGAAAAGTGGGTTCGAATGATCGATCTCGAACCGCAGGGCTATGGAACTCATAGTCTGCGACGTACAAAGGTGGCGCTCGTCTACAAGAAAACCGGCAACCTTCGCGCTTGTCAGCTTCTACTCGGCCACCGAAAACTCGAGAGCACGGTTCGCTACCTGGGCATAGAGGTAGACGACGCCTTGGAGATGTCAGAGCAGATCGACCTGTGACGACATGCCGGGCTCGCAAGCGGGCCCGGTAAACGTCGCATAAGGGTGGGTAGCGGACGTGCGGTCAATGAATCGAGCGAACTGGCGAGCGGGCGATCCCCCAATCATACCCATCAAAGTTCCGCCCAAGGCCAAGTCAGAAGCGGGCTGAAATCGACCCGGACCCGAACTCTCGAAGGGGCGCAGGGTCACGCCACGGTTGCGAGCAGCGATCTTGTCCGCTCCCAGAGCATGATGACGCTCAGGACGGCGAATACACCTGTTGCGATGATGAGCA
>Ga0247824_10002055_pt1 | contig 11220 bp, 9 predicted proteins | sample 13C_PalmiticAcid_FD_194412 | JGI IMG/M metagenome (GOLD analysis project Ga0247824, IMG submission 194412) | Soil microbial communities from agricultural site in Penn Yan, New York, United States - 13C_PalmiticAcid_Day48 | ecosystem: Environmental > Terrestrial > Soil > Agricultural land...
ATTTAAGGTTCTACAGTGCATTCAGATAGCGTGTGCGCGCGTTTCCATTCGGCCCGGGCATTGGCTGTGTCAAGGCTCGACTACGATTACCACCAATGGACTTTTGGGCGTCTGAATGTCCAGAGGTTGTTGGGGGAGGCAAAGGGGCCGCATTCGCCTGAGCACGGGCAAGGTAGAGAGATCGTCTGCTACTAACACTTGGTGGGGAAGAGCCATGGGAGAGCGGGTGTATCCTCTCTGGATGCACAACTTGGCTCGAAGGTGGACTACTCGGCGATACAATGGAGGATGGACTTGTCTCAGTGGGTCGTCTTGGACGTGTTTTGGCAAAAAAGAATGGATTCTTTCCTGAAGATGTCGAGGAGGATGAAGAAGGTCTCTCTGTCGATGGAGTACGGTCCAATGGAATGATATGCTTGTCATTCATATTCCTATTCCCTATTGGAGAGGCGGTTCCTGAATGTGGCGACGATGACGTGGTGACAAGGCCAGTCCTGGATAGTTGACTCTCCCTCCGTTCTTGCTGTAGTAGTGTCATTGGGTCAAATGTTGGGAGGGTCACCATCGAGAGGCGACTAGAAACTCGTGTCGACCGTGATGGGGCTGGCGGTGGGATGCGGGGTATGCTGGGAGGTGGGGTTGATCCCCTGGATTTAGACTTTTCACTCAAGTCCTCGTCTGTCACTGTCACAATGGCTTCAGATGTGAGAGTCTGTGTGAGCTTGGGCCGGAGCTCCTGCATCAGGTTCATGGAAAGCCGACGAGTGACCTTGGGCTCGATGAAGGGGAACGCAATTTGAGATGATGCTGTTTCGATAGCACTCTCCAAAGCTGCCACATCTGCCTCCTCGATCTTTGGTTTGGTAGCCTTTAACGTTGGGGAACTGCCCAGATAAGGAAGATCAGAGGGCGTCAAATCCTGAGGGTCGTCACCGGACTCGTTGTTATCGTTTGAATCCAGTGTCATTGGCAAATCGTTCATCTGACTGGCATGATGAGCTCGGTCGGAAGCGACAGGGAACTCTTTCTCGTCAAATAGCCGTCGAAGCTGAGAAGTTGTGCTTCTCCTAAAGTCTCGTTCCGGGTTGAAGTATTCGCGTGCAAACTTTCCGAATATCTTGTTCCATTCTTCGGCCTTATCGTGCAATTTGATACGCACCAAGTTCAGGGCCAAAGTATCCGTGGGTGAGCTGTTGAGATATGTCTGCTGGAGGAGTTGCAATATCCACTTTTTCTCGACCACCACATTCCTTGACATTTCTAGCAACTCTTGCTTGGCTGCCTCGATCTTGAATGGCTGGACAACATCGAAAATGCAGTTCTTAATGCGCTCCATGACGGAATCCCAATATCGAATGATCAATGAGCGAACCAAATCGAGATCCTGATTCTTGGTTCTTGCATAAAACTCAGGTTTGCAGCGAACAAGCATTGGTGGGAAGCTGATGTCAAAAAGCCGGATGGGTATCCTCTCAATTTTGACCAGCCGGGTGTTGAGGCCGAAAAAACGAATGTGATCACGATTGATATCATGAGAGCAGATGCGAGCGCGACAAGTCAGGTTGCTTTGGTATAAGATCAGCTCCAGGAACTTGCCAAAGGAGTAGTTCTTGGTGTCGTCGGACATACATGCCTGCTGCGTTTCAACATGACAGACTTTGCACCTGCTCCACATCATAATCGAGTCCCGCTTGAATGTCGTTGCCGAGTCCCATTGCACCACAGTGATTGTCACCTTTGCGTCACCGTGTGCATAGATGTGTTGATGGTCAAGAAGCGGTCGACCACAAGCCTGGATACGACAAGGATAATTCGAATCCACACAGAGCTGACCCAGATAGTGGGCGAGGGTGAAATCTATCCCAGAGGTGTAATACTCCATCGGAACGATCTCTGGGCCATGACACGTGGCTCTTGTGGTTGAGCAGACTTTTGAGAACAAGAATGCGAGATTCCTGCAGGCAAATGGCACAATATGGGGTGGAGCGATGCCAATGCTCAAAAAGTCCTCCCAGGCTTTACTCTTTGCTTGATAGTCGTTGGAAATGTCAATGTAGGCACCTTCAACAAACCCGCTGTCTTGTGACCTCCCTGTCGACGATTTGTTCATGATGGCGCTAGCACTGGATGTTGCAAACATGATCTTTGCGTTCCCGATATCTCTGAGAGCAGTGGGTGTTGTTGAGCGCTCAATAGCCTTTAACTTTTCTGCATCCTCAATCATCTGCGTGAGCAAGAATGGTGGGTTAAACTTGACAAAGGGCGACGCAGAAAGGATTGTTTGCTTGTAAGGAATGAGTAAGCCCTGTAGCCGACTGATATCTGGGTGCGAAGAGAGCTCGATGGTTCCTTCTTCCTCAATGGTCCGTGAGTCTTGCAACGACGTCATCGCAAATTGGTCGTTCATGAGCGAAGTCTCTAGTTTGAGATTGTAAGACACCCAAACCATCAACTCGACGATCTTCTTGACTCGGTTCAATGTATCCATGGACCCTCCACGAAGCACCAAGGAGCAGAAGTGGTTTCCAGGACAGTGCTGAAAGAACATGTAGCTCTTCCTTCTATTAGGGATCAGTTCATGCACAAAGGTCTTGACTTCGAAAAGGCCACATGTACCTAGCCGAGGCTCCTTGACGAGTTGATCAAAAGACATGATGGTATCTGCACCCGTTGATAGAGCGATTGCCTCTATGACCTCGTGCTTGACGTTGTATGCCACGGCGACATTGTACTTTAGTAGTAGCTCCAGTGCCAGTCGAGAGACAGTCTTTTCCACGACAATGATATGGGGACTGAGAGCAACGATTCGTGATACCAGATGCTGTAGGTACTCCTTCTCCTGGTTCACAATGGGCTCCAGGGAGATGAAATGGTTCTCGACCCGTTGATACTCCAGTGCAAACCTCAGGATTAAAATCCTGGGGTTATGGAGAGTTCGGCTCATCTGCTTGTGTGCCAGGTTCTTGGTACAAACGACGCCATTGATATAGAGCGTGTCCTGAGCAGTGCCCCCCGGAATCTTTTTGATCTTCACCACTTTCATCACATCCATGGTCCTGAGGATCTGGATACTGTTCGCAACCTTGAGTATGATCTTCATGATCACCTCTTCCCATTCGCCACCATTGTCGACCTCTGATCGCGCCAACAACTGGCAAAGTAACCGGCGCATGTGCTGCAAGGAAGCGCTGTTGATCTCGACCTTGCCTGCCGCCATCGATGCCGCTCTGGAATGCCGATTCGTATGTAGCAGTGCCTGAGAATTTGGAACCAGAAATGGCGAAGCCGGTCTAATGTCGAGTGGGGATCTAGCTGACTCTGACCCATCAGAGCGCATCAGTCCTCGCGTCTTGAGGTTAAGGCTCAGGTTCTTGTTGGGTCGATTCCCATTCACATTTATCCGGCGATTGAAGGGCTCTCCTCCTCTAGGTGTCCTAATCAACAATTTCTCCTTGGGGGTGTAGTCCGATTGATCGTCGTCAGAACTAGCTTGTCTGCCTGCACCATTGAGAGAGGCAAGGTCCATAGGGCTGGGTGTGTCTGTTGGCTCTGTTGGCCACAGATCTTCTTGCTCGTCATCATCATCCTCTCCCATGAACGGTGCTATGGCTGGGTCCAATACCGAGTCATTCAGATCATATTCTTCGAAAGCAAGCGCCCTCCTGAAAGGTACAGCACTGCCGCCATCAGTTTGATCGCCTGTCGTAGTATTAGACCGCGATCTTGCCAGAAACAAGTTTGATCCTGCGTTGAAAAACTTTCGGATTCCATCGAGGGGGGTTGCATCCACTTGAGCTGGGCTGATACTAGATGGCATTGATACAGGTTGTGAGGAGTGCCCATGCAGAGTCGATGGTGTCGATGCTTGCCACGAAGGCCCTGGAGTGTAATCCAGTGAGTCATTCTCTTGCTGCTCGTATTGTTGCATGAAGTCCAGACAGTAATTACAGACGCGTAGATAGCCCTCGTATCCAAGTTTGGCCCCTGGGATAATCTTGAATGCACATTTTGAACAAAAGATGACCCCTGATTGAAGGCACCAAACATAGAGCGTTAGTAAGTGTCGTGCAGGTATCTCAAGCAAACCATTACAATGGGTGATATGCATAGGCCCTACATACCGCAGATGCGGCAATGATGCTTCCTCCTTATCATCGAGAATGGGGCACTGCAGCCAAAACATTCTTTTGCATTCTCGTCTGTCATCCAGTACTCCTTGCTGACTCCTTCTCCTCGCGCTCGACGGATCAATTTGGTCAATGAATTTCCTTTGTGATGCCCAGAGCTGAAACTCCTGATCGACCTAGTGTCCGAATCCGCTGGTGTTTCCTTCACACGGAGAGTGCTATGAATATAATCTCTTGCTGCTGAGCTACTTCCTATAGATTGCGCGGCGGTGGATGAGAGAGTTTAATCCCCGTACTGTAACAACTCCATCCCGCGGCAACGAATCCTGTCTCAGGGACGTACCTGGATTGAGTCTTGTATGATCAACTATCCGGCCATCCGGTGATCTGGATGTCGTGGACAAAAAATGTTCATTCAGTGACCCGGCCTTAATGACCTGCTGGTCACCAAATGCCGGACTGAATGATACGACAGGCGGAGCCATGGAAGTGAGGGACACTGAGTCATCGTCCTGAACAATAATGTGATCCATTGTACTCACTTTGAAGAGAGAGGATGGTCGCTTCGATACGTTGAGTGAGCCCGCATGTAGCCGTTTGGTAGCAATAGCTCTGTCCTTGTCCTTATCCTTGTCATCCGACATAATATGAGGTGTTGAGAGTCCAAGTTGCTCGCTGGATTTACCACTCAAGGTCGTAATCCCTTTGCGACCGCCATTGCCTTTGCTATCTGGAGTAATAATCCACGAGCCCGAGTCTGAGCCAAGGGCAAACGAGGAAGATGATGTGCCAGAGTCGGCTCCATGTATAGACTTTGCAGTGTATGATTCTGAGGAAGAGTAGACAGCGAGGTCACCAACAAGGTCCTTGCTCGCGTCACCAGTAGGCTGACTATCAGAGGCAGCAGAGCCGTGTGTTGACAGTGTGTTCTTGACACGAAGGAAGAGCTTTGAGAACACGTTCTCTGGAGGGTCCTCTGCCTGGGAGGGAGGCTCGTGAAAGGCACCGAAGCTTGTAAGCGTACTCATGGGGAGGGACAAGAGTGAGAGGAATGAGGTCTTGGAACCCCAACCCAGCTCATTTGACCCTGTGACTGACACGCACGAGACACGTGCTGCATGCAACGAACGAAAATGGCGATGTTTTCTCTCACGTCGCCAGGGCCACTCTTTGATCCATACCATTCAGTGGATCGACCTGCTGGGGTCGTCTCGTCTTTATCCAGCTGGTTTGCAGTTTGATCTGATCTGATCTGATCTGATCTGGTCTGGTCTCAATGGCCTCTCTTGGCGTTCGGTCATGCTCTTCGAGGCGGCTGGTCCCCGGTGTTTCAAGAGCGAGGGCGGCTATCGAATCCAGCCCGATTTCTGCAGAGATCCGTTCCACATGCCACCAACGAACCACGCCTCTTTCCGCACAACATTGCATGTTTTCAACCCTCCAACGGATGCTTCGACAACGATACCTTACTCAGCGACCACTGTCACCGTTGTTGATACGCTTGAGGCAAGACGGATCAAGTATGCCGTGGTCGTCGGGAGAATGAATGCATATATTACCCAGGAAATCTGGATGGCCTTGAAGAACTCACCTCATGAAACTTGTTGCATATTATCACCAGGGATCCCCGGAAAACGACTTCACTCATCGTGTCCCGCCGCAGAAGACATACTCTACTATACGGGCCAGAGTACGAAATGTCTGTCCTTGTCGAACTCGCCATCGCCATCGCCGTCGCTGACGTCTTCAGCTTTCTCATCGTCTCTATCTTCACCAGAAACGCCTCGCATTCGCATTAGCGAGATCGCCATCCGCAAAAGGTCAAAGAGGATAACTTGCCTGCCTCAATGGAAAGACTCGCCTCATATCACATGCGCCAAACACAGTCCTTCTTATATTCACCTCGCCACAGCTCCAATTTACCCCGATCTGATCCAGCTTTATCAATTCCGATCGACCCAGGACCCAGTCACAACACTAAACGATGCAATCAATGTCTGCAGATTTCACCGTAAGCACTTGGTGCTTCAGGACTTTATCTTCATTCTGGAAAGCATCCAGAATGGTTCAACCAGTCAGGCGCAGTTCTGGGAGTCAATTGCAATACTGATAAGGAGTTCACTCCCTCCGACGAGCAATACTCTACCGTTATCACAGAGGCCAGAATGGCGGAAAACGGTCGCGTTCGCCTTATTGGAGGTTTATTGGAGACAGGACCAATCTACATTTCTAGACCAGCTAGAAAGGCTCAGGAATCAAGAGGAATCCACCCAGTTGGAAGCCTCCATATCCAACCACGACATTTTGGCTCACATCATGATAGAGAGTCTGATGTTGACATTCCACCAGAAAACGGCATTTGAGCTGTACAACAACTTGAGTGAACGTGGAGCCAGTATGCCTGTTCGACTTCTCGAGGGTATCGTCAGAATCGCTGTTGCCGACAACTACAGCAGTCAATTGACAAGAATCGGAAATATGCTACTGAGGCACGAAGAATTACACCAAGAGTTTCTCTCCACTATGTCCTCGACCTCGAATACACCTTCAGCAACAAGACAGCGCAACCGGCCATTGTTAATGCCATCCAAGTTGTTGGACTCGTTTATCTACAGTGCCTGCGCCAATGGGTTGTATGAGCTGGCAAGAGCCGTGTTTGACAAAGGGTTGGAGGCTGGCCGCAAGTACAGGATTTCAACGTTAACGATTATTCTTAACTCGTACTCTATCAAGGGTCTCGGTTTTGACGTTGTATCTGCTGCAATTAAAGAGGACAAGGAGTGGTGCCGTCGGCGTTCAAAACGAAGAGGACGGGGCAACAATGACGAACCGAACGATAGTGCTACAACAGACGATGTGCTGCATAGCTCGGACATGGACATCGCTGTGGCAACCCCAAAGGTGATCGAAAAGTACATATCAGCTATGGAACAGCAGAATATCTACCCCACTATGACAACTCTGAACGTTCTTGTGAAATTGTATTTGGAAATGGATCTATACAAGGTGGCGGATGCACCTTCATGGACAGCAGCATTCAGGAGGTACAATCCACTGGGATTAAAGCCAGACGTGGTGACGAACAATACGTTACTATCGCACTATGAGAAGCTTGGAGACCTTGCCGCTATGAAGCAGATATACCACAGTATGGCAGGAGACAATGGTAGAGATCCATCAGGTGCAGGCAGCTCCCGTTCCCGCTCCCGTCCGCGGAGACTGCAATGCAAAGAACCATTAGAACAACACCCGCCTGCCAATGGGGATACCTTCAGTGTCGACAATACAGCGTGCCGTTTGAACAGCGAGCAAGACCTGTTGACCGACAGCACGGATAAATGGAAGGATCGGCAGCAGGAAGATCATGAACGATCCCTTCCACCGCGTTCACTACGCTCCAACCGCGATATTTACACATACAACACAATGCTACATGCTTTATTGCAGCACGCAGCGAAGACCAAGGACATTGTTACAATTGGACAGTGTTTCCATGATATGGAGCAGGATGGCATTTCTGTGGATACTGTGACGTTTAACACCAACATCTGGTATCATATCTCCCGCAGAGACCTTGCAGCGGCCATGCAGGTCTTTCGCAGCATGAAGGGCGTTGCTGTAGGGTCAGACAGTCCCAGTGGCATGGGTGAACGCCACATAATGGTGTCTTCCAATCCGATCAGGTCAAGACCATCATCAGCCGCCACTCTTGGAAAAAGGATAGGGGTAACAAATGACCCTTACTATCCAAGTAACTCTGACCCGTATCCGTTCATGGAGCAATCAGATGCGACTGCGATGCCGTCCAAGTCTCCTCCACCTCCTGACGTCGTGACGCTAACGTCTATGATCAGCGGCCTCGGACAAGCGGGCCAGATGGATGATATCTCACTTATCTTCCGAGAGATGACGACCAAGCTCCGTATCGAGCCCAACCTCAAAACCTATTCTGCACTTGCAGCGGGACTACATCGTGCAGGAGACCACAGGCGGGCAGAAATGTTATGGGATATTGTACTGGAGGAGGTCGAGAAGCGCAGAGATGGAACCCAAAATGACAATGACAATGACAGGGGCGTTGGAAGTGATAAGTTTCAGTTCCTGAAGGAGAACAATAACGATGCGATAGATCTGTTGGATGACGAGAAGGCAGAAGATCAACAGCAACCGAGGCAGCACCGAGATCCCACCAAGAGGCCCCTCTAATTTACAGTCGAAACTGTGTACAATCCGTGGACTGTATGCACTAATGGAGAATATGCGGTTAGAAAGATCTGTTAAAAAGATGTGGTGCAAGCAACAACATGGTAGGTCTGCTAATCCTTATAGGATGCCACTGAGGGTGGTGCCTTTGTGGTGGTGGTGTGTGTGTGGGGGGGTTCCCTCCCCGATCGCCTTCGATCGCCTATCGGCTAGACCTACACAGCCAAGGAAAAAAAAAGGAGGAACACCATGAGTACCAGAGTAAAGAGGGATGGGGATGGTTGCACGGGGGTTGGACATACGTGAACTGCATCTAGCCATAGTCGGGGAGGGGGAGGAGGAGGCAAAGGAGAAAGCCTTCCGCAGGCATCCTCGTTTTATTGCAGAGGAGTTCATAGGAGATGGTCACTTGATCACAACTGATAGACCGACAGACAGACTTGACCAATTATCAATTGGTCTAGGGGGTTTGTTGTTGTCGAAGCTGCGCCACCATCAAAAATGCTCTTCTCATCAACCGATTTCCTAAGCAACATCCACTCACACTCCCTTCCTATATTTCCACTCTGACTTACCACCACCACCACTATGCCACCTAAAACGAACAAGGTTGTGGAGGACAAGACCTTTGGTCTAAAGAACAAAAACAAATCTGCAAAAGTCTCACGTTATGTTGAGAATGTCAAGAACCAGGCCAAACAAGCTGGCCAGTCGAGAAAGGATATGGTAACGATACTGATCGGTCCCCTCGCTTTTGAGAGCCGCATCGCTCTACACCACAATCGCTTATCACAGTAGCCGACACTGAATCCTGACGACTGTTTTATTGCTACCATGGCTTTTAAATACGACCTCCACCTCGTACCGCAGCTGGACAAGGAGCGCGAGAAACAAGCTATTGTAGATCGCAAACGCGCGGAGCAGGCAAAGAAAGACGAACTCCAACAACTCTTCCGACCTGTCCAGGTTCAGCAAAGCGTCCCCTTTGGCGTCAATCCTAAGACTCTTTTGTGTGCATTTTTTAAGACGGGAACGTGTACCAAAGGAGACAGGTGCAAGTTTTCACACGATCCCAATGTTGAGCGCAAGACCGCCAAGAGGGATCTCTACACGGACAATCGTGATGATGAAAAGAAGAATGGTCAGTGTAGTAACATGGATCGTTATTACTATCATCATGTCATTTACAAGTGCTAGATGCTGACCTTGCATTGATTTCTTTCTACAGATACCATGGACAAATGGGATCAACAAAAACTGGAGAGTGTCGTCAGTTCGAAATCAAAAGGGAATCCAAATGCAACGACAACTGATATTGTTTGCAAATATTTCCTGGAAGCTATCGAGAACCAAAAGTACGGATGGTTCTGGGATTGTCCCAACGGAGGTGGGTGCTCATTTCTGTGTCCATGTGGCAGGATGATGGAGACACCAACCACTAAAAATGTCAGTGAATATGGAATTCTTACCATGATAACATCGTTGGGCATCTGTAGGTTCTCAGTGCAAGTACCGTCATGCCTTGCCTCCTGGCTTCGTATTAAAGACTAAAGCGGAACTTCGGGCGGAAGCGAACAAGGAGACCATTTCAATTGAAGAGTTTTTGGAGACAGAGCGTCACAGGCTGGGTAAAGACCTGACTCCAGTGACCGTGGAGACTTTTGCTGCATGGAAGAAATCTCGTGCAGACCGCGCGGAACAGGAAGAGATCTCCAAACGCAAGGCCAAGGAAGCAGCATTCAAAGCTGGAAAGTTGCTTCAGTTCTCTGGAAGAGAGCTGTTTGACTTCAATCCAGAGATTGCTGGAGCTGACGACGATGAGGATGGCGATGATGTCTTTGACTTCTCAAGGTACACAAGACAGGACGAGACAGAGACGGCTGAAGAGATGGAAGAACGAATTGCGAAGGATATGGCTAATGTCCAAGTGGATGACGACCTACTTGCAGGCGAAGAAGATGTAGAGGTTAGCGATGACGATTAGAACTACAAACGACAATGAGCAACGCGCCTCAACTAGAGAAATCGGCCATAGAGATTGTTCTCTATGGATACGGCGACTGTTGCAGTATCACAGGTGATAACCGCCTAAATCGTTGAGAACAAAAATGTGAATGAAGCTGATAACATTGGGCGCCTTTTCCAGGTACGGTTAAGACCACACCACCTGTGAATTTATGTCGGGTATGAGCTTGACGGGCCTTGTCTGCCAACTAGGCCTCGCAAGATTCACGAGGACATTTTGTATTCGTGACAGCCGACCACGGCGTAACCGAGAGACTTGGCCTTTAAAAATGAAGAGCAGCTCAAGTTTGTCAACGTCTTTTGTGCAGATGGTGCTGTGAAAGCGACATGATATTGTTTTGCTAGTTGCTTACCCGTTTGATGTATGGAGTGGAGTGAAGAAATGAAAGGCGGATGGGCAAGACGAAGATCTATCGAAGTGGCATTGGAGTGTTCGCTGTCCCTACAGTCAAAATACATGTACAAGATGCAGGTGCTAAAAAAGCAATATCCCTTGTGCTATTTGATTGAACCACAAGTACAAACCAGAAATATCCAACCATACGAGTTCAAACAAGCTGGGATACCTTTGAACTGTGGGGTCGACACAGCTGTGTTGGTCGGCGGAGCGACTGGGGGCGTGTCTGAGTGTCGATCCACGCCCGACCGATGTTGGCTAGGTTCTGGGAGCCTACAGAGTCTCTGTCCAGCCACCTTCCGCACTCCGGCTCGAGACACACGCAGGGCCGCCGCGTTGGCTTGGCCATTCTGTGTTCCAGACCCTTTGCCGTGCACGGAGGACACATCGTGGACGTGAGGTACTCATCGGCGGACACAACGTGGTATCCTCGACTTGTCGCCTGCATTGAAAGCAAGGATGTTAGGT
>Ga0247824_10002056_pt1 | contig 11212 bp, 17 predicted proteins | sample 13C_PalmiticAcid_FD_194412 | JGI IMG/M metagenome (GOLD analysis project Ga0247824, IMG submission 194412) | Soil microbial communities from agricultural site in Penn Yan, New York, United States - 13C_PalmiticAcid_Day48 | ecosystem: Environmental > Terrestrial > Soil > Agricultural land...
ACCTCAGCGGCACGCCCAGCGGTTCCCAAGTGTGGGAGCATGCTTGCGTGACGGAAGTGACCCGAAAGGGAAAAAAAGCTGGGGTGCAGTGTGGGATCGGAGCCAAAATGCCATGCCCAAAAGAACACGGAATGACGCTCTGGACCGGGTATCGAGCCGCTTGGGAGCGACGGGTCCTCTTAGCGCGGCTCCAAGAGCGGGTTGTGTCACATTAGAGCCGGGCCGCATTTGCCTGGCACAAATTAGGCGGGAGACCTCCCGCCTGGGCGGCTGGGCGTGCCGCTGAGGTCGAGCTGTCGTCGATGCCGCCGCCAACTAGAACCTGAGACATCTGGGTTGCACCAACAACATCTTCAACAAGATGCTGAAGCACAAAATTTCCACTTTCCACTCGGGTCCTGCCCTACGGTGCCACATCCGACATCTTGCCCATCGCGTGGAGATTATCGTCGGTGGGGAACTTGAACAATGTTGACGGAATCGTGGGCTGCGGATATGATCAGCCCAGCTGCCTCCCACCTTTGCAAAACAACCCTGCCGCCCCGTTGAGGGGTTGGATAATACACGGAACGAGAACGCATACAGAGCGGGGTGCACGAAGATAGCGGCCGCCAGGGACTGCATGCTGTCGAGGTCCGATAGCACCAGGGCGAGAATATACAATGGGAGCCGGAGGAGTGGCCGGTCCGCCATGGCCTGGTGCGACGGGGAGAGCTGGCCGTCGGAAAAAGGGCCGGGGTTGACGCCATCCTGCCTTGAACAATGTTGACGGAATCGTGGGCAGTGGATATGATCAGCCCAGCTGCCTCCCACCTTTGCAAAACAACCATGCCGCCCCGTTGAGGGGTTGGAGACGCAGATCGAGAATCAGGTTAGTAATTGCTATTCAGCACCTCTCCCGCCGGGCTCACCCTGAGTTGTCCACTCAACCCGGCTCAGGTCCCCCTCTGCCCAATACCCCCTCCCCCCGCGGCGGTAAATCTCCCTCCTCTCGCGCCACGACCTCCTCATGGCGGCCTTCGCCGCGCCATCCCGCCTCCGAAACCGCTCCAGCAGCGCCACTTTCATCCCCTCCTTCACGATGGCACACATCTGGGCCTCAGTCGGTCCTGTCCCCTCCCCCCCGCTACCAGTATCAAAATCCCACAGCACGTACCCGCACCGCCGCAACCACGAATAGTCCGGGCTGTGGCGCGTGCGCGGTGGCGTAGGTCCGTGGGCCCGCAGGACCGCGAGACGGTCGGCGTATGTCCTTGCGAGGGATAGGCGGTGGAGGAAGGGCAGGCCGAGGAAGAGCTGGCGGGGCGCCGAATCAGCGGATACTTCCCCCCCAGCGGCAGGGACTCGGGATTCGGAGGGGATGGGATCGGGACGAAGTGTGGGGAGGTTGGGGGACTTACGTATCCTTGTTTGTGGGGGTTGTCGCGCCCGACGGTCAACCAGTTGACGGATTCGGCGCCCCATTCGATGTCGTGGGCTGCAGCTTCATTAAAACCTGGCGTTGTGCATCGGGTCAGGTTCATTCGTGGACGACTCAGACAAGGGGAAGCGGGTGCGGCTGTACTCACCTCGGTCGAGCACCCGTTCGAAATAGTCGTGGATGCAACCGAGCTCCTCGTTGACCCAGGGCGCGAAGTTTCCAAGGGTGATGACATTGAGGACAGGCTGCAGGCGGTAGATGCCGGCCTTGGTGCTGTGGCTCTCGTGACTGAAGAGATTGCAATACATGTGGAAGCGGTACATGGCGCGGTGGATACGGAGCTCTTCGTTGACTGTGCAACTCGTCTCGGAGCGGCCGAGACCAAGATACCGACGGGCGGAGGAGAGTGTCTCGCGTACAAGATCGCGGGTAAAGTGCTCTATGATGGCGTGCGTCCTGCTGAGGGTACTGGCAAGGTGCAGGTCAAGCGGGCCGGGGCGTTCAAAGGGATTACGGATTCATTTGGATTTGCGGGTGGAGTGGGAGCTCAGGAAACGCTGCATCAGCTCCATGTCGCTCCGGGAGCGCGGGCGGGGGCGTGCAAAGGGATCCCGGGTCCATTCGGAGTTGCGGATGGAGCGGGAGCTCAGGAAATCCTGGATCTGCTGCATGTCGCTCCGGTCGAGGGTCGCCGAACCCGTGGCGTGCGTGTACAGGGCATATCTTCGGATGCGCTCGGGAATCTGGCTGGCCATGATGCTCGCCACGATCCTGTCGCGGTCCTCGGCGAAAGAGGCATACAGAGCGGGGTGCGCAAAGATGGCGGCCGCCAGGGACTGCATGCTGTCGAGATCCGCGAGCACCACGGCGAGGATGTGCAGCGGCAACTGGAGCAATGGCGGGTCCGCCATGGCAAAGTGAAGTCGAGAAGCAAAAGACTTGGCGATCCCGAACTGGTATAAGTAAATCACATCAGGCGGCAAGTTGATCGCCCAGGGACAAACAGCGAGCGGCGGGTTGTGGGTCCGAGTCCTGGTAACCAGGTCCTTGAGTCAGAGGAAGGAAATGGAGATGGTGGCGCAGGCAAGGCATGCAAGTGTGGGCTTCTAGCGTGTTTGGGGCGTGGTGAGGAGGGCAGAAATCGATTGGCTGCTGATTGCGCCCGCTGCTTCGTTCCAGGCGCGAAAGGGTTGCGGGGGAACTATACGATTGATGAACGTGGGTGATGATTTCGATCTGCTGCGATCTGTTCACACTAATAACATTCGTGCCACTACCACACCACGAGCTTTACAATCTCGTGAACAACGCCTATCGGTGCAAAAGAGAGTACGTTGTCGCTCTCGCAACACCCCTCACCAGCTTCCCCACCATCGTGCTAACAAACTTCATAGGGAGACACTGGGAAGGAGGGCCTTCAACAAGCAATACCATACTGTCTGGAAGAAGCGGACTCTGCAGGCGAGGAACCCGAGGAAATTAAATTGAAGAAAGAAATTCACCCCACCAGATAGTGTCGTGGAGGAAAAACACCGAAGAGAAAAGCATAGGTATTTGGGGAGATCGTTTAGCGCTGGTGTACGGAGTACTTGGTGGCTTTGGTTTGCGGGCGACATCACACAGCTGGCGATTTCATGTAAGCGTGGGCCTCCCCCCGCAAGAAGCGGGAGACAGATGATGCGTTGATAGCTTGCTTGAGTCCCAGTTGAGATCGACCCACTCCTGCGAACACCCACCCACAGTTACAGGTGTGGTGAACTGCCGCAGCTGCAGCTGGGCTGAGCCAACTCCAACTGCAGCTGCTCGCTGCACCTCGGTCTGTCCTCACTTCGATTGTCCTCAACAAATTCCCACAGTGCCGCAGCGTCCCTCTCGATACCGAACATGTCTGCCCTGCTCAGCTTAGTGTTGGGTGTTGGGTTGCATGGCGTCTTTCTTGGTTGACGGGAGGGTGGCAAACAGGCGTAAAAGAGCAAAGTGATGATATTGTTGTGAAGGAGCTGTCTAGGGCAGGGGGGCCTGGCATAACTAGGGACCTGCAATACTTCTGCCCTAAGTCACACATGCTGCCTCGCTTGGATGTATATGGCGCTGTGTACTGTGTAGGCAAGCTACGACTAATCAAAACCGCAATTCCCACACATCTCCAAGCCTAGAGTTATCCTCCGCAAGACCGCCATGGATAATGACAGCATGCTCGCCATCCTCATTTTCCACCACGTCTGCACCAAACCAACCTCTCGGGGGGGGAGCGTCACCTTTCGGCCCAACTTTCGGCTCAACCTTCGTCCACTTCTCGCGTTCGAGGTCAAAAGCCCAGACATCTCCCAGCATCTTCCCCGCGCCGGCATGTCCTAGGGAGCTTGGATCCCGCTCTCCGAACAAAGTCACAAGAGAGTCTCTCCCTTTTACCCTCACTGCGAGAAGCGTACTGACGCTCCGCGGCTCGGGCCCGTGAACGCCGTCGGGTTTGAAAGAAACGGTAGACCAAGTACGGTTGGCGAGGTCCAAGACATCGATTGCGCCGCCCTGTTCACTCTGACCGTCGAAACCGTTCATGCGGTACAGCTTCCCGCCGCTAACGGTAATCGACGTCCCTCCGCGGCCAGGCAGCGGAGCAGCCGGCAACTCGGTCCAGATCTTCGACTCGGTATTGAACGACCATAGATCGGACAGACGGCCCTTTTCGGGGCACCCGGCGTGGACGTATATGCTATCGTTGCCGTCTGATGTCATTGCGTGATAGCTGCGACTAGCGGGGTATGGTGCAGAGGGATTTGCGGGCTCGATGAGTTTCCAGAGAAATTCATTGGGTGTGTAGCGCCAGAGCGTGCCTTTCTCCTCGATCGGTGCCATGGCGGTGCCACCCCGCCCGGAAAACAGATATAGCGTGCCCTTGAGGGCAGCGGTAGCTGTACCAACACGGGGGGTCGGCGCTTCTGCAGGTGCCTCAAGGGTAGTGACGGCGGCGGATTCTGGGAAACGTGTCGTCAGCTGGTGCTACAGTAGATAATTAGCTGTCTGCAGATCAGAACGCCAACATCGTACCTTGTACCAAACTAAGCTCGATAACATCAAGTCGATTGTCTATGGGGTGTCGGGGGAGCAGCTCTCCGCCAAAGACCCATGCTTGAGACCCTAACATAGACAGCGATTGGGATGAGCGCCTAAGTCGCTGGCATGAGGCGAGCCGCGTCTATCCGGCTGAGAGGTTGGCTATGGCGAAGAGACGGTTGGAGTGTCGTAGACAAGTGAGGTATAGAGCTGCGATAATTACTCCTGGTCCTAATTTGTGGTTTTTAACCGGGACGTGCGTTGGAGTGAGGGGGTGTCTCGGGTCAACGGCAAATTCCGGGGCGATGTGGTTTCACGTGCCGTTTCAAGCAAGTTCCAGACTCGCAGCTCGGATGGGGAGCGGCCCGCAGCGAACTGATCAGGGGTGGATGGGTTTGAGAGCCTTGAGCTAATACACCTCGGCAGGAGACCGAGAACCTTTAATGGGTATGCTGAAAAGCCCAAGCGGCACAGCTCAGCTGTATAACGCAGAGAACCTTGACGTAATAGGCCGTCACGCATTCGCCTCCAATAAATCTCTCATTGAACAGCACGAGAGGAGTAACACTTCCGAGATTCTCAGTAGCAAATCCATCCGAGAGGTCTGCATCGAGATTTTATCTGCAGAAACCAAGGCTCCCATTAGAATGTGGCTATATGTCAGTTTCTGACGTGATCCGACGGATAGCCCTCTCTCTTTCCCTCTGCTTTCCCTTACTGCTGCCTAAGATCCTCCTCAATGCGTCTAGATGAAGCAAGTGCCCTCTCTGGATGTAGACAAAGAGAGTATACGCTGTCCACGCCGAAATGACAGCCCCAACAGATATGAGCGAGGGCCACTTGAACTGCTCGGGGCTGGAGAAGATGATAGTCGATGCGAAAGACAGAAGCTCGAAGGTGTTCTGCCAGGCCGCCTCAGCTGAGGAAAATGCGCCACGGCTCTCGGCCTCAACATCCTGAGTACAAGGTTAGTCTTGTGCATTATTAACCCCTAGGAGTTAACTTCTGGTTCTTACCTCCTGGACGATGAGCTGCACACAAAGGTCAAAACCTCTCAATCCTAGACGGCTGAGTATGGTCCCGCCTACGAGACCGCTGGCCGAGACGACAGGGTTGTCGTCAAAGATCCAAAAAAGGGCAGTCCCGACAACTAATGTAGCAACTTGCCAGCTGCTTAGCCAAAGGCCAGCTCTCACGGGTCCAATTTGTCCCATAAGCCAAGGAGCCACCCATGTCGCCAATACTTCAAAGACCACACTCAGCGTCCTCGCAATACCGACTTGGTTGGCAGTATAACCAGCCGAAAGGAGGTATGTCACCATCTGGCCCGCAAAGCTCAAGACTGTGAGGTAGAGCAAGGCACCAGCGATGGAGGGGAGGAAGGCGCGGTGACGGAAATAGAAGTTGAAATCTCGCGCAGACTTGTTGAAGACGCCACGCGTACGTCTCCAACTCCGCGCAAGCCGGTTTTGACTTTCGCGCTCTTGTGCTGACTCGCCGTCTGCCGGCTCCGATCGTAGTCCGTGCTTGGCTTCTTGGAGCTGTGGAACCTCGTAGTAAACCCGAGCTATCGCAAAGTACTCGAGGATAATGGACATGACGTTCATGACTAAATTGACAATGATAGCCACTTCAGTCGAGAAGCCGGCAATCAAGGCAATGAAAAAGGGTCCGAGGAGCTTGCAGAGCAAGTCAATACGCCGCATTTGTGCGTTCATAGTCATCAATGCGGCATAGTCCATACCCGCTACGACGACGACCTGCCAATTCTATGAGCTAGGGCCCTGGGGCGCTTGTCGTGGAACTAACATACCCAGTCCTTCTCAACAGAGACCAGATTCATAATGGAGCACAGCTTCTCGATGCAGGCCAAGAAGGACAGAAGCACAAGCATGCCCGTTTCCCCGCTACGTCCAAGCGGCAGCCCGATAGCGAGGATATAGAAGATGACGCAGGATGCCGCTACAACAAGACGTTGCAAGACTTGAGGATATTAGTGAGGACATATGAAGAGAGCACGGGGGGACTCGCTCACCAATAGACACCCGGACGACCTGGAGACGGTTGCCCGTATCGACATACTGCCCGACGGCAGAGGCAAAGACAATGGCGGAAAGTCCGCGTGTCAGCGCGTAGACAGACAGTGGGAGTAACGTCCCAGGAAAGACTGTTGCCAGATATAGCACGGCACCGAACTCGAAGACGCGAGAATTCCATGTCGACAGAAAGTGCGAAACATAGAGCCGGCGAGCAATTCGAACTGGCACTTGGTCTTGAGATTCGACCGGATTGTAGAGCAAAGGCGTGCTGTCGTCTACGCGGCGCTCTTCGTCAGGAGGCAGAACGAACTCCATGGCAAGCAAATGAATGGTGTTCGATCAAATTCGCATCCATGCAGATAATGATGGATGGATGTATTTTTTTTGATGGATGGATGGACATCCGTGCAGATTCATCGTTGGCCCCGCTTGATTGGGTGCTTGTCACATGACGCGCCCCTAAACATGTCCCCTGTCCAAGGCCGAACTGCGCTATTAAGCAACAACCACAGCTCCCTCCAAACAGCTCTGCGACGGTGAGTACTCCGTAGCACCCCGCATCAGCCCGCACCTGCACGCCCCGCGCCGGCCCTGGCTCCTGCAATGCCCCACACCTACAGCACGACATAACGCCCGCACCCACGGCATTGCCCAGCTCCCCAACTTGCGGCGCAGCACTCACCTCTTGACAAAGACATGCGTTCCTCGAGGCCGATGCGAGAGGAAGCTGAGACGGGGAAGGGGCTCAGCTCAGCCGGCTGCCCTCGTGCGGCGGACATCACGGCTCTGGCTGACCCCGATAGATTCGTTCGGTGAAGCCAAAGGGTTCACAACAAGTGCCTTGCAAGTGTCTCAACAAACTGTGAGGTCTGAACTGTGATTGCTTACTGAAGAAGCTCCAAGCTCCCACAACGAGTGGCTAACTAGCTAGTATATATACATGACTGTTCCCTTGTGCCTGGATCGTTGATTGCCTTTTACGATCCACCTCGGTCAGTCCCTGGATCGTTGGTTCTCCCGGACGATCCACTCCTGATTGGTCCATCACCCTGGTCTTAATGATGGCTGGCAGTGCGCCCCGCGCTCTGCCTGCAGCCCCTCGGGCCGCCCCATGTGGCCAGGTCGTGACAGAGGGCGGGAAGAAGGAGAGAGAGGTGAAGGGGGAGAAGACTGTCAAGGGAGAGGAGCTGGGACAGATAACCGTTGGTGATGGTGCGCTAGGCACGCCGACCAAGGGCGTCAAGCGGGAGGCGGACTCGTCGCTGGCGAAAGGGGAGCTGCCGGCAAAGAAGGCTGCGTCGTTGAAGGCGGTTTCGCCTGCCAAGGAGCGGGTGGCGGCACGGGGCGAAATCAGCGCCACAAGCAACGCAGGCAAGAGTCCTCAAGGCAAAGGGAATGCCGGGCGGGAGCCAGAAGATCACTAAGTTCTTTGGGAACCATACATAGCGGGACAACCTTGTTCTCTGCGACGGACTGAATGGTCTGGTGGGCTGGGCAGCACAGGGACTGGCTCGAAGTGATGGAGTCTGTTCTGATTGGTTCTGGGGTTGCTTTTCGGCTTGCCTGTTTCGGATGCCCTTTTTCAGCCGCCGATATCATGCTTAGCCGAGGCCATGCCATCACAGCACCCCCCCGCAAACTATTGGGCTTCGCCTCGCTCGTGCCCGAGTTTGGCAGAGTTGTCCCTTCGCGCCGTCTTGGAGCCTCGAACATAACCGCTGCAGCAGATTTGTCCTCATATACTCCCAGGCAGCATCCGGCATTCTCACTCAAGGCGACAGAGTGGTATCTGGTGTAGAAGATGGGCAGGCGTGTTTCAAAGATTTAGAGAAGGCAGAAACGGAAAGCCCCGAATACGCAGCCTCAGTGGCTTGAGCGGGCACCGAACAATGCCTCTGCCCCAAGTTCAGCTTCTTCAACAACACCAATCACATATCGCCATCTCAAGCCCCATGTCGCCTTGGCAGCGATCAAGCAGCCCAGAATGCCACCGCCCCCTCGCCGAAACGAACAGGGGTCAGGCTGATAAAGCGCAACAGGTTTGCTGTCACGATTTGTAGTTTATGTTCCTGGTCACTCCGGCGCTCGCAACTAAACTCTCAAATAGCGGTACTCACAAACAGCATCGCCCTCCTCCTTGTGTTTATATCGGTCGTCCTCGCCATATCAGACTTGGATGCGCCAGAAACCATCTACTCGCTCGACGCCTATAGCCACCAACTGATTTGCGCGCGACAATGCTTCTACTACGGAGCCGGTGGTTGGTATAACAGCATCGGGGAAACCCTCAGCTGTGACATACCTATGAATTCAGGGTCGCCGAACTGGTGCTTCTGTCGTACGGACAAGCAATCGGTTGCAGTCACATACTTGAGCAACTGTGTCAACTCAAGGTGCGGAAAGAACACGGCGGACGCGAATATGGCGACGAGTCTATATCTAGCGTACTGCACACCGAAAATCTCGCCGGCGAAACAAGACGCCGTCTCAACGACAACACCGGCGACCGCAGGACCTGTACAGACCTCGTCCGTTACCAGCGGCCCAGGAGCTGTGCAGACCGTGTACGTTACCCTCGGCTCAAGCAATCGCCTTATGATCAACTCCAGCTTGGCTCTCTTCTTGGTAAAGCCCATCTTAGCTCCAGTGGTGGTCTGTTTCAGAGGACCACCACTCACCTGTTGATCACTCAGTTAAATTTCCCATTGCCGGGCGTTCATGTGGATTTGACTGCTGACTTCTATTATAATCAGCTCCTCATCACCACCGCCTACCTCATTACCATCGCCCACCTCGTTGACCTCTCCAATCACTAAGTCGGAGGCGACACAAACATCACGGGGTCAAACCTCATTCACAACCTTGACTACAGGGCCAACCACTTCTGCGTCTCCTGGGGCCGAAGGGCTGCCCCAATCTGACAAATTAGCGATTGTTCTGGGCACTGTGATTCCCGGGCTTACCTTGATGTTGTCTGCTCTGGCGTACTGGTGTCCTGCCTCGCCCATGCGGCAATGGAGAACCAGGAGACGTGAGTCACATATCAGACAAGACGAAATGGCAAGGCATTGGGAAAGGGACGTGGATATACCGCCCCGTTATGTTGCATGACTAGTTATGAATCAGAAGTCGTTGTTTGCCAGAGGGCCTGATTCCACAGGCTGAAGCTCACCCTGCTCAATTTGTGTGTCAAACCTACGCATTTTTAGTTCTATTCAGGGTCTAAGTTTAATTAGCTTGCAGACTTTTGTGCGGATATTTCTCAAGAAGGCTGTCAACCTGGAACTGCATGATCATTGACCATCCACCCCTGAGCTTCACCAGCCGTCCACATCTGCTCACGGCAGGATAACCTGCACCAAGTCCACTACGCCCGACACCACCAACGCGATAAACTCCAGGTCGTAGGCCACCAGTCCGGCACTGTCCCCCTCACTACCGCCATCCAAGGACTCGACATCAGGGTTGGAAGACAACAGCATCCTCACAGTGGTCGACAGATTGACCAAGTAGGCATACTTCCTCCCCTACAAGGAATCATGGTCGGCAGAGAAACTTATAGACGTGATCTACCGCAGGGTGGCCTCAGTGCACGGCTGGCCGGAAGAATGAATCACAGACAGAGACACCAAATTTACCTCGAAGTTCTGGCAGGCGCTGACGACACGCCTGGGGGCGAGGAGCAAGCTATCCACGACGTACCCCCCGCAGACAGGAGCTGCAGAACGCTCTCGCAGGGTGCAGCCTCGAGACCCTCGTCCCCGACCGGGCCTCTCGCCGCTCTTCAAGTCGGGCTTTCTCCTCAACGTCGTCCCACCAGACTTCCTCGTCTGGATCATCATCATATTATCCCAGCCCAGTGAAATCCCGGTCGTCACGAGCCGGAGCGACTTCTTTGACCGAACCGGCGCTCCTGGCGATGGGAGCGACGACTCCCACAACTCGCCCACCTTGCCGTCGCCCCCCCAGTGGAGACGCGAGGGGGTACCAGCAGGTCTGGCCCACGACGATGCTCTCGGGGTTCGCGAGCCAGATGGAGACGGATGCGTTAGGCAACGAACGCTTCCGGCCCGGCACCGAGATCCACGACCGGTGGAGCGGGTATACCGAGGACAAGAAGAGCGCAAACAACGCTTCCCGCCTGTATTACCAGCGGGTGAACGAGATGCCTCCTCGGAAGCGTGTTCCGATGGGACCAGAAACGGCCGTCGGCGCCGAGAACCAGTATGGACTTGGACGCAACTTTAACGTTCCTGAGCGTGAGTGGTCCTGGGAGTTTTCCGCTCCCTGAGTCGTGTCGGCTAATCATGGGCGTATCATCTCGTAATACCAGATCGTGAGCTTCGGCACCTTGCCCATGACGTTTTTGCCTAACGGAAACCGTGAGTTTGATGCAACAACTTCTCCCCCCTACTTCGAGTTTAGCACTAACCAGTTGTCGGTTCTTCATACAAAAGGGAAGCCGGCGGCAGGCGAGACTTTAACGAAGATTACGCCACGGTTTGGCAGAAGCGCGGTGTCACGACCGGCAAAAACATGGAGGAGAACCACCGAGCACAGGCGCTGGCAAAAGCAAGATCCGCCGACGAGTGGCTGCAGCGGTCGAAGAGTCATTACAATGCCTTGCTGGCGCTTGGGGTTCCGCGATCAGACATTACGCCGTTGAGCTCGTGGGGCAGCGAGGGGGACAAGTGGATGG
>Ga0247824_10002058_pt1 | contig 11209 bp, 11 predicted proteins | sample 13C_PalmiticAcid_FD_194412 | JGI IMG/M metagenome (GOLD analysis project Ga0247824, IMG submission 194412) | Soil microbial communities from agricultural site in Penn Yan, New York, United States - 13C_PalmiticAcid_Day48 | ecosystem: Environmental > Terrestrial > Soil > Agricultural land...
TGTAAAGGTGGGCGTCGGAGAGGTTGACTTTTGTTGGGGCGGGGGGCGAGAGGGAGAGGACGCGAAGGATGAAAATGTTGTGGTGGCTGTAAGAGACGGCGGCAAGACGGTGGGAGAGGGTGAGGGTGGTGTTCCAAGGGTAGCGGTGGTCCAGGTGGGCTTGGTTTGGCAGGAATTGGTTTGGACGAGGGGGGTTGGGCAGATGGTTTGATGCCCAGACATTCCATAGCCCATACTACCATCATAACGAGATCAAAGTTCGAACTTGCTTTTAATACCGACCCAGAGAGGGAGTACCTATGTACAGAACACAACCCTTGACTCTCCCACATCACACATGGCATCATTCCCCCTCCCCTGCCCTGACTGCCCACGCTCCACCCACCTTAGCACACGGCGCACTTGCTGACGCAGCACGATTTGCAGGTGGCGAGGCGAGACCTGTGGCAAGCCGAGACGCAGTTGTAGTTGGAACCAGCGCAGATGGTGTTGCACTTGTTGAGCGCATACGAGTTGCAGCTGGCCTGGCACGAGCTGATGGCCGGGGTGGGGCATGAGCGGGCTGCGTGATGTCCGTCAGAACTTCGTGCTCGAATTTTCAAGGTAATGATACTATGGGGTCACGGGGCTTACCCTCGAGCGGGTTGCCCTCGGCGGCGGGGAGGGGGTTGGCGACGGCCACTGCGACGAAGCCGAGCACGGAGAGAATGGAAGTGGTCTTCATGGTAAAGGGATGGTGGTTGGAGTGTTGAGTCGAGCTGGGGTGATGGTGCTGGAGAGGATGGTGTGATCTGAAAGGGAGATGACAACAGGAGAGTAAAGTCTGGGGTATTTATACTCCTCACGAGGTTGGGTCGGCGAACAGTGAGCTCGCTCCAGCTGTCTCTCCCTTTCCCCTGATGTTGGATTAGTCGTCTCAACCGAACACAGCCAAGCATTTCCCCGCAAGAGGCGAGCTGCATTGAGCAACGGAAACCGCATGTCCGTCATACTCGCTGGTACTCTACGGCTTTAGCGCCCGCGTGCGAGTGGACTCTATCCGCGATGCCTGCCGAAGTGGACGAGGGGGAGAGAGACCATGACGTTGTGACTGTAACCAACGGAAGGCCGAGCCATCCCCGGGATCATATATGATGGTCCAAGGAACCTACGGCTTCTTAGTGTGGGCGACGACCCAGGCAGGCACCTGTTATTTCGGTAGGTCCGCCGCACATCCCGTGTGAACGTTCGGGTTGTCATGTACTGATCACTCCATCGACGTACACAAACCTCCACACAGGCAGCTCTCGGCAATAGCCTTTCCCAACTTTACCTCAGCCAAAACTTTGTCCTAGCCATGGGTGTAGGAGGACGTGAAGTGGAGGGCGTGGACGAAAAATGAGCACTCACAGCATATTGCCGGGCCGGCTCGCCACTCTGTTGAGCTACCTAGCATACTATGCATCGCCTAACTGCAGCTCGCCCATTCGGAGCAGACCTGGCCCTCTAAATCACCGCCGCCACCTCAGGAGCTACCCCGGATTCGGCGTCCCGCTAGGTACGGAGCCGGCACGTCATGGATTGCCCTTGTTGAACTTTGCCACTCCTGCCGCTGAATGCTACCCGGAATCCGTCTCGGACGTCCAACCAGCTGCCCACATTCCCCGAGGCCAACAGAACTATGAAAAGCACTGTCAAGGCATGAAATGCAGAGGCCAATATCTGCGAATGTTGATCGCTGAAGACGTAGCTACCTTGCTTTTCGTGGAGCCTAAAACCTTCCATCGTCAATTGTATGTACGGCCGTACTCCGTAGAACGTTCCACTTTCGTTGGACAACGCCCGAACCATTGAACGCGGCTGAGGTGTGTGCGCCCCCTGCCCCCTTACATGATCTGGATTCCGCACTTGAATTCCGCTGCGAAGTGACCGCCTTTTGGACACGAGATCAACACAGTGGAGAACCAAAGTTCCAACTTAAGCGACCACTGGGGGTTTGGGTGCGCTCAGAGTCCGTGTGCCAACTGAGGGAAGCCGAGGAGGGGCGAGTGCGGAAATTGGTCGCGTGGCGGCAAACACAACATGGGATTTGCTCGACTGCATGGTCCAGGGACTTTGCTCCATATGCAAGTGTCCATGAACCTTCAGTTAGCTCTGCCAAGGTAACCAAATCATACCTCATCCGGTTCAGGGCGGGGGTTAAGGCCTCGCTACCAGACTTGCCGGTCTACCGGCCCGGATATCTTTAGACTTTGACTTTGCCGAGGGGCGGAAGCGCCCCGGACAGTTAAACCTGAAGAAGTGAAGTTTCTATTAGCAATTGGCTTGTGTCATGGCGGCTGTCGCCTGCCGCCGTCGATCTGGGGCTCGCACACACTGGTGCTGGAACCCGAAACAGACTTCCAGATCCAGGTTCATAGGGGTGGGGGGGCTCTGTATGTAGGAGGGAATCAGGACAGTTTGTTGTTTCTTAGTGGCTGGGCAGGCAGCCCGTCAGGGGGCGCGGCGATGGGGTTGACACGAGGTCGGCAGCAACGGACAAGTGACGAGTGTGACGTCGACATGAACAAGATCTCCCGTTGGGCTGCTGAGAATGGAATATATTGAACCGAAACAATAACAACATGACAAGAGGCCCTCAACCCACCCCCTACTCTTCTGTTCCTCCCATAGCATCCCCACTCAACGCTTCCTCTCCCTCAAAACCTATCCCAAACCCCATCACCCACTAATCATCACCGCCCCGTTCATCGTCGAACTCCCACAAGTAGTCCAATACTCGGAGAAACCCAAACAAATCTGTGCCTGCTGGTATCCCACATTGATCGGGTAACAAGCCCTGAAGAAACTCTGCTGCCCAGCCAAGCACCCCAGGGCATTGGTGTTGATCCACCGCTTCAGATCATCGGTATACAGACAAACCGGGTCCGGAAACCCATGACTCCTGCCACTCTTGGCCACGGACAGAGTCCACTGGTAACTCGACGCGACCAACCACACGTCCACCGCCCCGTTGGAGTAAAACCCGTTACTCCCCGTGAAAATCGGGAAATCCTGGTCGTTGGTACACACCACGGCGCGGTTGAACCTGTTGATCTGCCCGACCATGTTCAACACGCGGGCTGCACAATCACCCTGTTGAGCAGGCGGGTCTGTTGGGGGGAGAGCGGGCGGGTTGGTACACGGGCAGTTGTAGTGCGACGAAGTGGTGCACCGCCCCAGGTTCGTCCCGACGTTTCTGCCGTTGCACCCGGACCAGCTGCACATCACGAGCTGGGAGCAGTACCCCGGTGTTGCGGCGGTGGGCACACACGCACACCCGGCAAACGCGTCCTGGCAGTAACCGCCCCCTCCGCCGTCGCCGCGGCCGTTGCATCCGTTCAGCGAACACGACAGCGGTGTCCCGCACATGGCGGAGGTCGCATAGCACGGACAGCCAGGGAAATTCCCCGTGCACCGCGCCCTCCCGCTCCCGTCCCAGGCACCATTGCACCCGTTTTGATCGCACGAGGCCATGTTCCCGCACGTGTTGGCCGTCGCGTAGCAGCGGCAGCCTGCCCATTTCCCGCGGCAGCGCGCGACGCCGGATACGTCGTACGAGCCCCAGCAGTCGTTCGCGTCGCAGGACTGCATCTGCCCGCAGGTGGCAGTGTCGGTCGGGTCGCAGCGGCAGCCGTAGAATTTGCCCGCGCAGTAGGCCACGCCTTGGTTGAGGTCGAATTGTCCATTGCACGAGTTGAGATCGCAGCGTTGGGGGTCGCCGCACGTGTATTGCGTCGGATTGCACTGGCACCCTGCGAACCACCCCTGGCAGTAGGCCAGCCCGTCGCCGAGGTTGAAGGATCCCCAGCAGTTGTTGTCGTCACATGAGGCGTGAGCGCCGCAGGTTTGGGTCGTGGACTGGCACTCGCAACCCTTGAAAAAGTTGGAACAGTAAGCCTTTCCGTCGGACATGGAGAATTGGCCGGCGCAGTTGTTGGAGTCGCAGCTTTGCGGGTTGCCGCAGGTGCCCGGAGTGGCGGCGCACTCGCATCCGACGAAGAAGTTGGAGCAGTAGGCCTTGCCGTCAGCGAGGTTGAAGACTCCGGCGCAGGAGTTCATGTCGCAGCTCTGCGGCGGGCCGCAGGTTTGGGGCGTGGACTGGCACTCGCAGCCTTGCCAGTAGTTGGTGCAGTAGGCTTTCCCGTCGGCGAGGGAGAACTGTCCGTTGCAGTTGTTGGCGTCACAGCTCTGGAGGGGGCCGCAGGTCTGGGGCGTCGGGTTGCACGGGCACCCCTTGAAGAAGTTCTTGCATGTTGCCACTCCGTTGGCGTCGAATGTACCGCCGCAGTTGTTGAGGTCGCAGCTTTGTTTGAGCCCGCATGTTTGGGCCGTTGGCTCGCATTGACAGCCCAAGAAGGCGCCCTTGCAGGTTGCGTTGCCCGTGTCCATGTCGAAGCTGCCCTGGCAGTTGGCTGCGTCGCAGGACCGGGCTACGCTGCAGTTGCTGGCACATCCTGGGGCGTCGCCTGGCAGGTCCTCGTACAAATTCAGTCGCCAGCCGGCACCGCATGCGAAGGAAGAGTTGCCGGCGCACGCTATGTCGCAGTCCATGGCTGGCGCATCCAGGCCGGTGGCTACTGAGTTGCCGCAGAAACACTCGTTGCCGTTCTGGAGACCGAAGTACTTCCACCCGCAGCACAGGGCCGCGCAACGGCTGGCTGTCATGTCGTTTTGGGTGAAGGACGGGCCTGTCAACGTGCGGGTCGAGCCGTCGATGGTGCACGACACATTTGCCCAGCCGGGCACCTGCTCCGCGGGTGGTGGCGTCCGATGGTAGATGGTCAAACGCCAGCCGCCACCGCAGACGAAATTCGGCTGACCAGTACACGCCGTGCTGCATGTCGTGGGGTCCGACGCCAGCTTGGCCGCGTCCAGGTCGTCACCACAGTAGCACTCGTTGCCCGCCTCAACGCCGAAGTAGCGATGGCCCTGACACAGCGTCGCGCATGCTGCCGGGGTCAGTGTTGTGCTGGTTGGCTGCGTGATGGCCAGCGTCCGAGCCCAGTCGTCCGTGTAGCAGTTCTGGTACGTCCAGCCGGGCACGTCCTGGATAGGGGGGATGTTGGTGCCGCGGTCGTAGACATTGAGCCGCCATCCGCCGCCGCAAATGGTGTTCGCATCGCCCGTGCACGGCGTATTGCAGGTTGCAGGGTCTGCCACAAGGCTGGTGTCGAGCGTGTTGCCGCACCAGCACTCGTTGCCGGCCTCGACACCTGAGAATCGCCAGCCGCCAGAAGCGCAGAACTGGCTGCACACGCCGGGTGTCATGCTGTTGGACTGCAGCTGGGCGCCGCCGAGTGTCCGCGTCGACGAGTCGATGTAGCACCCCTCGTAGTCCCAGCCTTGGATTGGCCCGAAGGCGGTTGAGTAGAGAGACAGTGCGTGCGGGCCCCCGCACAGCTCGGTTGAGTCGGAAGAGCACCTCTGGCTGCAGTAGACCGTCTGGAGAACCTCGACGTCAAACGCCTGCGCACCGCAGCGACAGTTCCTTCTGTGTAGGGAGCCGCGTTAGCCTAATCCATACTCTCAAGACTCTGCAAGCCCCTCAAGCCTTGTCTCAATTTTCGAACCGAGACTGGAAGACTGGAATCTCTGATTGAGATGTCTGAAGGTACGTACCCTTGTCCCATGGAAAAGAAGGCATATCCCGCAGCATAGCAGGCAGTCGCGCAATCCTCGAGGGAGTCCTGCTGGGAAGTTGGGCCTCGGAGAACACCGCTTGCAATGTCTCTGACACAGTTGACGTATTGATATGGCCCAGGATGGACTGTTGGCTTGGGGGTAAGCTGCCAGCAGACGGGAACTTGGGCCTGAGAGCAAGAGGTCGTTAGTGCCGAGTCTCCATCAGTGGCGGAGGTGTAAACTTACATTCGTCAAAGGCTGCAGCACACCGTTCCTCCGCACCGGCACGTTCTGCGCTCTCTTGAGCTTCACACTCCTCCCAACAACACCATTCTCGTCCCTCTTCGTCGCCGGATCAACCAGCGGCGGAGGCGTCGGGTTATTACACCTCACATAATTATGCGTGCCCAGCACTTTGATCGTATCGTACCGATCCCCTGTATGAAACAACGCCGCCTCAACAACAAAACTCTTCACATTCACCGCGACACTCCCCGGCGTCTGCAGCCTCCCCACCAGATCCGGTCGCAGTAAAAAAGTCGCCACAAGCGCCGACACCTGCGCAGTGGCCAGCGACGTCCCGCGGTCCTGCTTCACGCCGCCCGTCGACCCGGCCTGGGCGCATGTCATGACCGCTCCGGGAGCCCACACTGTGATCAGCCGGAAGAACTGGTTCGTTCCCACGAGTCGGGAGCCGAGCTGCTCTAGCCAGATGTTGCCGTGGCGGTTCGTGCCGCCGACGACGATGAGGGAGTCGGTCATGTGTCGGTCGGATCGGGCGTAGCGGCGGGGCGCTTCGAAGTCGTCGTCATCCGAGTTTGGGCCCGGTGCGGGTTCGGCGTTGTTGCCTACTGCGCAGACTACGACGGCGTCGGCGTCGCGGAAGAGGGGGAGGAAGTGGTACCAGGGATCGTAGCGGTTGAATTCGGATCGCGGGGGGTTGTGGGTTACGGAACGGTCGGACCATTGGGAGACAGGTATGCCTGTGGCAAGTGTTAGCGGAGCGGCTTTTGCTTGTGTTCTCGGTACGACGACCTGGATTGCCGACCGGGCTATCCGTCTATAGAGCATCACCGATGAGAGGGAAGCGGAAGGGTACCGGGACGTAGGATGACGTGCAATAGGGAATCGGGCGACTTACCGCCAGAGTAGTTAATAACGGCCCTGCCACCAAGGTTATTGCTGACAATGTCATGCAGCATCCATAGCAGCGAGTCGAACAGACTGGACGCTCTCTTGACGCCATAGAGTGACCCGTCCTCCCACCGCACTGGAACCATATTGGTCCCGGTCTTGGTGACGCCGAGGTTGTAACCGCCGATGAGGCTGGCCATGCAGGTTCCGTGTGTACCCCCGTCTCTCATTCCGTTTTGTGGCTGGTCGTCGGCGGCGAACCACTTCAAGATCCGGTTGTTACGGGTGAATTCCTGCAGCAAACGGTTAGGCGGTCGTTCAGACAGACATGTGGTGGTCTGAAGAGACGTCACAAAATCAGAAAGTAGAGCTGGGAGGGAGGCATAAACAGACCTGATGGTTGACGTCCACACCCGTGTCCAGGATGTAAATCGTGACCTCCCTCCCGGCATCGGGCTCGTTGACGTATTGGGGATACTGGTTGTACGCCTCGGGTGCCAGGAGAGGCGGCTCCGAGAGAAGAGGCAGTGGCCAGCCGCCGTCTTCGAACATGTCGAGGTCGTTGTTGGTGGTTTGCCGTGCGGCGATGTGAGCCCTGGAACTATTCCGGCCGACAATCTCAAGCTCCGCCTCGGCACCATCCCGGCGCTCGAAGAATGGGTCATCCTCGTCCACGCCCTGGGCGTCGACTGCAGCCGGAGGTGGTCCTGATATGGCTATCGAATCGGGCGAGAGTCGGTTATCCTCAATGCTGTACCCGACGACATTGGGGTTCGAGTTGAACAGCTGAAGAGCCTGAGCTAGCGTGAGGTAGGTCGAGTACCCTCTCAGATTGATGGGATCGCGCTCGTAGCGCTTGGAGCGGGACTTGGCTGCGGAGTTAGGCAGGGTGTTGATCAGGGCGGTCAATCCCGCTGCGTCGCCGCTGTAGGTGAGCAACACGCGCTTGGGATCCTCTGCAGGGTTCGCATTCACGTTTGCCTCGATGGCCTCGACGATGGCGTGATGGCCGGCTGTTTTCGGGTGGAACGTCTTGGAGTAGCTCTCGGGCACGAAGTCGTCTAGGGTACCGTTTGTGCCGGTGATCCAGTCAGCGGGCTGGAGACCCTCGCTGATGCCCTTTTGCAGCGCGCACATCAGGTAGTTGCCGAACTCGGTGCCCATGTTGGGCGAGTCGAGGGCGAGCACCGCGTCGCAGAGCGAAGGGGTCAGGTTGACGGGGTCACCGACTGGAGCAGGGTCGACGAGACTGCCGTCTGAAAGTGTGTCGCGACCTCGCAGCAGGAAAAACCAGTTGTCTGGGTTCTGCGTGCCGGGTTCTTGTGCGCCGGGCTCGCAGAATCGGTGGCGGTTGAAGGCCTCGGTCGTCGAGACGTACCGGACCTCTCCGAAGCTGGTCTGCGCGTTGACGTTGGTGACTGCCTGGAGGATCTCTGTGTTCAGGTCTCGGACTAGCTGGTTGAGATCGTTGCGGAGAGCGATGGTGAGATAGGCTTTGCTTGGCTCGAAGACACCGAAGAAGCTGAAGTGACGGGTGTCGCATTCGGTGTTTGCAACGCTGAAGAACTCGGGATACCCTGGATTAATGTGCATGTTAGACAGGACTGTGTGCTGCAGAGGAGGGTACGACTCGGGACTCAAGAGAACTCGTGACATTCTTCTGCATTGTGTCAATGTCCCGGTGGACAGCGCACTCACCCGTGACGAAGAGCTTGAACTTTGGCCAGCTGCCGGCCTGGTCGGCCAGGTTAAGCAGCTGCTGATACGTCGCCTCCAGCTTGGGTCTGACCTCGGCGATGAGTCCCCGGGCGGTGGCCATGGCGCCGGCGCAGTCTCGATGGAAGACATGGAAGACGCAGTTATCCAGGATGCTTCCGAAGCCGACGTCGTTCCCCCCGATGCTGATGGTTGCGCTGTCCTTGGTATTGGCAGCCGCGTCGCGGAACTGCACCAGCTGACTGTCGGCATTGCCTTCGGGTGGAAGCCGTACATTGACTGTCTGGGAGCCAGAGCAGGCCACAAAGTTGAAGTTGAGGCCTGGGCCGGCTCCCGGAAGGGCCAGAACCGACGAACTGCGGAGCTGGTTGGGGTATGAGCCTTCGCGACGCCAGCAATCGTTGTTTTCGTTGTTGTAGCGACCGCCGGTTCCGATGCCGGCCGCAAATGAGTCGCCGAATGCTGTCCAGCCGTGGTAGAAGAACGGCAGGGCCTGTCCATCAACACCCGCTGACACCAAGGCAAGAGCAGCCACAGCAGCAGGGAGCACGCGCATCCTGGCTGGCTTGAAGGTGAATTGAAGCTGGTGCCTCCCAGCTTGGTGCTGTGCCCCGAGATTCACGGCGTTGTCGTCGAGGCGGATGCTTTACTATGTATGTCGCCTTCATCTTTCACCGCCCCATCTCATCTCCCATCGACCATGGACCAAGCTGTCTTGGTCCTTTACCCCTCTTGTGTGGCTGCGCTATTATCCCTCGGCCCTCTTCCACATCGGCCTCGCGCCACGGATGTTATCGTCATCCTTGCCGTTCTCGTCGCGCTGTTCGCCGTCGCGAGTATAATGCTTCTCTTCTCTCACCCACACGGACGTTGGTGGGGGGTGGTGGCTTACTCAGACCCTGACATGCGGGCTCTTGCTAGCGGGAGAAGTGCAGAGCAGGCAGCGAAATTTAGCTTTGAAGCATTGGACGGATCGTAAAGCCCCAAGACAAGCATCTGAGGATCGACCAACCACAGCGCGTGTTTCCTGGCCACCACCCCGCTAGAACGGCCCGGGTCTCAGCCCTAAACCCTCTACCCTGCAGTCCCTGCCTTACGACCACCAATGGGACAAAGTCCAGTTCCAGGGGCAAGCCTATCATGACCCAAGGAGTTGTCCCTGTGATGCTTGGTTGCGAGATGGTGATGGATCCTGCATGTGCTATCGATTAAGCGTAAATGCACGTCCAGGGCTTGCCGCTTCACAGCTCAGCTCGCTTAGCTGGGTCCTCAGCTGTGATGATGCTCGGATCCCAGGGGGAGTGGGCAAGGGTAACTCTCGTGCGCAAATGTCTTAACACTTGGCCAGAGGGCGAAACGGCATGTCGAAGGATGGAGCAACCGCGCTGCGTGAACTCCTTCTGGTCGTCAAGTTCATGCATGATAATAGGTTTATCCATGGTGACCTGAGTGACGCTTCTCGGTGTTGGCGCGGTCAGTCGCCTCGAACGACCCAGAGACCTCTTACCACCAACGTCAGGCAGCAGAGGCAGCGTTCATTATCTCACCCCCGAGTGCGAACTGATACAGCACGGCGCATCCATCGACGTGTGGGCCATAGGGGTCATCGCGTATCAGTTGACCTATGATCCCGACGAAGTCGTGTCCTCTTAGGCCCTTTGGCAGCACAAGCGCAGCGAATCCCCCACTGCACCAGTTTGCTGCGACATCTTGCAAGCAGGCAGATCCGTTGTGTTACAAAGTGTGCCAGGGGGGCTGCAGACCATAATGAGTTGTTGAACTGATCATTGCCTCAATTTTGGTGCGGCGCATCGCCGTGGTTCTTCGTCCGAGTCCCGTCCCCAAACCAAGGAGAAGAAAGTACCTAGAGTATCGCCCCATCTGTCGCCACCTATCTAAGACGCAGAGAGCTTGCTAAACACGCCGCGTGCCCTGATTCGAGGACCCCATCTGAAAAACAGAAACGGAGCCGGCAACAGGAGCACACTAACCGACCCAAAGATGGTGCTGCCCCAGTCGATCCCGATTTCGCGATACATGGGCCACACAAACAGAGGAAACGCCCCGGCCGCCAGGGATCTCGCGAGCGTGTTGGTGGCGATGGCGCTCGGATTGTACCGGGTGAAGGTGTCGACGAGATATTGCAGCGACGACTGGAAGATGGCCGTGAAGCCAACCCCAATGAGAAACACGCCCGCGATGGACGGCCAAGGGCTCGAGACGTGCTTGGCGGAGGTCCCTGGTTATTCTCGTGTTAGTGACAGGTGAACCTTTGACAGGTGGATGAAGCCAACTTGCATCCAAACAAAACAAGCCGCCTGAGAAGGCAAAACCGCCGTACATCATCGGCGGCAACCTCGCCTCAGGCACCGGCTTGAAGTGATTCGCAACCAGCCTCTTCCCGTAGTAAATATTGTTGTAGATGTTGCCGCCAGCAGCCACCAGCCATCCCAGCAGGAGAGCCAGGAACGGCAGTTGGCTGACGACAAGCCCCCAGCCCCGGTTCTGGTTGTACTCGAAGGCGATACTCTCCAAACCGGCATAGAGGATTGCTAGAGCACACAAGTTAGTATCAATCCGACATCTTCTCAACGGACTGTTGTCGACGTACCATAGACAAACGACGTATAAACCGTCATCAGCAAACAAATCGGATCCAACAGCATCTGAAACGGCCGCACCAGATACGTCCCCACCAACTCCCTCACCGGCATCC